>Ga0247835_1000382_pt1 | contig 64724 bp, 40 predicted proteins | sample LaCtaG_3_FD_189912 | JGI IMG/M metagenome (GOLD analysis project Ga0247835, IMG submission 189912) | Freshwater microbial communities from meromictic Lake La Cruz, Castile-La Mancha, Spain - LaCruzMarch2015_13.5m | ecosystem: Environmental > Aquatic > Freshwater > Lake | place: Spain: Castile-La...
AACATAAGCATATGGCACTTAATTGGCAAGAACGCATCCTCTCCGATCCTAAAATCATGTTCGGAAAACCGGTAATTCGCGGCACACGCATCCCCGTGGAATTGGTATTGGAAAAATTAGCCAATGGTGAGACCATTGAAGATTTGCTGGTAGCCTATCCACGGATCACGCGAGAAGATGTTTCCTCCTGCTTGTTTTATGCGCAGCACAGCGAGTAGGGGACATGGTTGTCAAACGCAATTTTGGCCTGCTGAAAGTACAGTGGGAATGCTCCAAACCGACGGTTACGATGGAAGTGCTGGGTTTGCAGAATGAATTGTTTCAGACGATTATGGTGAAGTATTAGAGCGGAAATTCAAAATAAAAAAGCCGGTCCATCCTCACGCGAGGATCAACCGGCTTTTTCTATACCTATTGTTTCAAATCTGCCTCTCAACCAATCGCCTCCGGCACATAATTCTTATACTTCCCGGCTTTCAAGTTTTCTCCAATGGCCGTAAAGGCCTCTAAAGTCAGTTGAATATCTTCGTCGGTATGGGCAGCGGTAGGAATCAGGCGAAGAATGATCATGCCTTTTGGAATGACCGGATAAACCACGATGGAGCAGAATACGCTGTAATTTTCGCGCATGTCTTTTACAAGCGCCATGGCTTCTTCTGGTTCGCCTTGCAGATAAACAGGAGTTACGCAGGTATTGGTATCGCCCAGGTCAAATCCGCGGCTGCGCAGACCATCCTGCAGTTTGTGTACATTCGACCACAGTTTTTCGCGCAGTTCGGGCTTGTTTTTTAGCAATTCGAACCGTTTCAAGCCACCTTCCACGATGGGCATTGGCAGTGATTTGGCAAAAATCTGGGAGCGCATGTTATACCGCAGGAAGCGGATGATTTCAGGTTGGCCGGCGATAAAGGCGCCAATGAGGGCCATACTTTTGGCAAACGTGCTGAAATACAGGTCTACATCGTCGGTAACGTCTTGTTCTTCGGCAGTTCCGGCGCCGGTTTTGCCCAGCATTCCGAAGCCGTGGGCATCGTCGATGAGCAGTCGGAAGCCATACGTTTCTTTCAGGGCTACGATTTCACGCAATTTACCCTGGTCGCCGCGCATACCGAATACGCCTTCGGTGATCACGAGGATACCGCCTCCTGTTTCTTCCACGAGTTTTTTGGCGCGGTCGAGGTTTTTGGCGAGGCTGTTGATGTCGTTGTGGGTAAAAGCAAAGCGTTTGCCCAGGTGCATGCGCAAGGCATCTACAATACAGGCGTGGCTTTCTGCGTCGTACACCACCACATCGTGGCGGGTAAGCAGGGCGTCGATCACCGACATAATGCCCTGGTAGCCGTAATTGAGTAGGTAACCGTCTTCTTTGCCGACAAAATGGGCTAATTCGGTTTCCAATTTGCGGTGCTGACCGGTTTCGCCCGACATCATGCGCGCGCCCATTGGGTACGCGAGGCCCCATTTTGCAGCGCTTTCGGCATCAGCCTGGCGTACTTCGGGGTGGTTGGCGAGGCCTAAGTAGTTGTTGATACTCCAACAAATCACTTCACGGCCTTTAAAAAGCATGCGGTTGCCCAGCGCACCTTCGAGGCGTGGGAACATGTAGTAACCTTCGGCCACTTCAGCGTATTTGCCAAGTGGGCCGGATTGTTTCAAAATTCTATCGAACAAATCCATCTCGATACAGGAATGATTATTGAAAAATGTGATTTTATTTGAGCTGTACAGGCGCTAAACTTCTACGGCTGCAACGCTGGGCTCCAGGAACCCTTGCGCTTCCATCCAGCTGTCGCTGAATATTTTGCTGACATATTTTGAGCCGTGGTCGGCAAAAATAAGCACGACCACGTCATCGGCGGTCAGTTCGCTTTTGATTTGCTCCAAGCACTGAAGGGCACCGCCGCTGGAATAACCAACCAGCATGCCTTCCTGGCGCGCGATGGCACGTGCGCGTAAGGCACTGTCTTTATCAGTTACCTTCACGAAACGATCCACCAGACTGAAGTCGAGGTTGGCGGGAATGATATTTTTGCCGGTTCCTTCGATGCGGTAGGAGTAGATTTCATTTTCGTCGTAAATGCCCGTTTCGTGGTATTTTTTCAAAACGGAGCCAAAAGCATCCACTGCGATGATTTTTAATGCGGGATTTTGTTCTTTCAGGTATTTACCCGAACCACAAAGGGTGCCACCGGTGCTAGTACTGCCAATGAGGTGGGTGATACGACCGTGGGTTTGCTCCCAAATTTCGGGGCCGGTGCTCAGGTAGTGGGCGTCGGCGTTATCGTGGTTGAAATTCTGGTTGACATAAAACGCGCCGGGAATGTCTTTGGCCAATTGTTCGGCACGGCGGTAGTAAGAGTTGGGATCGTTTGGTTTTGCGTCTTGCGGACAAAGAATCACCTCTGCGCCCATGGCTTTGAGGTTGTTCATTTTGTCTTCCGAAATTTTGCTGGTAACGGTCAGCACGCATTTATATCCTTTGATGGCGCAAACCATAGCAAGGCTAAAGCCAGTATTGCCGCTGGTAGCATCCACCACCGTAGCACCGGGCTTTAATTGGCCTAATCGTTCAGCACGTTCGATCATGTGCAGGGCGATCCGGTCTTTTGCGCTCAGGCCTGGATTGAAAGCTTCCACTTTAGCGTACACGGTAGCTGGCATGTGGGCTACTGTTTGGTTTAATCGGATGAGTGGGGTCTTGCCGATTGTTTCAAGGATATTATTGAAAACCATTCCCAAAACTTTTTGAAATGAATACGGATAACTTGCCAATACAAAAATAGGTAATTTCTGAATCGGCAAAAGAAAATAAGCATTACAAGAAAACAGGCAAGGGGAGGGGCCTGTTTGAAGTCGACAAGGTAAGTTGACTTTTAAGAAGATTGGACAATTCTGACGCAAAAATAGTTAAAAAGGAGCGAACAGCAGGCAGGTTTTTTATTTTAAAAGGATTTAACAAAAAAAAATCATAGAAATGTACAATATATGGATGAAACGATTCATCTTTGAGTGTTGATTTTTTTCATAATCTGTTTTTTTTAATCAAACATTATTTACTCACTTTCCAATCCGTTTCTATTATGCTTATTCTCTATGTTACAATCGCGGCGTTGCTGTTGGTTCGAGCCCTTCCTCAGGTTGCTTCTTATTTGACAGCAGGTGTACGCCGTTAAGGCCCCCGCCTGAATCTCCCATCATTTTTTTAATCCAGTACACCTTCGTGAAATTTGAAGGCTGCCAGTCCCCCGGCAGCCTTCTTCATTTTAAATATATTCTGAGTTAATACGGTGGTGTTTTTTATAAGAAATTGAGTCGATGCCGTAAGGCAGAACTAAACAGCAGGTAAATTTTGCGTTTATCAGACACCCGAAACCGCTTTTCCGCAACATGTTGAGCGCTTGCTCTGCTGATTTTGGCAAACAGTTGGGTATAATATTTATAAGCAAGGTACACACCAAACCGTGAACTTTCCGGCAAGCTGCGAATACCTTCCAAGGCTTCATCGAAATCAGATTTGATGTCGCGTTCAATCTGGAGTTTCTGTTCATTGGTGAAACTTTGAAAACTTACGCCCGGGAAATACACCCGACCGCGTTCGTCAAAGTCGCTTTTTATATCGCGCAGGAAGTTGATTTTTTGAAACGCAGCGCCCAGTTTGCGCGCCGGTTCTTTGAGTTTTTGGTACGCCTCCTCATCGCCTTCTACAAATACCCGCAGGCACATTAAGCCTACTACTTCTGCTGAGCCGTAAATATATTCGTCGTAGCCACTGGGATCATACGCGTCCTTGTGCAGATCCATTTCCATGCTGCGCAAAAAGGCTTCAATCAGCTCGGGTTCAATATTATATTGGTGTACTGTTTGCTGGAAGGCATGCAATACCGGGTTCAGGCTGATTTTTTCGTCAATTGCTTGATAGGTTTCTTTCCGAAAACGCTCAAACAGGCTGGATTTATCGAATTCATGGAAGGTATCTACAATTTCATCGGCAAACCGTACGAACCCGTAAATCGCATAGATGGGTGTTCTCAAGCGTTTGTGAAACACCCGAATACCCAATGAAAACGAAGTAGAATAACGTGTCGTGATCAGTTTGCTGCATTCGGCGCAGGTAGCATGGTATAGCGCAAGATGATCCATAGTGTTTTATTTAAATTTTTGCTGAATTTCGGATGCAACCACCTGTCCGCTAATCAAAGATGGGGGGACTCCCGGACCAGGCACGGTTAGTTGCCCGGTGTAATACAGGTTATCCAGGTGGCGGTTTTTGAGGCTGGGTTTTAAGAAGGCGGTTTGGAGCAAGGTATTAGCCAAACCATATGCATTTCCTTTAAATGCATGGTAATCCTGCACAAAGTCGGCGTGCGCGTACGAACGATTGTACACGATGTGTTCCCGAATGGGTTGCTCGGTGAGGTGTTCTAAGCGTTTAAGGATAACATCAAAGTATTTTTCCCTGATTTCGGGTGTGTCTTCCAATCCGGGTGCTACCGGGATCAAGAAAAACAGATTTTCATGCCCTTCTGGTGCAATATTAGGATCCGTAATGGAGGGAGCGCTCACGTAAAAGAGCGGCTGTTCGGGCCACTTCGGCGTATCATAAATCTCTTTTGCATGCAGGCCAAAGTCTGTGTCAAAAAAGAGGTTATGATGCAAGAGGTTTTTGAGGCGTTTGTTGACCCCTACATAATAGAGCAGGCAGGAAGGGGCCATGGTGCGGCTTTCCCAGTAACGATCGGAGTAATTGCGCGCTTGTGGAGGCAATAATTTGGTTTCAATGTGGTGGTAATCGGCAGCGCCTACCACTACGTCTGCCGAGTAGGTATTTCCATCGGTGGTGATTACTTTAGAAACGCTTTTTTCTTGTACTTCCAGTTGAGACACTTCCTGGTTTAACAAAATTTCTACGCCCAGTTCGGTGGCCAGTTCCATCATGCCATCGATAATGAGGTGCATGCCGCCCATCGGGTACCAGGTGCCCAGTTGCATATCGGCATAATTCATCAGACTATACAGTGCGGGCGTATTTTGCGGGGTAGCACCGAGGAATAACACAGGGAATTCGAGCAGTTTGATCAGTTTTTCATTTTTGAACAACTGACGAACGTGTTTTGACATGGAAGTAAACATCTGAAGTCGAAACATGCTCGAAATGATGCGCCAGTCGGCAAATTCCAGGATACTCAGGCTGGGTTTTCGCACAAAATCGTTCATGCCCACCTGGTATTTATACCCGGCTTCTTTCAAAAACTTGCGCAATTGAGGGGTGCTACCGGGTTCGTAGTGTTCAAACATGGCTTCCAAGGCTTCCATATTGGCAGGTACATCCATCTGATCATGTTCCCCAAACCATACCCGATATGATGGGTCAAGCCGGGTTAATTGATAGTAATCGGAGACTTTTTTCCCGAAACGGGCAAAAAACTGCTCGAACACATCCGGCATCCAATACCAGGACGGCCCCATGTCAAACATAAAACCATCTTGTGTAAATTTGCGCGCACGTCCACCAGGGACCGCATTTTTTTCCAAAACGGTAACACTAAAACCATCCGCAGCCAGGCTGCAGGCAGCAGCCAGACCCGCAAAGCCCGAACCAATAACAATAACTTTTTTCGACATAAGAAGCAGATGGGTTTGATAGAAAGTCGTGCCTTCTAATTATTCCCACAAAATTCAAACAAATAATACAATTTGGGGCGTTTAGGAGGGTTAATAAATTGCCTGCTCTAACAACAAACAGCTTGTTTTGTTTAATAAATTCAAAATAAGGTTAAACAAAGTGATAAAAGTGAAATCTTTTTGAGTGAATTCCGTTTCTTACGGCGATAAATAAATGGTAAACCCCATCCGAAATAACACTAATACTCGAAATTACTGGACAAAATGGATATATATGCCCGTAAATCATCTTGGAAATGGTACCTGGCTGCCGGCGGTGTCCTGATTGTATCATTATCGCTGGTTTATACCAAATATATCGCCGACCAATTGGCCGCGCGTGAAATTCAGCAGGTTTCAATCTGGACGGAGGCGCAGCGCTCTTTAAATAAGGTAGAAATTGATACATTTCAGTTTTTTCACTGCGATTTGACCCTCGAAGCCAGGGTGCTTGAGTTGAATACCACCATCCCCGTCATTTTAGTAAACCAATCGGGCGAAATTGAAGATGCGCTCAATGTAGATGGCAGTGTGGGGACTTCCATTGATACGACGAAGGTGCGTAAAGCGCTCAATGCCATGTTTGCAAGTGGTACTGTCGACTCTATTGATGCTTCGCTTCCTCGGGAACAGATTATTAAAAAGGTTTATTTTGCCCATTCAGTGCTGTTATCGCAGCTTAAATGGTATCCTTTTGTGCAATTGTTGCTGATCGGCTTGTTCATTGTATTTGGGTACATGGCTTTTAGTGCTGCACGCAGGGCAGAAGAGAATCAAGTTTGGCTGGGAATGGCCAAAGAAACGGCCCATCAACTGGGTACCCCCATTACGGCTATTTTGGGCTGGATAGAAACATTGCGCTTAACCAATGAAGATCATGCGTCGAATTTGGAGATGTTTGATGAGTTAGGAAAAGACGTAACGCGCCTGGAACTGGTGGCCGACCGTTTTTCTAAAATAGGCGCCCTGCCAGAATTGTCACCCGTCAATTTATACGAGCAACTTGAATTGTGCCGCGACTATATGCAACGTCGGGCACCGCGCAAAGTAGCCTTCGTTTTTCCAGACCCACAGGCCGAACTTCCATTAATGGTGTCTATAAATCCGCCGCTTTTTGACTGGGTGGTGGAAAATTTGTTGCGCAATGCCATTGATGCCATTGAAGGCGGAATAGGAACGATAACGGCCATTGTTTATAAGGAAGCCAACTTTGCCTGTATTGATATCAGCGATACGGGTAAAGGAATACCTGCGAATAAATTTAAAACGGTGTTTAAGCCAGGATACTCAACCAAAACGCGGGGCTGGGGATTGGGGCTTTCTCTTTCGCAACGTATTGTACAACAATATCACAGCGGTAAAATATTTGTAAAGCGCTCGGAGCCCGGCAAGGGTGCCACATTTACCATAAAATTACCCATTTAAACCTTCCAAAAATGGTTTAAAACCCAGGAAAGTACCGCCCAGCCTGCCAATGCCGCGAGGGCGATGCCCAGGGAATCTCTTTTTTTTATGCTAAAATAAAGAAAACTCACTACACTACAATATGCCCCTATCAGGATCGCCGCACGCAAAAGTGGTTGCCAAATGCCTTGGATACTATACGTTACAAATATATCGACCGATCGAAAGAGCACTATAGCCATAAAGCCACTTGCAAAAGATAGCCAGACTGCTGGCAAACTTGGAGAATTGGGCTGGATTTGGAGTGTATTGCGTGCATAAAACAGCATACCAAACGTAAATATTAAAAAATGAATGCCGGTATCGGTTTCAATTTGAAAGCCATTCAAATCTACGAAATACATCGGGAAAGGATCGTACAAAACGCGTAAGTTGTTGCCCAACAATGCGATTGCCATACCCAAGGTTACCATGGTCCATAACTGAACCCGGTCTTGCTCTGTTTTTGTAGACGGTTTTTCCAGGGGATCGTCAATAATCGGTTGCGTCATACAGGTTGCATTGTGGGGCAAATGGCTATTTTTGCCACGTCTATTTTAAAAGTAAAAAAACGATGAATTCAGTTCAAAATTATATCCTGGGACAATGGATTAGCGGATCCGGTGCAGGAATTCCACAGTTTAATGCCTATACGGGTGAAGTAATCAGTATGGTGCACAGCGAAGGCCTGGATTATCGGGAAATCTTGGATTTTGGCCGGAAAAAAGGGGGCAAAGTGTTGCGGCGGATGGATTTTCACACACGCGGACGGATGCTTAAAAGCCTGGCGATGTACCTGATGGAGCGCAAAGAGCAATATTATGCAGTGAGCCACTTGACAGGCGCTACCCGCCAGGATTCGTGGGTGGATATTGAGGGCGGTATCGGTAACTTATTTGCTTACAGTAGTTTGCGGCGCCGATTTCCAAATGAAACGTTCTTTGTAGAGTCCGAATCGGTGCGTTTATCCAAAGAAAATGGATTTATCGGGCATCATATCCTGACGCCCAAACACGGCGTGGCCATTCATATCAATGCCTTCAACTTTCCAATTTGGGGCATGCTCGAAAAAATTGCAGTCAATTTACTGGCAGGCGTACCGGCTGTGGTAAAAGCGAGTGAACAAACTTCTTTTTTGACCGAAGCCATGGTGCGCGATATTGCCGCATCGGGTATTTTGCCAGAAGGCGCCCTGCAATTAATTGTGGGATCAGGCAGGGGATTGCTCGATGAATTGAATGCCCAGGACGTGGTCACCTTCACAGGAAGTGCCGAAACGGGTAAAAAGTTGCGGATTGCACCCTCCATTGTACAACACAGTGTACCCTTCAACATGGAAGCCGATTCGCTGAATGCGGCCATTTTAGGCGCAGATGCGGTGCCTGGAACCCCCGAATTTGATTTGTTTATTAAAGAGGTGCGTCGTGAAATGGTGACCAAGGCCGGGCAAAAATGTACGGCAGTGCGCAGAATTATCGTACCGGAATCCTTACTCGAAGCGGTGCAACAAGCACTCACCAAAGAATTGGCCAAAACGGTGGTCGGCGACCCGTCCCAGGAAGGGGTGCGTATGGGCGCGCTGATCAACCGCCAACAACTGGATCGGGTGCAGGAAAAACTGGCACAACTCAGTGCTTTTACACCGATTATATACGGTAACCAAACAGAACTACAAGTAATCGGTGGCAACCGCGCGCAAGGTGCGTTTATGTCGCCCGTGCTGATGCTCAATTCCAAGCCCCTCGAAACCGTGCTTTCGCATGAAACCGAGTGTTTTGGTCCCGTGAGCACCTTAATGCCATATAAAGATCTGGAAGAGGCCATTGAATTAGCACAAATGGGCAAAGGTTCGTTGGTGAGCACCATTTGCACCTTCGATCCGAAGATTCAACGGGAATATATTACCGAAGCGGCAGCATTTCATGGCCGTATTTTGATGCTTAACCGCGCATCGGCCAAGGAAAGTACCGGACACGGTTCACCAATGCCTTTACTGGTACATGGCGGACCCGGACATGCCGGTGGCGGGGAAGAAATGGGTGGTATGCGCGGCGTGTTTCATTATATGCAACGTACTGCGATTCAAGGACATCCAACGGATATAACCAATGTGACCCGGCAATTTCAGGTGGGCGCAGCGCAAACTGAAACGCCCGTACATCCTTTCCGTAAGTATTTTGAAGAACTGTTTATCGGCGAAACCCTTATTACGGCCAAGCATACCATCAGTGTAGCGGACATCCATAATTTTGCCAATGTAAGTGGGGATAATTTTTACGCACACATGGATGAAACGGCCCTGGAAGGCACACCCTTCACGGGGCGGGTGGCGCACGGCTATTTTATCCTGTCTAAAGCCGCTGGATTGTTTGTGGATGCTAAAAAAGGGCCCGTTTTGCTCAATTATGGCTTGGAAGAATGCCGTTTTGTAAAACCTGTGTACCCAGGTATGACCATCGGGGTAAAACTGACCGTAAAAGAAAAGTCCGAACAGGAATATGATCCAAGCCGCGAAGGTATTGCGGCAATTCCGCGCGGTATTGTGAAATGGCTGGTTGATGTATACGACGAAACCGGGGAAACCGTTGCAATTGCTACGATTTTAACCATGGTACGCTGCCAGGTTTAATCGTTAAAAGGGTGCATTGACCTAATAATTAGGTGGTTGGTCGGTTATTTGCAAAAATATATATTGGCATTTTGAGGGAAATCTGTACTTTCGGTGCGCATAATTGTGCAAACGAAAACCTTTTGCTTTGAAAAATTTACAAACCCTGTTTTTATACTGCTGCATTTGTTTGGCTTCCACCATGCAGGCACAAACTTTTTTTGCCAATCCAGGCCCCCTGTACACGCAACAGGTTGCGCTCAATCAGGCGAATTTGTGTTTTATCCATTTCGATAATCCATCGGGGGATTCTCTTTTGCTGCGTTGGCGCAAATTAGAAGCAAGCATGCCCCAAGGCTGGGATGCTGATATTTGTGATTATGGAACCTGTTATATCAATATACCCAACACCGCCTTAATGCATTGGGTACATGATACTATTCAACCTTATTTGAAATTAATTGTGCAGCCTGGGGCTGTGGAAGGTGCTGCCTGGTTTTGGTTTCGCGTTTCAGAAGAAGGCAATACCAGCAATTTTGAAGATGTATATTACAGTTTGCACACCAGTGGCATAAGTAGCACGCAAGCGCCTGATAATCAGGGATTTGCCGTGTATCCCAACCCGTCAAATGGCGTTTTTTTAGTAGAAAATAGAACAGCATATACTACTATGGCTTATTTGAGCGATCAAACCGGGCGATTGTTGGCTACGCAAGTATTTGAGCCAGAAACTGCAGCACAAATTTTAATCGACCCACTTGCGCCTGGTGTCTATTTTTTACGCATGAACGGCAAATGTCAAACACTCATTGTCCAAAAATAGGGGATCTTGCCCTGCCTGTTGTCTACCCATTATTATTTCAGCCAATAAAGCGTTACGCATGAAAAATTTAATTACCTTTTTGTTGTACTGTCTTTCTATCACCGCGATGATCGGTCAGGTAACAAGTCAAAGTCGATTGGTGGTACAAGCGCCAACGCTTTCTGAGTCGACCATACAATACACCTTATCTGGTGTAAATCAATACGCTGTGACAACTGAAAAGGGTACTGCTTATGTGATTCAGGTGGATAAAGGCACCCCCATGTTGGAGGCAGGTGCTCCAGATTTGCCCAAGGTGGCGGCTACTTTGATGATTCCTGCCCAAGGCAGTATGGAAGTAGTGGTTGCTGAATCCGAATTTCAGGATTTCCCAGGGGTGCTTGTTGCGCCCTCTAAAGGCAACCTGCTCCGAACCATCGATCCGGCAACGGTTCCGTACACGTTTGGTTCGAAATACGAACATGACGTATTTTTTCCGCAAAATTTGGTGTCCCAACAAGATCCATTCATCCTGCGGGATGTGCGCGGACAAGCATTCTGGATCCATCCAGTGCAATATAATCCGGTACAAAAAGTACTTCGGGTGTACACAAAAATAACAATTCGAATCAAACAAACTGCTACACCGGGAATCAATGAAATGGGCCGTTCTATCGAAAAAGGCTCCAGTCGGGTGTTTCGCGATATGTACCAGAAGTTGTTTTTAAACTATAAACCAGGGTTTGTAAGTTCCAGTCGTTCGGTGCAAAATCCGGAGCAATTGCTCATTGTTGCGAAGGATGACCTGGTTCCTGGATTGGAAGATTATGTGCGCTGGAAACGCCAATCGGGTATCCAAACCACGGTGGTTTCGGCCTCTGAAGTGGGTGGGCAAGATTCGTCGGCCTTGTTTAATTTTGTAAAAAACTACTATACTGAACATGGTATTAGTTATTTATTGCTGGTAGGCGATGAATATTCTTTGGTACCGTTGGTTCGTCCAGGCAGCACCTATTCGTGCGACAATTGCCTGGGTTACATGGAAGGCGACGACCATTTTCCGGAAATTTTGGTGGGCCGCTTCCATGCTGCCAACCTGGATCAGCTGAACATCATGGTACAGCGCAACCTCGAATATGAAAAATCACCTTTGGTAGATGCCGAGGCCAACTGGTGCGCAACGGGTATGGCGTCTTGCTCGGCTGAGGGTCAGGGTTTTGGCGATGACGGCCAGGCCGATTACGAGCACGGCAATGAATGGAAGACGAAACATTTGGCCGATGGCTATGAAAAATACTGGGAATTTTATGATGGCGATCAAACCGCGATTTCTCCAACTCCCGGCGATGTGTCTTCGGATAAACCAACCAGCCCTGAAAATACCGAATTGGTAGCGCTGATGAACAGCCGCGGCGTAAGTTTATACAATTATACCGGGCATGGCTGGGAGCAAGGCTTGGCAAGTGGTAATTTTAACACAGAGGCCGTTGCAACCTTGCGCAATGTGCACCGGTACCCGATCGTGGTTGCCGTGGCTTGTTGTGCCGGTAATTTTACGAATAATGGCGGTGGCGACTGCTTGGGCGAGGCATTCCAACGTGCCGGGGATCTTTCAAGTGGCACACCTTATGGTGGTATTGCAGGCTTGTTTTCGAGCGATTTTCAGAGTTGGTCCCCACCGATGGAAGGACAGGATGGCATGAATCAATATCTGGTAGATGCCGATGGCGTAACGTTGCACCCGAACTTAGGGGCCATGGCTGCTTTTGGCAATGCCTTGATGATAGCGGCTTATGGACAGGGCGGCATTGACATGGCAGATGTTTGGAATCCGTTTTTTGACCCAACCACGGTACCACGGACGCGTTTGCCGCAAACATTAACCGTTAACCACCCTGCAGAATTTGTGGTTGGTTCTACCAGTTTGACGGTGGCTTGTGCACAGGAAGGCGCGCTGGTAGCATTGTATCAAAACGATCAGGTCGTGGCCGTGGCGTATGTGGAAGGGGGCGTTGCAACCTTGCAATTTCCTGCTCTGATCGATGTTTCGGAGGTGACGCTTACCGTAAGTCAGTTCAATTTTATTCCATATCAAGGTGTATTGCAATCGGCCAGTATTGCTGGTCCTTATGTGGTAAATCAAAGTGTTGTGCTGGATGATGCAATCACAGGAAACAACAACCAACATGCAGATTATGGAGAAACGGTGGCATTTAACGTAAGTTTGTTGAATGCTGGCGGACAAATTGCCAACGCAACGACCGCTGTACTCAGCACCGAAGATGACCATGTCGTGATAACGGATGCAACCGAATTGTTTGGCGACCTCGATGCCGGCACGGTGAAGGAAAATATTGCGGCATTTACATTTACCGTAAAGGACGATGTTGCGGATGGATATTTGGTAAAATTCAAATTGAGCATTTCCTTCGAGAGCGGTCAGATATTGGAAGTACCGGTACAGGTTGTGCTGCACGCACCTAAACTGGAAGTGGGGACTTTCACCATGCTTGATTTACAAGGCGACGGTGATGGCCGCTTTGAAAGTGGCGAAATTGCTACGGTAACGATCAAAAACTTGAATGTTGGACAAAGTAAAAGTCCTTGGGCAACGGGTAAACTAACCACGACCTCTCCATGGTTGACCATCAGTGATGCCTTCCAATTGGGTGCGTTGGATGCTGTAACGGGTACGATGGATGCTACTTTTTATGTAACCATTGCCGCAAATGCTCCCAAAGTAGTGCTGGCCGAATTAAGTTACGAAGTGAATGCAGGCAACTACAACGCCAGTACAACCTTCGATGCATTCCTGATTAACCCGATTGTGGAAGATTTTGAATCGCATAATTTTACGGTATATCCATGGGTAATGGGGGGCAATAAACCCTGGGTGATTACTGCTGGTAATACGTTTACGGGCGATTATTGTTCCCGTTCAGGCACCATCACCCACAACCAGCAATCTGAAATGCTGATGACGCTCGATTTTGCAGTAGATGGCGATATAAGTTTCGCACGCCGTGTCAACACTGAAGAAGGATTTGATTTTCTGATCTTTTCAATAGATGGCGTTGAAATTGAAAAATGGAGCGGTGACATTGCCTGGAGTCTGGTAAGTTTTCCAATTTCGGCAGGAGTACACACCCTGAGTTGGATTTATAAAAAAGATGAAATTGGCAACCAAGGCTTTGATCGGGTTTGGGTAGATGATATTTCTATGCCGCCTTACCAAATTGTGGTGGCAACCAACAACCCAATGGAAGGCGATTGGCAGGCGACCATTGCCCCTAATCCGAGCAATGACCGCCAAACCTGGTTGCAGGTGGATATGCCGACTGCCCAGCAAGGAAACCTGACCCTGTATGATGGGGTAGGACGGGTTGTGCGTATTTATGCTTCGGATGAATTATTCCTGGAAGGCAAATACAAGGTTGCACTTGATTTAAATGGATTGACTCCCGGTATGTATTACCTCGAATTTCTATCCAATAACAGCAGAAAAATGTTGAAACTGGTAAAATCAAATTGATTTTAAAACAAGCGCATCGTAGAAAGCATTCGATGCAGGTAAGCCCAACCCGACAAACTTGCCCAGGCAAACCCCAGGGTGTTCAGGCTGCCATGCCAGATTTTCATATTCGGAATGTTTACCCAATCAATCGGGTACACAAATCGAAGGGCGTATAAACTCGCCAAGGTAGCGCCGGCGCATAAACACAATGCGCCGGCGCCCCATAACCACCGCGCAGTTGGCGGCATATTGGCGTTAAAAACCAAACGCAGTTGCTGAAATACCACGCCCAACGCCATAACCGCAAAGCCAATTCCCGCAATCCATTCTATCACAGGACTATAACCTAACTTGGTGAGGGTTATGCCCGTGGCCACCAAGGGCATTCCGAACAGGGAAGCCCATGCAAGTATTCGGTTAAACAGGGATCGATCGGATTGATATAGGATGGCAACAAGGAGTGTAAGCACAAAACCCGCCAGGTGGAAATGCGCAGCCGTAAGCCCCACAATGGTCGCATCAAATCCTAAAGGTGCAATTTGAGCAAGCCAACAGAGCGACCAAACCGCCCCAACTGTCCAATAAATTAAGGCTGCACATTCCACTACTTTTCCAAGGCTGCGCGCTGGATTGGAAAATACCTGGATAAAAAACTGGAGGCTTGTCCAAGCCGCAAAGGTCAAATAAGGAAGCGCCAAAATGGCCGCATAGGGATTAGGATATAATAAATAGGCCAGTAAAAGGCCAAAAACAGCGATCCAATGGATGTTTTGCCAGGGTAATTTCAATAATTCAAATCCCAACGGAACCAAAACAAGGGTAGCAAATACAACCAAGGCTCCTTCCCAATGGGATTGTAACCAGGGGAGCCCCGCCAATAAAAGGAAAATACACCAGGTAAAAGGACCAATAAAGGGTTTCATCGGCTTGCTTTTTGTACAAATTCAACCATTGCTGCCTTGGAATCACGCTGGAATTTTTTTTGAAAAACACGGGGCAGGGGATAGGTCAACCGTGCCAGCAAATGACGCGGACGTGAAAAGGCTTCAAGTCGGTAATACACTTTTCCAGTGTCTTCGCGTTCTACCAAAAACAGTTCTTCGCCTTGTTCTGCATGCCCGGGCAGGGTGCCGTAAGCAAACCCAAAACGATTCGGCTCATCTATTACATAAACAATCCGGCAGGAATTAATCCACCACATCCCCATGACCCGGGCAAGCATGGCGATGGTTTGATTGGTTTGGATGGGTGCCTGCTGCGGTGCAATTTGGGTCCAGGGCACCGGAAACATCACCCATTGCTGTACTGCAAGTTTGGCGGCCTCCCAGGCTTCAGGCCCTGCACCCAACAGGAATAAATTTTTATCAACGTCGAAGTTGGGCGGCACTGAGGCTGTTTGGGTAGCACCTACCATGGGGTAATTGAAATCAAGCGGCTCTTCCCTTGCGATAAATTGCGCAATGATAGCGGGTGAAGGTTTAAATAAGCGGACCATCTGGATGTTTTTTTAGGTGGTTTGTGGCACGATCATGCGATACCAAATAAAAAACACCGTGGTTTTATGTTTGTTCAATATTTTCAATAAAAAATGAAAGTCGTGTTTTAAAGATCAAATTTGAGGTGTTTTACGGTTTGCCCCTTTGTAATCAGTTGTTTTAAGGAATCGACGCCAATGTTGAGGTGGGTATCTGCAAATTGTGCAGTAACGGCTTTATCGCTTTCCTGGGTTTTGATGCCTTCGGTGGTCATGGGCATATCGCTCACGAGCAGGAGCGCGCCGGCAGGAATTTTATTTTTAAATGCGGCCACAAAAATGGTGGCTGTTTCCATATCAATCGCAATACAACGCAGGTCGCGCAGGCGTTGTTTGAAATCTTCCCGATGCTCCCACACCCGCTTGTTGGTGGTGTACACAACGCCCGTCCAGTAGTCCTGTTCATAGTCGCGGATGGTGGTTGAAACAGCCTTTTGCAGGGCAAATGCAGGTAAAGCGGGCACTTCCGGCGGCAAATAGTCATTGCTGGTACCTTCGCCCCGGATCGCAGCAATGGGTAAAATCAGGTCTCCAGTGTTGTTTTTACCCGTTTTTAGTCCACCGCATTTACCTAAAAACAATACCGCATGCGGCTGTATGGCTTCCAACAAATCGATGATCAAGCCTGCATTGGGGCTACCGATCCCGAAATTGATGATGGTTATGTTTTCGGCCGTGGCGGCTTGCATCGGACGTTCGAGCCCGGAAACAGGAACCTGATGTTTTTCGGCAAACATTTTTACATAGCCGCTAAAGTTGACCAGCAGGATATACTTGCCAAATTCCTGCAAGGCCATGCCGGTGTATCGCGGCAGCCAGTCGCTCGTAATACGATCTTTGGCGGCCTTTTCGCGTTGAATGTTTTCCTGGGCTACAGCATCCAGGTCTACTTGTTTAATCGAATCATGCTGATGTTCGGTGGTGGACATGGCGGGTGTTTTTGTTGTATGTTTATTTTTTAATTGCTTGATAAATAATGCTTTGTAAGCGTGGCCGGTAATTTCCCGAAATCAATTTGTTGTTTTCCATGGTCGGGTAAGTCCGGTTGGAACAAAAAATAAAAATCAGGTTTTGGTCAGGGTCGGCCCAGGCACAAATTCCCGTAAATCCGGTATGCCCGAACGTATTGGGCCCGGCTTTTTCACTCATATTGCCCGTCGCTTTCGGATCGAGTTCTTTCATATCAAAAGCAATGCCGCGGCGGGTGCTTCCAGGATAACGGATGGTCCAGGCATTGACGGTTTCGGGTCGTATGTACTGTTTTCCGAAATAAGAGCCGCCATTCAGAAACAGCTGGAAAATTTTGGCCAGGTCATTGGCATTGCTAAATAAGCCGGCATGCCCGCTTACGCCCCCCAACATGGCAGCACCCATATCGTGTACATACCCCTGTATCCGTTGCTGCCGAAAATACCGGTCTTCCTCGGTCGGAACACATTGGGCACTCAATCCGAGTTGCCAGGGATTGAACGTAGCCCGCAATCCCAACGGTTTATAAAACTGCTGTTCGGCATAATCGTCTAATTTTTGGTTACTCACCCGTTCAATCGTTCGCGCGGTGAGGTATAGCCCGAGGTCGGAGTATTTATAGCCTTTTTCGCTGCGTAAGGGCGACAAAAAGATAGAATTCCACACCGTATCCACCCAATTGTTGTCCATGTACATATCAGGCGCTACTGGAATTTGCGAATCGGCGTCTAACTGTCGGTGGTAAATATGGGCATTGGGCAGGCCGTTTTCCAGGGTTTTCTGGTAAAACGGAATCCAGGGCTGCAAACGAGCATGGTGGGCTAATATATCCCGTAATTTGAGTTTTTCTTTGTTGGTATTTGCCAATTCTGGCAGGTATTTGCCGATTTCAGTGTCTAGTTTAATTTTTCCGGCATCGTACAATTGCATCGCGCACAAGGTGGTGGCTGCAATTTTGGTCACAGAGGCAATATCGTACAAATGATCGTTGCGCACCGGGGTGGTCGGTTCGTAGGTGAAATTGCCGTACGATTTTTGCCAAATTACGCGGTTGTTTCGAGCAACTACAATCTGACAACCGGGTGCTGCGCCAGCCGCGATCATTTCCTGCACCAGCGCGTCCATCTGAGCGAGGGTATCGCTGTGCATGCCCACCGATTCTGGAATGTCATAAGCAAGGCGTTTTTCCGGAAGTTGGGTGCGGATACCTTGACCAAAATAAGCAGATAAAGACGCACTGATGGGCAATTTACCTTTAAAATCTAAGGCACCAAACAAGCCTTGCGCGGCCACCCGTTGGGTCATGGGGTCTTCGTTGTACGCTTGCAACAATACTTGCGGATCATTGAAGTATTTCAAACTGTACGGATTGCCAAAAACCGTAAGCACAACTGTATGTTGCTTGCACAATTGCTGAATCAACAATACCTCTTCGGTGGTGATGCCAAAATTGTCGGCCGATCTGGAACGCATTTGATGCAAACTCAGCAAAATGACGTTAAACGGCCGCAATTGTTCAATTAATTGGGCATTTCGCAGCGAATCGATGATTTTAGGGGCATTAAAATGCGTCATAGGCGCATAATACCCGCAGGTTGTTTGAAAAACGGTCTGATTCGTGTCGCCCAATGCCAAGGTGGCGAAATTGTAATGTTCCAAGCTATCAAAACCCACGAGATTTTGGGCGTCCCGCACCAGGGTGAGGGCGTTTTCAATCAATTTTCGTTTGAGCAATTGGGCCTGGGGACGGTTTAAGTCCTGGCGCAGGTTGTTTAAATCTACCCGCTGTGGCGTGGTAAGTCCAAGGCGGTATTTAGCACGCAACACGCGTTTTACACTCATTTCAAACTCTGCCCGTGCATATTCGCCTGTATTCAGGGCATTTTGCACGGCTTTGATGGCAGCACCCACATCGCCAGGCAGCAGGATGACATCATTGCCCGCTTTCAAGGCTTCTACCTCCGCGAATCCAGGGGCAAAATACTTGGCAACCCCCTGCATTTCCATGGCATCGGTCACAATCAGTCCGTCATACCCCATTTTAGTACGCAAAAGGTCGTAAATGGCTGCCCGACTTAAAGTTGTCGGCCGGTTTGGTCGGTTATCAAGCGCCGGAATATTCAGGTGGGCGACCATAAAAGAGCCGATTCCGCTGCGGGCCATCGCACGAAAAGGATATAATTCGAGGCTGTCGAGGCGTTGCAGGTTATGTGCAATGACGGGTAAATCCAAATGCGAATCGGTATTGGTATCGCCGTGGCCGGGAAAATGTTTGGCACAAGCCATAATACCGGCCGCCTGCATGCCGCGCATATATTCGATGCACTTGGCGGTCACGTTGCTGCGGTCTTCACCAAAAGAGCGGTCGTTGATCACCGGATTTTCCGGATTGTTGTTGATGTCGGCGACCGGAGCAAAATTGAGGTGAATGCCCATGCGCTTGCATTGACGCCCCACTTCTGCACCGAATTCATACACCAGGTAATTGTCCTGAATGGCGCCAAGCATTAATTGTTTCGGATAGGCAATGGTCGTTTCTTTCAACCGCATGCCCAGGCCCCATTCGGCATCAATCGATACCATCAAGGGGACACTGCTGGCTGCCTGACAACGGTTGGTCAACTCAGCCAGCATTTCCGGACTGCCCTGAAACAAACAAATACCACCCACCTGGTAGCGTTTTACCAAACCTTCTACTTCTTGCTCGTATTTTGGGCTGCGTTCATCGGTTGCCCGGATGGTCATTAGTTGCGCAATGCGGAGGGTGTCCGGCATGCTATTATACACAGAATCGACCCATGCCGATTCTTTAAAATCAAGGGCGTGCGAAAAATTATATCGAAAATTCCGATTGGCACTCAACGAAACCAGGGTTGCCACAATCAGTAATAAAGCAGGATATCTCACAGTGATGTTATATTTTAAGAGCGGGGTTGGTGCGCAAAGTTCAGAAAAAACGCTTATTCTCGTATGAAGGATTCAAAAAGGGGATGTAACTTTTACATAAAGTCCATCGTAATTCAGGGCCACTTTGGTTTCTTTGCATAAAAATACATCCAATGCAAACGTATATTCGAGTAGGTGTAGTGCAATGGGAGGCCAAGGTTTTTGAACATTTTGAGGCCTTTTGCAGCGAAATTTTAGGAAACATTCGCGCTTTAAGTGCCTATAAACCCGATTTTATACTGTTTCCCGAGTATTTCAGCCTTTGTTTGGCCAGTCGAGCCAATGCGGGCAGCGATTTGCAAATGTTGCATTACGTTGCTTCATTTTCCGAGCGTCTCAAACGGGCTTTTCAGGAATGGGCACAGCAATTTCAGGTGAATATTATTGCCGGAAGTATGCCTGTGGTAGAACAGGACGCGCTTTTCAACATCAGTTATCTCTGTCACCGCGATGGTCGTTTGGATCAGTATGCCAAAACGCACCTGACACCGTTCGAACGGAGTTGGCAACTTACCGCTGGCGATGCGATTGATATTTTTGAAACGGATTGCGGCCCTATCGGTATTCTTATCTGTTATGATGTGGAATTTCCGGAAGCAGCCCGCAAACTCGCTTTGCAAGGTGCCAGACTACTTTTTGTGCCGTTCCAAACCGATACGATCCATGGCAACAACCGGGTGCGGTTTTGTGCCCAGGCCCGCGCCGTTGAAAATGAATGTTATGTGATTGCCAGTGGCATGGTGGGCAATATGCCGCAATTGCCTTTAATCGAGTTTCAATATGCTCAATCGGCGGTTTTTGCACCTGCTGACCACTATTTTCCCGTCAATGGGGTGGTAAACCAGGCCAGTGCGAATATTCCGGGCGCATTTTATGTAGAATTGGATCAAACCTTGCTCACACGCTTGCACATCGCAGGAAGTGTGCGCACCATCACTGACCGCCGACCTTCTTTATATTAAAGCATGGAGCATCTTAAAATTGAAGCGCTCACCGACGTTGCGGCGCGCGTGTACGCGGAAGATTTGGCCAAATTGCGCATTGCAGTTTTTGCCGAATGGCCCTATTTATACCAAGGTAGCCTCGAATATGAACGCAAATACATCCGTACCTTTCTCAAAGCAAGGGATAGTGTACTGGTGCTTGCTACTGTGGGCGAAAAAGTAGTGGGCGCTTCCACGGGTTTGCCCATGCTGCGGGAAACCCCCAATATTCGCAAGCCATTTCAAGACCGAGGTGACGATTTATCCCAGATTTTTTACTTTAGCGAGTCTGTTTTGCTGCCCGAATACCGCGGAAAAGGCATTGGATTGGCATTTTTTGAACATCGGGAAGCCTGGGCGCGTACGCATGGGTACAAACGCGCGGTGTTTTGCGGGGTGGTACGTCCAGAAAACCATCCGTTGCGGCCAGCAGACTATGTGCCGTTGGATGCTTTTTGGCGCAAAAGAGGTTTTGAAAAAATGGAAAATGTGCATTGCTCCATTTCCTGGCAGGATTTAGACGAATCCCAGGAAACCACAAAGCAGCTCGCTTTTTGGCAAAAAATGCTTTAAAACTCAATCTCGTAACAACCTGCATCCGGTTGTACCACATCGCGGTTTTTTCCATCTAAGTCTGTCGTAATCCCGCCAATTGGCACTGCGTACCGATTAGCGATGGATTTGAGCGTATCCAAATGGAAGTCGTTTTCATTCAGATCCACAAAAATCACATCCTGATTTGTAGCGTTCAGACAGGGCTTGCAGTGGTCAAAGAAGTCGGGATAAGCATTGGGTTTGATCAAATCGCGCACTTTTACAATACAATTTTCGAGTTTGTAGTTAAATTGCAAAGGGTTATTGATCCGATCTACCAGGGTGATTTGGTCGGTTCGGCTGCCTGTAAAAATGCAGTTTTTAAACTGGGCGAATAACGTATTGATCAAAAAGTTGGAACACGATTCATCGAGGCAAAGCACATTCCCCATTTTAACCGCCTCTCCATCGACACCATAACTGGTGGCCGTACAATAATTGAAAGTGTAATTGCCGCCGTATTCCAATTGAATCGAATAGCCGGTATTTTGGTAAAAAAGGCAGTTTTCGGCGGTGATTTTTGCATGAATACCAATCAATCCGCTGCTGGCCGTATTATAAATTTGGCTATTTCGGATGGTCAAATCCGCTGCCGAATCGACCCGGACACCAATAATAGAGTTGCGGATGATGCAATTTTCAATTTTATGGCCTTTGGTGCCTGCCTGCAACCAGATTCCGGTCCATTGGCCAGCCTCCTCGTCAAATTCTGGCTCCAGGCGGTCGTCTTCAAAAATGACGGGATTTTCTTTGGTTCCTTCCACGATTAATTTTCCGCTGCCCGCAAATGCGATAAAGCCATCGTTGTATCGATAGGAGAGTCCGGTTGCCGGGTCAATGGCTTTGGCCAGTCCCCCGTGGGTGTACACGCGCGCGCCAGCCGGGATGCGTACGGTGCATTCGTCAATGACCAGCACACCGTATATTACATAAGGCCGTTTATCGTCCCACACCCATTCGCCGCCATTGCAGCCAAAACCGTTGACCGATCCGGCGCTAAACCGGGAGGGTAGGTACACCGCATTTTGCCCAAACGCTTCCAGGGTAACCGATTGCACATTGCCATTGGTTTCAAAAACAATGGCTTCATTCAGCACAAAAGGGCTGGAACTCGGTGGTTCATTCGGGTTGATGGTCACCTCAGCGAACACATACATACTGTCGTTGGGGGCAATTTCGAGGTTGCTGTGTTCGTCGCCCGGGAGGCCATCCACGTTGAGGTTAAACCGCGATGCAGCACCTTTTTCAAGGTAAATTTTGGAAATTCGGATGCTGCTTTTATGGCGGTTGTATATTTTAAGGATACGCGTCGCGGAGCCGAGGGAGGTAAAAACCGTATCAAAGCGCAGGGTATCCGTGCTGAAGGCAAGTTTGTCTTCCGGGTTGGTGGTAAAACGTTCTTTTTGGCAAAAAGAAAACAGGAGGGCAGCGCCCAGCAGCACAAAAAACAAAATCGGGAAATGCTGTTTCATCATGTTGCAAAAGTAAGCAAGATTAAAAGTAGATCATTCGGAAATTCCCGTATTTTTGCATGTTGTTAAAAATTATATTTTGCCAGTATGGTGATGCAAAGTATAATTTCCTTTCAAAACGGGGCTGTTTACAAAACTTTAACATCTAATTTTGAAAGCCTTTTAACTTTTTCTTAACGCATTCTTTAACTTTGCATCGGCTTTGCTGAAATGACTTTGCAAAAAGCAATGCTTGGGTACAAACTGCGGAAAATTTTATTCGGAATTTGTGTCTAAGTATTTAAGAATCAAATTTTTGTAGCGTAGGCATGTTTGCAGATCCAAATGGGATTCCGGTTATTGATGTGATTATACCGGTGTACAATGAAGAAGTTGCTTTACCATTCGTATTGGCGGGCATTCCGAAAGCGTGGGTTAGACAAGTAATTGTGTGCAACAATGGTTCGACGGATAACACGGCAGCAGTGGCGTTAGCGCATGGGGCAATTGTGGTAGAACAACCGTTACGCGGATACGGCAATGCATGTTTGGCGGGTATTCAATTTTTGAAAAACCTGCCAACATCAGAACAACCCGAACTGATCGTTTTTTTAGATGGCGATTATTCAGATTATCCGGAGGAGCTTCCAAACGTGGTAGCACCCATTTTGAAGGACGGACAAGATTTGGTTATCGGTTCACGCAGCAAAGGCGGGCTGGAACCGGGAGCGATGACCGTGCCGCAGCGATTTGGCAATTGGTTGGCGCCCTTCATGATCCGAATCTTTTTTAAATATCGTTTTAGTGATTTGGGGCCTTTTCGTGCTATTCGATGGGACAAATTGCTGGCGATGGACATGCAGGATCGCAATTTTGGTTGGACGGTGGAAATGCAGGTAAAAGCGGCCATTATGCAACTGAAGTGTACAGAGGTTGCCGTAAGGTACCGCAAACGCGCAGGCGGCAAAAGCAAAGTATCCGGAACCATAAAAGGCTCTGTGCTGGCTGGCTGGAAAATCATTGCTACTATTTTTAAACTAATCAATTGGAAACCAATACTTTAATCCAAAATTAACAACACGCTTCGGCAATTCACTGCACTTTCAACTCAAATATTATATGTACGGTATCCATTCGCTTTTTCAAGCATTCGAGTATCAGGCTTTTGTAGATTTTGGTTACCTGATGCTCCTTATCTATTTCGTCGCCATGAGCGCAGTAACCATTTACTGCCTCTTGCAATTCCATTTGCTGTACCTGTACAAACGCTTTCACCGGGAAAATCCGAGCATCGAGTATCGTCAATACGATCAAAACGATGAATCCGTGCCCTTTGTGACGGTGCAATTGCCCATGTACAATGAAATGTATGTGGCTGAACGCATTATTGATTACGTGGCAGCACAAGAATACCCGAAGTCACGCTTCGAAATACACGTACTGGATGACTCTACCGACGAAACGGTTGATATCGTTGCCAAAAAGGTAGCAGCCCTCCGTGCCGAAGGGTATAATATCGAACATATCCACCGCGTAAACCGCCAAGGGTACAAGGCAGGTGCTTTGCAAGAAGCCATGCCGCGTTCTAATGCCGACTTTATTGCGATTTTTGACGCAGACTTTACACCACGTCCCGATTTCTTGCGTACGACCATGCCTTATTTTGAAGATGAGAAAGTGGGTATCGTACAAACGCGTTGGGCACATATTAACGCCGATTACAGTCTTTTGACCCGTTTGCAGGCACTTCAATTGAATGTGCACTTTACGGTAGAACAAGCAGGCCGCTCGTATGGCAATTTGTTGCTGCAATTCAACGGTACTGCCGGTTTGTGGCGCAAAAAAGTAATCAATGAAGCTGGTGGCTGGCAAAGTGATACCCTCACAGAAGACCTTGACCTGAGTTTCCGCGCACAAATTGCCGGGTATAAAATCCAATATTTGGAAAAATTGGAAAGTCCTGCTGAATTGCCGGTGGAGATGAATGGCTTGAAAGGTCAGCAGTTCCGTTGGAACAAAGGTGGTGCACAAAATGCCCGCAAATTACTGCGCCTGATCTGGAACGAAAGTAATGGCAAACTCAATATGATGCAAAAAGTACACGCTACCAGCCAATTGTTGGCGTATGGTGTGTTCTTGTGGGTGTTTATCGCTGCTTTGAGCAGTATTCCACTCGCGTTTGCTTTTAGCGAACTGGGTATTTCTACACACTTCCTGTCTTTCTCGGTATTGGGTCTGTTCTCTGTAGTAGGCATTTCTTACACCGCCAATATTACCGCGGTGTTGCATCGTACAGAACCGGCTACTTTGTGGGAAAAAGTGCGCTTTTTCGGTTTGTTTATCTCGTTTATGCCAATTTCAATGGGTTTGTCGCTGTACAACGCGATTGCTGTGATTGAAGGTTACCGTGGTAAAGCATCTGGTTTTGTTCGTACCCCAAAATACGGCATCAATGGTCAGCAAAAGAGCTTCAAAAGCGCAAGTTATGTCGCTAAGAAAATTTCCTGGGTAACCATTATCGAAGGTGTTATGGCCTTGGTGTTTACGACTTCAGCCATTGTGGGCTTGTTGACCGATAATACTGCATTTTTGCTGTTCCACTCCATGTTGGCAGTAGGATTTGGTACCATTTGTTACTACTCCATCAAGCATTTGCAAATGCGCTAAAGCTTGTTTTTTAAGATATTTTTTTGACCGCCGCGTTTGGGAACTAGATCCTGGACGCGGCGGTTTTAATTTTGGTTGGTTGCATCTGTGCAAGGAAAAGCTTGAAGCGGTATCGCATAAATATGCTATATTGATTTTTTTAGATTATTTAATTTGGTGAATTGAAATAGAACTTGTACTATTGTGTAGGCATTCGGGGAAAATCATTTTTCATGTCCGTTAAATAATGGCTAAGGTTTTGTTTGACTTCGGATTGCTAAAGTGGCATATGACTTTTATGTTGAGAGATTGATTATCAAGCGGTATTATGGCGTAGAGAAATGGGGATATATGCAAGGAGTTGAGGTAGTAAAAAGTTATGCTTAGTTAGAACATTCATTATTTTCACAAATAAAAATGTTAATTATGCAAAAGCATGCAAAAAACTATTTCGAAATTTCAAAAAGCGCTATGTTAATTGCGATGTTCGTAATTTATAGATTTAGCGCGGCTACTGCCCAACAATTTCTTATCCAAGAGGGCACGTTTAACCAAAGCGATTTTACCCTAACCGAAGCCTCCGTACGAAGCAAGGTCGTGGCAACTCAGAATTATGATCTTTATTTTCATATGAATTTTGGGCCGCTTGCCACAACTCAATCGAATGGAGAAATATGGGTTCAGGTTCCAGGTCAGGCATGTAGCCCGGTCAAATTCAGGGCGCGGGATGTGGAGTATGAATCAGAAAGCCAGTATTATTGGTACGGAACAATAGATCCCCAAGACACTTGCGAATGCTCGTCAGGCTACCTGATGCTTTCTTCAGGCGACTTTGGAAGAATGGGGCAGATGTCAATCGGAGAAGATTTATACGATCTGATTCCCTTGAGCGCTGCAAGATATATCCTTGCAAGATATGATAACGAACGGCCAGGAGCTGTAGAACAATGCACTTTGACAGGGGCAGACAACGATAGTATCTCCACTGAAACGGGGGTAAACGACCGCAATACAATGAATTGTGATATCAGGTGTTTAATACTGTACACTCCTGCTGCCTTGGCTGCTGCTCCTAATCTAGGCGGTATTGCCAATTTTTCAATCAATCAGATAAACGCTGCCTTTAAAAACAGCGCAATAACGCCTTCGCAAGCCAAAATAGTATTGGCAGGTGTGCTTCCATTTAATTTTACAGAAGGTACTAATATTTTTTTTGATGCTGCTACCATAAATACCAACTCAGCTTCTAACTCTTTAAGGGGTTTAGCAGGTGCGGACATAGTTGTTCTGTTCACCAACGGAACAGCTGGTAATTATCCAAATATTGCAGGAGCTGCAAGTGGTTTTGGCCCTAATATAGCTCTTACCCATGCCATTGTACAAGTCAATCGGGCGATTGGTTCAACCTTCACTTTTTCGCATGAGGTTGCGCACTTATTTGGTGCCAGACATGATATCGCAGACGACCCAACACCCGGCATTGCGCATGGATGGGGTTTTCGAGGATGTTGTGGCAAACTTAGCACGATCATGCACTCCAATGCTAAAAATAGAAAAAAAATATTACATTATTCTAACCCAAGCGTGCTTTACTGCAGCGAACCTACTGGTGAGGCTTCAGAAGCCAATAATGCTGCCGTCATTAGAGCTGCATCCTGTACAATAGCCAATTTTACTCCCACCACGTCGGGACTAACGGCCAGATTTGTCGGATACCACGATGTTTACGCCTGTACATGCGACAATACTTACACAGTTGAAGTAGAAGTGCAGGGCGGTTCGACGGGACCTTACACCTTTGAGTGGTCCATAAGCGATGATGGGATAAACTGGGTTTCTTACCCCGGTTCAGAAAATTATGTTCATGTTCCGGTGCCGTGCAATGTCGGTGACAGGATTTTTGTCCGCGCGGTTATTACCTCTTCGGATAATCAGACAGTGATTGTAAGCAGGGTTATTGAAGCGGCCTATGAATGGCCTGGTCAGGAAGCGCCTTGTGCACGGAGCCAACAATCGACATCCTCTAATTATAATTCAGGCATTCTGGTTTTTCCCAACCCTGCACAAAGTAAATGGCATATCGCATCCGCTTGGCCATCCGACCAGAAAATCCATTATCAATTGCGCTCAGCATCCGGGCAATTAATTATTGAAGAGGATTTTTATTCTCGCGAAAGGAATGACTTTTTAAGCATTTCAAACACCATTTTGCCCAAAGGCGTTTATTTTTTGACTATCTCATCTGAGGGTGTTCCTTTTAAAACGGTTTTGCTGCTCAAATGATGTCCTCGGTTGTGCAGGGATAAATCCTTGCACAACTTTTTTTCACCTAAACAAAAATATGTTATGCGGATTCTTTCAATATTTTGCATGGTAGCAATCATGCTACCTGCCTGTAAAAAAGATCATTACACCCCAAATTATTCAGATGGTCGGATTTGGGGATTAAAAAACGGGGTGAACTGGGAGGCAGAGGCGTACGCACGTGATTACAACGACAGAACTGTAATTGTGATAAGCCGAAAAAGCGATCAGGGTTTTTACCGTGAAAGTATGACCATTGGTTTGCTCCCTTTAACAACTGGTGAGCACGCGTTATACGACTATACACATACTATGTTTGGAGATTCATTAATAAAGGTATCCTACGCAACCGTTCAAGGTGATGGAGATGTTGTGGAAGATTATTACAAAATCATTGAATCAGCACCTGAAAGGTTTGTCAAAATAGATAAAATTTCAAATGATAAAAAATGGTTGGAAGGCGAGGTGTCTTGCTCGTTTGTTTTGATGCCCCCTAAAATAAATTTAAACAACCCTGATACATTAGTATTTCAGGATTGTAGGTTCAAGGTTAAAAGAATCAGATAACGAACAAGGCAAAATATTGCATGGCTGTCCGTACCTTCTAGGTGTTGGTACGGGCAGTCATCTTTTAATCAGGTTGTGAAAAATGTCTCCCCGATTCATGTTGTATGCACGAAATGGTCATTGTCTACTCAATTTTCCGCATTTTCGCTTGTTTGATGTACAAGGTATTCCGTGCTACACCCTGGGTATTGATGCACCGGAGCCATACCGATAAAACGGTTTTGCTCCTCAATTGACGCGCTTGGATGTGCAGGAAGTAAATCCTTGCACAACTTTTTTTAACCTAAACAAAAATATCTCATGCGGATTCTTTCAATAGTTTGCATCGTAGCAATGATGCTACCTGCCTGTAAAAAAGATCATTACACCCCAGATTATTCAGATGGTCGGATTTGGGGATTAAAAAACGGAAAAAACTGGGAAGCAGAGGCTTATGCAAGTTATTCCGTAGATGAAAGAATATCAATCATTATTAGCAAAAAAAATGACCAAGGGTACTTGAGGGAGTCTATGAGTATTGGATTGCTTCCAATGAAACTTGGCGAACAAAAATTGAATGATCATTCATTTGTTCCGTATGGGGATACCTTGATACGGGCTTTTTACGCAACCATTCAGGCGGATGGAGATGTTTTGGAAGATGCTTACAAAATCATTGAATCAGCACCTGAAAGGTTTGTCAAAATAGATAAAATTTCAAGTGATAAAAAATGGTTGGAAGGCAAAGTTTCTTGTTCTTTTGTTTTGATGCCCCCTAAAATAAATTTAAACAACCCTGATACATTAGTATTTCAGGATTGTAGGTTCAAGGTTAAAAGAATCAGATAACGAACAAGGCAAAATATTGCATGGCTGTCCGTACCTTCAAGGTGTTGGTACGGGCAGTCATCTTTTAATCAGGTTTTGAAAAATATCCCCGATTCATGGATTCGTATTGTATGCACGAAACGGTCATTGCCTACTCAATCTCTCCCTCTCCCTCAAAATACCCCCGCACCTTTTTAGCCGCCACTTTCCCGATCAAAGTCTCCAATTCCGCGGGATCTGTTTCTCGTACCCGCGCAATAGAGCCGAAATGCTGCAACAGTTTTTCGGCTGTTTTGGTACCAATGCCGGGTATTTCAGTCAATTCGGTTTTGATAAAGTCTTTGCTGCGCTGGTTGCGGTGAAACGTAATGGCAAATCGGTGCGCTTCATTCCGGGCCTGTTGCATCAATTTCAGCGATTCTGATTTTTTATTGATGTACAACGGAACTGGATCTTCCGGGAAAAAGATTTCCTCCAGGCGTTTAGCGATACCGACCACCGTTACTTGCTGATCGATGCCCAGGATGCGCAAACTTTTCATGGCTGCACTCAATTGCCCCTTACCGCCGTCAATGATAATCAGTTGGGGCAAACTTTCGCCTTCCGCAAGCAGGCGTTTGTAGCGCCGAAACACCACTTCCTCCATGCTGGCAAAGTCGTTGGGGCCTTCTACGGTTTTTACATTGTAATGCCGATAGTCTTTTTTGGAAGGTTTGGCATTTCGAAACACCACACACGACGATACCGGATTGGTTCCCTGTATGTTCGAGTTGTCAAAGCATTCAATGTGCAGGGGAACGGCTTCCATTTGCAGGTCGGTTTGCAAGGTGCGCAAGATGCGTTCAGCCGAGGTTTGACGCCCCGTTTGATTGGCTGCCTGGCGTTTGCGCTGCAGAAGGTGGTACTGCACGTTTTTTTCTGAAAGGTCGAGCAGCTTCTTCTTGTCGCCAATTTTAGGCACCGTAATAATCAGATTTTCGCCATTCGGAATGACCAATGAAATGGGCAGGATGAGTTCGGCCGTAATGGAATTGAACCGTTCACGCAGGTTTTCAATGGCAAATAACAAGAGGGTTTCACGATCTTCATCCAGGTTTTTGGTCAACGTAAGGGTGTAAGTAATGATCACCGCGCCATTCACTACTTTGAGGTAATTGACAAACGCCTCTTTTTCATCTTCTGCAATGGCAAATACGTCCACATCCTTGATGTTGGGGTTTACTACGGTACTTTTCCCCTGATAATCTTCAAACAGCAGCAGTTTGTCTTTTACCAATTGCGCTTGTTCAAACTGCAAATTTTCTGAAAAATGCTGCATTTCATCTCTTAAATGCGCCTTTACCGCCGAAAAATTGCCTTTAAGGATATTTTTGATCTGTTCAATTTTCTTGTTGTAACTTTCTTCACTTTCGTAAGCTACACACGGGGCTGCACAGTTTTTGATGTGATATTCTAAACAAGGCTTAAATTTGCCTTTATCAATATTTTCTACCGATAAATTGAGGTTACACGTACGTAATTGAAATAGTTTGCGAATTAATTCAGTTATTTGTTCTACGCGAAACTTGTTGAGGTAAGGGCCAAAATAAGTGGAGCCGTCGCGGATGGTCTTACGGGTCAAAAACACCCTGGGGAAACGCTCTAATTTGATACAAATGTAAATCAAAGGCGATTTTTCGTCTTTGAGCATTACATTATACCGTGGAAGATGTTTTTTGATCAGGGAGTTTTCGAGCAGCAGGGCATCATATTCGGTTTCCACCAGGGTAAATTCAATATGGTGGGCGTGTTTGACCATCACCTTGGTTTTGGCCAACTGGTGCTTTTTTTCTCCAAAATAAGAGGAAAGCCGGTTGCGCAGGTTTTTGGCCTTGCCGACATATAAAATAACCCCATCCGGCGCGATGAATTTATAAATGCCAGGATCGCTGGGAATGGTGGGTGAAAAAGCCTTGAACTGCTCGTTGGTCATGTGTAATGCACCTTTATTACTGTCAACACCTTGTGTTGATTGGTCGGAAGTCCAAAATGGCCTTTGTTCCAATTCAAACCTTACTGGTGCGCAAAGATGAATGTCCTTTTTTAATCTATTTCATAAATCATCGACAACTTAACAGAATCCCATGCGGATGTGTTTGTTTCGCCTAGTTTTATCTTGCTTTTGCCTGTTTGGTTTGCAATACTTGTTGCAAGGGCAAGCTTTTCAAAAGGTATATGCCGACCCGGGTGGCCGCTACCTGATTGCCCACGAGGTACAGGAACAGGCGGCGGGTGGTTTTTTGATTAGTGGCGAATACCGCGATCAATATGCACATGCATTTATTCTTAATGCAGACACCAACGGTTATCCCCTTTGGGCAAAAATTTATTATCCACCCGATACAACCTTCGAATTTCCGGCTGGATGGAATGTGCGGCCGATGTCGGATGGTGGGGCCTTGCTGCACGCTCAAAAATCGTTAAACGGTTCCATTCTAGGGCAAATTTTAATTAAAACCAATGCATTCGGCGATGTAGCCTGGGGGGCTTTTGCGCCTGCGATCCTGGATCGGTACAGCCTGAGCCTCCAAACCGACGGATGTTATTTGGGCGGCTACAACCGTCCGGCAGAACAACTTTTTTTAGGAAAACTCAATTTTGCCGGACAAACCCTATGGGAATATCAATACACTGCGGGAACGTTTGATTTATACCGCATTTTTTGCCAGGAACCAGTGGATGATAAATTATTACTTGCCGTTGGGGTAGAACAAAAACAACCAGGTGGGGGTTCATTCGGACCTGATCATACCGTCATGATGCAGTTGGATGCGCAAGGGAATGTGCTGAAAAAGGCATTTTTTCCCGATATTTTTATTCAGGCATTAAAAGCGCTTCCAAATGGCGATATTGCTTTTTTGGCACGTTCGGAAGGGATTGACTGGGTGGGTATTGGGGTCATGGATGGCAATTTTAACTGGAAGTGGTTTAAAGAACTGCGTTTGGGGGGCGGTGGCCTCTTATCAAAAGACCTGGCAAGCAACCAATTAAGCCTTTCTGGTGATGGCACCTTGTTAACCAGTATTTTTTACCTGGGCGGGGGCGGGAGCCTGCTATTGCGGCATACCCTGGATGGAGCATTACAGACCCAAAAAGTGTATTTAGCAGGGCTGTTTGGCAATGCGCTGGGCAATGCGGGTGCCCAGGATTTTACCCGTATTGCGAATTTATCAGCAGACCGGTTTGTTTTTAGCAGACCTTATTTGGATGGATCTTTGCCCAACTGCCCAACCAGGCAGGCATGTGCGCTAAAACTGGTTGATACGATCTTTAAAAGTAGCCCCATTGAGATAAAGCGCAGTGTTTTTTCCTGTATTCGGCCCGAAACCGTACTTGAAAAGCAATTTAATTATTCGGTAGACGATTTTTGTTACGATCCGGGCGATTTGAATGCGCATTTTAGCATGCAGGATTCGGTGATTTGCCCAGGGGAAGCAATTCGTGTAAAACGCTTGCAGGGCGTTGGGCGTTATCCCTTTGGTAGTTCAAATTGGCAATTTGGATCGGCCATTCCTGCCACCGGATCGAGTGCCGAAATCGGCATTGTTCGCTTTGATGAACCGGGTACACATGCCATTTGGCATCAATTTCAGGTAGGCGGGTGTTTGGATACGGCCGTGCAATACCTCGTAGTGGATACACCGCCCGAAATAGCACTTGGAAAGGATTCGGTGTATTGTGCAGGCGATTTGGTTTCGTTGGAGGCTGGGTTCAACCCGGATTACCAATATGCCTGGAATACCGGCGAGGCCTTATCTTCCATTGTTGCCAACAAATCGGGGCAATATGCTGTTACAGTAACAGATCAAGCGGGGTGTTTTACCGAAGAAGCCTTGCAATTGACGTTTATAAGTCCCCAAACAGTCGCTTTAGACAAAGATACCCTATTGTGTACCGGTCAAACCCTCCAGATCGCGCCTATTGAAACCACCCCGGGCGCCGCCTTATTATGGAGCAATGGGCAACAGTCGCCTTCCATCACCGTATCCGAGTCAGGCAGTTACACGGTGCAGGTACAAACGCAAGCCTGTGTTTTTCAAGATACCATTCAGGTTGATTTTGCCGATTGTCCGGCGTGTAAGACATATGTTCCGAATGTATTTTGGCCTGATCATGAAGGCATTAATGGCCTTTTTCAAGTGTTTAGTGACTGCCAGCTTGGGCAAATCAAGATGCAGGTGTATGACCGCTGGGGCAATCAGGTATTTTCAAGCACCGGGGCAACACCATTTTGGGATGGGCGTATTCAGGGGCGTGCAGCCTTGCCTGGTGTGTACCTTTATCAGGCCTGGGTGCAATTGGAAGGAGCCGCTCATCCGGCCCAACAAAAAGCATTGCAGGGGCAAGTGACCTTGCTTCGGTAAAATCAGTCTAAATACCAGTTTTGCATCCGTACGGGCAAAATTAATACCGGAGGAAGTCGGGCAATTCGATTATTTGCCGGATTTTGCGCTCCCATTTCAAAACATTCTTTTTGAGTGGCATGAAAGCGTATATTTAATTTCATCTTACCGTCGGCAAACGAAGTAATAGATGGTCTGTTGCCGGGGTCATTTTCACCGTATCCAACGCATGGGAACTATCCAACCACAGTACGATCCAGCAATCCTAAAGACACTTCCGGGTATTGTCAAATCGTATCAATTGCCCAACACCAAGAAAGCCGTTATTCAAATTTTAAATTCCTTTTTGCCCTTTGTTGCTATTTGGGTGGCCATGTATTTGCTGATTGATATTTCGATCGCAGCAGTGATTGGTCTTGCCATCGTGAATGCCTTCTTTTTGGTGCGAATTTTCATCATTCAACACGATTGCGGGCATCAGTCATTTACAACAAACCGGAAAGCCAACGATATCATTGGTCAGATCTGTAGTTTTTTGAGTTTTATTCCTTACCGGTATTGGGCAAAGGCACACAATTTTCACCACGGACACAACGGTGTTTTGTGGGAATACCGCGATATCGGTGATATTCAGGTATATACCGTGGAGGAGTACAAAGCCTTATCTTCTTTTCAGCGGGGCAAATACAAGCTTTATCGCAGTTTCCCGGTATTGTTTCTGATCGGCCCAATGTGGTATATTTTGGTAAATAACCGCATTCCACTCATTCGTTTGAAGGGTTGGGAGCATGCACACCGTGCTTTGTTGCTCAATAACATTTACCTGGTGCTGATTCATGCGGGTATTGTTGCGTTGTTGGGCTTTAAGGCCTTATTATATGTACACTTGCCCATTTTGGTGGCTTTTGGCATTATCGCAATTTGGTTTTTTTACGTGCAACACCAGCATGAAATGTCGTACAAGCAATGGAAAGATCGCTGGGATTATGTAGTGGCTGCTGTTCAGGGTAGCACCTACTACAAATTGCCCAAAATGTTCCAGTGGCTTACAGGAAATATCGGCTATCACCATATTCACCATTTGAATCCGCTGGTACCGAATTATGCCTTGGCAAAATGCCACCATGAAAATCCAATTTTCGATCAGGTGGCCAATAAAATTACGTTTTGGCAAAGTTTGCGGTGTATTTTCCACAAATTGTGGGATGAAGACCAGCAGCGCATGATTACCTTCCGCGAATTTTATCGCCGTTACCAAAAATAATCGGTCGATAAACACGTTAAAACGGCTTGATTCCAACAACAACGGCTGCACACCTGAAAGCGTGCAGCCGTTGTTGTTGGAAAAAAACTACTTTTGTGCCGGCTTGTGCTGTTGAACCCGCAGGCAGCCTTGGGTTTGACCCGGTTACTAACAATGCTTCCTTATGCAATTAACGCCTTTACTCGTACTTGGTATCCTCTTCCTGTATTTTGCTATGCTGGTTGGCGTTGCCTGGTTTACCGGCCGGAATGTTGGTAATGAAGGCTTTTTCTTGGCCAATCGGAAAGTGCCTTGGTATGTAGTGGCCTATGCCATGATTGGTACCAGCATCAGCGGCGTAACCTTTATCTCTATTCCAGGTAAAGTAGGCGGAACGGGCCTGAATATGGCTTTTTCCTACATGCAAATGGTCTTGGGATATCTGGTCGGTTATTTGGTCATCGCAACCGTGCTGATGCCCATGTATTACCGCATGAACCTGACTTCCATTTATGGGTACCTGGAGGAGCGGCTTGGACATGCTGCTTATAAAACAGGGGCAGGGTTTTTTATCCTTTCGCGCACCCTCGGTTCTGCAACGCGTATGTTTTTGGCAGCAACCGTTTTACAAATGTTTGTTTTTAGCCATTTGGGCGTACCCTTTCCAATTACGGTTATTTTAATGCTAGCCTTGATATATGGGTACACCTATAAAGGTGGTTTGAAAACAATCATATGGACCGATACCATCATGACGACCTTTTTCCTGGCGGCTTTAATTTTTACAGTAGCCACCATCGGGAAAGCGTTGAACCTCACCGCGGGCGAAATCATTCCAGCCGTGATGAACAGTCGGTATGGCAAAATATTTTTCTTCGATAACTTTTTGACCGACCCCAATCATTTTGTCAAGCAATTTGTAGGCGGTGCACTCATTGCGATTGTGATGACCGGGCTGGACCAGGATTTGATGCAAAAGAACCTGGCTTGCAAGAACATACGGGAAGCACAGAAAAACATGCTGGTGTTTTGTATTTACCTGGTACTCATCAATTTCCTGTTTTTGGTATTAGGGGCGCTCTTGTACTTGTATGCGGGTGGACTTGGACTGGAAATACCTGCAAGAACGGATCATTTATACCCTAAAATAGCCTTCGATCACCTAGGAGTTGGTGCCGGCATTTTCTTTATTTTAGGGTTGATTGCCAGCACTTATGCGAGTTCGGATTCTGCCTTGACGGCTTTGACCACCAGTTTTTGTGTAGACTTTTTAAATTTTGAGAAAAATAAATTGGAAGCAGATCCTTACGCTTCCGACTGGATTGAGCAAGAACGCGCACATGAGCGGCAGCAACGTCGTACCCGAACGTTTGTACACCTTGGATTTTCGGTGCTATTTGTGCTGATTATACTGTTACTCAACGCATACAGCAATGATGCGGTGATCAACCTGGTATTTCGCATTGCGGGGTACACCTATGGCCCCTTGCTAGGGCTCTTTATGTTTGGCATGTTTACCAAATTTCAGTTGCATCCCTGGGATGTTACACTGCCACTTCAACGGCTGGTGCCAAGCTGGCCGCAAGTGAACATTTCCTTGGTGACACTTGTATGTATTGCAGCACCGCTACTCAGTTGGTTGATTGAAATTGGGATAAAACCTTGGTTTGATGTAGGTTTTTTGACCATTTTGCTGAATGGCTCCATTACCTTCCTCGGGCTCTGGATGATTTCTTACCAGGAAGATTAAAAACATTTTGTTTTTTATTTTGCGCTATGGAAACATAATGTTATTTTTGTGGCGCTTAGATTTCAAAAAACCACCATAAGTCAAATAAAAAAACGCAAGATTCGAAGATGGCAGAAGTTCGTTATACGGAAGACGAGATCAAATCCCTTGATTGGCGCGAGCATATTCGGTTGCGTCCGGGTATGTATATTGGCAAATTAGGCGACGGTTCCAGTCCTGATGATGGTATCTATGTATTGGTAAAGGAGGTGTTGGACAACTCGATTGATGAATTTGCCATGGGATATGGCAAACAAATTGACGTGAGTATCAATGAACAAGGTGTGACGGTACGCGATTATGGCCGTGGCATTCCACTCGGAAAGGTGGTAGATGTGGTCAGTAAAATCAATACGGGTGCAAAATATGACTCCAAAGCCTTCAAAAAATCGGTAGGTTTGAATGGGGTTGGTACCAAAGCGGTAAACGCACTTTCTGAATATTTTCAGGTAGAGGCATACCGGGAAGGTCAGTGTAAAAAGGCTGATTTTCAGTTTGGAATCCTGAAAAGTGAGAGCAAGGTAGAGGCAACTAAAGAAGATAACGGCACCACCATTCGTTTTCGGCCGGATAATGGCATGTTTCGCAATTTTCGCTGGGTCTTTGAATTTGTAGAACAGCAATTGTGGAATTATGCCTACCTCAATGCAGGCCTGCGGATCAATTTTAACGGGAAAATCTTCCTTTCGAAAAACGGTCTGCTCGATTTACTGGAAAAGAAAACCATTGCGGAAAATGTACGCTACCCAATCATTCACTTGCGCGGGGAAGATGTAGAAATCGCGATGACGCATGGCGATCATTACGGGGAACAGTATTATTCTTTTGTCAATGGTCAAAATACAACCCAGGGCGGTACCCACTTGGTGGCTTTTCGAGAAGCTTTGGTAAAAGTAGTACGGGAGCACTTTAAGAAGCAATTTGACACCAAAGATATCCGCGAAAGCATCATCGCCGCCGTGGCAGTACGGGTTGAAGAGCCTGTGTTTGAGAGCCAAACCAAAACAAGGCTTGGTTCAGAACGTATCGCGCCCGACGGACCTGCCATTAAAGGCTGGATGTCCGATTTTCTGAGCAAAGCACTCGACGATTTTTTGCATAAAAATCCGGAGGTCGCCAAAGAAATGCTGAAGCGGATTCAGCAATCCGAACGCGAGCGCAAAGAAATTGCTGATGTAAAGAAAATTGCCAACCAAAGGGCCAAAGCGGCCAATATTCACAATAAAAAGTTGCGGGATTGCCGTTTTCACCTCAATGAAAAGGCTACCGAGGAAAAACGTTTGGCCAGTACCATCTTTATTACGGAAGGAGACTCGGCCAGCGGATCGTTGACCAAAGCACGTGATGTTGATTCGCAAGCAGTGTTTAGTTTGCGCGGTAAACCCTTAAACTGTTATGGTATGACCAAAAAAGTGGTGTACCAAAACGAAGAGTTTAACCTGTTGCAACACGCTTTGAATATTGAAGATTCACTGGATGATTTGCGTTACAACCGGGTGGTAATTTCTACCGATGCCGATGTCGATGGCATGCACATCCGCTTGTTGTTGTTGACGTTTTTCTTGCAGTTTTTTCCAGATTTGGTGCGCAATGGGCACTTGTATATCCTGGATACACCTTTATTCCGGGTACGCGACAAACAGCACACTTATTATTGTTATTCTGATCAGGAGAAAAAAGCGGCCATCAAAAAATTGCGCGGTAAGGCTGAAATCACCCGATTTAAAGGATTGGGAGAAATTAGTCCAAACGAATTCGCTGATTTTATCGGCGACGGTATTCGCTTAGACCCGGTGATTCTGCCTGAAGACACGAACCTTGACCATGTCTTGGATTACTACATGGGCAAGAATACCCCGGAACGACAGGAGTTTATTATTGATAACCTCCGGCTTGAAATAGATATCATCGATACACCGGAAGAAGAAGCCCAAATTCAACCTGTACCAGAAGAAGAAATTGTGGGATAAATATAAGATTGTGCGCCGCCGCAATAGGTTTTTGCACATTGCCTTGGCCAGGTAACTGAAATTGCAAAAAACTTATTGCGGTGGTTTACTAAGTTATTGCTTGTTTTGTTTAACTTATTTATACATTTTTTCGAATTAATTAAACAGTAAAGCGGATATTTTGTTAAAACTCCGATACTTTCAATAATGAATGAAAACAGGGCAAGCATTGGCCCGAATTGAATTACCCGATTTCCTTCTTTACCTTTTTATGTCTAAATCCATTTTACATGGCTGACCTTTTGCTCAATGGCCACTTTATGGCGCATGCTGACTCTGACGATTTTGGCGATTTGCATATTTCTAATGCTGCGGACACTCCGATGCATCCCAATGCATTTGACTTGACTGATGCTGAAAAAATTGAGCAGATTACCGATCATTTTGCTCAAATAATGAATATTCTCGGACTCGATTTAGGAGATGATAGTCTGAAAGGAACCCCAAAACGGGTTGCTAAAATGTATGTTCAGGAAATTTTTAAAGGTTTGAATACACAAAACAAACCCGCTGTGACCACCTTCGATAATAAATACAAATACCGTCGATTGGTGATTGAGCGCAATATCCCGCTTCAAAGTACCTGTGAACACCATTTTCAACCCATTTTTGGCGTAGTACACATCGCCTATATTCCCAATAACAAAGTCATTGGGCTTTCCAAACTCAACCGTATTGCAGACTTTTTTGCACGTCGCCCGCAGGTACAAGAACGCCTGACCATGCAAATTGCAGAAGAACTCAAACGCGCCTTGCAAACCGATGATGTGGCGGTGTACATTGATGCCAAACACATGTGTGTGCAGGCCCGCGGGGTAGAACACCACGGTGCAAGCACAATCACGGCCGAATATTCCGGGAAGTTTCTCAACGAAGCGACCAAGCAGGAGTTTTTGATGGCCATTCATTCTAAAATGCCAGATTAGTATATCCTGGCAGGTCTAACCGATCATCCTCGTAAATAAAAAAGGTTGGTTGCTTTCCCATTTCAGGAGCAACCAACCTATTCTTTTTTTAAGCGTCCTTATTAGAAGCACCAGCCATTGGCTTTCAAGATAGCGCTTGCAACGAGGCGACGTTTTTCCTTCACATTTACAGCCGGGTATTTGGTAAAACGTTTCAAACCCATCAGGAACGTTTTCAACAGGTCTCCTTCCGCAAAGGAAGCAAGTGCATCTGTTGCATATTTGGTCATTTTTGCCGTAACATCATGGAAATACACTTGCAACATCGCATCATAAATTTCTTGCGGTTGTTCTTTTTCCATATGGACGAGTTTTTCAACGCGTAACAACATGGATTCGCTGGCAAACAGTTCGATGAGCATGTCCGCGCAATTCATCAGTATTTCCTGCTCATCCTTCAAAACAAGTTTGCCATCCATCTGCATCTTGGCCGCAGCGCCTGCCGTCATCAGAACGATTTTTTTGAAATCGGCAATGGCTTTGTGCTCTTCGGCGTACAAACCTTCCACTTTTTCAAAAGAAGGCATGGAAGAAAGTTCTTTTTGAACTGCCCAGGCTGGTGTAACAATATCCAGCTGACCTTTCAAGGCGCGTTTGAACAATTGATCGACCATCAGCATGCGGTTAATTTCATTGGTTCCCTCATAAATCCGGTTAATCCGGCTGTCGCGGTAAGCGCGTGCTGCAGGATATTCTTCACTAAAACCAATGCCGCCGTGGATTTGTACATTCTCATCCACACAAAAATCGGTCACTTCTGATCCCAAAATTTTCAGGATAGAGCATTCAATCGCGTATTCTTCAGCCGCTTCGAGCATTGCTTGTCCGTAAGCATCCCCTTCAGCCTCAGATGCCGCTTTTTTATCCTGCATCAATTGAGAAGTGCGATAGGCTGCACTCTCGGCCGCGAAATTGCGAATGGCCATTTCTGCCAGTTTGTGCTGAATGGCGCCAAAAGTGCCGATCGACTGACCGAACTGAAAACGCTCATTCGCATAACGTGCGGCCATGTTGATGGTTTCTTTACAACCACCGATGCACATAATACCCAATTTGTAACGGCCAATGTTCAGTGCGTTAAAGGCAATCAGGTGTCCTTTGCCAATGGCACCAAGCACATTTTCAACTGGCACCTGCATGTTTTCGAAGAAAACTTGGCGTGTAGAAGAACCTTTGATGCCTAATTTGTCCTCCTCAGCACCTAAAGTAAGCCCGTTCGTACCCTTTTCTACAATAAACCCGGTGAATTTTTCGCCATCAATTTTCGCAAAAACGATAAAGATGTCTGCAAATCCCGCATTGGAAATCCACATTTTTTGGCCGTTCAGGACATAATGGGTGCCCGCTTCATTCAAATCAGCGCGTGTTTTGGCTGCCAATGCATCGGAACCGCTACCTGGTTCAGTCAAACAATAGGCCGCTTTGAGATCGCCGCTGATCAAGCCAGGCAGGTATTTTTCTTTTTGTGCGTCATTGCCAAAGTAAAGAATCGGCAACATGCCAATACCGGTGTGGGCAGCAAACGAAACAATGAAGGAGCCCGACGGTCCGAGCACTTCCGAAATTACCGAGTTGGTATTGGTGTCCATTTCAGTGCCTCCGTATTGTGCGGGCATGTGCGCGCCGAGCAAACCAAGGTCGCCCATTTTTTTCAAAAGGGAGGGTGCCAAACCCGGTTCGAGTTTTTCAATGCGTGCACGGACTGGATCAATTTCATATTTGATAAAATCGACCGTCATTTGCTTGACCATCAATTGTTCTTCACTGAGTTCTTCGGGGATGAAAATATCCTCCGGTTTGCTGTCGTGGATCAAAAAAGCGCCGCCTTTGAGCACGGTTGTTTTTGCAATGGTATCTTCCATGGTAATACGAATGGTTGGTGTTTTATAGAATAGCGAATTTTCGCTACAAATATAAAGGAAATAAAATCACATTGTAAAAGAAAAATAAAGTATTTAACATTAAGATTGTGTTAGGCCTTAGCGTAAAGTGTACACTTTGGGGAAATTGGCTACTTTTGCGTTGATTCTGTTGTGGCTTTTTTTGAGGCAACAGAATATTTGTTAACCATCACAATTCACCCTTTCACGTTTTGTAATATGAGCGCAATCCGAGAAATATTAGCCAGAGAGATTCTCGACAGCCGTGGTAACCCTACCGTTGAAGTAGAAGTGTGGACCGAAACCGGTTTTGTTGGCCGTGCTGCCGTTCCAAGTGGCGCAAGTACTGGTGTCCATGAAGCCGTTGAACTTCGCGACGAAGATTCCAAACGTTATCTTGGAAAAGGCGTTCTCAATGCAGTAAAAAATGTAGAGACGATGTTGCGTCCGGAGTTGATTGGTCAGGAAGTGACCGATCAGATTCGTATAGACCGTCTGATGATTGAACGCGATGGTACCCGCAACAAAAGCAAAATTGGTGCAAATGCAATTTTGGGTGTTAGTTTGGCGGTTGCACGTGCTGCCGCAGAGGAACTGGGCCAACCATTGTACCGCTACCTAGGTGGTGTTAACGCACACGTGTTGCCTGTACCCATGATGAATATCCTCAATGGAGGATCACATGCTGATAATGGTATTGATTTTCAGGAATTTATGATCATGCCAATCGGCGCCGAAACATTTGGCGAAGGTTTGCGTATGGGCGTAGAGGTATTTCACCACCTGAAAAAAGTATTGAAAAGCAAAGGTTACGCAACCAATGTTGGAGATGAAGGCGGATTTGCGCCAGGCATTAAAAACAATGAAGAGGCAATCCAAATGGTGATGATTGCGATTGAGGCCGCTGGTTTCCGCCCGCTGGAAGATATGGTAATTGCCATGGATGCTGCTGCTTCGGAGTTCTACGATGCAGAAAAGCAGGAATACGTGTTCAAGAAATCAACCGGTGATCGCTTGTCTCGTCAAGATATGGTCGGTTTCTGGAAAGATTGGTGCAACCGTTACCCAATTTACTCCATCGAAGACGGCCTGGCCGAAGATGATTGGGAAGGTTGGAAATTGCAAACAGAAACACTTGGCCACCGCATTCAGTTGGTTGGTGACGATTTGTTTGTAACCAACACCGAACGCTTGCAACGCGGTATTGATCAAAAAATCGCCAACTCGATCCTCATCAAAGTTAACCAAATTGGTTCTTTGACCGAAACCATCGAAGCCGTAAACCTGGCCACACGCCACGCTTATACTTCGGTGATCAGCCACCGCTCTGGTGAAACAGAAGATACGACGATCGCCGACCTGGCCGTTGCCTTGAATACCGGCCAAATTAAAACAGGCTCTGCATCACGCTCCGACCGGATTGCAAAATACAATCAGTTGTTGCGCATTGAGGAAGAACTGGGCGATGCAGCCACTTATTTGGGCCGTTCTATCTTTGGTTTGTAAAAATTTCGAGTAACACCTTATAATATTAAGTGTCCGCTTCGTCGTTTTCGAAGCGGACACTTTTTTTGAGGTGACACCTCGGTTGGTTGATGCCTGAGGTGACACCTCGGTTGGTTGATGCCTGAGGTGACACCTCGGTTGGTTGATGCCTGAGGTGACACCTCGGTTGGTTACTGCCTAAGGTGACACCTCGGAAGGTGTCACCTCAAGAACTTAGCGCAATCCCCCCGGCGCATACCGTACGCCCAAATTGGCTACCCGTCCCATCATGGGCGCCCAGATCTGTGATCCATTGAAATAGGGGCTGTTTGGCTCATTTGCCGCAATAATCGCGTGGTGTTGCTGATAACTGCTGATGTTCTCCATCCCGACGTACACTTCGATGTTTTTCCAGTGGTGGGTTATCTGCCCACTCCAAATGGTATACACAGGGGTGGTTTGTTCAAATCCATGGGTGTATTCATGCGGAATCGCGCTGTTATCGGGCAGGCGTTGTGGCCCAACGATATGTGTGCGCAGGTTGAACATCCACTTTTTATTGGGAGTGGTGTAGTCCAGTGTAACCAATCCTCGGTATTTCGCCAGCAAGGGCGGTGTGCGCACGACGCCATTGGCATAGGTGGTTTTTACATCGTTTATTTTATAGCTCAGTTTTATTTCAAAGCCTTGGAAGAGGTTATACTGCGCCACCGCCAGGATGCTGTTGGAATAAGAGGGGCCACTCAGGTTGTAAAATAATACGCTGGTCGGCGATTGATCTACATCAACAATGATCTGGCGCAGGAAGTCGGTGCGATACCCATCTATGCTGAAACTTGCATTTTTATCACCAATTTTAAAGGTTTGCGTGAAATTGATGCCATAATTCCATGCTTTTTCGTAACTCAAATCTTTCGCAAATTGAAGCACCCGGTTGCTGGCCAACACACTCAGGTTCTCCGCCATCAGGTTGGGGGAACGATATCCCAATCCGCCGGAGATGCGCACAACGGTCTTTTCCGTAAAATTGTATTTGGCGCTCACCCGGGGTGTAAATTGCCATCCAAAGCGGGAATTGTGATCCATGCGTGCACCTGCAACCAACACCAAATCAGGACCTTCCATACGTACGGTTGGATGACTGTATGTGTACTCTGCCATCGCTCCTGCTATGGTCTCTTTTCTGCTCAAGTCACCATCGTTTACCTTTTCGGTTATATGGTCATATTGCAAGGAGGGTGCCAGGACGACTTTATGTTGTGTATTTTGAACAATGGTTTGATATAATGTTTGTAAGTACAATGATTGTTGGGTGGCCGTGTACACATTGGGACCAAAAAACGAGTTTGTGCGATGCCAAGACACAGAGGCGATATTACCCAGCTCATTGTACGGTTTACCAAATAAACCTTCTTTGCCGTATTTGGCCCATGCTTCTACTCGTTCATTGCGTTGGTCTACACCAAAAAAACCGTTGTGGCTATGCGAATCGTCAATCTGGCCACTCACACGATGATCGCTGAGGGCTTGCACATTAAATTGAGCACAACCCTTGGGACCGTCGTAGATTACCCGGTATAAGGCATTGATTTGCTGGCGATTGGGGGCATCGTAAAAATTATCGTGGTTCATATCCCAGCGATTTTTTACAAAATTACCATGCAGCAGCAGTCCTTGAGAAAGGTTGATGTTGTGTTTTTTATTTAAATGCACGTTGATTTCACCCCGCCCTTCCGTAGAAGTAAAAGCATTGACGAAAACGGGGAGGTCACTGGCTGGTTTTACCAGATCAATGTTAATTTGTCCGGTAATACCTGTATTCCCATTTTTCACCGTGCTGGCTCCTTTGGCCAGAATAATACCCTTTAGCCAGGTGCCCGGGATAAAATCGAAGGCAAAAGGCGTGGCGATTCCGCCCATTGCCGGCCTGTTTTCGACCAAAAATTGGCTGTAAATACCCCGTAAACCAAGCATTTGTATTTCTCGGATGCCCGTAACGGCATTGGGGTAACTCACATCGATGGCCCCGTTGGTTTCAAAACTTTCCGATAAATTGCAGCAGGGCGCTTTGCGGAGTTCTTTTTGGCTAATACTTTCCAGGTTTCTTGTTTCTAACGTTGAAACACTGTTCCCGAATTGTTGCTCCGAAACCTGCACCTCTTTTAACTGGGAGGAACCTGTAATTTCAATCCATAAGTTGTTTTCGCCGGGCAAAACCTGCACTTCAGAAACAGGATAATTGAAATATTGAACAACCAGGGTCCCTCCTTCTTTCCGGGCAGGCAGGTTAAAGTAGCCCGAAGTATCCGTAAATGTACCCGTGTGGGTATCCTTCCAATAAACACTGGCACCTACCAGCAGTTCTTCTTTTTCATTGGTTACTAATCCGTGCAGGGGGGCAAGTTGGGGTGTTTGTGCTAAAAGAAAGCAGGGAAGGCCAAAATATAGTATGGCAACTCCTAATATTGCATTTTTCATCGTATCGCAAGATAGAAAGCGCAAGATGCGCTGTGAAAATAACCCCAATTGACAAACAAGGGATGTCTGTAAAAGGGAGATAAAAAGGCTACTGGAGCCTAAGCGATCGAATATTTAACAAAGGAATTGGTGGTGCAAAATGCAAAGTTCCCGGCCACTGGGAAGCGGAGGCGATGCTGGAAATGCAACAACATCGGGTGCAAGAGGAAGGTTAGTTGGCGCTGAAAAAACCAAGGTTGGGGCATCAAGGGAAGGCAAATCGGCAAGAATCTGACCCTTTTCAAGCGATTGATCAACGATAAAGGCTGTTTTCAGTTGAAAAACCTTAACCGTTTTGTGGGTGCAGCCGTGGTCTTTTTGGGTATCCGATTCCTTTTGCTCGCAGCAAGCGCGCACCTTTTTTTTGCAGCAACTCGCGGTATCCGTGCGTTTTTTTGCCTGACAAACGGCATCACTACGGAAAAAGGCAGTACTTGTTTTCCCTACGCAATAGCAATAAATTTGTTCAATACTGATCCCTGCCGTTGCGATAAACAAGGCAAGTATCCAGGTCCAAACAAAATATTTTTTTGCTACAAGCATGGTTTTAACTCCTTTATGTTGCAAACATACAGGCATTGGGCTGATTCACGAAATATAAATCGCGTATTTGCAAGTTCTTTACACTTCTTCAGGGCCTTCACCTACCCAATCCTGTTGTACGTACCCGTTTTCGCAATGTTCCAGCAGTTGCTCATCTATAAATGCCCGAACTTCATGGACAATGTCCCCTGGATAAAGCAGGTGGATATTTGGACCAGCATCCAGGCTGAAATACACTGGATTGCCCGTTTCTGCCCGGTATTGACGCACTTTTTCAATAATAGAAATGGATCCGGGCTGCATCAACATATAGGAAGGATTGCTACACATCATCAGGGCATGCAGGGTAAGCGCCTCATCTTCTGCTATTTTACCAAAAGTTTCGAGATCGCCTGCTTTCATGGCGTCCAGTAGCGTGTTGAGTCGCGTGCGTGCCTGTGCGTAACGGGGTTCGGCGTACGGATTTCCATCCATAAGTGCATGACCGGCGCTGCTGGAAACCGATTTTTCATGCGAAGAAACAATCAGGATGTCATCGTGGAAATCTTTAAACTGATCATGTATCAAGTCACCGATGGGCGTTGCATATTCATTTGAAGATCCTGATACTGCGGCCGTTTCGCCCCATACTGCTGCATGGCCAAAAATGGAACGGCATGCACTTCCACTGCCCAGGCGTGCGATATAAGATGCCTTCCGATCAAAATCATTTGGTTCGGGTAGCGTACCAAACAGGGCATCTTCCAGCGAACACAAGCAAAGTGCCAGTGCAGACATACCTGAAGCCGAGGATGCGATACCTGCGGAGTGGGGGAAGGAGTTGCCGGTATGGACCGTGAGTTTGAGTTGTTTTAAAAAAGGAAAAATAGGCAGCAGACTTTCCAAAAAGGCCAAGGTTTTGGTACGAAACGCATCGTTTTCTTCCTGGTGAAAGAAAAAGTCGAGGTCAATTTGGCCGCTGGTATTTTCTGTTAACTCATATTCCAGCATCGTATCGGTGCAGGAAGCCGCCAGGGTGAGGCTCAGCGACGGATTCCGGGGCAATTGCGTGCCATATTTACCCCAATATTTGATAATCGCGAGGTTGCTGGGACTGCGCCAGGTGAATTGGCCTGCTTCAATGGATGCGCTGGGATCGAGGAGCAATTTCGGATTTTCGTACATTTGCAAGTGTTGCGTTGAAAAGAAGAAAAGATTGCTGCAAAGAAAGGCAACACACGGTAAAAACTACCACTTGAATTCAAATTCCTGTTCTACTTTTGCAATCATTATTACCCACCCACTTTTTCAATTGACCAAATCGGCCATGATGCAAAGACTCCGCCGCTGGGCGCTCGAAATATATGCTTTTCTTACTGCGCCATTTGTCGTAAAGAATTGCCTGGGCATGCTTGGTCTGTGCACCTTCATTTTGCTGCTTACCTTTTGGTGGCTGCGTTGTTACACCAACCATGGCGAGAGTGTACAAGTGCCCAGTTATGTGGGCATGAGTTATCGGGAAGCAGCCAAAAAAGCCCGCGCCCGCGATTTTGAAGTATCCATTAGTGACTCTATTTATGTGTTGGGCAAGGCACCCGGTGAAGTGATTGCCCAAAACCCAAAAGCAGAAAGTCGGGTCAAAGAAGGGCGCACCATTTATTTTACGGTGGCAAAAAACAACCCCGATATTCTGAAGTTACCGGATCTGGCATCTGGCGATGATTATGATATTTACAGTCGGAAACTGAGTTTGATGGGATTGAAACCACGTATTGTGGCCCGGGTTGCGGATCCGATTGCCGAACCGAATACCATTGTAGCCGTCATATACCGGGGTGATACCGTGACACAAAAGATTCGCAATGGATTTAAGGTGGAAATGGGCGCTGCAATTGATTTTGTGGTGAGCGACAAGGTGTTGTTGAATGTCAATATTCCAGATTGTGTTTGCCAAACACTGGATGCAGCCAAGTTTTTAATTCAAACCAGCAACTTGAATGTGGGTACCATTATTCCCAATGGCACCGTGACCAATCAGGGCGATGCATATGTATGGAGGCAAAGTCCGGCATACGACCCCAACGGCTTAATGCGGGTGGGGGAACAAATTGACTTGTGGATTACTCAAGAAAAGCCTGCCGACTGTAGTTCGTCGACAGCGCGTTAATCATAGTTTTTAACCAGTAAAGTGTACAACAATGGATATTACGGTTCAGGAATTGCGTCAAAAAATCCAAGCAGGTGAAAAGTTCGTTTTTATCGATGTCAGAGAACCCTGGGAATACGAAGAATTCAACATTGGTGCTCAATTGATGCCACTCAATACCCTCATCAGCCAGATGTCGGACTTGGAAGACCATAAAAATGATGAAATTGTGCTGCATTGTCGCTCTGGTGCCCGCTCCGGTATGGCCCAAAGTATGATGGCTGCCAACGGTTTTTCCAATGTTCGAAATATGACAGGCGGCATCATCGCCTGGCAGGATGCATTTGGTAAAACACAACCATAAAATGCTTTTTTTAGGCAAAAAAATTGTATTTCTGTGCATTATTGCAGGTTTTATAACAGCCTGTAACCCGGTGCATACCGTGCTTTTTATGCCTGAAAAACAAGCGGATGCTAAAGAATATCCGCATGCCAGTTTGGCCATTCCCGATTTTGCAGGCTGTACCAATTGGAAAAACTACTTACCAGATCCATCCAAACCTGCGTATATGCCTCCGCGTTTGGTTCGGGTCAACTTTCATGTGATGAACAGCCGCGACAGCAGCCACAATTTTCAACCCGAGGCCGCGCGTAATTATTTGCGGGAACTTTTGGGTCATGTGAATGCCGAACTGGATACCAATGTGCGCAATTGGCGATCCCCAGAAAATACAGGGGTGCTGCCCAAAGGGTATCGCTTTGTGATTGCACCCCAACCGGTGCCCGGCGATGACGGTTTTTACTTTCATTACGACGACGATCTGTATTATTATGTGTCGCAAGGAAAAAATGCCAACAACTATAGTCGAAAAGTGATTGATAAATATGCAGTTGGAAAGGATTCTATCATCAATATTTTCCTGATGGTGCATCCCGACGACAGCATTAAATCAAAAACATACCGGGCCAATGGACAAGGCATTGCGTTGGGAACTGCTTTTAAATTGGCTGGTTTGTTTGAAAGTAAGGAGTCTGCTAAGTCATTTGATGGATTGTTCAACCATGAGTTGGGGCATGTGTTTGGCTTGCAGCACGCTTGGACGGAAGACGGTTGTCCGGATACACAAAACCATCCAAACAAATGCTGGACCTATACCGATGAGGAACCTTGCCGGTCGCAGGCGACGAATAATATGATGGATTACAATGCCTACCAAATTGCCCTTACACCCTGCCAGCTGGGGAAATTACATGGAACACTGGCAAATGAATCACATATTGCCCGTAAATGTCTTGTGCCGGTATGGTGCCAACGCAACCCTGAACGCGACATTGTGATTACGGATTCCGTTGCATTTATGGGGGGGCGCGATTTCGAAGGGAATATTACGGTTGCAGATGGCGGGATTCTGTATTTGTCTTGCCGCGTTTCGATGCCCGAAAATGCCTATATTTTGGTTGCTCCAGGCGGCAAACTGTGGCTGGATGGCTGTAAATTGCACAACAGTTGTGGAAAAAATTGGCAAGGTATTCTGGTGCAAAGCAGACGATTTATAAAAGGGCAGGTATTGGTTCGGCGCCCTCCAACACTGCTCAATGTGCAAAGAAAAAAAGGGCATTTTCATACGCAAGTGAAATAATATTGCGTTTTGGTTTCTGGCTCATTTAACCAAACACGTTAACACATTCAATCAAAAATTATGTCTAATAAAATCCGCATCCTTCCGCTTTTCGTTTTGGTAATAGGCGCTTTGTTCCTATTGCCAGCCTGTAGCAATAAAAGTGGCTGTCCGGCCCAGGAAAGTTTAAAACCCAAAGTGAATCGCAAAGGAGAAATTGTTGCTTCCCGCAAAAACCATCAAGAAGGACTTTTTCCTAAAAAAATGAAAAGGCGCATGAAATAATCAAAATTTCAGATAATTTATGCCTTTTTTGTGCAAACAGGTAATTATGGCGTAATTTTAGTGGGTTTGTTTTTAAACAAAATAAAAAACCGCTATGTACCCTCATCCCTACCGATTTGTTGCCTTCCTCTTTTTTTTATGCTGCCATTTTAACATTTTCGCAGCAAACGAATTACCCATCCAGCCAGATTCCGCACTGGTTGATACCATTGATCCCCAAATTACCTGCCCCGCAGATGTGGTCATTAACCTGCCACCCAATACCTGCGATACGGCTTACCAATTTACCATCGTTTATACCGACGATCAGCCGGATGTGACCTTGGTTCAGGCACAAGGACTGCAATCGGGCGATCGGTTTCCAATTGGTGTTACCCTCAATTTTTATGTAGCCCTGGACGCTGCAGGCAATACAGCAACTTGTTCATTCAATGTTACGGTAAACCCGGTTTCCGGACCCTTGCAATGCATGGATGAAGTGGTGGTCAAATTAGACAATGATTGTTTGTACCTGCCTCCCGTCACCGCATTTTTAGAACCAAACACCTTTGGCTGTCCATCCAAATATGGATTAGAAGTCGACAAAACACCCCCTTTTGGCAATGGGCCATGGTCGCCAGCACTTTTTACCGCTGGAGATATCAATAAATACTACCAATTCAGGGTCACTGATTTTACAACGGGCAACAAATGTTGGGGACAAGTGCTGGTGGTGGACAGCATGCCACCGGTGCTTACTTGTACGAATATTGTTACTAATTGTGCAATTGAGTCTACTACCCCCATTTTCCTGAGGGATAGTTTGGGCTTCGCTGCGGCATTCCCAATTGTGGCTGATAATTGCCAATTGAGCCAAGTTACCCCCGTATTTGTTGATCTGGTTACGCAACTACCCTGTAATCCAACATCCAACGGCGTACGTAAATCCATTAGTCGGGTGTGGACTGCTTCTGATTTGGTGGGCAATAAGGGAAGTTGCACACAGATCATTAGTTTGAAAGCGGATGCTGCAGAGGTTATTTTTCCTGCTGATACAACTTATTATGATTGCAATGCATCTTTTGCACCTTTGAGTTTTACTGGAACGCCTTATTTTCAAGTCGGAAATCGGCGTTACCCGGTTTTTGAAACCCAGTCGTGCGCGCTGGATGCCAATTATTTTGATACTTTGGTACCTGTAGTGCTTTGTGATGGTGCGCGCAGGGTACAGCGTACCTGGAAATTATATGATTTGTGCGGGCAACAGCCATTAGCCAATTTTCCAACCATCGGCATCCAAATCATTGATATTGTAGATACGACAGGGCCTGTGATTAGTTGCCCAGCCGATGTGACGGTTGATTTGGCCACCGTCGATTGTTCAACGCCGGTTGATTTGCCCGATTTTATCATCAGTGATCCTTGTTCCCGGATTGCCAGCCTGGAGGCCAGTTATGTTATTCATAACTTTAATTTTAGCCTTGCCGGTACGTTTATGGATGTACCGGTCGCGCCGAGTTCGGGGTATGATACCTTGGGCGTGATGGGAGCCATTGATGATGTGCCATCTGGTCTTACGAAAGTCGTATACACTGCAACGGACGATTGTGGTAATAGTACTATTTGTGCTTTTAATTTACATGTTTGGGACAAGGTGGCACCTATTACAGTGTGTGATACGCTTCCTACGGTGTTTTTGACGGGTGGTTTTGCAACAGATGTGAATGCCGCGGTTTTCGATGATGGTTCAAGTGATGCTTGTGCGCCAATAGATTTTAGGGCAAAAAGACAGGAATCAGGCACTTGTCAGCCCAACACCCAGTTTTACAAGCAGTTGCGATTTTGCTGTGCCGATATTGGCGATACCATACCGGTGATTTTACGGGTTTATGATGTTCAATTGCCCGCTGATTCTGTCAGTAATGATTTTGCACCAGGTCAATACAGCGAATGTGTGGTGGAAGTGATTGTAAAGGATACCCTTCCTCCGCAATGCGCCGCGCCAAAAGATACGGTGGTGCTTTGTACCAATTTTAACCCCAGTTTGCCTTATGGATCGGCTACGGTGATATCTTGTCAGGTTGATTCCATGCTATTGAGTATTGATTACAGTCTGTTTGATAGCACTTGTAAAAAAGGCATCATTCAGCGCAATTTTCAAACCTATTTCAACGGAATAGCAGGCGGCCAGTGTAGTCAGAAGATTACCGTAGATTATGTGCAAAATTACGCAATCCGCTTTCCAGACGATGTTATTGTATTCAACTGTAACGGCAACAACGATTTTGGGACACCGCAAGTGCACAACATGGCCTGCGAAAACATCAAAATTTCGTATACAGATGAGACCTTTAATATTGTACCAGATGCCTGCTTCAAGATTGAGCGTCTTTGGAAAATCACCAATCTGTGCCACTATGATTCCGCAGCGCCGCTGATTAAAGTGCCGAATCCGAACCCGAATGCCATTTCCAACCACGCAAGTAACTTACCCGGCCCGATTCTATCTCAAGTCGGAACTCCAAGCCCCTGGGCACCAACAGAAGTCAAAATATTCCCAACAGATCCCCAACCAACCAATTACGGTGTGTTTTGGAAAGCAGATGCGAATGGGTTTGAGTACAAGCAAATTATTAAAATATTAGACACGCAGGATCCGATTGTCCAAAACTGTCCAAACCAAACAAAAGCTTTGCTCGATCAAAGTGATAACGACCCGTTACTTTGGAATGAAACGTCTTTATATGATACCCTCACGCAGCAACAAGATTTGGCGGAAGGCTATATTGACAGCCTGATACTGAAGGCAACTGATTTATGTAGCAAGGATGACGTTACATTCCGATATCTTTTATTTCTCGACTTGAATCAGGACGGCATCCAGGAAACGGTGCTGAGTAGTACCCTCGGTAATGTTTTTGGATCAGGATTTGTGGCATTTAACAATTACAACAATCCGAATTACACGGGAGGTACTGCCCGCGAATTTGATCAGCGTCCGGTAACGATCAACCAAAAATACCGTTTTGCCCTGCAAGTTTTGCCCGAAACAAATGGGAGAAGTGCTCGAATTGCCTGGAATACTTTAAGCAATCCACAGGCGTATGTACCCGCCCAGTTGCCCTACGGACGCCATCGGGTGAAATGGTTTATTGAAGATAATTGTGGTAATGAATCGGTTTGTGAATATAATTTTACCATAGGAGATGGCAAAGAACCGGTTGTTTCCTGCAACCAGAATGTGAGTAAAACCCTGGCTGCGAACCATCAAGTGAGTGTAAACGTAACCGATTTAGTTCAAAACTACAGCGATAACTACACGCCAAACAGCCAGTTGCTCTTGAGTACACGGGAAGCGGGCAGCAATTTGAACCTATTCCCCAATGGTGCCGGGTTGAGCCTAGCCATCTTTACTTGCGCGGACACAGGGGTGCATGAAATGGAGTTGTGGGTGCGCGATTTAAATGGCTTTGAAAGTTTCTGTACCACCCAGGTAACCATCAATGACAACGATGGCAATTGCGATAATCCACCTGTTGGTACGTTTCTAACGGGCAATGTGCGTACGGAGCTCGGATACGGAGTGCCCCAGGTCGGAATCAATTTTGAATCTACAGGCAATAACTTGCCTTACAATTTATTTAATGCGACCTATACCGATACACTCGGAAATTACAGCATTGATTTGTCGCCTTACCCGATTCCCTATAACTCCGTGGTATTCCCAACTAAAGATGAAAATCCGCAAAACGGGGTGTCTACCTTCGATCTTTTGCAAATTTCAAAGCATGTACTGAATATTCAACCGCTGAATTCGCCTTATAAAATGATTGCGGCAGATGTAAACCGGAGTAATTCGATTACCAATTTTGACATTGTAGAGGCGCGAAAATTGATTTTGGGTCTTTATACCGAATTTCCAAACAATACTTCCTGGCGGTTTGTACCGGTATCGCATACTTTTTTAAACCCTTTTAACCCATTTCAGGTTGCTTTTCCTGAATCCATTGCATTGGCATCTCAAACGGGCTTTGATTTTATGGCCATTAAAGTGGGCGATGTCAACACCAGTGCTCAAACAGATAGCCTGAATATAGCAGATGACCGGACATCTGGTCTGGCCGTTTTTGAAGTTGCAGAACGGGATTTTGAGGCAGGAGAACGGTTTGTCGTACACCTGCAGGCGCTTGACAATTTGGCTGGATACCAGTTTTCCCTAGAATATAACGATTTGGAATTGTTGGAACTGCGATCTGAATCTCCAAATGTACAAGCGCATGTTGGCCTATTCCCGCAAGTACTCACCGCTTCTTTTGAAACAGGTAGCCCCGCATTAGACTTGTATTTTGAGGCTAAAAGAGCCGGAAAACTGCGTGATCAGTTGCGTTTCTCCGACCGAATCACCACCGCTGAAGCTTATTCCGTCTCAGAAGCCCTATTGCGCCCGGTATTGCATTTCACAAATCGTTCTAATTCGGATAAAACATTGGAACTCTTCCAGAATGTGCCGAATCCATTTTCAGCGCAAACCATGATTGGTTTTAGATTGCCGGAAAAAGGCGTGGTACAACTGCGCATTCAAGATCAAACAGGCAGAACTGTTTATCAGGAAACGAAAACATACGAGGCTGGTTATCAAACCATTAACCTAAGTGCGGAAAAATTGTGGGGACCTGGAATCTATTATTACGAGTTGGATACCGAATACGGCCGTGCGATCAAAAAATTGACCAAATATTAATCCGCAACCAGTCTGGTATTGGCGTAGAGCCTGGTCAAAAAGTCGACTTTTTGATCAGGCTATTTTTTACAAAACAAGCCTAGTTTTTTCCAATAATTTCAAAAGCCTGTTCCAGTCGGTAGCCGTCTTTATCTACCAAAGTAAGCAGGTGTTTTCCAATGGCAGGTTGTAACGACATTTCGTGAAAAGCCTGCGTGCTGCCAAGATAAGTGCCATCCAGGTGCCAATAAATAAGGGTTTCTGCTTTCCGGTGGGTCGCTTTAAAAACGGTGCTCCCGCGCTTCCCATCAAGGTCAATGGGGACATAAATTTTGGTATTGAATTTTGGATAAATAAACTGCATTGGGTTGTGCTCCGAACTTGCCGAAGAAGCAATACAATCGGCTCGGAAGGGTGGGGGGCTTAAATAGGATGGATTTTTACTTTTAAAATAAAACTCTTCCATTGGGGGCAATACAAACCAGGGCACATGTTGCATATTGGAGGCCAGTTCGCAATCGCTCGAAACTTGAAACTGTCTGCTTGCATCGAGGTGTAGCAACTGGTGATAAGGACAAACCGGCGCATTTAATCCGCTTTTAGGTATCCAAACAGTATCGGCGGTGCAATAATTTCCTGCCCGGTACCCACTTTGGTGGCAAACTGCGGCCTGTTCCATGGCATCATAAGGTGGATCAAACCAGTTCTGGTTGCCCGGAAGTTGTTCAAAAATTTCAAACAACACGGGCGCTGCTTTTTCCACGCCAATCAAACCAGGTCGCCCTTCTCCATCGGCGTTGCCTACCCAAACACCGACCGCATAAGCAGGCGTGACACCAGCGGCCCAGGCATCCCTGAATCCAAGACTGGTGCCTGTTTTCCAGGCAATGCGTTGGCTGGCATCAAACAACTCCCATTCTCCCGAACTGCTGGGGCGTTCTACCTGCTGCATGGCCTGAAACGTGTACCAGATTGCGCCAGCCTGTAATAAATCGGACGAAGTGGATGGAGCGGGTTTGGGCAGCGGCCGATCAGCCCAAAAAACCGGCGGTCGAAAATCGGAGGCATCGTACCGACCATTTCGAGTATAAAAATTGCCTAGGGTACGCGCCATACAGGCGTAGGTGTTGGTAACATCGAGCAAATTAGCCTCTGCCCCCCCTAAAATCAACGACAAGCCATAATGGCTCGGTGGAAACGTGAGGGTGTTTAGTCCCAGCCTTTTTAAATTAAAATGAAACTTTTCCAAACCATAGTGCTGCAATAAAAGCACAAAGGGTACATTAAGCGACCGAATAAGTGCACGTTTGGCAGGTACCGCACCGTCATACGTTTCAAAATAATTTTCTGGTTTGTAAGCGCCTAATTGGGTAGGAACATCCTGCAATAAACTTTCCGGTAAAATATCCCCACTTTCGAGCGAGAGTGCGTACAAATAAGGTTTTAAAATACTGCCCGTACTCCTTGGAGCGGCCAGAATATCTACCGATTCACCGTGTTCTTTTCCTGCGCCCATCACATTACCTACATAAGCAAGTACTGCACCTGTTTTGATATCCATTACGACAGCTGCCATATTATGAATATCATTACCCCGGTACACTTCCTGTCGCCTTGCCAAAATATCAACCACCCTTTGTTGTAACACACGGTCAATGGTTGTAAAAAAGCGGTTATTAAGTCGTTTTTTACCCGATTGGTCCTTTTGTTGCGCCAATTTTTCTAACAAATGCGGGGCAAGCATGGGCAAGGGCAGTGGTTGATCTGGCAAAGGTTCTTCTTTAGCTAAATCACACGCCAACGCGGTGATTTTTCCTTGCCGCTGCATGCGATCCAGCAGGTTGTTTCTTTTATTCAATAAAACTTGCCGGTTACGTCCAGGGTGAATCAGGGCAGGACTGTTGGGAAGTACTGCGAGGGTTGCCGCTTCGGCCCAGCTCAACAATTCGGGTCTTTTGCCGTAATAACGCCAGGCTGCGGCTTCCAATCCAACGACATTTCCACCAAAAGGGGCATGTGCTGCATACAAACGCAAAATACTTTTTTTGCTGTAGCCCAATTCAAGGCGCGTGGACATCAATACTTCCATGCTCTTTTCCCAAATCGTCCTTGGCGGATTTTGACGCGCCATACGGATCACTTGCATCGTGATGGTACTGCCGCCACTGACGATTTTACCTTGGGAAATATTCAGCCAGAGTGACCGCAGCATACTGATTGGGTCAATGCCGGGATGCCACCAAAAGCGTTTGTCTTCAAAGGCAACCAGGCAAGTGCTGTATTTTTCCGGGATCGATGTAGGCTCGGGAAAGCGCCATTGGCCGTCTGGTGCAATTTTTGCCCCTAAAAGTTCGTGGTGATGGTCTTCCAACACCACCGAAAAAGGCGCGTTAAACAGGGGATAAGGCAGGCAAAATAGCCATATCAGCAATCCAAGACAAATTACCCCACTCCGAATGGGGTGTTTTTTTATCCACGGAACCAATTGGACCAACCACTTCCGCAGCCAATCCGTGATTCGTTGGAAAAAAAACGATAATTGGGGATGCTTCATAGTTGGATTGAATCAAGCGATATAACCCTGCCGAAATGATTACTCAAAACGACGTTTAAAGAACCAGGTATTATCATTTAAGGTGAAGCCGAGGGTAACTTTAGCATATTGTTCTTCAATACTAGTTCCTCCGCCGTTGCTGCCCAATTCGAAGGCCACATTTACAAAAGAAGTTTGTTGGCGTGGCAGGGTGATCGGAAAGCCTAATCCAAAGGTAATTCCAATGTTTTGAAATGATTTTCCTTCTATATAGCGTGGGTCTTCTCGCAAAAACGCGCCAGCGCGGTACCGCACCCGTTTGAAGTACCGGTTGTATGAAATGGCGTTGGGGGTATATTCAATACCGCCTGAAATCGATAATGTATTGCGCATGGTTTCAGGGCGGGCTTCATTTTCGTAATTTTTCCACATATCGAGCCCAAATTGCAAACCAGCCTTAAAGCGAACCGCATTGATATATTGAATACCCACCGTAAAGGCTGCGGGCATAGTCATTTTTTGGTTCAGGGCATTTTCGCCGGTAAAATTAATCAACGTATCCGGGCTAGCGAAAGTACCACCAGCACTGGTGTTTCGGGAGCGTACAAACAAGTCTTCATTAATGACCTTCATTTTGGTATTGCCATGCGCTGTAAATCCGAGGGTAAACCAACGTTTGGGGGTTGTTTTGTCCGTTTCAAAATATTCCAGCATTACATCGTGCTGCACCCCGACATTATACACAAAACCTTTAATGGTCAGGTCATTCCGGCTGTTGTTCAAAAAGGAGTAGGTATTGGCTGCATCAAAATCATTGATTGATTCATAGCGTGATTTTCCAAAAGCCCATCCTAAAGTTAGTCCGAAAGACGTATTGTTGTATTTAGCAGCGCCGTTCCAGGCCAACCGATACGTACCGCCATTGCCTTGGAATGTGTTGTTTACCAAGCCCAAATCGGCAATGGAGTCGCTCGAAACAGTTTTGTAACCCACCAAAGAATAAGGGGTTAAAGAGACACCCATCCCATAACGCCAAGGGGATTTAACTTTATCAAGCACTTCATTGATCGGACTGTTGAGCGTAAAGCCGAGTGCCAGATAGGCTAGGTTGCCGCTCCAGTTATTGAGGGTAGCATCTTTTGAGCTATACTGGCTATATGTTGCATACATCCCAGTTTCGAGGGTAGTCGTTTTTAGGTGTGCAAAGGATGCAGGGTTTGATAGGTTGAGGTGATAGGGATCGTGAAAGGCCGCAGTTTGGCCAGCCCATCCGGCCTGATTGGCAAAATATTGTGGGAGCAGATCGCCGATTCCAAATCGCGAATATGCAGAATTTTGTTTGGGTTGGGCGATCAAAAACGTTGTGCAGAAAAATAAAAGCAACGCGGAAATGAGTAGTCGCATGTATATCTTTTGTTTGGGCCTGCCGGCCATTAAGGGTGTTGATTAAAATTCAGAATACTATTTAAACCGATCATCGTCAGGTCATTTGATACGATCAGGCTGTCAATTGCAAGTTGCGGAAAAAAGAAATTGGCATCTCCGCCTGTTAGTAAGACCTGCAAAGGACTTAATTTTTGGTCGAATAACCTCGAAAAACCTTCAATTTCCAAAACTGCACCATACAAGGCTCCATTTTGAAGCGCTGTTTCTGTGCTATATCCGATTATTTGATCGGGCCAGTGTTGGGCAACTTCGGGAAGCCTAGCGGTGAAATGATGCATTGCTTTGATACGCATGGCAGCCCCTGGAGCGATATTGCCCCCCAAATACACCGCATTGGATGTAATCAGGTCGTATTTAATACAAGTTCCACAATCAATGACCAGGCAATTGGTTTTTGGAAAAAGGTTTTGCGCGCCTGCAATTCCGGCTAGACGATCTTTTCCCAGGGTTAAAGGTGTTTGATAACTGTTTTGAAATGGCAGCGCAGTTTCATGTGTAAGTTCAAGGAAAAAAAAATGTTTAGAAAGTGCATCGACCAATGCGGGGTTCGGATGAGCGACACTGGAAAGGATAATGCGGGTTACTCCTTTGGTGTGCGCCTCGTCCAACAATTGTTGTAACGTCCAGTCCTGCCAAATCGCTTGCTCCAGCAGTTTGTTTTCCTGAAACAAGCCAATTTTAGTCCGTGTATTCCCGATGTCGATGACCAGATTCAAGCGCAAATTATTTTCAATGAAGGGCAAATTGCAAGAATGGCCGCAAAGGTCGAAAGAATGGGCATAAAAAAACGGATTGGCGTGTACCAATCCGTTAATATTTTAAGTATTTATTTTGTTTAGCCCAAGTAAGCTTTCAGTTCGCTGCTATGTGATTTGCGCAGTCGACGCAATGCGCGCTCTTTGATCTGGCGCACACGTTCGCGGGTGAGCCCGTAAAGTTCACCAATTTCATCCAGGGTGAGTGCTTGGTAGCCATTCAATCCGTAATAAGATGAAATCACCTCCATTTCACGCGGGGATAAGATATTGAGGCCCAAGGCAACCTCTTCGCGCAGTGATTCAGCCATTAATTTGAGGTCTGGTTCACCTGATTCTTCAGGGATCATGACATCCAGCATAGTTGCATCACCATCTTCACTGCCTGAAAGTGGGGCATCGAGGGATACATGGCGATTGTTGCCACGCAGCATCACTTGTACTTCCCGTGGTGTGATACCGAGTAAGTCGGCGAGTTCCTCATCAGAGGGTTCGCGTTCGAATTCTTGTACAAACGCAATGTATGCGTCATTTACCTTATTATAGGAGCCTACTTTATTAAGGGGCATCCGCACAATCCGGCTATTTTCCACGATGGCTTGAAGGATGCTTTGACGAATCCACCAGACGGCGTACGAGATAAATTTAAAGCCTTTGGTTTCATCGAAGCGTTTGGCTGCTTTGATAAGGCCAACGTTGCCTTCGTTGATCAGGTCGGACAGCGATAGTCCCTGATTTTGATATTGTTTGGCTACCGACACGACGAAACGCAGGTTGGCGCGCGTCATCGAATCAAGTGCATCTTGGTCTCCTTCCCGGATGCGTTGGGCGAGTTTGACTTCCTCTTCTGGTGTGAGCATGGCAATTTTGCCGATGTCATTCAGGTATTTATCCAGCGCGAGGCTCTCGCGGGTTGTAATCTTATGAGCAATTTTTAGATGGCGCATGGTCGTGATATTTCCTGGTTTTTAGTTGGTTCTATTTGAAGAACAAGGTCGTAAGTTCGTTGGTTCGGCATGCTGCAAAATGAAAGAGAAAATGCTTTCAACGACAAACCACTTCATATAAAACGTAAATGACGCAGAAAGTTTCTTAAAGGTTGGAAAATTTAAACAGAAAAGTTGGTTTTTGACAAAAAAACGATATTTGTTGCAAAAACCATGCAAGTTACATTCTTTTCTCAAGCCTTAAAAAAAAATTCAGCGAATATTGCGCCAATTTTTTCGGGCTTAACATTCGTATTAAGTTTTCTGCAAATAGTGAATTTAACAGTCTTCACAAACCTTAATCGCTTACTTTTGTGCTCGGTAACATTTAATCCGTTTTGATATTAATCTCATGATTATATAGGCACCCTCTGCCTAGTATTTTGTTTTCCCGGTTACTTGCGAATGGAGTTTTTTTGCAAGTATGGTTTGGGATGATTTTTTCAATGAGATTGGATATTCAAATGGGTTTTGTTGCGAGGTGCGTTACAAGGAAGGGTCTTCCTTCTATTGTAATTTTTGTTCTAGTGGCTAAATGCATTTTAAAGATTGTTATATAGCCCTTTTGGTTTTGTAAAATCATTGTTTCTCAAACAATATTAATCTTCATGAAAAAACATTACACTATTACCAAGTTCCCATTCCGGATACTTCTCTTGGCTACAATATTAGTCATCAGTAATTTCTCGGTTTCGGCACAAGCTAAGTTGTCTAACGGCAGCAATTCATTACTAATCGATTTTAGCAGTTCCATGCAAACATCGGTTGGTTCCAATCCTAGCACCGCTTATACTGGTGCGGGTTATTCCCCTGATCCAACCACAGCAGGTCGCTTAAATTCCAATGCCTGGGCTATTGCCGGTTGGAGTGATGGCAGCGTTGCTTTTGGCGGCACCGGAACCACGGGTGATTTTGCACGCGGTGCAACCAGCGCTGCTCAAACAACCGGTGGCAATTATGGTTTCCAAGGGGCTCCCCAGTCTGCAGCAAACCCATGTATCATGTTTCAACCTGCGGGGAGCGATTTTAATCCCGGCAGTTTGACTTTGCGTATTCAAAACACAGGGACTACAAACATCACCCAGTTGAGTGTTTCGTATAACCTTTATGTTCGTAATGATCAAGGCCGGAGTAGTTTTTTCAATTTCTCGCACTCGGCCGACAACAATGCTTACACTACTATTGCTGCCTTGAGCTATACTTCTACTGAAGTAGCCGATGCATTAGGTTGGGTTTTGGTAGGTTCTGCGCCTTCAAGATCTACAACAATTACAGGTTTAAACATTGCACCAAATGCTTTTTATTATATTCGTTGGAGTGGTGGCGACGTTGGCGGCGGCGGTAGCCGGGATGAATTTGGTTTGGATGATATCAATTTAACCGCAACATTTATTGGTGCGCCTTCCTGTGCATTGACCAGCGCTGGACTTACCGACGTACATTGCGAAGACAACAACGAAACAGGAAACAATAGCGCAGACGATTATATATGGTTTAATTTGAACCCAACTGGTTCTAACCTCGGTTCAGGTTATAATGTTACGGTTAATACAGGTTCAGTCACTCTTGGTGCCAGCGGCAGTCCGACCAATGTTGTTTATGGCGTAAGTAGTGCATTCCGTTTACAAGCTGGCTCTGCTGGTGGCGGTAACGTAACGGTTACTGTAACCGACAATGCTTCAGGCGCTTGCACCGTAACCGCATTAATTACAGATCCGGGCAGTTGCTCAACGCCTGATCCGGTTTGTAACCTTGCTACTTCTGGTTTGGCTACTTTGATTTGTAATAATAACGAAACAACCAGCAATTCAAGCGACGATTATCTTACTTTTTTCCTGAATCCTACGGGTTCCAACCTTAGCGCTACTTACAGCCTGACGGTAAGCGCTGGTACGGTTACCAAGGTGCCATCTGGCGCAGCTACTGGTGTTGCCTATGGCGCTCCAACACAATTCCGTTTACAGAATGGCTCCGCCGGTGCTGGAAACGTTACTATTTTTATCGCTGACGATAATGATCCTGATTGTGTATTATCTGTCCCAATTGTTGATCCAGGCTCTTGTTCTGTACCGAATTGTGCTTTGAATGTAACTTGTCCTACTAGCCCTGCAACGGTTTACAATTGCAATAATCCAATTCCTGCAGCGGTAACAACGCTGGCTGGTTTCCAGGCTTTGGGTGGATCTGTTACGGGCCCTTTCTGCGGAACATTGACATTTACTTCAAATACCACCCCCATCAATAACTGCTCGTCTACTTCCGCAACACGTGTCTATACCATCTTTGATGACAAGGCACCTGCAAACGGTATCGTAGATGAAAACGAAAATAGCGCTACTTGCATCCTCACCTATAATTATGCGCCAGATCAAACTGCGCCTACTTTTAATGAGGCTTTGCCTGCAAATACAACCATCTCCTGTACGGATAACCTTCCAGTTGCTCCAAGCCTCACCGGCTCGGACAATTGCAGTGGCTCAGGCACCGTTCCAAATGTAATCTGGATCAATGAATTCCACTACGACAATACCGGTACCGATGCTGGTGAGTTTGTAGAAATTGCAGGTTCTGCTGGTATCAATCTTTCAGACTACCAAATTGTACTGTACAATGGCAACGGCGGTGTGGTTTATACAACTACCCCTTTAAGCGGTTCTATTGATAACGAAGGCAGTGGCTTTGGTGCCGTTTCTTTTTCATATCCTTCTAATGGAATCCAGAATGGTTCACCCGATGGTATCGCACTGTATCGTGTATCTACCAATATGGTTGTTCAATTCTTGAGCTATGAAGGAAGTTTCCAAGCGGTAGATGGCCCGGCAAATGGCATGTTCTCTACCGACATTGGCATCGTTGAACAAGGCAACGAGCCAACAGGTTTGTCTCTTCAATTAACAGGAACTGGCCAGGTATATGCTAATTTCAGCTGGACTGGTCCGATTGCTCAATCACCAGGTACCCTGAATGCAGGTCAAACGGTTAATCCATTGCCCGCTTCCATTGCATCTAATTTTATGCAAACAGAAGTTGCTGGCAACTGTGCTGGTTCACGGGTGGTTACCCGCAAATGGACGGTAACCGATCTTTGTAATAAAGCTACCACACATACACAGACTATTTCAGTTGTTGACAATCAGGCTCCTGTATTGACACCAACACCTGCCAATATTACACTTTCTTGCTCCGATCCAATTCCTGCTGCTCCTGTAGTGGTAGGTACCGATGGTTGCGATCCTGCAGGTATCATTAATGGTCCGGTTTGGATCAATGAATTGCACTACGATAACACGGGTACAGACGTAAACGAATTTGTGGAAATCGCGGGTCGTGCAGGTACCAACCTGAGCGGTTACGAATTGTTTTTCTACAACGGTTCTACCGGCAATACTGGTGGCACATATGGTAGTCTTCCATTGTCGGGCATCATTGCCAACCAAAGCAACGGTTTCGGTACGATCGCTTTCTCCCTCCCTGTAAACGGTATTGAAAATGGCCCTTCTGACGGTATTGCTTTCGTAAAAGGCGGCACTGTATTGCAATTCCTTTCTTATGAAGGTGTGATGACTGCGATCGGCGGTCCAGCAAACGGTCAGGTTTCTACGGATATTGGTGTTGCTGAAACAGGAAATGAACCTGTTGGACAGTCGGTGCGTCTTTCTGGCAATGGTGCAACGTATGCATCATTTGTATGGAACAACCCGTCTGCTGCGGCTCCCGCAACACCAGGTCAGGTAAATCAGGGACAAACATTCCCGGCACAACCTACAAATGGTCTGCCTGTTACTTTTGCACAAACAACAACACCAGGTAGCTGCCCATCCGCGCAAGTGATCAAGCGCACTTGGAGCACAACAGATGCTTGCGGAAATACAGCGGTATACACCCAAACAATTTCTACAACGGATGCATCAGGCCCAGTGGTTACTTGTCCTGCCAATGTGACCGTGAATTTAGCGATCAATGGTACGGTTACGGTTTCTGCTGCCAGCTTAGGCGTAACAGCATCGGATAACTGCGGAACTTCTACCCTTGGTACCAACTCACTCGTTTTGACTTGTGCAAATCAAGGAACAGCGACTCCATTTGTAAGCACCGCAACCGACCAGTGCGGTAATGTCGGAACTTGCACGACACAGGTTTTTGTGGCAAACTTTACACGTTGTGTGCCAAAAATCCTAATTACAGATCCTTGTATTTGTAAAAATAATGCGACCAACCTTACAAACGGTCAGTTTGGTGAAGTCATCAAAATTGAATCAATTACTGGTAAAGTGTGGACCGTTACCGCTGTTACTGGTTTGTTCTCTCAGTTTAGCCCAGCACCACCTGCGGCACCTGTTTCTATTTTAGGTGCCACGTTCACAGAAAACCCAGTGAACAGCGGTGACTACTTCTTAAATGGTGTACATATTGACGCCTTGGGTTACTCCATCACGGCAACAAGCCAAAATGGCGAAACCCTCACGATCGGCAACTCTTGCCAATATCCAAACCCAGCGATCACTTCCGATCTGAGCGGTGATTTCTGCTTGTACTCGGACATCGTTCCATTGACAGGCACACCTGGTGATGCCAACATCGTAAGCGCTGTATTTACAGTAAATGGTGTTGTGGCAACCCAATTCGATCCAGGT
>Ga0247835_1000390_pt1 | contig 64065 bp, 61 predicted proteins | sample LaCtaG_3_FD_189912 | JGI IMG/M metagenome (GOLD analysis project Ga0247835, IMG submission 189912) | Freshwater microbial communities from meromictic Lake La Cruz, Castile-La Mancha, Spain - LaCruzMarch2015_13.5m | ecosystem: Environmental > Aquatic > Freshwater > Lake | place: Spain: Castile-La...
GCGACGTCCTGGTAGCGCCCGAAGTTGCGCTGAAACTCTACTGAACTGACGGTAATCATCAACCGGATACCTCTGACTCTGCATGTTACAAACAATACATAACATGCTGATCTTTGTCACGCGGTGCGGCGGCACGGTGGTCGGCAAGGCTGCTATCACTGATAGCAAGGACGAAGACTCGGGGGAAAGAGGCGGGGCGGTCAAGCGTCTCGCGGGCGGCCACCATCGGACACCTCGGGTTAGGTTCCCTGACCTCCTGGTCGATCTGCCAGCGCGGACCTTCCTACTTGGTCACTGGGATAGTTGGTCTTGGTAGAGAACGGCACCAGGCGTAACGTTCAGGACAACAAGGCGGCACGGGCCACCGATGAACCCGCAAACCAGCACAACGCCCGTGGCGCGCGCTCGCTTTTTGGCCGAAAGTTAGGCATCTTTTCATTGACTTTCACTGTAAATAGCACTGACCACTTTTCCCTTCAGCTCTATGCCGATCGAGCCGGCCGACGCGGTACATCCCATCCGAAGGTCGCCTGCGCCCACTCGACCATCTTCTCGAGCTCACGCCTTGCCCGATCTGCGCGTCCGGGCGAGCGCAGGTCGACATGCACCGGGTATCTCGGGATCACGGCCAACTCGCTCAAATAGGCACACGCGTCTTCAATCTCGGCAGGAAGCGGGTGCGAAGACGGCAACAGCGCAGCAAGTTCCTCAAGGTCGTGCGTCCTCGGCGGACTCACCCCGGCCGCCACGAGCAGTGCCTTGATGAGCTTCTCTGCCGCCTGCTGACAGTGAAAGCAGATCGCATCGTCGAGTGGCTCCTTCGATTCAGCGAGCACCTCCGCGACGCGATAATCCTCCGCGACCTTCTGTAGCCAGTCATGGACCTCCGGATCATCAGGCGGCCTCATAAAGCACCTCCCCGTGATCGACGGCCTCTCGGACAACGCCGGTCAGCCAAGTCGAATACTTGTGGAACTCGTCAGGGGTAACGATGACGATGTCCTTCGAGACGCGCACGTCGCGGACCGCCCGCCGGGCCTGGACACCCCGATCCTCAAACGGTAGATCGGTTTCAGCAATGACCAAGATGTCGTAGTCGCTATCAGGCTGCGCGGTCCCGCGCGCCCGCGATCCGAAGAGGATGATCCGGCGCGGCGCAAGGGCCGATACAAGCCGGTCACGAAGCAATTCTAGCGTCGGATCAATCATCGCAATGCTCCCATGTCGTTCGTCTTGCCGCCATCACTCCAGGATGCAACTGCCGTCATCAACCCTTAGTGACAGACGCTCCGTCGCCTCGTCCGCCGTGAATGAGCGACCGTCTTCAATGTCCTTCCGACCCTTGGCAATCTTCTCAAGTACATAGAGGTGGTACTGGATATCCTCCAGGGTGCCGTTGTCGGGCAGGTGCCGCAGCACTGATTCGGCTTGTTGTTTTTCGCGCAGCACCCGCCGCAACGCGGACACGGTTAGCGGCGCGTCATCGCTGCCCGGCACCGCCTTCGCAGCCGTGGCCTCGCGCAAGATGTCATTGATGAGTTCCTGATAACCCGTACCCGCCGCCTCGGCCCGAGTACGGAAATGCGCGACGATATCGTCGTCCAGCATCAAGGTAATCCGCCTCTTGCCGGGCGACTGAATCACTGCACCGCGCTTCCCGCCACTGAAATCGTATTCTTCACGCATGGCCCGGCTGCGCCTCGACGCGGCTGACCTTGCGGGCGGAAGCCAAACCTCGGCACTTGCCAAATAGCCGGAGTATGTGAAAATCTGCTTTCATGATAGGACTTCTCCCTCCACCAATCGCACGACCGCGTAACGGACATGCCGAAGCATTTGGGGTTGCAATTCTCCCGCAAAGGCGTTACTCGTGATCTGGCAGGCGATCCAGTCGCCCCGACGCGCGTCGGCAAGCAACAGTGCCGGCCGGAACTTGTTGCGCGTCAGGTCCGAAAAAGGAAACGGCAAGACTACGACTTGGCCGGCTGCAAATGCGCCCATGCCTCATCCTCCTCCGGTTTCAGCCAATCTTCGGCCAGCGCAGTCTCTGCCAACAGGGCTGGCTCATTCGCTTGCTCATCCAGCAATGGGAGCAGGGTACGACCGGGCGGCAGGCGGATGAGTGGCTCCAGTGGGTCGACTCGGCCGATGGTGTCGATCTCCCCTTTATTGATGGTCACGAGAAGCCCTCGCGCAGCAAGGCCCGAAATCCCGCCTGCTGAAAATGCCCGTCGGTGGTGAGTGCGTCGGTCAGCCCGCGATCCTGCATGACAAGAATTGAAATGCAGTCTGTGAGACCCCACTCCTTATCAGTGCGCTCGCGGTAGAGTTTCGCGGCGCGGGCGTAGAGCCCCTCGGAAAGCGGGACTATCTCCACCGTCGGGTCCGCTTCGAGTGAGTCCAGGAGTTTCACCGCCGCCTGCCGATAGCGTAGCTTGGATAAGGCGTTGCCGATTTCCAACAGAACCGCCCGAGTGGTCACGAGTCGAGTTCTCGCCGCCTCCATCTGCTCGGCGAGCGCGATGGCACGCACATGGAACTGATCCTTTGTCGAGGAAAGGGCAATCGCATAGGCGGTGTCCAGAAACACCTCAGTCGACATGGGGTCGCTCCCCATATAGATAATCGTCGACGTTCTCCGACCAGTCGGGAGGGCCTTCCAACTCAAGCGCGCGCGCCGTGCGAAGGAAAGACGGGGCCTCCCGCTCGGCGGGCGGCAGGCTCTCGATTGTCATGCGCACGCGGGTATCGGGGGCTAGGGCGATCGGCCCGGTCGGACGAAAGACCTTCCCATCGTACCAAGCTTCAATCATGTCGGTCATTGTTCACCTCGTATTTCCGTCATCTCGGTGCGGTGACATTGCGAATCGCACGATCTGTCTGCGGTGCTACAGTCCGGCCAATCCGGTTGGCCGGAACGATGATAAAGGCTATCCAGCCGATACCGAAAAAGCCATGAGTCGAGCACTTTCATCGCCCTAAAAAGCCAAATTCGGCGACGCGTGTAGCTCAAATGACTCTCTTAGTTCACTGTCGGGAAGCAGCAAATAATGGGTTATTAATCTACCGTTCTTCCCATTCGTCATCAGCGTTACGCCATAAATAATTATCGATGAAAGGATCGGAATCACCGTAATCATCTAAGCCATAAATCCCCCCTTCGATATACCGATCTACACTATCTTGTCTCTTATATCTATCGAGCAACATCCGCAACTGATTCTGTTGCTTCACCGATTGTGTTTTTATCATTAATCGTAATGTTTCTTCTGCTCGCCTTATCCCACCTGTCTTGTGATAGCAATCCTCAATCAGTTGTGAAAAATCATTTCTGAATGCATATAGATATAGGGCGCCTTTCCACCACTCTTTAGTAAGTAGAGGAATAATATCGAGCCCCCTATTCATCGCCAGTTCTTCGGCTGCTAAAAACTCTTGGATCCTAAGATGTTCAAACCCGAACGTCTCAGAACCCGGATTCCGTCTCAAAATATTGCAGGGATCAATGAGTTCTCGTATCGCAATCTCGGCATGAGCAAGAGGGATACCAGTATTACCTTCGTCGTAATAGTATTCCACCAATTTGACATATGAAGCTTCGCGCTGTTCCTTTATATGCATCCGAAAGCCTATCTTTCTACAAGCGCGCTCAAGGTATCCCTGTGGCGTTTGCAAGCGTTCTATTCCTTTAAATCGGTCATAATGCCCACAAAGAAGCTCCACTTTCTTGCGATATACGTCAGGTTCATTTTCTGGGATAGGTATGCCGTTTTTGTACAATGAACATATTATTGTTGCAAGCAGTGGATTCTTGGCCACGTCAAATAGCTCTTTAGTTTTTATTTGCTCCCATAGCAATCTGGCGTGCTCCTTATCATCAAACCATCCGATAATAAATCTTTGAAGCTGTTCTTTCGTAAAAGGAAGCAGCGTAATACCCAAGAACTCTATTTCTTTTACAAGTTCAGAGCAGTCGCGGGATGATACAATAACTTGTGCGTTCGGGAACGTTCCGCGTATCTGAGAAATCGCATCAAGTATCCAGCTAGCGGTTCTTGCCGCCTCATCGAGGCCGTCCAGCATAAACACTACTTTATCTTTTTTTGCGATAAATTTAAGAAAATCAGCGACGTGTGACTCGGTCGGTTCAATTCCCTTGAAAACTAGAAAACACTTAATTAAGGCTAGTGTTTCACCGAATACTTTTCGCTCCGCCGATATATCGAACTTTTTTTCTTCAATTGCCACCATCACCCTATTGAGCGGAAAAAATACAACCGCATCATCTATGCTTTTCGTGCTCGCTAGATCTCTCAATCGGTTCGCATAAACATGTAACGTCGTCGATTTTCCAGCTCCGGCCTCGCCATAAACAGCAACATCTGACCCGCATGCGAAGATTGAATGCGCCGAAATAGAAAAGCGGTTCTCGTTAAACGATCTACTTCGCAACGCAAAAACACGTGTCGTTACTTTATTGTTTTGCAGAGCCGATATTATAGAGAGGAGACTTCTTACTCTGTTCAAAAACTCTCTAAGTTCAAGAGTATCCGCTTTTCCCTTATTGATACGAATCGCATGTCGCCGGAACCATGCGATCCGTTCATTGAGGGCTGAGCAAGTCTTTTCCGATTCAAACTCGATAAGAAGTTCTGGGTACTTATGAAGAGCACGCGTTTCTTCTATATATACGTCACGAATCGAGAAAAATTGCTTTAGAGCTTCCGATAACTCCTGAGCCTTCTCGGAGTATTTGCTAGCGGCAGCACGAAGAGATTGCACAGACTTCATATCGCCATATATTTTAGCCATGTCTGCCGTTATAGCATCAATATCGTCCTTTTCGGGATAGCGCTCAATATTAGTTTGATCTGCGACCCATCCAGCGTCGATCAGCGACTTTATACTACTGACTAATTTAGCCTCATGTTCGGAGTGCTTCTCAGATATCTTCTCTGTGCGAGTTCCGCGCCCAGAGTCAAAGTTAGAATAATTGAGTTGTTCGAGAAACGACCGCAAAAGCGCTTCGACTCTTGAGCCAACATCATTGCGCTGAACCGTTAGTCGGTTACAATGCGCACGCCGTCTATTGTTCTCTGGTGAATCAAAAAGTGCCGAGAGATGGCTGAACTCAGAAGCTATATTATTTTCCAGCTTCACGGTGATCTCGAAGCCGATAAGGGAGGCAATCCGAGTCAACTGAATTTGAAGTTGAGGCCATTCATCGATAGGTAAAGTCACGCTGGAAACAAGACAATAAGCTTCACTTGAAATAACGTCCTTGCTTTCTATACCCCCGAGGAAAAAATTTAGATCACTATAATAATCAGTGTAGTCGGTTATTGGATCTACATCTAGTGCACGCATTAATTCTTTGTTAAATAGGTCGTCTGCGGCCGGCATCTGATAACGCGCATCCTCTCCCAGCAGTTCTTCATAAAGGGACGGCCACGCCTTTCCGATCAACGAAACTAGGTCGTCGGCGCCAATAATCTTTACTGGTCCTTCCGACATGGCCTCAAGCTGCTCTTCTATGAGCCGAGTTTCGACTTGGAAAGGCGTTAGAAATAATACATGGGTGGCGAATTTGTAAGTGCCATCCAATGTTGCTACAGGCTTATCTTTACATTGCCTGAGCTGGTAAATTATCTCTTGCCAATCCCGCCGAGCCTGGAAATTTCGTCGAGATTGGAATTTTTTTACCTGAATAACGTACAAATCTTCATCACCAAACGGATTCATTTTATATGCAATAATGTCTTTACCTTTTTCATAAACTCCTCCGTTAAACTCGACTTTGCTAAATCCGAGTTTCCGCATCAACGGGATCACGATATCACGGGAGAAATCATCCTCACGCATGTCTTGAAGCTTTGAAAGAAGAAGGTAATCTTTATCCATTGATTTATTATACCGATAAAAGTCTTTAAATTAGAACTAAAGTAGCACCGATCACCAAATATTAACCGGCGACTTACGCATCCTGCAACTAGACTACCCTGGTCGGCATGTTTCTGCTGGCCGTTTTATCTAGTCGTCAGGTAGATCAGCTGTAATCGGTCCGCACAGCGATATCTACAGCAGGGCCATGACCAGGGTCCAACGGTTTCCCGAGCACTCTTCGGAACATCCGGGCCTCAATCATCCCCGCCTGGGAACAGAACATACAAGGGTCCGATGTGCGGACCAGCAGTCTCTCAGATCTCGATGCGGCCGGGATTATAACAAAAGCTTTCACTGTTGCTCGTGCTTGAGTTGATTGACCACACGCAGGTCTTCGCGAACCGTCTCGTCCTCGATGACCATACCTGAGGCGGTAATTGAATTCATCGAAGCCGAGTCCGGCTAGCGCCGCCGCGGCAGCGAAGCTGATCTTGTGGGCATGGTAAAGACCGGCGACAAGGAAGAAATCACCGGCGCCCTGGCCCATCAGCTCCAGAACCGGCACGAACTCCGGGTTGATCTGCACGGTTGACATGGGTTCCTGCTCCGGATTGGTTGTTCGTGTGGCGAGTCGCTCGGTGTCGCCGCCCTGTTCCAGTTCGGCGAAGGCTTGCATCGGAGCGAATCCCCAAGGGTTTGCAGTCGTATTGATACGCGGTTAGTACCAGTACAGCAGATGCCATGCCATCACGCCTCGACCCCATGCTTCTTGAGCCAGTTGCTCAAGGTCGTGGGATTGCCGAAGCCGAGCAACCGGGCGGCGCGGGCCTTGTTCCCGCCGGTCAGCCGCATCGCCTGTTCCAGATAGTGCCGGGCGATGCGGTCGATGGTGGCATTGAGATCAATCCCTTGGGCAACATCCTGCGCCAGGTGCGGATCGCTCGCCAGGTCCCGCATCGGCCTCGGCAGCAGTGCGTCGCGGGCGTCCTCCAGGTCGATCGTTGGGCCTGGAGTCCAGACGGCGGCGCGTCGTAGCGTATTGAGCATCTCGCGGACGTTACCGGGCCAGGGGTGCTCAAGCAGAAGTTTTCTTGCGTTGACTGAAAGAATCTTGTGGCTGTAGCCCGGCTCGGATTCGCTCTCGCGGTTGACCTGCTCCAGCAGCCGGTCGAGCAGCAGACCAACGTCGCCCTCGCGTTCACGCAGCGGCGGCAGTTGGATGACGGCGACGGCGAGCCGGTAGAACAGGTCCTCGCGGAAGCGGCCGGCGGCGACCTCCTCGACCAGGGTGCGGTTGGTGGCGGCGAGGATGCGCACGTCGACCGGGGTCGGGGTGGTGGCGCCGACGCGGGTGACTTCGCCTTCCTGGAGTGCGCGCAGGAGTTTGACTTGGGCGGACTTGGGCAACTCGCCGATCTCATCCAGAAACAGAGTGCCGGTGTGAGCGGACTCGAAATAGCCCTTGCGCTCCCCGGCGGCGCCGGTGAAAGCGCCCTTCTCGTGGCCGAACAGTTCGGATTCGATCAGGTCCGGGGCGATGGCGCCGCAGTTGACGGTGACGAAGGGGCGTCCGCGCCTGGGGCTGGCCTGGTGGATGGCACGGGCGAGCAGTTCCTTGCCGGTGCCGGACTCGCCCTCGATCAGGATGGGGATGGAGCGCGGGGCGGCGCGGCGGGCGCGGGCAATCGCGCGCTGCATGGCGGGGCCGCGGTGACAGATGGCATCGAATTCGGGGGCGGCGGGCGGCAGGCCGAGGGTGAGCCGTTCGAGCGTCCGGTCGGGACGCTCCAACAGGTCGGGGAGAAAGTCGGCGGAGATGTCGAAGGGGACTGCGGCCACGCGCACGCCGTGCTGGATCGAGGATTCGATCAGTTCGGCGGGAAAGCGGGTCTTGGCGAGAATGATCCACACCGCGGCCATGGCGGGGGTGCCGGGGCTCAGATGAAAGGCGAGTCCGTCACCCGGCGCCTGGCCGGCGAGGGTGTCCGCGACGACGATGCGGGCGTGCCGGTAGATGGCGCCGAAGTCGGTGGGGCTATCGAGGGTAACGTAGTGGAGAGTGACCGGGGTCGGGGCTTGGGTCTGAAGCCAGTTGAGATAGTCGTCGACCTCGTCCGGGGCGTAGTCGCAGAGAAGTTCCAGCCGGGCGAAGCGCCCGGTTTTCAGGGCCTGGGCGACGGGACCGAGACCGACTTGCTCGGTCTCAGTGACGGCCCGCAGATCGGTTCGGCCAAGCCAACTGATGAGGGTGGTTGCCATGAGCGGATCATAGGCGATTGCGCGGGGATGCGGACCGGGCGCCGTCGCCAAAACAAAGCAATGGGCAGACCGAACCGCCGAAACAACCGACGAATGGACCGTCGCCCTTGGGTGGTGGGCCTACTTCGCATATCCTGCCCTGCACTCAGCTGCGTTTTTATCGCTGTAAATGCGCGTACCCCGATGCAATTTTGTCGCTGTAAATGCGCTGTTTTATCGCTGTAACACCACGGTAAAGAAAAACCGGTGATTTTCGGCCGAAAATGCGGTAAAATAGCGCAATTACAGCGATCTTTAAGCGATCTGGTAGCGCTGAGTTGCACTGAACCGCAACGGTCGCCCACCTGCCCACCGCACTGTTGGCTCGGCGAAGCGAGTCTACGGATTGACGCCAGAAGGGAGAGGCGGGCGGCGCTTCTGTACCTCCGCTACCTAGGCGCTCCAGTTACGCGGCGGCTTGAACACTCGGCATAGGGAGCGCAGTCGGGCGCTAGGAAAGAGGATGGGTGCGTCTGGACCGTCACCCGAGCGACAGATTCCGTCTAGGGAAGCGCAGATGGCAGACATCACCAGAGAGGAATGGCTTACTGAGCGGCTGGCCTATTTCAAGACACCCCACGCCCCCGCCGAGCATGGGGTCTGACAATCTTCGGAACGGAAACTTACTCTAAGCCCCTTCCTGCGGTCTCAAGAACCTCGTGGCGACATGAGTTTCCGAGATTTTGAATTGTGAGACGGCCTTTTGAGGCAGATTTAGCCGGATTTCAGCGTCTTTCGCGCTGACGCCAAGCTGTCTCAGAAAACGTCCGTTTGATGAGACGCCAGAAATCTGCGTTATAAATCTGTCTGTTACGCCTTAGCGTAAGTTTTCGTTCCGAAGATTGTCAAAGCCCATCCCCACCGCGTGTGTCGTCCGCGCCCGAACCTCGGCCGGCCGCGGTCCTGGCCGAACCACCCAAGGGGCGGCACCGCCCCCATGCTTGGGCGAAACCCTCGACAAGCTCAAAGGCCGCAAATCGCAACAATAGGAGGCAGAATGAGCGCTAACCCGACAACCTACGAAAGTGACGTGATCGCTTGGGCTAACGAACAGGCTCGACTGCTCCGGGCCGGGCGTTTCGACGCGCTGGATATCGAACATATCGCCGATGAGATTGAGGACGTGGGAAAGAGCGAAAAACGTGAGTTGCGAAGCCGGATGGCCGTCCTGCTGGCCCATTTGCTCAAGTGGCAGTATCAACCAGAGCGCCGGGGGAACAGTTGGCAACGCACAATCAAGATTCAGCGCCGCGGTGTGACCGGATGCCTAAAGGAAACGCCCAGCCTGAAAGTGGACTTAAGCAACCCGGATTGGTGGGAACGGGTGTGGGATGACGGCGTAGGCATCGCCGTCAAAGAAACCGAGCTTGATTGCTTCCCCGAGTGTTGCCCCTGGACCTTCGATCAAATCATGAATCCGGAGTTTTGGCCTGCGGCACTCTAGCCCGCAGCCGGACCCGCCCCACTGCCCGTCCATACGTCCCGATCGGCGTCTCCTGGACGCGGCCCCTAGTCCGCCCCCCTTGGGCAGCGATTAGCCCACCCGGCGCCAGACTGGCCCGTCGTCACAGCTTGCTCCAGTTGCCAATGGAAAAGCTATCGCAACAGGTTTTTGCAACGCTGCCAGTCTCGTTATCCGGGGGTCAGGGCCGAGTTGCAGAAAGGATCGTTTGCGCAACCGGCTTAGCCTCGTCCGGGGCGTAGTCGCAGAGCAGTTCCAGCCGGGCGAAGCGGCCGGTGTGCAGGGCCTGGGCGACGGGACCGAGACCGACTTGCTCGGTCTCAGTGACGGCCCCCAGATCGGTTCGGCCAAGCCAACTGATGAGGGTGGTTGCCATGAGGAGATCATAGGCGATTGCGGCGGGATGCGGGCCAAGCGCGGAGTGTGCTGATCCGCACGAGGGACCGGGCGCCGCCGCCGAAAACAAGGAATGAAAAGACCGAACCGCCGAAACAACCGACGAATGGATAGCAGCCCCACTTGCTTCGCGGACAGACTGAATTTACGCTCACCAAGCGCGCCAAGTACACAAGGGCAGCGCGATTGAATAAACGCACATGGAGATCCTCAATGAAAACGTCCTGCTCCCGCTTGTCGCACGCCGCCTGGTTGTCCGCCGCGCTGATTGCACTGTCTGCTGGTCCAGTCCTGGCCGAGTCCGCCTGCAAGGGGCTCGGGCAGGGTCCCTGCGCGGGCAAGACGGACTGCACTTGGGTCGATGGATACACCCGCAAGGACGGCGTCAATGTGTCCGGCCATTGTAAGGCCGTCAGTAAGCGGGATGAGGCCGCGGCCGCCAAGGAAAAGCCGGCGCCGGTGGTCGTCAAGGAGAAGGCGCCGACGGCAACGGCTGCAAGCACGGGGGCCGTAGAAGCGCCGCCCGCCAAGGTCAAGAACGCCGCGACGCTGCCGGCTCAACCGACGGCCGAATAGTCAACCGACAGCGGCGCGGAAGATCCGCGCCGCCGTGGGCCAGGCGTCAAAGAGTCGTGGGCTGCGGCAGCCGCAGCAGGTCCGACACGGCAGCGACCGATTGTTCGATGATGACCTGACGGCGGGCCGGCGAGCCGGCATCCGCGCCGGTGCAGACCGCTTCACACAGCCAATCCGTCGGCGACTCGAAATCGCAGTGACTGGCCCCCGCGACTGGTATGAGCCGCGCCTTCGGGCTGACGGCGAAGACCGCGCGGCCATTGTTACCGGCGTTGCAGCCGGCCGGCTCCCCGGCCAGTCCGATCAGCGGCTTGTCGAGTGCGCGCGCCATCCCGACCCCAATGCCTTGCGTATCGACTAAATCCAGCACCAGGACGCCAATGGCGGTCGGATCCAGCCGTCCGGCGACCAGGGCGGCCAACCCGCCGGCCGAGAAACCCGCATAGACCACCTGTCGCGCCCCCAGGTCGCGGGCGACGGCGATCATGTCGCGGCCGTTCTGGACGTGCCGGCCGTCCCAGGGGCGGCTGTTGCAGAGGTTCAGCGTCACGGCGGGAATACCCCGTTCGGCCAGCCCGATGGCCAGGCCCTCCAGGCGGCGTTGGTCGCGCAGAAAGCCGTGGGCGAGGATGACCGGAGTCTGCGTGCGCGGTTGGCGCGGCGCAAACCGCCGGGTCTCGATCCGGCAACCGGTGGCGGACTGCAGGATGCCCGCGTGAATGACGAGACCGTTGGCCGTGCCGGGGATCGCCACTGGGCCGGCCGCGTTTGACGGGGGGAGGGTGCCCGACGCGTGTCGGCCCATGCCGGGACACCCGGCCAGCGCGAAGGTCAGCGCCAGAGCGGCCAGCAGACCGGCGCCGAGCCGGGTGCGTGTGGCGGATGGCGATGGCGGTGTCATGCGTTCAAAGGTGGGGACGATCCGCGGTTTCCGAGGAGGAGCGGCCCCCGCGGCAGGGTCGGCCGAAACCGCCCGGATGCACCCTTACCGGGCCGCGGACGCTGCTATAATGTCAAGCCGGCTTGACACTTGGGTGCGTCACCCGAGTCGAATTTTTCACCGCTCATCGCGCAACCGCGACAGGATTTCCATGAACGCCACGACCGTACATCCATTGAATCATCCCAACGACGCCGGTATCGTCCGCCGTGTGGCCCTGCCCGATGCCCTGGATGCCCCGCGTACCCGTATCCGCGTCCCCGAATTCGGTCAACTGAGCTATTACAGTGCCGGCCCCGGCCAGGGTCGCCCGCTGGTGCTGATTCACAGCATCAATGCCGCCCCCAGCGCCTATGAGATGAAGCCGCTGTTCGACCGCTACCGCTCCGAGCGCCCGGTGCTCGTGCCCGATTTGCCGGGCTTCGGCTTCTCCGATCGGCCGGATATCGCTTACACGCCCGACGTCTTCGTCAATGCCTTGGTCGAATTCATGCGCCGGGTCGTGGTTCAGCCCGCCGACCTGGTGTCACTCTCGCTGGGCGGCGAATTCGCCGCGCGGGTAGCCATCGAGGTGCCGGAACTGGTCAACTCGCTGGTGCTGATCTCACCGACCGGGTTCAGTTCCCGCACCATGCCCGGCGGTGAGAAGGGTATGCGCCTGCATCGCGTCATCAGCCTGCCCGGTCTGGGTCAGGGCGCCTATACCGCGCTGACCTCGCGGCCCAGCATCCGCTATTTCCTGCGGCGCTCATTCGTCGGTCCGGTGCCGGAAGCGATGGTCGAGTACGCCTACGCGACGACCCATCAGCCGGGCGCGCGCTTTGCGCCGCTCTACTTCCTGGCCGGTCAGATCTTCACCCAGGACGCGACCAACCAGATTTATTCCAAGGTAACCCAGCGCGCCCTGGTGCTCTACGATCGGGATCCGAACATCAACTTCGATCTCTTGCCGGCGTTCCTGCCCGGCCGGGCGAACTGGCAGGCCCAGCGCGTCACGCCGTCGCTCGGCGTGCCGCATTGGGAGCGCCTCCCCGAGACCGCGACCGCCATCGAGGGCTTTTGGGCCGGGCAGAACTGACGACCAACCCGCGCGTCCCCATCGAACGCGAACGTTCAGCGGCGACGGCCCCGCCCGGCTTACGGGTCGGGGCTGCGCACCCCGCGGCCAGCCGCGCGGCTGGCCCGTCACACGACACGCCGAGCAGGCGGGAGGATTGGGATGGAACAGGTTGCCGAACTGAATCCAGGCATTGATTCCACGGCGCTGGCCCAGCGGGAAAACCTGCTGAGTCCGCGCTTCTATACCACCGATTACGCGGCCATGGATGCTCTGGACGTGAGTCCGGTGCGCCGTGAATTCGATGAGATGATGGCCGAGTTCGCGCGGGATGAAAACCGCACGCACTTTCGTCGGGTCGAGGACTTCACCGCCGACGCCGCCCGCATTCCGCCGCATGTGCGCCAGGAGTTCCTAGACTTCCTGATCAGCTCGGTCACCGCCGAATTCTCCGGCTGCGTGCTCTATACCGAGATCAAGAAGCACGTTGATAATCCCGACATCCAGGCGCTGATGGGCTATATGGCTCGCGACGAATCCCGCCACGCGGGTTTCATCAATAAATCATTGGCCGACATGGGTGTCGCGGTTGACTTGGGCTTCCTGAAGAAGGCCAAGAAGTACACGTATTTCCGTCCCAAGTTCATCATGTACGCGACCTATCTGTCGGAGAAGATCGGTTACGCGCGCTACATCACCATATTCCGGCATCTGGAGCGGCATCCCGAGCACCGCTTCCATCCCATTTTCGAGTGGTTCGAGGAATGGTGCAATGACGAATACCGTCATGGCGAAGCCTTCGCCCTGCTGATGCGTGCCCAGCCGCATCTGCTGCGCGGGCTCAACCGCTACTGGATTCGGTTTTTCGTGCTCGCCGTCTACGCCACCATGTATGTCCGCGACCACACCCGCCCCGTGCTCTACGAGGCCCTGGGTATCGATCCGACCACGTTCGACTATCAGGTGTTCGCCATCACTACAGAGATCAGCCGGCAGGTGTTCCCGCTGACGCTGGATACGGACGACCCGCGCTTCCGGGCCGGTCTGGCTGATCTGCTCGTGGTGGCGCAGGCGAGCGCCGCCGCCAAGGCGCAGGGCGGCGTCATCGGTTCGCTCAAACGCGCGGGGCTGAGCGTCAAGGCCGCGCTGCTGTTCGCTCGACTTTACTTCCTGCCCACCAGCCCGAATCAGGCGCCGGAGCGGGTGCGGGTTGCCCCGGCCTGGTGAGCATCGGTCTGAATGGTCAGCAGAAACTCCATGCGCGACTCGGCAGTGCCGAAATAGCTCCCTTCCACCGGTAAGGTGCCGGCCGGGTCCAGGGCCGCGGCGAGCGGGAGATGCCCGTCCGCGACGGCAATCCCCCGCGTGGGATCGTAACCGTACCAGCCGGTCCCCGGCAGATAGACCTCGGGCCAGGCATGGAGGTAGCGCCGGTCGGTCTCCATGGCCGAACGGTCCTGATAGCCGCTGACGAAGCGGGCCGCCAGGCCCGCGGCGCGACAGAGCGCCACGAACAGCACGGTCTGATCACGACAGGCGCCGCGACCCCGGTCGAGTGTTTCCGCTGGGGTCTGCGGGGCGCCGGTGGGACGGATTTCCCGGACGATCGATGCGTAAATCCACTGATTCAGGCACTCCAGATACGCCAGAAGATCGCCGCCCGCCCGCTCCTGGAGACGCGTCGCCAGTTGGGTCACGACGGGTGGGGCCGGCGGTCCGGACAGATACGGGGCGAGCGGATCGGCCTCCGCGGCTGGATAACTCAGGGGCAACCGGCGATGCGCCGCGTCCACCACCGGTACATACTCCGCGGCGGAACCGGTCTCCACCACCAGGTGGGTGGTGAGACACAGATGCCGGGTCTCGCCCGTGAATTGCAGCCGCACGACGCGGTTACCGGCCGGGTCCAGACACTCCAGTCGGACCGCCGGGGCTGGGTCCACCTCAAGCCGGTAGTGGATCTCGCTCAGGGGCCCGCCGGGGCGGGGCCGCAAGCGGACCGTTTGGGGTCCCAGCCGCACCGGTTCGCTGTAGGTATAGGTGGTCGTGTGGTCAGTCTCGATTCGCATGGTCCGGTCGATGGCATCGGTGAAGTGGGGCGCGTCAGAGCGACGGGTCATGGTCCCACAAGAAGACCGCGGGAGCTTGCGGATCGATGCCATCCGCCGCCGTGAAATCCAGCCGCTGAGCGGACCGGGGTTCGTTAAAATCAAGTCTCGACTCCAACCAGATCCAGAAGGACCCCAAGGTGGCAAAGACGCCGACGAAACGATCATCAGCGCAAAGGTCGCAACCCGATTCAGCCCAGATCAAGGCCATCGAGCGGTTCGAGATCGGCAAGGTGCACCTGGAGGCTCACGATTTTGTCGGCGCCGCGCGTGTCCTGGAGGGCGTGGACACGACCCCGGCGCGCAACAACCGGGCCCTCGCCCTGTTTCACCTGGATCGCGCCGACGCCGCCTTGACGGCCTTCCTGGATGCCTGGGCGCGCGACCCGGACAATCTTTTTGCCCTGAGCGTCGCCCTGCAACTGCGGCTGTATCGCGGCGATGAGACCGGCGCCCGCGGGCTCACGGTTCCCTTGGCTCAGGCTCATGCGCGGCGCGCCGAAGATGCCCAGGCCCAGGTCGCCGCGTTGCTGCTGCTTCAGGAGAACCAAGCCGCGTGGGAGGCCTTCGAACGCACCAGTCGAGCGGACTGGACGGCTGAGCAGACCGGCATCCTGGAGGCCTTGCGACTCTTGCAGGGCGCCGGGGCGGCCAGTCGACTCGGGCGTCGTGAGCAGGCCAAGACGTTGTGGGAACAGGCACTGAAGCAGAGTCCGGGACTCCCGGCCGCGACCGCCAACCTCGCGGCCCTGAAAGCGGACGGCAAGCCGCCCACCTACCCGATGATCTTTGACTTGGGCGTGGTATTGCCCGTCGCCTGGGTCAATGCCGTCACCAAGACCGCGCCAAAGACGCTTGAGTCGCACCTCAACGCGCTGACCGCCGCGGACGGTTACCTGCAAGCCATCTACCTTGGGGGTGATGACCGCGTGCGTACCATCGCCTCGCTGCTGCTGGAACATCGGCTGAAATTCCCCCATCAGGTCTCCTCCACGGCCGACCCGATCGCGCGGCGTGCACCACTCATCCTCCGGGAACTGGCATGCCTGCCCATTGGTACGAAGGAGGAACGCATCGGGTTCTTCAGCGCCTTACGTGAACACAATCTGCTTGGCGCTGACGAGATCGTCCAATATTGGGACGGCACATCACTGCAGCGGATCCAGATGCTCGCGACCCAGATCGATCGTGAACCGGGGCCGATCGATCTGCCGGACGACCTCCGGCCTGTTCTCGAACAAGCCCTGAGCCTGCTGCTGGGAGGCCGGATCGATGCTGCAGAGGCATGCTTCAATACCATCCTGGAACGCGTCCCCGAACATCCCATCGCCTTAGGTAATCTGGCAGGAATCCGCTCCGGCCAGGGCCGGGATCAGGAAGTCGAGGCGATCCTGCGCCGGATCATCGCCGCCCACCCCGACTACCTGTTCGCCCGATGCAACCTGGCCGCCATCGAGATCGAGGCCGGTCATCTGGATGCGGCCAAAGCATTACTCGATGGCCTCATGCAGCGGCCGCGGCTGCACGTTCAGGAGGCATTTTCACTCTACAGTGTCATGGCGATGCTGAATCAGGCATCAGGCCAAGGTGCGTCTGCCGACGGACTCATCGCCACCCTCGAGCGGCTGGTGGAAAACGAACAGGACGAGCGGATGCTCGCCAACGCCAAGGCCCGGGTCGCACAGGTGACCGCGAAGAAGCGTCGCACGACCGGCTTCAGGTCATTCTTCGGGATGAAGGACTGACCGGAAGGGCCGCCGGAGCAGGGGGCCGCGGACCTTGATCGCCGTTCCAGTCACGCGATCTGGACCGGCGACGGCTCCTGTGGGTCGGGCTTCAGTTTAGCCGGTGTTGTCGAAGGGGAGCCTGGCCCGCCGATACCGAACGATGAGCCGGCCTTGATCATCGTTCCGGCTAGCGACGACCTGCCCGCCACTGGAGGTCGAGGCTTTAGCCGGTGGCGAGTCCAGAGATCTTGAAGAAAACCAGTGGTGCCTGCATGCCGGACCGGTTAAAGCCTCGACCTCCAGTGGCCGGAGCGATGACCAAGGCCTGCTGCGTCATGCCAAAAACATTTCAAACTTGTTATCGATCATCGCTTGAGTCAACTCGCAATTTTGCTCTATTGCCCAAGCCCCGAGGGCAATCAACGCTTCGCGGCTCGGGTATTTCATAAGCTTCAAATCCGTTGCGTTCACCTGCGTATGCCCGCTGAAACGTCGAAAATTCTCATCTACTGCAGTTGTGCTGAGAAAGACGGCTAAACCATGGGCCAAAGCAACCGGCAGGCCTTGTTTATATTGATGAAATACATTCAAATGGTTCTCAAAGCCTAGTACCTCGCTACCGTCGAACGCGTCCGGATTCACCACGCCGGCAACAAGGCGCCGCTTTTCCTCTTTCGCTGAGAAGCGGCGCACCACGCAATAACAGCCTACCGGATAAAGCCACTTCTCGGTTTCCGGGTTGCGCCGAATCGCGTTCGCCTTATTCAGCCCTGGTTGCGGCCACTGTGTCATCAGGCACTTGAAATGTGCGGGATAGAGTAGCGGGACCGCGCCTGGCTCCGGCAGATGACGCAGATGTTCTTTGAGTCTGAAATCGACAACGGGTCCGGTTGAGACGTTGACTCCAAGATCATCCAACGAATGGCAAATAGCACCTGATCGCTCAACAGAGCTCTGTTCGCTCGTGACCGGCATGTGGATAAAGCGTGCCGCATCACCGGGAAAAACAATGCGATCAAAGGGATGCGTGTTGATCTTGAGATCGATGAAACTATCATCAGTCGAGGTGGAGACGGTGACTTCACCTTGTCGGACGCCGCGCTCAAGTACCAGAATGATATTCTCCTGCAGTACCGCATCGTCTTTGAACTGCTTGTTGCGCGAGTCAAACAGGTGCAACTGACGGATCGCGGTACGCTCCAGCAGAAAGTCGCGGAATGGCCGGTAATAAGGTCCGTTGCAGAAGCTGCGTGGGATGATCGCGACAAGCTGCCCGCCCGGCGCCAGCAAAGCCCCCGTCAACGCGAGAAACGCCGAGTACAGGTTGACCGTCTCAATCCCGACTTGCCTCAGCAAGAGACGGTGATGGGAGTCACTGTTGATTTTCTTGTAAGGCGGATTCAGGATCGCGTGAGTAAAATCGCACTGCCCGAACTGAATCCGATTGACGGCCTGTTCGATAAAGTCGCCACCAAGCACTTCGTATGTTAACGAGACTTCAGTCGCATGGCTGGAAAGCGTATGATTGAGCTCGTGCTGAAGCAGGTTGTCCAGTTCAAAAGCCGTCACCGTGATTTCCGAAAAGGCCAGATCACCGGATTGACACCTATCGAGGAATGCGCTTGAAAGAGAGCCAATACCCGCGCCAGGATCAAGTAACCGGCACGGGCATTTCAGCATCGGGCTGAATAGTCCGGCCATAAAGCGAGCGGTCGTGGCCGGCGTGAGAAACTGACCAAATTGCGATTTCCGCTTCGCCGCGGTGTTTCTGGATAGGCTTAATCGGGTCTCTTCAACAGCCGATAACAATCGGTTTGCCTCCTGGATAGCGTGTAGGCCCGGCGCTTGGTGGTGCTTGGGTCAGCGGTTCTCTCCCGGTTGGGTCTTGGTCATAAACCTGGCCGCCGCGCGATCTGCGCGGTCGTCGGTCCGCACAGCGGACCCTACAGATCGCGGTTTTCCCGTAGGGTCCGCTGCGCGGACCGTCGGTGGCTAACAGGATACCCCAGGTCGACGATCGTCTCGTCCTGTTCGCCAAACCTGACACGATCGCGAAGACGGTCAAATCGCAAGGCGTGGGGGCCTTGGGGCAGCCCAGGTTTCCTGGTATACACTATGAAACAATCAAACCGGCCCCTGAAACAGCCGGCAACGGAGAGACAACCGGGGAAACACGTGACGCCTGGCGGACAAGACGTGAGACGCGGCAAGCGCTGGGCAGTGGCCGGGCAGGGCGTCTTGATGCTGATGGCCGTCTGGGTTGCGTTCGCGAACGCGGCGACGGTACAGGAGTATGGTCCGATCCGATGCCTCAAGACGCTGGGGAAGGGCGACACGCTCACGGTCTGGAAGCTCGACCGGCTGGACCGGTCCCTGCGTGACCTGATCGGCCTCCTGGACGATCTGAAGGCGCGGGGCGTAGCCTTCCGGTCGCTGACAGAAGCCCTCGACACCACGACGCCCACGGGCCCGGCCCGTGGGGTGAAAATGGGCCGCAAGCCCCTGCTATCCCCCCAACAGGTCGTCCATGCCCGGACCCTGCTGGAGCAGGGGGAACACCCCGACACGGTGGCCCAATCGCTCAACGTATCGCGCCGAACGCTTTACCGGACGTTGCAGGGATAGCAGACGTTTCTATCCCTTTCAAGGACACGTTCCGACAGCGCATTTTATGGTACACATCCATCATGGAAACCGCGAACCCCCTTATTCTGTCCAAGTTCCGCGCCGCGCTTGATACGCTGTATGGCAAACGCATTGAGCGCGTTGTGTTGTACGGATCACGGGCGCGGGGGGATGCGCGGCCCGATTCCGATTATGACGTAGCCGTGTTTTTGGAAGACCTTGATAACCGGTGGGCGGAAGCTGACCGGATCGCGCTTGCCGCCTCGAACATTACAACAGAAACAGGGGAAGTGATTCATGCCATGCCCTATCGGGCCGGGTCCTACAAAGAGCGCACACCCCTCATGCACGAGTTGCGGCGCGAAGGCATTGATCTATGACACCGGAAGCAAGCGGGTACCTTGCAAAAGCGCGTCAATGTCTAGCGAATGCCCGCGCAAGCTCGGGCTTTGGTCTTAGCAATGACGCTGGGCGCGGCGCCTATCTCGCAACTTTTCACGCCTCGCAGGCGTTCATTTTCGAGCAAACGGGAAAATACGCAAAAACTCATCAAGGGGTTCAAAGCGAGTTTCACCGCCTCGCACGGAACGAACCGCGCATTGATAAAACGTTTCCGCCGTTCCTTACCCAAGCCTACAATTTGAAAGCCGTTGCCGATTACGAAATAGGGCCGAATGCCGACATTCCTCCCGAACACTCGGCGGCGGCTCTTGAAACTGCCGCCCGTTTTGTAGATTGCATCGCCGGACTACTCGGCGATGACGCATAACTCGCCTATACGTGACGCCTGGCGGACAAGACGTGAGACGCGGTAAGCGCTGGGCAGCGGCCGGGCAGGGCGCCTTGATGCTGCTGGCCGTCTGGGTTGCGTTCGCGCACGCGGCGACGGTGCAGGACTATGGTCCGATCCGCTCCGGGGAGACCCTGTGGCAGGTGGCGGGCCGGGTCCACCCTGGTGTCGGGCTCGATCGGAATCAGATCATGCTGGCGCTGCTGCGGGCCAATCCGGACGCCTTCACGCCGTCCTGCAATGTCAACGGGACCTTGCGGCTCGGCGCTCGGCTGCGGGTGCCGACGCCGGACGTGATCGGCGCGGTGGATCGGCAAACCGCACGGGAAACGATCGCGCAACAGGCGCGGACCTGGGCGGATCATCGCCACGACGGCCGGCCGCTGGACTGTGCGCCCGTCGATTCGAATACCGCCGGCGGGGTGGCTGAAACGCCAGGCGCGACCGTACCAACCGTGATCGACACCTCGCCGCCAACACCGACGAGCGCGTTCGTCCCGCTACCGGTTCAGCCCCCGACGCCGGTTCCGGCAGGCCCATCGTCCGGCCCAGAGCAGCCGCAGCGGGCCAAGGTCAACCCGGACGCACCGGTCGCGGTCCGACCGGTGCCCCCGGACGACCCGGAGCAATCAAGGACCCTGTTGCCGCCCGGTGCACGCGCCCCTGCATGGCTCCTCACGGCCTTGACCATCGGTCTGCTGGGGATCGCGTTGATCCGCTGGGAGCAGGTCCAATTGAGCCGGACCGCGCACCTGACCCCAACCGCGGCGCTCGCCGCGGCGATCACGCTGCCCAAACGCGCAGTCTTGCTGCTGGCACTCGGACCGCGCGATCTGCACCTGCTGTTGCTGCTGGCCGCCGTGACCGGTGTGCTCGGCGCCCTGGTGACCGTCGTGTTTCGCGAGGCGATCGACGGGCTGGCGTCGCTCTATGGGGGCCACGGCAGCAGCCTGGCAGCCATGGCCGTGGCCCTGCCGGCCTGGCAACGGCTGCTGATCCCCGCCCTCGGCGGCCTGATCGCTGGGCTGATCCTGCAGGAGATCGGCACCCGGCTGCGGGGCCGCACCACCACCGATTATATGGAGGCCGTCGCGGTCGGGGACGGCTGGATCAGTATCCGCCAGAGCCTGGTGCGGGCCGCCTCGTCCCTGTTCACGGTGGCCTCCGGCGGGTCGATCGGTCGCGAAGGGGCGATGGTGCAGTTGGCGGCGATGGTCGCCTCGGCCTTGGGGCGGCTCAGCCGCTTACCGACCGACCGCTTGCGTTTGCTGGTCGCCGCCGGAGCGGCGGCGGGGCTTGCCGCCGCCTACAACGCGCCGCTCGCCGCGACCATCTTCGTCGCCGAGATCGTCCTCGGCTCCATCGCCCTGGAGTACATCGGGCCGGTGATCGTTGCCGCGGTGATCGCCAGTGTGACGGTTCACGACATTTTCGGCTATGCACCGGCCTATGCCATCCCCGAGTTCAGTCTGGTGAGCGACTGGGAACTGGGGCTCTTTCTCGTGCTCGGCCTGGCCGCCGGTCATCTCGCGCCGCTCTTCCTGCAGTTGCTGGAGCGGACCTCGCACCTATTCGCCAGGATGCCGCTGCCGCTGGTCGGGCGGATGACCATCGGCGGGCTCATCGTCGGCGCCATCTCGGTGTATGAACCCCAGGTCTGGGGTAAGGGCTACAGCGTGGTCGACTCGGTGTTGCTCGCACCCTGGGCCTGGCAGGCGCTGGTGACCGTCCTGGTGCTGAAGATGCTCGCGACCGCGGTGACGCTCGGTTCCGGCGGCATCGGCGGCGCCTTCACGCCGACACTCTTTGTCGGCGCCATGCTCGGCGCCCTGTTCGGCACGCTGATCCATGCGCTCCTGCCCGTCGGCACCGGACCGGTCAGCGCGTATGCGGTGGTCGGCATGGGGGCCATGCTGGCGGGGACCACCCACGCGCCGCTGATGTCGATTCTGATGATCCTGGAAATGACCATGGATTATCAAATCGTCCTGCCGCTGATGCTCGCGGTTGTCATCGCTCATTACACCGCGGTGCGTTATACCGGGGTCCGACCCATGTATGCCGAGTCACTGCTGCCGCGTTCGGCCGCGCCGGTCTGATGGGCGGGTCACCCACGCTGTTCGCCGACCATCCATCTGTGGCAGCATGGCGGGGCCTTCCGTTGCGCTTGCGCCGCTCGTCAGCGACGCAGGCGAGCGATCCTGTTGCAACCGACTCACGACGAGGACCAAGGTCATGACGATAAGGCCGGATTATCCGACCGTGCTGCTATTTGCCGGTCTCTCCCTGGCGGGCGTCGCATCCGCCGCGGAACCCCAGACCGAGGCGGTCCCGGCGACGGCCACTCAGGCAGTCGATCCCGCGGCCATGCAGGCGCTGGACCGCATGGGCGCCTATCTGCGCGGCCTGCCCACTTTCAACTTGGAGGCGAATGACACGACCGACGAAGTGCTGGAATCCGGAGAAAAGATCCAACTGTTGAAAACAGTCGCGCTTCAGGTACGCAAGCCCGACCATCTGCATGCCGAGGTGACAACGGATCGCAAAGCGCGCGAGATCTTTTACGACGGCAAGCAATTCACTTTGTTGGCGCCGGAGACCGGCTACTACGCGACTGTCCCGGCCCCAGCCAGCATCCGCGCATTGCTCACCGAGATCGAAACCAAGTTCGGTATCGAACTTCCGCTGGTGGATCTCTTTCATTGGGGTGAGAACGCGGACGCGGCAACGGAAGTCACACAGGCGAGCGTGGTGGGTACCAGCACGATCGCCGGCCAGGCGGCGGATCATTACGCTTTCCGTCAGGACGACATCGACTGGCAGATCTGGATTGCGCAGGGCGACGCCCCCTTGCCGTTGCGCTATGTCATTACCACCAAAGACCTGCCGGGTGAACCGCAGTACGCGGCCAACCTGAATTGGAATACGCAGGCCAAGCCAGATGATGCTGTTTTTACATTCACGCCCAATGACAACAACCATCCGATCGCCATCGCCGTCCGTGACGAGTCCCAGGCGACATCCGAAGCGAAACCCTAGCGAGGCATCAAGATGAAACGCCTATCACAGCACGCCATCACGCTGGCCGCCGCCTCACTCTTGTGCGCCACTGTCGGCCTGATGTCTCTGGAGGCCTGGGCCGGCAGGGGCGGTGGAGGTCATGCCCGGACTTCGGTCAACCGGGGGGCTCACGTCAACCGGAATACGAACGTCAATCGCCAGGCGAACCTGAACCGCAATACCAATATCAACCGCAGCGCGAATGTGAACGTCGACCGCAATGTCAATCGTAATGTCGACCGCAACATCAACCGCAATGTCGATGTCCATCGTTACAACGACATTGATGTCGACGTGAACCGCCGCTGGAATCACCCGGTGGGGACCGCGGTGGCGATCGGGGCCACCGCGGCGATCATCGGCTCAATCGTCTATTCGCTACCGCCCTCGTGTTCCATGGTTGAGGTCGGCGGAATCACCTATCAGCGCTGCGGCTCGACCTGGTACCAGCCGCGTTATGCGGGCACCAGCGTACAGTATGTGGTGGTGAACTCGCCCTATTGAGCGGCAGGCGCGATGCGCATCGCGTTTGGCCATGCGCTCTTGCGACAACAACAAAACGACGGGCTACCGCCCGTCGCTACGCACCTCAAACACGCAGGCCGGATCGCCCATCGCCTGACACTGCACCTCGATAACCCGCACCTTGGAGTCGACCAGCTCCCTGAAGAGCCGCTCGAAAGTCGCGCCATAGAAGTCGCACAAGGGGACCGGAGATTGGACGCCGAGGCAGACGCGCGAACCCTCGATGATGAAGCGGGTCGGCGTTCCGGCCTGGGTACTGAAATGGGCACTGCCGGCAAAGGTCCAGGCGTTGCGCTTGATCGCTTTGAGCAGAACGCGGCTGGCGAGGAAACCCGGCAGGAATTTCAGCACGACTTGCGCCGGGCGGGGAATGCGCTTGGCCAGCAGATAATCCCCGGTGCGCCGGCCGGCATCGGCACCGATCTGGCGGGCTTCCTTGAGACCCAGTATGTCACGCAGGGCTTGATGCAGCGCGGTGACCTCGCGCTCGTCGACCATCTCCTGCGGCAGTGAATCGAGATAACCGGCAAGCCCGGCGCGCTCGAATACGCGGGTTAGGGCCTCCGGGCCCGGACCGTCCCGCAGCGCCTCGGCGACCCGCCAGATGGCGTTCGGCCCGATGCGCGCGGGTGCCGAACCGGCGTCCCCGGCGGCTTCTGGTGTTTCCTGTGCACCCATCTTCAACAGACTCGCGCCACGTTCGACTGACCATTGCTCCAGGAGATGGATATCTCGTGTGGGGCACAGAGGCTGCGCAGGAAATAGCGCCCACGCTGAGTGACCCGCATGGTGTCACCGTTGAACTCGACCAGACCGTGATCGACCCACTGGGTCAGACGTTCATAGTCCCGATCGAAGTCGGTGGCCAGACCGATCGGTACATCCAGATTGCACATGAGTCGCGCGACAGCCTGCCGTCGGCGCAGGTCGGCATCGGTCATCGTGTGACCCCAGTGAATGGGGAAACGCCCGGCCTCGATCTCACTGCGCCAGGCGTCGATCCCCGGCTGATTCTGGATCAGGACCCGATCGACTTCGCCTAAACTGCTGCTGCCAAGCGCGATCAGATGCCGGGTCGGTGAACTGGTGTAACCAAGACAGGTGTGTCGCAGTGTCCCCGCCAGTTGCGCATCGGCGAGTTCATCGCCATCGCGCGCGAACCAATCGACCCCGATCCAATGGTAGCCGGCGTCGGTAAAGCCGCGTACGGCGCTTTGCAGCAAACCGAGCTTTTCCCCGGTACCGGGCAAGCAACCCGCCTCGATCGCGTATTGATGCGGCCGCGCGGTCGGGAGATGGGAATAGCTGAAGCAGCGCACTCGATCCGGGTTGATTTCGATGACCCGCTCCAGGGTCGACTCGAAACTCTGCTCGGTCTGATTAGGCAATCCATAGATCAAATCCAGGCTGACGTTCTCGAACCCGGTCTCGCGCGCGATGGCACAAACATCCCGCACCAGGCCGAGCGAATTGATTCGACCGATCGCATGCTGGACCCGGGCATCCAAATCCTGGATGCCGAAGCTCACCCCGGTAAAACCCAAGCCTTTGAGCAATTCCAGTTGCCCGGCGGATGCGCGCCGCGGATTGCATTCGATCGCCGCGGTCGTGTTGGCGCCGAACCGGAAGCGCCTGGTCAGCATCTCCATCAAGCGGATCAGTTGCGAGTCCGAGAGATAGTTTGGCGTACCGCCGCCCAAATGCAGCTGAGACAAAATGCGCCCCGGGCCGAGGCGCTCGGTCACCAGATCCATTTCCTGTTCCAAGGTGTCCAGGTAGCGGTCGATCCGCTCCGCTTCATGGGTCACCGTGGTATGGCAGGCGCAATAGAGACACCGCACCGGACAGAAGGGCAGGTGCACATAGACCGCCACCGCCTCATCCGGACGCCCGGCGACGGCGGTCAGGGCACTCGCGTACTCTGCTGACGGCAGTCGCCCGGCGTTGGCCGAGGGCGTGAAAGTGATCGCCTCGGCAGCAGGATGCGCAAAGTGCTCCAGCAGATTCCGCGGAATATCGGCGAAGAGGGTGGGGGTCATGGCGGCCCCCGGCTCAGGTCGTCGACGTGGCGGTTGCAGTCTTCTCCAATCCCGCGGCTGACACCGCCGGGGGCATTCCAGGCGCGCCGATCTGCTCGTCGTATACCTCGTCGCTCGGCCCGCCGCACGCCAGAACCTTGATCGGCGTTCCCTTGAAATTGACGTCGGCGGTCAGATCCGGCCGGCTGAGCTTCAACTCGGCAATCTGCTCGGGCGTCAGGACTTTGGTCTCATCGAAGCCCAGATCGACCTCGGTGGAGAAGCCCTTGCGCTTGACCCGTCCCAGATCGTAGAACTTCTTGGTGATCGTGGTCTTGGCAAACGCCTTGAGACAGCCCAGCATATAGTGGCGCTTGAACTTATCTCGGATCCAGGGGTATTCGAAGAAGCTCTTGCGCATGTAGAAACGCGCATAGTTCTTCAGTACACCCTTCAGAACCTGCTCACGGGTCATGGCCTCCGGCTTCATGATCGGTGTGACGAAGTTGTACTTGGAATAGTCGCGCACTTCGACCCGATCCCCCAGGTCCTCGAACAATTCGGCGAAGGGCCAGGGGGTATACATGTTCCAATTGACCATGTCCGGCTTCCAATCCTGGGCCAGACGGTAGGTCTCCTCGATGGTCTCCGGGGTCTCGTTCTCCAGGCCCATGATGAACTGGACCTCGGCCACGATGCCGGCATCGCGCAGCAGCTTCACGGCCAGCTTGTTCTGCTCCACCGTGGTCTGTTTGCGGAATACGTCCAGGTTCAACTGGGCGGCCGCCTCGGTCCCCAGCGAGACATGCACCAGGCCCGCCTTGCGGTACAGCGGCAACAGGTCGCGGTCGCGCATGATGTCGGTCACGCGGGTATTGATGCCCCAGTGAATATTCACCTTGCGGGCAATCAATTCCTCGCACAGGGCGACGAACTTGCGCTTGAAGATAGTCGGCTCTTCATCGGCCAGAATCATGAAGCCGACGTTGTAATCCCGCACCAGAATCTCGACTTCATCGACGAACTTCTTGGGGTCACGGTGCCGGTAGGTGCGCCAGAACTTCCATTGCGAACAGAAACGGCAGGTGAAGGGACAGCCGCGCGCGAAGTTGGGGACCGCCACGCGACAGTTCAGCGGAATATAGATGTACAGGTCCCATTTGAGCAGCGACCAGTCGGGGACCAGCCCATCCAGATCCTGGATCACCGGGTTCGCCGGGGTCGCCACGACTTGACCGTCATCGTCGAGATAGGCGATGCCCAGAATCCGGCGCCGATCCGCCTTGTCGGTGCCCTTCTCGACGGACTTGAGCAGATTGACGATGATCTCCTCGCCTTCACCACGCACGATGTAGTCGATCCAGGGAGCTTCGCCCAAGACCTGGGTGTACATGAATGTGGGGTGAATGCCGCCCAGCACGGTAACGCACTTGGGCAGCGCCTCCTTGGCGAGTTGGAGTGTGCTTTGGGCCTTGTAGATCATGGGGGTGATGGCGGTCGCCAACACCACGTCCGGAGCGTGCTCGCGAATGATCTCACGGAGCTTGTCGTCCGGGATGTCCTCGCACATCGCATCGATGAAACGGACATTGTTGTAGCCCGCCTGTTTCAGAGCGCCGCCGATATAGGCCACCCAGCCGGGCGGCCAGTTTCCGGCGATCTCCGCTCCGCCCGCGTGATAGTTCGGCTGAATCATCAAAATGCGCATGTGCTACTCCCGAAAGACTGTGGCTAACCGCTTGCTGTCGTACGTCAAACCCGGCCACGCGGATGGACCAGGTCGTTTCGGTCTTGTTCTTGCCTGCACTGGCACAGGCCCGCCCTCAGGCGCCGCCCCGCGGCTGTCCCTCTGCCCGCGCGCTCAAATGCTCAAAAGTCAGCGTCCGCGAATCGCAGCCAGTTGGGCTGACCGACCCGGCCCGCGAACCCTTGCCCGTTGCGAGCCCACGCGGGAGCGCCATACCGAGCGCCGCGCCCGCGGCTTGAAGGCCCAGGCCCAGAGTGCCTCGTCCGGCAGGGGCAACACCAGGAACCAGTGTTCGAGCACCGCCAATGCCAACAAGGCCGCGACCAGGATTTGGCCGGTGCTGCCGAAGGGACCGGTCTCGAGATCAAGCGCCCCGCTGATCATCAACACACAACCGATAGTTCCGCCGGTCACCGACAGCGGAAACAGGTAATTCATGGAGCGCTGACCCATATAGGACTGGAGAAAGCGCAGGTGCTCCGGCAGCCAATCAATATGCAGGTTCGGCACCCCGAAGAAGATATTGAGCTTCGCACTCCAGCGCATCACCCAGAGTACGCAATAGGTCCAGAGACCGACCTGATTGTCCGCATTCCAACAGAGTACGACCAGCAGCAGGCCCATGGCTACCACAGAAAGTTCATGGTAAAGACTGGTGCCGATAGCCAGGCCGAAGCGTCGCCAGGACCCGCAGCCCGGAGGACAGGGGGTCTTATGCGGTCCGCTGACCAGGCCCATGAAATAGCTCATCTCCAGCGCGCCCCACACCAGGACACCGCAGGTGAAACCGATATAGGCGTGCGCCACCGAGGTGCCGCTGCCGGAGACGACGACCCCGACGATGGCACCAATCAATACCAGCACGCCGCCGGTCAGACTCCAGCGATAGGTGCGTGTCGGCAGGCTATCGAGGTACAGGATGATCCCGGTTCCCAGCCACCAGACGAATAGGGCATAGAGCGCGGGTGCGGCGTAATCGAACATGCGGTCGTGTTCCAGGCTGGAAACCGGGCGAGCCCTAGAGCGGCTGCCGGGTCTGAGTCGCGGTCACCGGGGGCGCTTGCGCGGGATCGGTCCCGCGGGCGTCCAGCAGCGCGGCGAAGGCCCCTTCATTGGTCGGACCGAAGGAGCGCAGTTCGATGACCTGTCCGGTACCCAGATCGCGTAGGATCAGGCGCCCGTCGGCGAGGCGTGCCACCTGAAACGGGGTGTCGTCACCGACCCCGCGGCTGCGGCGCGCACGCGCCGTAGAGCGCAGCACACCACGGATGAACTGGTTGCTGCCTGCTTCAAGCACGGTGATGACAGTGCCATCCGCCATCGCGCGCACGGTCAGCGCAGCGTCGCCTTGGCCCTCGAACCTCAGGTCCAGCGACTGCACCACCGGCGCCGGCGGGACATGACTGATCCCGAGACCGGTGAGCCGCGCCGTGATGACCAGCACCAGACTGAATCCGATCAGGGACGCGAAGGCGATCAGCACCTTGCGCGGCATCAGGTTATGGGAATGATCACTCATGAGGCTTACATCGACCGAAAATCGGGATCTTAAGGTGCGGCGACGCTCGCGTGACCGGCGTTTACGTCAGTTGGCACGGATGCCGCGGATGTTTCACGATCCCCCGGTTCGGCCGCTGCCGCGGTATCACCTTCCGGTTTGGATTGCTGTTCCTCGAGTGCCCGCTGGAGCGCGCCGGCCAGGATGTGTGCCACCGACGACACGTCCGGGATGGCCCGCAGCATCGGCTGCGCTGGTGCAAAATACCAGGGCCTGGCATGCGGCCACAACGCAAAATAGGGCACCCGCGTCGCGTGGGTCAGGGTGAGTGGAATATCACCGGTCCCATCGCCGTTCTCACGTAAGGCCGCGCTCGCGATCTTGGCGAACGGTAGATTGATCGTCATCGGCAACGCGACACCAAAACGCAGCACCACGCGCTTGCTGGTGATGGTATAGAGCGTTGAGCGGGCCATCGCCCAAGCCAAGAGGCTCAGCAGACCCACCCCCAAGGCCGCCGGGACCACCAGTTTCAGAGAATTCAGAAAGGTACTGAGAACGGCCGCTCCCGAGGAAATCTCCCACCCGAGATACAGAACCCATACCAGCACGAAATAGCCGATCACCTTACGGGTGTGGAAGGCGCGCCGCGCGAGCGTTTGCCGGCGCGGCGCGCCCTGCCAGAGGATTGTCTCGCCGGGCGGGAGATTCTCCGGCAGGCCCGGTACGGGTTCGAACTCGTACTCGGTCATCGGTTGACTCACCTCGATTGACTCACAGGAAGGGCTCGGTCCGATCCGGAGTCGCATAGAGCTTACCGCCGCCGTAATAGGAGGTGATCAGATCCTCCTCGCGAAGCGTCACGCGGTCAGGGTTGGCAAGGACAGGGACATTGGCGAACTGGCTGCCGAGCAGAGCATCGACCTTGATCTTACGGTTAGCCTTGCTGATACGCGCAAAGTTGATCGGCAACAAGACCTTCTTGCCGCCGCTAACGGCCAGTTCCAGGTAACGGATCTGGGGCTCGGAGCGGTCGACCCAGCACTCGGTGATGACGCCGCCTTGCTGATCGTCGGCACCCAGCACATCCATGCCCACCGGATTGGCGTCTTCAGATGCAATGGAGAACCCTTCGGCCACACGCAAGGGCACGATCTTGTTCTCGCCTTCGAAGGTCAGATCGGGCACGTCGTCACGCTTCGGACAGGCGCCGGGACCCACGCGGGCGAGCATCGGATCGCCGTTGGGCTGCAGGGGCGCACCCGGCCAAGGCTCGGTGGGCGTGGCGTTGACGGTTTCAGGCTCCTGCGGACGCGGCGCCTGGCGGGTACCCTGGCCGTGAGGCAACAGGAAGGTCTTGGGTTCAGGCATGTCCGGCCATCCAACGACCTTAACGTAGTCGGAGCGCTCAGACTCCAGCGGGTATCCTTCCCGCTTGTCTTCTCTCCGGAGATAGATGACAAGTCCTGCAAAGAACAGCCAAAAGGCCCAGATGGCAATAGAGCCAACATCAAGGGTGCTAACGAGAGCGTCGGCGGGCATGGTTTCTCCTCCCGAGGGCAAAGGGCTAGCCGGGAAATTCGGCCAAGCCAAAGCTGGATGACGGCGGTCGCCGGTCGCTCGCGGACGAGCCGACGAGCGGGCCAATGGCGACCATAGTCGCAAAGAGTAACAGAATTTCGATATTGTACACGGCTGCGTAGCCGATTGCCGGACCAGTCAAGGCCTCACCCAAGGCGCCTTGCGCGGCGAGCGCGGATACCAGATCGCGAAGCGCCCCGCCGAAAGCGATGGAAAGCCCGGCCGCGGTCGCCTGAACGGCACCCCAAGCACCCAGCGCAAGACCGCTTTCGCCTTTTTGGCTCAACCCCATCGCGGCGATCAGGGTTCCGACGCCGAACAGGCCGTTGCCGAACCCGATCAGGAAAGTGCCGACCCGAAACAGGGCCACGGAATCCAGCGGCGAGGACAACAGCACCGCCGCCAGGGCACAGACGCCCACCAGGGCGCCGAATCCCGAGACCCGATAAGGGTCGGCGCCGCGGGCGAGGATGCGCGAGGCGAGCGCGAAGGCGATCAATGTCCCGCCCGCGAGCAGCGCGGTGAGCGAGGTCGTCTGACCGACCGAGAGATGCAGCACCTGGCCCCCATAGGGCTCCAGCAAAATATCCTGCATACTGAAGCCGGCCGTTCCCAGGGCCAGCGCGACCAACAGACGCCCGGAACGCCCGTTCGCCAGAAAATCGGCCCAGGAGTCACTGAAGCTCGGGCGCACGCGATGCTTGGCGGTGCGCTCGGGGTTCCTGGGCTCCTGCTTCCACAAAGCGATCACGTTCAGACACAGGGTGACCAAAGCCGCACCTTGGATGACTTGGACCAGTCGGGTATAGCTGAAGTTCTCCAGTAACTGCCCGAAGACAATCGAGCTGCCGACCATCCCCAAGAGCAGCATGACATAGAGCAGCGCCACGGCCCGCGGCCGCGCCTCGGGCGGGGCCAGATCCGTGGCCAGGGCCAAACCCGCGGTCTGCGTCACATGCAGACCAGCGCCCAGTAACAGGAAGGCCAGGGCCGCACCGGTGGGACCGATCCAGCCCGGGGCCTCATGGTTCTCGGACAGCAACAGCAACGCGAACGGCATCAGGGCCAGACCGCCGAATTGCAGCAAGGTACCGAACCAGATGTAGGGGACGCGCCGCCAGCCCAGGGCCGAACGGTGATGGTCCGAGCGGAACCCGATCAGGGCGCGCAGCGGAGCGAAGACCAGCGGCAGCGACACCAACAGAGAGACCAGCCAGGTCGGGACACCGAGCTCGACGACGGTGACCCGATTCAGGGTGCCGTTCAACAGCACCACCGCCATCCCGATCGAGACCTGGAAGAGCGCGAGGCGCAGCAGACGCGACAACGGCAGTTCGCGCGTACCGGCATCCGCAAACGGCAGGAACCGCGGCCCCAGCCGTAGCCATTCACGGGTCAGGGTGGCGGTGAGCGACTTCACTGGTGCACCAGCTCCAGTGCCTGTGAGGTGTAGAAACCGCGGGCGATCCGCTGGGTGCGGCCAATCCGCCAGTCCGCAAACCCCGGATGCTCCGCCACCAGCCGGTGCAGCCGGTGCTCCGCCACCGGTTCGATGGCCGGGGAGCGATCACCGCGGGGGAAGAAGCGGCCCACCGCGTGCATCACCGCGAGGGCCGGCGTCCGCGGGGCATAGGTGAAGAGGATCGAGCCGGTGGTCCGCGCCGCCACGCCCGCCAGCAAGGTGACCACGTCGGCGGCCTGATAATGGATGACGGAATCCATCGCGACCACATGGTCGAACTGCCCCAGGGCCGGGTCGCTCATGTCGCCCACCAGGAACTCGATGCTGCCGACACCCAAGTCCTTGGGGCTGCGCTCCTGCGCCAGTGAAATCAGCGTCGGCGCCACGTCGATGGCAACCACCCGCGCGCCGCGACGCGCGGCCTCCACGGCCAGTGCGCCGGTGCCGCAGCCCGCGTCCAGCAGCCGCCGACCCGACAGATCCGCCGGCAGCCAACTGAGCAGAGTGGCGCGCATCCGGTCCCGCCCCGCGCGCACGGTGGCGCGGATCCGGCTGACCGGGGCATCGGAGGTAAGCCTGGACCAGGCGTCGGCGGCGGTGCGGTCGAAGTAGGTCTCGACCTCAACGCGGCGCTCTTCGTAAGAAGACATCATTGGTATTAGTCGAACCCCAGAAAGTCGAAAATATCCCGATCGCGCATCGGTGACACCGTCAGCGGCTCGGTCCCGGCCCAGAGTGCGGCGGCCAGTTTGAGATATTCGGCCTGCGCCAATTCCACCTCCGGGCAGGCTTCCATCTCAAACAGCGTGCTCTTCTTGAGCCGGCTGCGGCGGATCACATCCAAATCGGGCAGATGGGCGAGCCGCTTCAGACCCACGGCCGCGGCGAAGCGGTCGATCTGGTCAGTCTGGGCGCTGCGATTCGCAATGATGCCGCCCAGGCGAACCCCGTAATTCTTGGCCTTCGCCATGATCGCGGCACTGATCCGGTTCATGGCGAAGATCGAATCGAAATCGTTGGCGGTGACGATCAACGCCCGTTCCGCGTGTTGCAGGGGTGTCGCAAAGCCGCCGCACACCACATCGCCCAGCACATCGAAGATCACCACGTCGGTATCCTCGAACAGATGATGCTGCTTCAGGAGCTTTACCGTCTGGCCGACCACGTAACCGCCGCAGCCGGTCCCCGCCGGAGGTCCGCCGGCTTCCACGCACATCACGCCATTATAGCCTTCATAGCAATAATCTTCGGGGCGTAACTCTTCCGGATGAAACTGTACCGACTCCAAGATATCGATCACCGTCGGCACCAGGCGCTTGGTGAGCGTAAAGGTGGAGTCATGCTTGGGGTCGCAGCCGATCTGCAGCACCCGTTTGCCGAGCTTGGAGAAAGCCGCGGACAGGTTGGATGACGTGGTGCTCTTACCGATGCCGCCCTTGCCATAGACCGCAAAGATCTTGGCCGTACCGACATCGATGCGCTCGTCCTCCTGGAACTGGACGCTGCCGTCACCGTCCGGGGGGTTACGACCAAGCTCGATCGGGATGCCCAGAGTATTCAAGCGGCGGCCTCCTGAAAGACGCCTTCCAACCGGTCCTCGAGCTCCTCGCCGGCGCGGCGCAGGGCTTCCAGGGTCTCGGCATCGGGAGTCCAGTAATTGCGTTCGTGGGCCTCGATCAGACGGCTGGCGACCTTGGCGGACGCCGTGGGATTGAGCGCGGCGAGCCGCTCGCGCATTTCCTCGTCGAGGACATAGGTTTCGGTCAGACGCTGGTAGACCCAGGGGGCGACCTGACCGGTGGTGGCGGACCAGCCCATGGTATTGGTGACGTGCGTCTCGATCTGCCGGACCCCTTCATAGCCATGCGCCAGCATGCCCTCGTACCACTTGGGATTGAGCATCCGGGTGCGGGTCTCCAGGGCCACCTGTTCGGCCAGGGTGCGTACCGTCCCTTCGCCGGTGGTCTGATCACCGATATAGACCGGGATCTCGGTCCCGCGGGCGCGGCCGACGGCCCGACTGATGCCGCCCAGGGTATCGAAATAGTGATCGATGGAGGTGACCCCGAGTTCGACCGAATCCAGGTTCTGGTAAGCCAGGTCCACCTTGCCGAGCACGCTGGTCAGCAGCTTGGCCTGCTGCACCGGTTTGCCGGAGCGGCCGTAGGCAAAGGACTTGCGGCGGGTGTAGGTCTCCGCCAGCTCGTCGCCCTCGTCCCAGCGGCTGCTGTCCACCAGATAGTTGACGTTGGCGCCATAGGCCCCGTCGGCGTTACTGAAGACCCGCAGGGACGCGGTCTCCAGATCGCAGTCATTGGCCGCCTGATAGGCCAGCGCGTTCTTGCGCACGAAGTTCTGATCCAGCGGCTCGTCCGCACTGGCCGCCTGGAAAGCCGCATCGGCGAGCAGCCGGGTCTGGAGCGGCAGCAGGTCACGGAAGATGCCGGACAGGGTCATGACCACATCGATCCGCGGCCGGCCCAGTTCGGCCAGGGGGATCAGATCGGCGCCGGCCAGACGGCCAAAGCCGTCGAAGCGCGGACGCGCGCCCATCAGGGCCAGCGCCTGGGCAATGGGTCCACCCTCGGTCTTGAGGTTGTCCGTCCCCCAGAGCACCAGGGCGATGCACTCGGGGACCGGATTGCCTTCGAGCACATAGCGCTCCAACAGCCGCTCGGTCTGGCGCGCACCATCCTTCAACGCGAACTGGCTGGGGATGCGGTAGGGATCGAAGCCGTGGAGATTGCGCCCGGTGGGCAGGATCTCCGGGGTGCGCAGCAGGTCGCCGCCCGGGGCCGGACGGACATAGCCGCCGTCCAGTGCATGCAGAATGGACGGGATCTCGTGCTGCTCGGTCAACAACCGGTTGGTCTCGCCGAGTTGCTGCATGAGGCCGAGGTTGACCTCGTTCTTTTCCATGCCGCCGGCCGCCAGCGCCTTGGGCGGCGTCGCCCCGGAAACCAGCGCGGCCACCGCTTCGCGCGCCGGGCGGGAGTCATGGCTGGCCTCGGCGATGGCCAGCAGCAGATCGGTGCGCTGCGCCGGCGTCGGAATGGTACCGACGATGTGCAGCCCATCGGGAATCAGGGTGTACTCCAGTTCCAGCACGGCCTTGTTCAAGCGGCCGATGGGTTCCTCGCTGGCATCACCCCAGGCGGGTTCGGCCGGGCACAGGTCAAGCTCGGCCCCTTGGGCCTGGATCAGTTCGGCGAGCCCCTGGCGCTCGTTCTCCTCGTTGGGCGGGAGACTGCGCCACCGCTCGATCGAGCCTTTCAGGTCGATGAGCCCGCGATACAGTCCGGCGTGGGCGATCGGCGGTGTCAGATAGCTGATCAGGGTCGCGGCGGAACGGCGCTTGGCGATGGTGCCTTCCGACGGGTTATTCGAGGCATAGAGATACAGATTCGGCAGATCGCCGATGAGCCGGTCGGGCCAGCAGGCAGCCGAGAGCCCCGCCTGCTTGCCCGGCATGAATTCCAGTGCCCCGTGGGTCCCGAAGTGCAGTACCGCGTGCGCCCCGAAATCCTCGTTGAGATAGCGATAAAAAGCCGTGAAGGCATGGGTTGGAGTAAAGCCCTTTTCGAACAGCAACCGCATGGGGTCGCCCTCATAGCCGAAAGCGGGCTGCACGCCGACGAAGACATTGCCGAAGCGCTCACCGAGGACAAAGATGGAGCGGCCGTCGGCCTGCTGTTTGCCGGGCGCGGGTCCCCATTGTTTCTCAAGCTCCTTGAGCCAGGGCTCACGCCGCACATGGTCATCCACCGGAATGCGGGTGTGCACATTCGCATGAGCGCCATAGCGGGCGGCATTGCCGGAACAGATACTCTCGCGCAGCGCATCCACATCCTGCGGCACCTCGACCCCGTACCCGGCCGCCTTGAGCGACTTCAGGGTATTGAACAAGGAGGAAAACACCGAGAGATAGGCGGCCGTGCCGGTGTTGCCCGCGTTGGGCGGGAAATTGAAAATCACGATGGCGATCTTGCGGTCCTTGCGCGCCGTATGACGCAGGGCCACGAGCCGTGCCACGCGTCCCGCCAGCCGCTCGGTCCGCTCGCCGTGGGACTGCATGTCCCGCGCCTGCTCGGTGGTCACGGCATTGGAGCGTCCGCCGAAAACCATCGGACCGGTGGAACCGTCCAGTTCCGGAATCGCCACCATCATCGTGGCCTCCACCGGCAGCAGCCCCTGATCCGAGCCTTCCCATTGCTCCATGGTCTGGAACTCCACCGCCAGGGTGGAGAGATAGGGCACATCGAGTTGGGTCAGCAGTTCCTGAGCGGCCTTCGAATCGTTGTAGGCCGGCCCGCCCACCAGGGAAAACCCGGTGAGTGAGACTACCGCGTCGACCGTGGCACGGCCGTTGTGCATGAAAAAGCGCTCGCAGGCGGGACGGGCGTCCAGTCCGCTGGCGAAGGCGGGGACCACCCGCAGACCCCGTGACTCCAAGGCCGCGATCACGCCGTCATAGTGATTGGCGTTCCCGGCCAGGACATAGGAGCGCATCAACAGCAGCCCCACGGTGCCTTTACTGTCGCGTCCGGCGGCGGGCAGACGACCCGGGTCATCACTGATGCGCCCGCTCATGCGCGGATGATAAAGACCGACCTCGGGATATTCCTGCGGCGCCGGCACCTTGAGGCTGCCGCGCAACCCACGACGATCACCGTCGGCGTAACGGTCCACCAGATAGCGGACCAAGTTCGCGATATTCTCCTCGGTGCCCGCCAACCAGTATTGCAGGCTGAGAAAATACGCACGCACGTCTTGCGCGGTACCAGGGATGAAGCGCAGCAGCTTGGGGATGCGGCGCAACATGCTCATCTGTTGGGCGCCGGCGTTGGCCTCGGCGCCTTCTTTCTTGGTGCCGCCGCCGCGCAGCCGCTTGAGCAGGGCCAGCGGACCGCCCTTGGATCCGTCCATGCTGAAGCCGCCCATCCGGGTCAGCCGCATGACCTCCGCGGCGGACATACAGGACACCATGGCATCGCAGTGATCCCGACGCGCCTGCAGCGCGGGCAGCACCGGCTGTATATGCTCCTCCATCACCAGCATCGTATTGATGATGATGTCGCCCTGGGCGATATCCGCACGACAGCGCTCGATCGCCTCGGGGTCCTCCGCCCACTCGGCCGCGGCATGCAGTGAGAGGTGCAGCCCTGGGATATCGCGGTGCAAACCAGGGCGGGCCCGGTCGAGCGTTCCCGCAAGGTGCCCGTCCAGGGACACGATGACCACACGGATCGGCATATCCCGCATGGCCTTGGGCGAACGGTCAGCGACCGAAATGCGCTTTTGCATCGTAGAGCGTCTCCACGGTAATCATTTGTATGCCGCGTTCCGCGGCGAACAATTCGGTGTTACGGCGGGCCTTCCCGCGAACGAAAAAGGGTATTTTCTTCAGTTCCCGCTCGGCGTCCAGCGCCCAGGCGAGGGGGCCGCCCGGCGCGGGCGTCACGCTCGGTGCGGACGCTTGCGGGGTCTGCGGCTGCGCCATCTCGGTCTGCGCCGGTTGCGCCGTGGTCGTGGCCTGCGTCGGCAGGTGCGAGGGTGCGGCAGCGTCATGGAACTCGAAATCACCCCTGAACATGGTCAGGAGGTGCTCTTCCAGGCCCATCATCAGCGGATGGACCCAGGTATCGAAGATCACATTGGTCCCCTCGAATCCCATCTGGGGTGCGTACCGGGCCGGACAGTCCTGAACATGGAAGGGCGCGCCGATGACCGCACAGGGAATCCCCAGACGCTTGGCGATGTGGCGCTCCATCTGGGTGCCCAGCACCAGTTCCGGATGCAGTTCGGCGACCTGCGCCTCGACCTCGAGATAATCGTCCGTAATCAGCGCTTCGATGCCGTAACGCTCAGCCGCCGCGCGGACATCCCGGGCCAACTCGCGGCCATAGGTTCCGAGACCCACCACCTGGAACCCTAGTTCCTCGGCGCAGATCCGCGCCGCCGCGATGGCATGGGTGGCGTCGGCGAAAATATAGACCCGCTTGCCGGTGAGGTAAGTCGAGTCCACCGAGCGCGAGTACCAGGGCAGCCGCGACGCCTGGGCCGCAAGTGCCGCGGTGACATCGATCCCGGTCAAGGCGCCGATCTCGCGCAGGAAGTCCTGGGTCGCGCCGACGCCGATCGGAATGGTCTTCACCGTCGGCTGCTTGAACATCCGCTCCAGCCAACTGCACACGGACAACGCCACTTCCGGGTAGAGGCAGCAATTGAAGTCCGCTTCAGGAATGCGGGCGATATCGGCCGGGCTGGCACCCAGGGGCGCAACCAGATTGACGTCCACGCCGATCGCATTCAGCAGCCGGGTCACCTCGGTCACGTCATCCCGACAACGGAAGCCGAGTGCGGTCGGTCCGAGCAGGTTGGCCTTAGGCCGCTGCCCGCTGACGCGCTCACGGGGTGGGGACCCGGGTTGCGGGACCTGTGCATGCAGCAAGCGGCGGACGACCTGATAAAAGGTCTCACTCGCGCCCCAGTTTTCCTGCCGCGAATAGGCCGAGAGTTCCAGCGGGACCACCGGAATCGGCAGTCCCATGGACTTGGCCAGGGTGCCCGCCTGATCCTGGAGCAGCTCCGCGGTACAGGCCTCGCCGACCAGCAGCAGGTCCGGCCGGAAGCGCTCGTGCACGCCCTGAACGCAGGTCTTGAGCAACTCGGCGGTGTCGGTTCCCAGATCGCGGGCCTTGAAGGTGGTATAGGTCACCGGGGGGCGGCGCTCACTGCGCTCGATCATGGTGAACAGCAGGTCGGCGTAGGTGTCCCCCTGCGGGGCGTGCAAGACACAGTGCACCCCGCGCATGGACGCGGCGATGCGCATGGCACCGATGTGCGGAGGTCCTTCGTAGGTCCAGACGGTCAGTTGCATGTCCTAGACCTTCAGGCGCGCGCTGCGGATCAGGGGCCGGGCGAACAATTCGGCCAGATCGGCCGCCTGTTCAAAGCCGTGGATCGGGGTGAAGACCAGCTCGATGGACCATTTGGTCCGCAACCCGAGCGCCTCCAGCGGATTGGCCAAGCCGAGACCGCAGACCGTGAGATCCGGACGGTCGGCGGCGATGCGTTCGAGTTGCCGGTCGACATCCTGCCCCTCCACCAGCCGCACGCCGGCCGGGAGCAGGTCCAGTTCGGGCTGCATGGCGCGGCGATCCAGGTAGGGCGTACCGACCTCGACCAACGCCATGCCGCACTCGCGGGCGAGAAAACGCGCCAGCGGAATCTCCAACTGGGAGTCCGGCAAAAAGGTGATGCGCCGCCCCGCCAGTACCTCGGTGTAGCGGATCAGGGCACGCTGGGCGCGCGCCGCCGGGGCCGCGGTAACCGCGTCGAAGCGCGCATCCGAGACGCCCCAGGCGCGCGCCGCGGCCGCCAGCCAGCCCAGCGTTCCTTCGACGCCGAAGGGGAAGGGCGCACTGAGCAGACGCGCCCCGCGCGCCGCGAGCAGGCCGGCCGTCTCGTTGAAAAACGGCTGGGCGAACAGCACGCTGGTCCCGTCACCCAGGGGCGGAAAGGCGCGGGTGTCGGTGCCCGGGAGGAAGTGCACCGGGCCGATATCCAGGGCGTCGAACAAGCGGCCGAACTGATCCTGAACCACATCGGCCAGGGTCCCGACCACCAGCAGATTGCGCTCACCGACCGGCGCGCGCGGCAACTCGGGCACCAGGGCCGCAACGCACTGATCCTCGCCCTGGGTGAAGGTGGTCTCCAGGCCGCTGCCGGAAAACGCCAGCACCTTGACCTGATGACCCTCGACACCGGCTTGGGCCCGGGTCAGCCGCTCGGCCGCCTTGTGCAGATCGAGCTTGATCACCTCGGAGGGACAGGAGCCCACCAGAAACAGGGTGCGGATGTCCCCGCGGCGCGCCAGCAGGCGGGTGACGACCCCATCGAGTTCCTCCATGCAGTCCGCCATGCCGGCCAGATCGCGCTCCTGCAAAATGGCGGTGGCGAAGCGCGGCTCGGCGAAGATCATCACGCCGGCGGCGGATTGCAGCAGATGGGCGCAGGTACGGGAGCCAACCACCAGAAAAAACGCGTCATGCATCTTGCGATGCAGCCAGACGATGCTGCTGAGCCCGCAGAAGACCTCGCACTGGCCGCGCTCGCGCAGGACGACCGGTGCCGTGCCGGGGAGACCCTGATCGAGATGCGCGCCGACGGCCGCCCCGCTGCCGCTCACGCCGCCGACTCCGCCGGCCCGACCGACCCGGCGTCGGCCGTGCCCGCCGTGCGGGCCTGTTCAAGGCGGGCCGCGCGCAGCTTGAGCAGGAACTGCGTGGCGTTGATCATGTAGGAGGCGTAGGCCGCCAGGGCCAGCAGCATCAGATCACGGTCGGAGAGCAGGTTGAAGAAGAGCGCGACCAGATAGGCCGTATGCAAGGCCAGCACCAGCATGCTGAACACATCTTCCCAAAAGAAGGGGCGAGCAAACAAATAGCGCCCGAAGACCACTTTTTCCCAGATCGATCCGGTGACCATGATCAGGTACAGGACCAGCGTCTTGACGACGATCGACAGGGTCGCCGCCTGGTAACCCTCACCGGTCGACAGATAGCGCAGCACCAGCGCCAGACTCACCAGGAACACGAGGAACTGAACTGGGGCAAGCACACCCTGGACCAGGGTCCATGGGGTCGCGTCGCGACGCTTGCGCTCCTCCGGAGTATAGAGAGGCATGCTCGGGCGGTACCTTCAAGGTCAATTGTGCATGATGTTGCGGACTGGCGGGCGCCAACACGCGGCAGCCGGTCCGCTGGACATCGGATTCGGCTCGGGTCCGGCCCAAGCGGATGGGTTCCAGCGCGGCCGACACCGGCCCCACGACGAACAATCTAGCCTCGCGAGACGGGAGTGTCAATGCAAGTTGACGTAGCGGAAACTTGACATTCCCGGCCAAGCAGACAGACTTGGAGTCATTGCAGCGCCGACCTGGACCATTCCGGGCGCATCCGACGCGTCGCTGCTGCGTTTTCAACCCACCACACGAGGGTCGTTTCCGGCAATGCCCACTGTTCACTGTTCGCCGCCGACTGCCGCGCGTTGTCTGCGCTGATGCCGGTTTTACCCGACCCCTGTGCTGACCGATGCCGTGCGCGCGGAGGGCTGCCGTGTGCCCGCTGAGCGTCACCCACGAGGCGGTTGACCGCGTCGACGGCAAGGTCGCCGCCGACCTGCTGCGGACCGTCGCCGATATCGCCCTGGTGCTGGACGCCAAGGGATCCATCATCGACTGCTCGGTCGGCAGTGAGGCGCTGTCGCGTGAGATCTGCGACGATTTGCGAGGTCGAGCCTGGCTGGACACCGTCTCCCAGGACAGCCGCCCGCGGGTAGAGGCCATCCTGCGCGAGGCTGAACCCCATTGGGCGCATGAATGGCGTCAGGTCGGCCACCTGGGACGACAAGGCAAAGAGATCCCGATCCAGTACCGCGCTATCCGCGTCGGCAAACGGGGGCAGATCCTGGCCATCGGCCGGGAATTGCAGGCCGTCGCCTCGCTGCAACAGCAACTGGTCGACGCCCAACAGGCGCTGGAGCGGGACTATTGGCGTTTTCGGCAGATGGAGACCCGCTACCGCCTGCTGTTTCAGAGTGTCTCCGAAGCCGTGCTGATTGTCGATGCGGGCCTGCGTCGGGTGGTGGAGGCCAATCCGGCCGCCGCGCTGGTGCTGGGTGACACCACCACCCATATCGTCGGCCGCCCGTTTCCCGAGGGGTTCGAGCCCGAGAGCAGCCGCGCCATCGAGGCCTTGCTCGCCAACGTGCTGAGCAGCGGACGCGTCGACAGCGTCAGTGTGCAGCGTCTCGCCGGTGTCGGAGAATTGGTGGTATCGGCCACCCTGCTGCGTCAGGACGATGCCCCGCTGTTCGTCGTGCGCCTCTGCCCGCTGCCGACCGACCCCGCCGCGGCGGTGCTCCCGGACAATGACGCCCAGTTACTGAAGGTCGTCGCGGCGGCGCCGGACTCGATCCTCATCACCGACAGCGAGGGGCGCATCCTGGCCGCCAATCGCGCCTTTCTCAATCAGGTCGAACTGGCCAGCGAGCATCTGCTGCGCGGCCAGTCACTGGACCGCTGGCTGGGCCGGGCGGGGATCGATCTCAATGTCCTGATCAGTACCCTGCGTCAGCACGGGACGCTGCGACTCTTCAAGACCACCCTGCGCGGCCAATACGGGACCACGACCGAAGTCGAAATCTCGGGGGCCGCGGTAGAGCACGGAGACCGGCCCTGTTTCGGCTTTTTCATCCGCGACGTCGGTCGGCGGCTGAGCGGCGATCCCAGTGCCGGCGGATTGCCGGTCTGGGTGGCGCAGTTCACCGACCGGGTCGGCAGCGCCCCGCTCAAGGATCTGGTCCGGGAGTCGACCGACCTGATCGAGCGCCTCTGCATCGAGGCCGCCCTGAAACTGACCAACGGCAATCGCGCCTCGGCGGCGGAACTGCTGGGCCTGAGCCGTCAGAGTCTCTACGTCAAGCTCGCCCGCTACGGAATCGGGGGCGAGGTGACCGAAGCGGACTGATCCGCGTGGCGCGACCAAACGCATGAGCGCGTCGCGCCAGGATCCAGGCACGGCTGAAGCCACCCGGCAATCCCCTAGACTGTCAAGTGTAGTTGACAGCGCAAACTGTCAGTTATAATTTGCACCCATGAATGCTTCCGCGCCCTCACTGGCCTCATCCGGCCGCCCCTCGCCGGCTGCCGCGCTTGAGCTGCTCAAGCCGATCACCTGGTTCCCGCCGATGTGGGCCTTCGCCTGCGGCGTGGTGTCGTCCGGGGTGTCGTTCAGCGGTCACTGGTTCTACATCGGGGTCGGCATCCTGCTCGCCGGACCCATGGTCTGCGCCACCAGCCAGGCCGTGAACGACTGGTTCGACCGGCATGTGGATGCCATCAACGAACCCCACCGCCCGATCCCGTCGGGACGCATCCCGGGGCGCTGGGGTCTCTACATCGCCATCCTCTGGACCCTGCTGTCGGCGGCCCTGGCCGCCACCCTGGGGACCTGGGTGTTCTGGTCCGCGGCGCTGGGCCTGCTGCTCGCCTGGGCCTACAGCGCCCCGCCGATCCGGCTCAAGCGCAACGGCTGGTGGAGCAATACGGCGGTCGGGTTTTCCTACGAGGGGCTCGCCTGGGTGACCGGAGCCGCGCTGATGCTCGGCGGCGACCTGCCCGAGTGGCGCATCCTGGCCCTCGCCGTGCTCTACAGCCTGGGCGCCCACGGGATACTCACACTCAATGATTTCAAAGCCATCGAGGGTGACAAGCAGATGGGCGTCCGCTCCCTGCCGGTCCAACTCGGCGTCCAGGGAGCGGCCTGGGCCGCCTGTCTCTTCATGGCCTTACCTCAGGTTCTGGTGGTCTGGCTGTTGGTCGACTGGGGCCGGCCGCGCCACGCCGCCGCGGTCGCCGTGGTGGTGCTGGTGCAGGTCGCCATGATGGCGCGCTTCCTGCGCGATCCCATGAACCGCGCCCTGTGGCTCAGCGCCTTCGGCGTCATGGTCTATGTCACCGGGATGATGATCAGCGCCTGGGCGTTGCGGGGGCTCGCCGCGTGACGCGCACCGACCAGGACGCCTTCGGCTGGCTCGGCATTCTGCGTCTCGGCCTGGTGCAGGCCGCCCTGGGTGCCATCGTGGTCTTGACCACCTCGACGATCAATCGCGTCATGGTGGTCGAACTGGCCCTGCCCGCCATGCTCCCCGGCGCCCTGGTCGCGCTGCATTACGCGGTGCAGATCCTGCGTCCGCGCCTGGGCTACGGCTCCGACCTGGGCGGACGCCGGGCACCCTGGATCATCGGCGGCATGGCGGTGCTGGGCTTGGGCGGCGTCCTGGCGGCGCTGGCCACCGCGCTGATGGCGAGCGACCGGCTGTCGGGTACGGCCCTGGCCGTGGTCGCCTTCACCCTGGTAGGCGGCGGGGTCGGTGCCTGCGGTACCAATCTCCTGGTGCTCCTGGCCAAACGCGTCGATGAACGCCGCCGCGCGGCGGCGGCAACGACCGTCTGGATCATGATGATCGTCGGGTTCGTGGTCACCGCGGGTATCGCCGGCCATTACCTGGATCCCTTTTCGCCCGCCCGTCTGGTGCTGGTCACCGCCACCGTGTCCGTCATTGCGTTGGCCGTGACCGTGGCGGCAACCTACCGGATCGAGGGCCGCGCCAGCCTCCCCACCGCGGACACGGACGCCGCGGCGCCCCCCCGAACACCCTTCCGCGAGGCCCTGGCCCAGGTCTGGTCCGAGGTCCGCGCGCGCCGTTTCACCGTCTTCATCTTCGTCTCCATGCTCGCGTACAGTGCCCAGGATCTGATTCTGGAGCCCTTCGCCGGGGCCGTCTTCGGTTTCACCCCGGGCGAGTCGACCCGACTGGCCGCCGATCAGCACGGCGGCGTCCTCGTCGGCATGCTGCTCTTGGCCGCCTTGGGCAGCACCGCCTGGGGGCGGCGCCTGGCCTCGCTGCAGACCTGGACCATCATCGGCTGTCTCGCCTCCGCGGCGACCCTGTTCAACCTCGCGGCGGGCGGTCTGCTCGGGGCGGACTTCCCGTTGCGCACGGCGGTCTTCGCGCTGGGTGTCGCCAACGGCGTCTTTGCGGTCGCCGCCATCGGGGCCATGATGGGTCTGGTGGGGGAGGGGCGTGCGCAACGCGAGGGGGTGCGCATGGGCCTCTGGGGTGCTGCACAGGCCGTTGCCTACGCCATCGGCGGCTTCCTCGGCACCGCCGCCATCGACCTGACCCGCGCCCTCATGGAGGCGCCCGGCCCGGCCTATGCGTTCGTGTTCGCCGCCGAGGCACTGCTGTTCCTCGCCGCCGCGGGCTTGGCGGCGCGGGTAACGCGGGCAGAGACGACCGCCACCGGCGCGGTCAGGCTCAAGCCATCCGCCGCCGCGGAGACCGCCTGACCGGCGCTCGACCGGGCGCCGCGGATGAGCCAACAATTTTCTGTTATCCCATAGCCGACAAACGCCATCGCGTTTGAAAAAAGGTGTGTCGCATGAACGAGATCGAGAGTTTCGATGTGGTCGTCGTAGGGGGCGGGCCGGCCGGGTCGACGGCCGCGACCGAGCTGGCCCGGACCGGCCGTTCGGTCATGCTGCTCGACCGCGCCGGGCGGATCAAACCCTGCGGCGGAGCCATCCCGCCCCAGGCGATCCGCGAGTTCGACATCCCGCCGCACCTGCTGTGCGCGCATATCAACTCCGCCCGCATGATCTCGCCATCCGACCGCCAGGTGGACATGCCGATCAACGGCGGCTTCGTCGGCATGGTCAATCGGGCTGAATTCGACGAGTGGCTGCGCACCCGCGCCGCCGAGGCCGGTGCCGTGCGCCGCACCGGGACCTTCACCGAACTGGTCCCGACCGACCAGGGTCAGGTCATCGTCCGCTATGAGACGCGCGGCAACGACCGCCCGGTGCAGATTCAGGAGGTCCGTGCCCGCTGCGTCATCGGGGCCGACGGAGCACGCTCCAAGGTGGCCCGCCAGACGATCCCCGGCGCGGACAAAATGCCCTGCGTCAGCGCCTATCACGAGATCGTCCGCTCACCCAAGAACGGCGAGGGTGGATTCGATGCAACCCGTTGCGACGTCTACTATCAGGGCAAGATCTCCCCGGATTTCTACGGCTGGGTCTTTCCCCATGGCGAGACCACCAGCGTCGGGGTGGGCACGGCGCTGAGCGGCTTCTCGCTGCGCACGGCTACCGATGACCTGCGCAAAGCGGCCGGACTGGCCGACGCCGAAACCATTCGGCGCGAAGGTGCGCCCATTCCGCTGCGCCCGCTTGATCGGTGGGACGACGGCCGCAATGTCGTGCTGGCAGGCGATGCCGCGGGCGTGGTCGCCCCGGCGTCCGGCGAGGGCATCTACTATGCTTTAGCGGGAGGACGCTTCGCCGCGCAGGCCGCCGACGCCTTCTGCGCCACCGGCGATATACGTTCGCTCAAACTGGCCCGCAAGCACTTCATGAAAGCCCATGGCCGGGTCTTCTGGGTGCTCGGCATCATGCAGCGCTTCTGGTACAGCAGCGACAAACGGCGCGAGCGCTTCGTCAGCATGTGCGCCGACCCGGACGTCCAGCAGTTGACCTGGGAAGCCTATATGAACAAGCGCCTGGTACGCGCCAAACCGGCCGCGCACGTCCGCGTCTTCTTCAAGGATTTGGGTCACTTGCTCGGCATTGTCTCGGCCAAATGAACGCGCACCAATCGGACAGAGTCGCTGATGGCTGAGTTCTTCGCCAGCGGCCGCTTCATCGACCTGATCCTGCTGTTGATGGCCTTGGAGGGGCTTGGTCTGTTCCTGCTGTGGCGGATACGGGCATGCGGCATCCCGCCGGCGGCCTTGGTCCTCATCCTCGCCTCCGGCGCCTGTCTGTTGCTGGCGGTGCGCGCCGCCCTGACGGACGCCGGATGGGTCTGGGTCTGGCTCTTTGTCACGGTCGCCCTGGTGGTGCACCTCGCGGATCTGCGACAGCGTTGGCAGCGTGCGCACAGCAAGACGACCGCATAACGAGACGCGCGTGGCATTCGCCACCCGGTGATTCGACTAAAATGTGCGACGTCCCTCGCAGTTCGGGCCGATCCGCCGCCGCTAACGCGGGTCATCCCACGATTGTTCCGCGGCCATTCGTCGCGCGGTCAAAATCCTATGTTACTGTAATGTTGAGTATTGAATAACCGCGCTCAGACTCTAGGTCGTCACTGGAGGACGTCTTCCACGGACCACGCGATTAACACACCGGACAACGCAGCAAGCCGAGATCACGCATGATGCACACGGAGAACCCAGCCCTACCGGACGTGATGTTGGTCCTCGACACCGAGGGCATCATCCGCGACGTCACCCTGTCCAACGTGTTCGCCGCGGAGAGCGTCGCGGCCTGGATCGGACGCCCCTGGGCAGACACCGTGAGCGCGTCCGACGGCGAGTATCTGCGGCACATGATCGAGGATGCCGGAGAAAGCGGCGTCAGCACCTTCCGCAACGTCAATCAGCACTTTCCGAGCGGTCTCGAACTCCCCATCGAGTACACCACCATTCGTTTGGGCGGGCCGCCGGGATTACTGGCCATCGGCAAGAACCTCTGCGCCATGGCCGAACTCCAGTCCCGTCTGGTGGAGGCCCAACAGGCCATGGAACGCGACTACTGGAAGCTGCGCGAAGTCGAGACCCGTTACCGCCTGCTGTTCAATTCATCCCGCGACGCGGTACTGGTTCTGCGGGCGTCCACGCTCGCCATCATCGACCTGAATCCGTCAGCGGCACAGGCCCTCGGGATCGCGATGCCGCAGGTCAAGGGCACGCTGAGCACGCGCTTCCCTGACACCCTGATTCCGCAGGAGCGCGACCTCTTCGAGGGGATGATCCGGCGTATCCGCGAACGCGGCAAGGCGCCCGGTGTGCTGCTGCGCCTAGGTCAGGGCCAGACCCCTTGGCTGGTGCGCGCCTCACTGGTCACCGCGGACCAGGAAGAGGTCCTGCTCGTCCAGTTGGCCCCCTCGGCGGCGGCCCAAACCATCGTCGACCTCACCGACCCGATGCACATCGAGGCCCTGATTGAAGGCGGGCCTGATGGTTTCGTGGTCATCGACCACCAGGGCGCCATCCTGCGCGCCAATCGGGCCTTCCTTGACCTGGTGCAGATCGGCTCCGAATCCGCGGTATTGGGAGAGCCGCTGGGCCGCTGGCTGGGCCGCCCCGGTGCGGACCTGACGATATTGCTGGCCAATGTGCTGCGCTTGGGAGCGGTGCGACTCTTCTCGACCGTGCTGCGGGCTGAATTGGGCCGCGAGGTCGAGGCCGAAGTCTCCGCCTCCGGCCAAGGCGGGCGCAACGGCGGCAAGCAGGGCGGGACCATCGGCGTCTTCATCCGCGACGTTAGCCCGCGCCTGTCGACCGCGACCCCGGGCAAAGGCATCAACGGGCTGATGGAGTCGCTGACCCGGCAGATCGGCAAGACCACCCTGCGCAAGCTGGTCGATGACACCATCGCCGTAGTGGAGCAGCGTTATATCGAGGCGGCCTTGGACCAAACCGGCGGCAACCGTACCGCCGCCGCCGAGTTGCTCGGTCTCAGCCGCCAAAGCCTGTACGTCAAATTGGGCCGCTATGGTCTGGAGGAGGACGCCAGACTGCCTGGCCGACCAGACCAGTTATCCGCGGCTTAGGCGATTTCCGTCACTCGCCTAAGCGGCGCGGGAACCCCGTTCCCGCCGCGACGCCGGAGTGCCCGACGGCCGCGACACCCGCCTTCCGGTACCAGGCATGGCGCCCCCGCCCGGACAGGATGACGCTGCATGATGAAGCGAAACGGTCCACTCAAGTGATGTTGACCTCTGCCCAGGTTCCGGGCTTCGGCCAAGCCGACCTCTCCAACTGCGAACTGGAGCAGATCCACCTTGCCGGCTCCATTCGTCCCTGCGGCGCATTCCTACTGGTGCGTGAACCGGATCTGACCATCGTGCAGCAGAGTGCCGACGCCGGCCGACTCCTCGGCCGTGCGGACTCCGTGCTGGGCGAGACGCTGGATGGTCTGGGCGGCAATCTCGCTGAACGGGTACGCACCCGGACCATGGAGCAACTGACGGAGGTCCCGGCCGCCGTGCGGTGCCGGGTCGCCGCGACCGAGACGGACTTCGACGGCCTGCTGCATCGCCCACCGGGCGGCGGCCTCATTGTCGAACTCATCCCAGCGGGTCCCGCACGCGACCTGACGCCCCTGGTCCGCGACGCCCTGCGCCGGGTCTCCGCGGCCGCGTCACTGCAGGTCCTGTCCGACGAGACCGCCGGCATCTTCAAAGCCTTGGCCGGCTACGACCGGGTGATGGTCTACCGCTTCGACGAACGCGGCCATGGCGAGGTCTTCGCCGAGGCACGTGAGCCGGGGCTCGAACCCTTCCTCGGCAACCGTTACCCGGCGACCGATATTCCCCAGATCGCCCGCCGGCTCTACATGCGCAACCGCATCCGCATCCTGGAGGACGTCGCCTATTGCCCGGTCCCGCTCATTCCCGAGCACTCGCCGCTGACCGGCGAACCTCTCGACATGTCGCTGTGCTACCTGCGCAGCCTGTCACCCATCCACATCCAGTACCTCAAAAACATGGGGGTGGCCGCCACCCTGGTCACCTCACTGATGGTCGGCGGGCGCCTCTGGGGACTGATCTCCTGCCATCATCAAGCGCCGCGCGCCATCCAGTACCAGACCCGGATCGCCTGCGAGTTGCTGGCGGAAGCGGTCGCCACGCGCATCGCGGCCTTGCAGGGCTTTACCCAGGCCCAGACCGAGCACGCGGTGCGGCGCCTGGAACAGCGCATGATCGAGGCGATCACCCGCCGCGGTGACTGGGAGCACGCGCTGTTCGACAACCCCCAGTCCCTGCTGCAACCGCTCGCGGCCGGCGGCGCCGTCCTGCTGTGTGACGGCAAAGTCGTCACCACCGGCACGGTTCCCGGCACCCACCAGATCGGCAAGCTCAGGGCCTGGCTGGATACCCAGCCGCGCGCCCCGGTGATCGCCACCGCCTCGCTGGGCAGCGATGCTCCTGGTTTGGCGGATCTCATTCCGGTCGCCAGCGGGCTGCTCGCGGTTCCGCTGTCGCGCGGCGGGGGCGAATACCTGGTATGGCTGCGACCCGAGCGCCTGCACACCGTCACCTGGGGCGGCAACCCCTACCAGACACCGGAGCACGAGGGCGACGACCCCGGCCAACTCTCGCCGCGTCGGTCATTTGCCCGCTGGCAACAAGTGGTGGAAGGCACCAGCGACCCCTGGACCCCGGACGACCTGACCACCGCCCGCCTGATCGGGGAGTCGGTGGCCGACGTGATCCAGCAGTTCCGCTCGCTGCGCGTCCTGATCGCCCGCGACCAACTGGAGGACATCAGCCGCAAAGTCCGCCACTCTGAACAACCCGTGGTCATCGCCGACGCCCGTGGCCTCATCGTCCTGACCAACGGCGCCTTCGATCGCCTGGTACCGGGCGGCACCCGCCCAGGTTCGCTGGGCGAACTGCTGGGCCTGTTCGGCGATCCCGCGGCGGTCAACCAGCGCATTCTGGATCTGCTGAAGCGCCACCAACCCTGGCGCGCCGAGGTCGAACTCACCACCAGCGAGGGCGAACGCCAACCCTTCATGGTCCGCGCCGACCCCGTCCTGTCCGCGCCTGAGCAAGTCCTGGGCTTCGTCTTTCTCTTCACCGATATCAGCGAACGCAAGACCGCCGAGGAAGCCCGCCGCCGGTTCCAGACCGGCGTGGTGGAGCGTCATCGGCTCGCCTCCAAGCCGCTGGAATCCGAGACCGATCTGGTCCGTCGCGAACTGCTCGCCGGCATCGTCGGCAACGCCCAGCTCGCCGCCCTGGAAATCACCGACGGACCGGACCTCACCCGCGTCCCCGACCTGCTGGAGGGCATCCAGTCATCGGTCACCCGCACCACGGATCTGCTGGAGCACCTGCTGTGGTACTCCGATCGCGCGGCCGGAGACAGTGACCGCGGGCATTGAAGCCGGGCCGACCGCAGACGCTCAATGCAACGGCTAACCCACATCATCCAGCGTGTTGATATTGATAAAAGAATCCGGCCGGTCGCTGAGCTCCGCCACGGCCACCCGATGGCGCTCATACCACAGCACCACTTTGCGCTCACCGCCGGCCAGATAATCGTCCAGACTGGCGGCGAGGCGCACCGGCAGCAGCGCATACACCGGCTGCTTGCGCACCCCGTCGCTGGCCACCGCCAACTCGGCGTCCCCGGCACGCAAGGCCAGCACCAGCCGCGCGACCAGATCGGGCGCCGGGTAGGGGCCGTCGCAGGGCAGGGTGACGATCCATGGAGTGCGTGCCGCTCGCATGGCGCTGCGGATACCGGCCAAGGGACCCTGGAAGCCCGGCGCCAGATCGGCGATCACCGGAAAACCATAACGCGCATAGCGCTCGAGATTGCGGTTGGCATTGATCAGCAAGGTATCCACCTGCGGGCGCAAAGCCGTGATGACCCATTCGATCAGCGGCCGGCCGGCATAGGGCACCAGCCCCTTATCGACCCCGCCCATGCGCCGTCCCTGACCGCCGGCCAGGATCACCCCGGTGATGGATGCGCGCGTCGGGTCCGACGGCGTCACGTCCGGATCACCGCGGGCAACCGGAACACGCGGCGCAATCGCTCGATCATCGCGTCTCACCCTTGTTGCGATCTGCAAACGTTTTCGACACGGCCCGTTCAACTGTGGGCGACCTGGCCGGCGCCAACCGGGCATCCATGCAGGTGCCCGCGCGTTGGCGCTCCCGCTATGCGAGACTTCCCGCCGCAAGGGCCGCCCACGGCCCTGACGGCACCCTGATCCACTGTATTTCCCTGATCTCCATCAAGAGGTGACCCATGATGACCCGCACCCTGTCCCTGGCAACGCTCCTGTCCGCACTGCTGGTCACGCCCGTGCTCGCTGAAGATACGCCCGCCAAGACCATCAGCGATCTCTACCAGCAGCGGGCCGCACTCAACGGCCAACAGGTCACCCTGCGCGGCAAGGTGGTGAAGGTCAACACCATGATCATGGACCGCAATTGGGTACACCTGCAGGACGGTTCGGGCGACGCCGCCGATGGTTCAAACGATATCACCATCACCACCCAGGACAAGGCGCAGGTCAACGATCAGGTCACGGTCACCGGCACCCTGGCCGTGGATCTGGATTTCGGTTCAGGCTACAAGTATCCGCTGTTGGTCGAGAAGGCGACGATCACTCCGGTTCAGTAGTCCACCAGCGGCAGCGCGGGATTTGGTGGACAAAGCTCGTGCTTGTCCACCTCGATCGCCTGTTGTGTCAACGCAAGATTCAAATGTCCGCTTGCGCGCAAGTTAGAAATGTCCGGTATCCGTCCCCTTTGGCGTAAAACATCCGCCGTCGGCCCGAATCCCGGCGGTGGCGGCGTGCGTGCCCGGCCGTCGCCCGACTTCTTTTTCCTACTGCCCGTGCGGCGGAGGTCGCAGGCCATTGGCCTGGTCTGGTCGATGACCCCGTTGCTCGCTGGGCGGGCCGGCAGGTCGATCGTCTGGGGCATCACGCCGGCCTCGCATCGCTCGGGACGTGATGCGGAGCCGGCCAGGTCTGGGGGGCGGGAGCAGTGGCGATCACCGCCGTTTGGCGCGAATCGACGGATGGCTCTAAGCGCAGGGTTGACCGGCGGCTGACGGCCAATTCCGGTCGCTCAGCGTCCGATAGGCAGCGGCGGCTTGCCCAACCAAAGCAGACCGTCTCGGTGCAGATCGTCATCGGCACCAGAAGGCATTACCGCGGTGCAGCGCGTGACGCGGCTCCCCACCAATCGCCTTAGCCCATCCGCCAGGCACAGCGCTTGGCGGTTCGCGTGCGGGCCTCCTCATTATCTTCTGCAGTCGCTCCTCAACCAGTGGTCCGCTCCTCCGAAAACTGCTATTTTTCCGCGCGCGAAGCGTCAGAAACCGGGGCCCCCAACAGCGGTCACTTAGGGGGCGAACGCAGACTACGGAGCACCGGACATGCCCGAGCAGCGGCAGAGCACTAGAGCCCGCACCGTCCCGCTGGAGCACGTCCTCACCGTGCACCGCGAGGGGGACCTGTTGACCGCCGACTGGGACCGTGGCGACGCCTTCACGCTGCATCTGCCGCTCGCCAAGGCCGACCTGGACGAAGTGGCCTGGTATCTGGAGCGGTATAGCGAGTTTCCCGGTGCCGGCGACCGGGCGCGCGCCGCAGCGCTGGAGCAGCGACTGGTCCATTGGGGTCTGGCGCTGTGGCAAGCGATCTTCCCCGGGGGCGACCATAGCGCGGGCTATGGCCCGATCCGCGAACGACTGGATCGGGGCCAACCGATCCTGCTGACCCTCGCCAGCAACCAGCCCGATTTTCTTATCCGCCCTTGGGAGATGCTCCGCGACCCGCGCGGTCCGCTCACGTTGCGCGGGCTGAGCCTGAGGCGACGGCTGATCCAGTCCAACACCGGCGTTGGCGCACCGCCGACCGGTCTGCCGCTGCGCCTGCTGGTGATCGTCAGCCGTCCGCAGGACACCGGATTCATCGACCCCCGCACCAGCACCCGCCCGGTACTCGACGCACTGACGCAACTCGGCGATCGGGTCCTAGTGGACTTCTGCGAGCCCCCGACCTTGACCGAGCTGGAGCGGCGCCTCACTGCTGTGCACGAGGCCGGGGCGCCATACCATATCGTCCATTTCGACGGGCACGGCCAGTACGACCCGGAGAAAGCCGTCGGCGTCCTGTGCTTCGAGCGCGTGGACGGCAAGACCGATCTGGTCGAAGGCCAGGAACTCGGTGCCCTCCTGAGTCGCTTCCAGGTCCCGCTGGTCCTGCTGGAGGCCTGCCGCGGTGCCCAGGTCTCCGACCGGCCGGTCTTCGGCGCGGTCGCCCCGGCCCTGCTGCAAAGCCGGGTCGGCAGCGTCATCGCCTTCTCGCATTCGGTCCATGTGGCCGCCTCGCAGATGGTCAGCGAGCGGTTCTACCGGGCCCTGGCAGGCGGCGCCACCATCGGCGAGTCACTGCACGAGGCGCGCGCCGCGCTCTACCAAGACCGCCGCCGTTGGCTCACATTGGGGCCGGACCCCGAGTCCCTGGAGCTTCAGGACTGGATCATCCCTCAGCTTTATCAGAGCGGCGAGGACCCGGCGCTGGTGCCCCGGAGTCCCGTAGGTCGGGGTGAGGAACGAACCCCGACATCGCCGTGGCGCAGGTTCCGCCGCCTGTTGGGTCTCGTGCCTCGGCCCAACCTCCCGGGGGCCGCTGTTCAGTCTCCAAGGCCCGGGCGCGCCGCCGAGACCCCACCCCCCGGCTTCCCGCCCGCCCCCCGGCATCGGTTCCACGGACGCGCCCGCGAGATCCTCGACCTCGAGCGCATGCTCCGTAACCACTCCGGCGTGCTACTGCACGCCGGAGGCGGGATGGGCAAGACCGCCCTGGCCCGCGAGGCGGCGCACTGGTGGCTGCGCACCGGGCGCTTCGAGCGCGCCCTGTTCCACAGCTTCGAGCAGGGTGCCGGGGCCGAGGCCGTGGTCCGGCTGATCGGCGAGTCGCTGGGCGGGGAAGACTTCCTGCGCCTGAACCCGGACGCGCAATGGGCCGAGTCGGTACGGCTCTTTCGACGCAGTCCGGTGCTGCTGGTGTGGGACAACTTCGAGTCGGTCCTGCCCGCCTTCGCCAACCCCCTGGGGTCCGCTGAGGGGACCGAACCAGGCACCGGCGACCCCGGTGCGGGCAAAGGTGCGCACAGCAGACCTTACGAGTCATTCGACGCCGACGGCCGCGCCGACCTCGAACGGCTCTACCACGACCTGACCGAAGACCATGGCCCAACCGGACCACGGGGCCGGCTGCTGGTTACCTGCCGCCCCGGGGAGACTGGGCTTGCGGGTATCCAGGCACTACGCCTGTCCGGACTCGCCCGTCCCGATGCGCTCCACCTGTTGCGCGGGATCATCGAACGGCACGGGATCGACCTGGAGCGGCCCGGGTATGAGCGCGAAGAGATCGATGCGCTCCTCGACCGGCTGGAGGACCATCCGCTGTCCATCGAGCTGGTTGGGCCGCATTTGAAGGAATTGACGCCCCGGACACTGCGCGACGAGCTGGCGCGGCGGTTGGATCAGTTCCAGGACTCCGACCACGCGGAGGGGCGCAACCGGTCATTGCTGGCCTCGCTCGATTTCTCCCTACGGCATTTGAGCCCCTCCGCACGGGAGGCACTGCCCTGGCTTGGGTGGTTTGACAGCGGGGTATTCGAGACGTCCTTCCTGTACTTTTCCCAGTTCCCTGAAGCGACCTGGTCCCAGATTCGCGCCGAGCTGGCTACCACCGCGCTGCTGAGGGTGGAGGGCGGGGTATTCCTGGTCAACAATCGGCCCTATCTCAAGTTTCATCCGACCCTGGCGGATGTCGCAGCCCCGGACGCCGGGGACGACGAGCGTGTCGGGCGATTCGTCGATGTCTATCTCGGCGTCAGGGACATGATCGACGAGGCACTGAGCTACTCCCAGCCCGCTGCTGGCATGGCACTCATGGGGCTGGAGCAGTCCAACCTGCGCCGGGCCATGACCCTGGCCTTCCGCGCTGGGAGGCATCGGGATGGCGGGGCACTGGCCGAAACTTTGCGGAATTTTCTGGTGATGACGGGCCGGTCCCCGGAAAGTGACCGGCTCACCGCCTGGATCCGGGAGCAGATGCCGAAGGAATCTCTGGACGGGGCCGTCTGCGCGGCAATCATCGACCACGCTTGGAGCATCTTCACCCAAGGCCAGCCCCAACAGGCACTGAAGGCCATGCAGGACTTGGAGCGCCGCCTCTGCACTGAAGGGCTCGTGGACGGTGATCCCGCGGTTCCTATCGCACTGACCCGCGAATGCCGGGGGGCAATCCTGCACGGCGCCGGCCGCTCCGATTTGGCGATTGACCCTTTAGAGCAAGCCATTGCCAGCTTTCGCGCACTCGGCGACAAACAGTTCAACAGCCTTTCCTCTGCACTGGGGACGTTAGCGAGTGCGCTAAGCTCACTCGGTCGCTACGGCCAGGCACTGAGCGTTGCGAATGAGGGGGTCGAGATCAGCCGCAGTTTGGGCCAGGTTCGTGACGTCGCCGCCGGTTTAGGCCGGATCGCTGCGATTCTGACAGACGCTGGCTGTTATGCCGAGGCCGAGGCTCGTTATGGCGAGGCGCTGGAAAACGCCGCGCGGATTGGCGACCTGGCCCTTCAGGGGAGCCTATTGCAGCACTTGGGACTCCTGCAACGGGAGTCTGGTCGCATCATCGAATCTATCAACCCCTTGCGTCGGGCGCTTCGGTTCTTCCAGCAGTCCGGCGACCGGCGCGGCGAGATGCAGACCTGCGACCTGCTTGGTGGTGCGGAGCAGCAGCTTGGCCGACTGGACGCTGCCGAGGCCTGGCACCGCAAGTCTCTCGAACTGGCTCGTGCGCTGGGCGACCAGGATCAAATCGCCGTGATCCACCAGAACCTAGGCATTCTCTTACAGACTAAGGCCAAGTCCATCCCGCAGTCTGAGTTCAGGTCTGAACCGGCAATCACCGAGCGCGACAAGTTGCTGGCCGCAGCGGTGATCGAGATCGAGTCGAGCCTGGTGGTCTGGCAGGAGATGGGCAACCACCTCGGAGCGGCCTCGTCCCACTTCCAACTCGGTGTGCTGCAACGTCTGCGGGGCGATCTGGAACGGGCCGAGTGCGATCTTCAACAGGCTCTGGCCATCAGTGAGCCGCTCGGGCATCCGAACACCTGGAAGATCTGTGTCAATCTCGCCGAAATCGCCCGCGCCCGGGGCGACGCAGCGGCTGCCGCGGATTGGCAGGCCAAGGCCGATGCCAAACGTTCCTAGGTCGAGCGCCTCGCCGCGGGGTCGAACTGCCAATCTTAGGGCGGGTCCGTGCAGCGCAACCCGCCGTGCGCCAGCGCCTCGGCGGGTTACGGCGTGGCGAACCTCCTCGCTATTCCGAAGCAGCGCTTGGCAACCAAGCAAGGCACACGGAGCAACGCGCCGCCCCGCGGCCCGCCGGCAAGCGCCCGTCTGGCGAACGCACTCCATAACGGCTAGGCTGGACTGGCGCCACCATCCTCTGTGCTTGAAGCCATCATCATGACAACCAATGACCGCATCCTGATCGACTCCCGGACCTGTCACGGCAAGCCGGTCATCCGGGGCACGCGGGTCCCCGTCTCCATCGTGGTCGGCAGCCTGGCCGGCGGCATGGGCCTCGATGAGGTCGCGCGCGAATACGATCTGACCCAAGAGGATATCCGGGCCGCGCTCGCCTTCGCGAATGCACTGGTGAACGAGGAATCGTTCCACCCCCTGCGCGGCGCGGCATGAGGTTCCTGCTCGACGCCAACAGGCCGCGAGCGGCCTTGACGGCGCTCGCGCGGCGCGGTCACAGCGCCGACCATGTGAAGGACCTCGGTCTCGGCGCCGCGCCGGACGACGAGATTGCCGCTCGGTCACGCGCGGACGCCGCCGTACTGGTCACGCGAGACCTGGACTTCGCCGATGTGCGCGGTTACCCGCCGCGGGAAACCGCCGGACTGCTCGTGCTGTGTGTCCCCGACGATTGGACTGCGACCCGGATCGTCGCGTTGCTCGATCAATTTCTGTCAATGGAGTCGCTGGTGGCCTGCCTGATCGGCCACCTTGCCATACTCGACCAACACCAGGTGCGCTTCCGGCCGGCACTCGGCTGAACGATAAGGACCTTTGACATCCCAGGTCGCGCACGCCCGCACCGCGGCTACCTTGTCCCCAGGTCCCGACTTGCCTAACATCCGTGTCCGGTCAACCCATGGAGCGCACGGCGATGCCTTCGCAGACCTACCTCATCCTGCGGGTTCCCCGCCCCCGGCCGAACGGTTCATTGGACGAGCCGGCCGCACAGCCCTTCTCGGTCACCCGCGGGACCCTGGACGGCGGCGATACGCTCGGCACCGCTCGACCCGCGCCCGCCGCCTTCCGCATCGAACGCCAGGCACTGAGCGGCCGGGACTACCGGGACCTCAGCCGGGACCCGGAGGTGCAGGCGCTGGCCGAGCCCATCCCGATCCGGCTCATCCACCCGGTCGCCCAGGCGTGCGATGGCCCGGGTCCTGGCCCGCACGACCCGGAGGGCGCCACCTGGGGCCTGGCCGCCACCGGTGCGCTGTCGAGCCTCTATACCGGGCGCGGCGTCCCGATGGCGGTGCTCGACACCGGGATCGATGCCGGCCACGCGGCCTTTGCGGACCCAGACCTGGAACTGATCCAAGAGGACTTCACCGGCGAGGGCAACGGGGACCGCGACGGTCACGGCACCCATGTGGCCGGCACTCTCTTCGGCCGACCGGTCGGCGGCCGACGGATCGGTGTCGCCCCCGGGGTCTGCCGGGCGCTGATCGGCAAGGTGATCGGCCAGACCGCGTCGGCCGACACCGGAACCCTACTGCGGGCGATCCAATGGGCGACGGACGGCGGCGCGCAGGTGGTCAACCTCTCGCTCGGCATCGACTTTCCGGGCCTGGTCCGGCGCCTGACGGACGACGGTATGGCGGCGGACCTGGCCACCTCCCGCGCGCTGGAGGCCTATCGCGACACGCTGCGGCTCTTCGACGCGCTGGCCGCGCTCATCGCCGCCCAGGTGCAAGTCCAGTCCCGCACCGGCCGCGGGCCGGGCGCGCTGCTGGTGGCCGCCGCCGGCAACGAGAGCCGGCGCGATCGGCGCCCCGACTATCGGATCGCCGTCGCACCCCCGGCCGCAGCGGACGGATTCCTCTCGGTGGGCGCCTTGGGCACCGCCGGCCCGCCCCACGACCGGCTGTCTGTCGCCCCTTTCTCCAACTATCGCCCACAGGTGTGCGCCCCCGGCGTCGGCGTACTCTCAGCGCAAATGGGCGGCGGCTTGGTGCGCCTGAGCGGCAGCAGCATGGCGAGCCCCCATGTGGCGGGCCTAGCGGCACTCTGGGCCGAGCGTCAACACCGGCAATCCGGCGCAGTGCGCATCGCGACCCTCAAGGCCCAGGTCGAAGCGCTGGCCGCCCGCGAGCGGCTGGAGCCCGGGGCCGATGTCGCGGACATCGGCGCCGGTCTGGTTCGCGCGCCGCAGGATTGAGGTACCCCGGGGGCTGGGTGCTTTTCAGGAACGAAGACTGATTGATCGCTGAGTGACCGGTGACCGCGCACTATTGCTGCCATGCTCCGGTTCGTGTGCAATGACCGCAGTGGGTCGCAATCAGCCCGGTCCAATCCATGGACCGGCCGCGCGCCGGGCGGCTCGGCCCGTGCATCGTCATTTGGCCCCGGCGAGTCTCGCTCACGCGCCGGGCAGTTCGGCCAGTCCTTGCAGGACGGCGGGATTGGTTTGACGGAAGCGTTCTTCAACCAGCCGCTGCTATCCGCGTCGCGTCGGGGCGCAACTGCTGCGCTCCACGGGGTGCTCGCGTTGCTGGTCTTGGGCAAACTGCAGCGCCGCTCCCAAGCGTTTGTTCGAGGCGATGTCGGCCGGTTCGACGCGGTAGGGCAGGTCGACGCCTTGGTACTTGATGGCGACGGTGCCGTCCGGGTAATCGTGGACCCGGACCCGGTTGCGCCGCAGTCCTTTCGCCAACTCGGTTGGTTCCAGCAGATAGACGACCCGGTCGTACTGCAAGGTCAGGCTGTTGGAGACGGTGCGCGCCTCCTGCCAGCTCAAGATCTCCTGGAGATCGTCGAGTTCGGTCAGCGGCCGGTGCAGGTCGGTGGCGTTGGCGGGCGCCTGGGCGAACTTGGCGTTGAAGCGCTCCATGAACGCGGGCAGATAGGCGTTGCCGGCCTCCAGGGTGTCGATGCCTTCCAGACGCAACTCCTTGACCAGGCGGTCCTGGAGGGTCTTGTTGACCCGTTCGACGCGGCCCTTGGCCTGGGGGCTGTTGGCATACAGGATGTCGATGTTGAGGTCGTGCAGGGCGCGCCCGAACTGGGTTAGACCGGTTCCATCGATCGCACCCTTATAATTGATCCGAAACACCGAATGCTTATCGCTGTAGAAGGCCACCGGCTTGCCGTAGCGCTCCAGGTAGCGCCGGGTCGAGTGGAAGTAGTCGAAGGCGGATTCCGAGTCCACGAAGCGCAACTCCATCAGGCGGCCGGTGGCATCGTCGATGTACACCAGGAGCGTGCACGCCGGGCCGCGCTCCTCGAACCAATGGTGGTCCGAGCCGTCGATCTGGATCAGTTCCCCGAGACAGTCGCGCCGGTAGCGCGGCTGGTGGACCGCGGCCTGGCGTTGCTGGCGGCTGCGCCACAGATCGGCCTGCAGGAGCCATTGGCGCAGGGTCTCGCGCGACAACACCAGGCCATGCAGTTCCGCCAGCTTCTCGGCGAGCAAGGTCGGGCCGAACCCCTGGTAGCGCTCCCGCGCCAACGCGAGGGCCGCGGTCTTGACCGCTTCGTCGGTCGCACGGCGTGCACCTCGCATCTCAGGAACGATGTCCCTGAGGTGGGCCCGCGACGCCGGAGCGGACATTTCTAACTTGCACAAACCGGACATTACTAAATTGCGCCTACATTGCCATGGCCGATAATACGGATTATGTTAAGTCACGTTGTCGACGCGATTCTGCGCGGCGCCGAGGCGAACCAGCGTCCCGCCCGCGACCCCGATCACGCCTTGAACAGATCCGCCACGTCGTCAAGGGTCGCGGCCCGGCGCAGCCAGTGCCGCAGTTGCTCAGGATCAGCGCAGCGTTCGAGACGCGCGCAGGTCGCGGCGTCGGCGATCAGCCCGCGACCGTCGAGCACATCGAGCACGGCGCCGCGCAGTGACGCGACTGCCCCCTCGGCCCTGCCCTCGGTTCGACCCTCGGTTCGGCCCTCGCCGCGCACGTCGTCCAGATCGCGGTAACCCTGACGTTGCAGCAAGTTGCGGAGCGCCGCCGTTGCCGCCGCTTGCGGATCGTAGAGCGACTCGACCAGCAGTTTGTTACGCAGAATGCCGGGGGCTTCGAGCCAGTCGCCGGGATAGCAGACGCGCATCGCCGTACCAGGTTGATGGACCTCGACGCGGCGTGGTCCAGTGAGCCGCACCACCCACACGAAGCGGGTGCCGGCGGCCAACAGTTCGGTGATCTTGAGCGCCAGATCGTCTTCGTCCTGGCCGGTGTCGGCATATTCCAGCGCCAGCGGCGGCGCGCCCGCGACCCAGCCCGGCACGTCCGGCACATTGCCGACCGCGACATCCGGCGCACGCAAGGTTCCCGGTGTGGGCGCGTAGCCGGTGTCGACGCCGGCGGAGTCGACGTCGGGATCGGTCCCGAGCACGAGACCGCCGATCAGATTGGCCTTGGAGCCGCGACCTCCGGTCGGCAGACACTGGATCGGATGACCATTGGACAGCTCATAGGGATCGCCCGAACGCAACTGATCGGCCTGGAAGGGACCGTGACCCTGGTGGATCATGGGGTTTTTCATGGCGATGAGGCCTTCGTCAGAGAATGAGCGCAGTGTATGCCACCGCACCGAGATTTCGTACGCAAAGGGTGAAATTACGATCGAATGCCGGGAGATCAAATCGAGGCGCCCGAGCACATTGCGTTGCTTGCGGGAAGAAAGGCCACAAGTTAATCGCACGAATACTTTACTCCAAGAGAACCCCAACACTCAATGAACGCCATCGGCTGGAACATGAACTGGAACGAAGACAGTTGGCGGACCGCCATGATTGATGAAGCAGGTACGCTGCTGTCCATCATCGACGCGGCTCAAGCTGACGAAGACATCGACGAGGATCCCGTCTCCCGCAAGATGCGTTTGACCATGGGGAGGACGGCCAGGCGGTTAGCCTTACAGATCATCGCGGAACTGCGGCCCGCCACAGCGGAGCCGAAAACTGAAGACCCAAGCTGGCCCGTCCGCCGTCTCGTTTGGTTCTAAAACGACATCAAGCGAACAGACCATTCCACGATACCCGGCCTATCGTACCAAACCGATGAATTCCAGAGAGCCAAGCAATGATACCCACTCCCTCTAAGACCCTGCTTGCCATCGACAACCGTCGTTGCGACCCGCGCCACGCGTTGCGCTATCCGGTCTTGCTGCCTGACTGCGACGCAATGACGCGCAACATCAGTGGTTCAGGCGCGTATTTTGAGACGGATCGCCAGCGGGTTGTTGTGAATCAACCAATCAGCTTTGCCCTCGTATTACCCGCCGGTCCACCCGACCCTGCCGCGCAGCGCTATGCATGGAGCGAAGGACGCGTCGTGGATGGGAGAGTCGTACGAATCGATACTGGTGAGACGGGGCAAGTGGGTGTTTGCGTCGCTTTTTAGCAACAGACCGAGGCCGTCTCCCCGATGGAGCAGCGGGCAACCCGCATCAGTTCCTCAAGCTGCGGGGCCGTCATCAACATCCGCGGTCCGACCTGCAAGCCGATCACCTAAATAAATACTAGGAAATTACCATTGACTAAAAGTAGGATTACTTGAGCCGCGCTTTGCCGGTACCCATTCTCTGTACTTTGGGACAGTGATTACCGACAATCAGCCTTGAGATTACTGCCATGAGCGAAGCAACTCTCCGTTCCAAGACCAACGTAGCACTTTGGCTCGCCCTCTTCATCATGCTGGTCCCGCTCGTTCCCTATGCCTTGAAGGGCACCGGCTTATAGCCTTCAGCGACACCCCAACGAATTCAGAACAGGGTTCAGCCAATCGCGGAGCCCTGTCCTGTCAACACACTGACACTGTTCGAACTGCCGACGCATCATGGGGTCACCGCAGATTTCGGACATTTCCGTACGCTAAGCCGGTTGCGCAAACGAGCCACCGCAACTAGAGTTCCGTCGGCCAAAACTCCGGATTCATGATTTGATCAAACGTCCAGGGGCAAGACTCGGCAAACGCGTCGTACCACAAGCCTGTTTCCTTCGTCGCGATCTCCAGCGTATCGGCCCATATCGCAGGCCACCATTCCGCGTCTTGTAAGTCGGACTTGAGGCTCGGGGTTTTCTGGATGCGTCTAGCTAGACGTTTGCGCTGTTCGCCGATCGTGTTTCGCCAGCTATTCCCGCGCCGTTCCGGCTGAAGCCACCATTTGAGTAAGTGGGCTAAGAGCACGGCCATTCGGCTTTCAAGTTCGCGTTGTTCGCTCTTGCCCACGTCTTCGATCTCATCGGCGATATGTTCGATATCCAGGGCGTCGAAACGCCCGGCCCGGAGCAGCCGCGCCTGTTCGTTGGCCCAAGCGATCACGTCGTTGTCGTAACTGTTCGTAGCGCGCATTTTTTGTTGAATAAAGAGATTAAGGATTCGTCTTGCCACCCTTGAGGCTGGCCTTTAAGGGGTCGCCTCACGAAACGGAAAAATCGTACGCTAAGGCTCTCAGTGCCTGTGGTGAATAGCCCGGCAACCCATCGGAGCCGCTCCAGGCGCATCCCGGATAGGCTGGGCCGGACCTGGAGCACCGGCAGGTATTGGCCTGACCCTCTGTCCTCGCACCCCTTCGCGCGTCTTCGTTTGAATGACGGATTAAGTGACGATTTCCGGCAGCCAACTCCGGTTGCTGCGGGGCGTCACACAATCGGTTGTTTAAGTGACAGTGGTGGTTCCGAGTGCTGGCCGAGCCTTAGCGTACGATTTTTTCCGTTTCGTGAGATGACCCGAGGCGGCCTTGATCGTCGTTCCGACCCGCCGTGGACGGTCCGCACGGCGGACCCTAGGGTAACACCTTGACCTGTAGGGTCCGCTGTGCGGACCGACGACCGTGCAGATCGCGCGGTGGCCGGGTCTATGACCAAGGCTTCGGCCCGAGTCTGCCATCTGCGCTTCCCTAGACGGGATCTGTCGTTCGGGCGACGGTCCAGACGCACCCATTCTCTTCGCGTAACTGTAGCGCCTGTGGATAACCTTCCGTCTGCGGGGCGCACAGGAAGAGGTTTTGCAGGAAGAGACGGGGACAGCGCCAGACAGCCAGCCCATCAGGGCTGATAGGTGGCCTGGGTCTGACTCTCGACCAGGTTCAACCGGCTGCCCACGCGGGTGCGCTGCTGCAGCACGTGATCCAGAGCCGTGTCCGCCGGTCATGGAGAAAGTCCACTAAGGTTTGAAACTTGGCGTCAATCGTCGTAATGAAGGCGTCCGCCCGTTCCTCGCTGTCGTCGACATGTAATCCCAGATTTGAGCCAGGTCGCTGAGGGCCTTCGGGCGTTTGACGATGATCGGCATTTAACCCTCGCGCAGTCGCTCGGCCCGGCGTTGGCGGCCGGCCTGCTTCGCCTCGTCGGCAGACCAGGGCGTCGCGGGGCCACTGTCCAACCCGTCCTGGATGTCTTGCCGCAGTTGTTCCAGCTTGACGGCCCGCAGACGGTCTTGCTCGTCCATCAGGCGCAAGGCTTCCCGCACTACCTCGCTGGCCGATGTGTAAAGACCGGACGCGACTTTCTGCCTGACAAGATCTTCGAGTTGGGGGGACAGGTTGACATTCATGGGCATGAACCGTTGCGTTCTGTATCGGGCAAGTTCTAAGCCTCGACTCGGCGGTTGTCAAGGATGAGCAAAGTTGGACATCGCCCCTGGCGCTGGTGGCGACCAGGGGGCCTGCTGGAGGCGGCGTGGCCTACCACTGGTAATGTCCTTTATCAGTGATAGCAGCCTTGCCGATCACCGCGCCGCTGCACCGCGTGACAAAGATCAGCATGTTATGTATTGTTTGTAACATGCAGAGTCAGAGGTATCCGGTTGATGATTACCGTCAGTTCAGTAGAGTTTCAGCGCAACTTCGGGCGCTACCAGGACGTCGC
>Ga0247835_1000394_pt1 | contig 63660 bp, 49 predicted proteins | sample LaCtaG_3_FD_189912 | JGI IMG/M metagenome (GOLD analysis project Ga0247835, IMG submission 189912) | Freshwater microbial communities from meromictic Lake La Cruz, Castile-La Mancha, Spain - LaCruzMarch2015_13.5m | ecosystem: Environmental > Aquatic > Freshwater > Lake | place: Spain: Castile-La...
ATGCCGACCGCCGCTTCATTTGCGGCCCGGCGAACCGCGTCGGAGGATGGCGCTAGTTCACGAAGCGACGTGGCCAATTGACGGACCGGAGGCAAATCGGACTTGCGCTTGAACAGAGTATCTACGAGGGACCGTCGCGCCTGGAGCGAGCTGCCGCGGCAGCGGGCAGGCCGATGCTTCAGTCGCTCGGGCTCCTGAACCTAATCTCAAGGTTGAAACCCGGCGCGATGGCCGGTAGTTTAGAATCCCCGCCAATGACCGCTCCGATAACTACTGCAATGCCCCCAGCTCTCGCCGTCGCCGCGCTTGTCAAGACCTACCGCGGCGGACTCCAGGCCCTCAAAGGGGTGGACCTGCGGGTGGAGGCGGGCGATTTCTTCGCGCTCTTGGGCCCGAACGGTGCGGGTAAGTCGACCCTGATCGGTATCATCGCCTCGCTGGTGACCAAGACCTCCGGGCAGGTGCGGGTCTTCGGGCACGATCTGGACCAGGACCCGGAGGCCGTGAAATCCTGCATCGGCCTGGTCCCCCAGGAGTTCAACTTCAATCTGTTTCTGCCGGCGGGTGAGGTGGTCGTCAACCAGGCGGGCTATTACGGCATCCCGCGTCGCGAGGCGCGGGTTCGTGCGGAGCGTTACTTGCGGCAACTGGATCTCTGGGAACGGCGCGACACCGAGATGCGTCGACTCTCGGGGGGCATGAAGCGTCGCCTGATGATCGCCCGCGCCCTGGTGCATGAGCCGCGCCTGCTGATCCTGGACGAGCCGACCGCCGGGGTCGACATCGAGATCCGCCGTTCCATGTGGACCTTCCTGAAAGACCTGAACGCCCAGGGCACCACCATCATCCTGACCACCCACTATCTGGAAGAAGCCGAGAGTTTGTGTCGCAACATCGCCATCATCAACGACGGTGAGATCGCCGAGCGCACCAGCATCGCGGCCCTGCTGGGGCGCCTGCACACCGAAACCTTTGTGCTGAACCTCAAGGGACGGGTGACTGAGTTGCCGGAACTGGGCGGGTTCGTGCTCAATCACGTGGATGACTGTACCCTGGAAGTCGAGATGAACCGCGAGCACACGATCAACGGGCTCTTCGCGGCCCTGTCGCGCAACGGGATCGAGGTGCTCAGCCTGCGTAACAAGCAGAACCGCCTGGAGCGCTTGTTCTTGGACATGGTGGACCAGAACCACGCCGATGCACGGGGTGCGCCGTGACCCGCGGCCCTGGAACCTGGCGGCGCTACTGGGTCACCTTTGCGACCATCTTCGGCAAGGAGTTCCGGCGCTTCACCCGGATCTGGGTGCAGACCGTGCTGCCCTCGGTGATCACCACCACTCTTTATTTCCTGATTTTCGGCGAACTGATCGGGGGGCGCATCGGTCCCATGGACGGGCTGCCCTATCTGGATTTCATCGTGCCGGGGTTGGTGCTGATGGCCGTGATCACCAATTCCTACTCCAACGTCGTCTCGTCGTTTTACAGCAGCAAGTTCTCGCGCTATGTCGAGGAGCTGCTGGTCTCGCCGGCCCCGAACTGGGTCATCCTGGCCGGGTACGTGGCCGGCGGAGTCGCCCGCGGACTGACCGTGGGGGCGACGGTGATGCTGGTCGCCATGTTGTTCACGCGCATCGAGGTTCACAGCTCCGCCGTCACCCTGCTGGTGCTCGGCATGACCGCGGTGCTGTTTTCCCTGGGCGGATTTATCAACGCGGTTTACGCCAACAGTTTTGATGATATCTCCATCGTCCCCACATTCGTGCTGACGCCGCTGACCTATCTGGGCGGTGTCTTCTACTCCATCGACCTGCTGCCGGGCTTCTGGCAGGCCGTCTCGCTGGCCAATCCGGTCCTCTACATGGTCAATGGATTTCGCTACGGGCTGCACGGGGTCACCGACATCCCGCTGGGCTGGGCCTTCGGCATCATTCTGGCTTTTATCGTCGGGTTGAGCTGGTTCAGCCTGTCGCTGCTGCGGCGCGGGGTCGGCATCAAATCCTGACCGATCCGCCGTTTGGTAGACCCCCGAGGGTGACCGTTGGTCCTGTCGCGGTTGTATCCAACTTCTGCACATGGGACTATAAGCACATGAAACTCTCAGAAAATGAATCCTTGTCCTCTCGCTGTACCATGAACTCGTACGGGCCGTGCCCGTCCGGCCAGGGGGCCTGAACCGACTCGTGGCCATGAATCAAGCAACCGCTCACGCCCGTTATCGTCGTCAGCCTTCACCCCGGCCACGCCGCGGCATCGGCGGGTTTCTCCTGCGCTGGCTGTTATTGGTCCTGGTCGGGGTCGGCCTGGCCGCCGCGCTCTACGGCGTCCATCTGGATCGGGTGGTGCGCGGTAAGTTCGAGGGCAAACGCTGGGCCTTGCCGGCCCGCGTCTACGCCCGTCCGCTGGAGCTCTACGCCAGCCGCCCGCTCACGGCCGAGCAACTGCAAGCCGAACTGGTGCGGCTGAACTATCGTCCGGCGACCGACACCGCGGCCGAGGCCGAGGGAACCTACATCCGCACCGCCGATCGTTTCCTGGTCCACACCCGGGTATTCCGTTTTTGGGACGGCGAGGAGCCGAGCCGGTTGCTGCAGGTGGACCTTACGGACGGCAAGGTTTCCGCCTTGGGCGACGGCGGCGGCGGGCCGGCGCCGGATCTGGCCCGGCTGGATGCCGTGCTGATCGCCAACATTTATCCGACGCACAATGAAGATCGGGTGCTGGTGCGCCGCAAGGATCTGCCGGACCTGCTGGTGCTGGCCCTGGTGGCCGTGGAGGATCGCAGCTTCTTCAGCCACTTGGGCGTCGACCCCAAGGGCATCATCCGTGCCGGCTACCGCAACATGCGCGCCGGCGGCGTGGTCGAGGGCGCCAGCACCCTGACCCAACAGTTGGTCAAGAACTTCTATCTCTCGGCCGACCGCACCCTGGCGCGCAAGCTCAATGAAGCCTACATGGCGCTGCTGTTGGAGCACCGCTACAGCAAGGACGATATCCTGGAGGCCTATGCCAACGAGATCTATCTCGGGCAGGACGGCAGCCGCGGCGTCCATGGGTTCGGTTTGGCGAGCAGCTTCTTTTTCAACCGCAAACTCGACGAACTGGGTATCCCGGAGATCGCCCTGCTGGTGGGTCTGGTCCAGGCGCCCTCCAGCCTTGATCCGCGGCGTTTCCCCGCCGCCGCGCTCAAACGCCGCAACCTGGTGATCGATATCATGGTGCGCGATCGGGTCATCACCGTCACCGAGGGCGAGCAGGCCAAGGCGCTACCGATTGAACTGCGCGAGGGCGGGGGCCGGCCGGTCGGGGAGTACCCGGATTTCATCCAGCTCGTGCGGCGTCAGCTTCAGCGCGACTATCGGGACGAGGATTTGCGCTCCGAGGGGCTGCGCATCTTCACCACCCTTGACCCGCTGGTCCAGACGACGGTCGAGGCCGCCATTCCCAAACGGTTGCGGGAACTCGAAAAATCCCGCGGCATGAAGGCCGGCACCCTGGAGACGGCCGCTGTCGTGACCTCGGTTGCCCAGGGGGAGGTCCTGGCGCTGGCGGGCGGACGCGAGGCCGGCTATGCCGGATTCAACCGCGGCCTGGACGCCGTTCGCGCCATCGGTTCGCTGGTCAAGCCGGCGGTCTATCTGGCGGCGCTGTCGAACCCCAAACGCTACACCCTGACCACCAGTATTCCCGACACGCCCTACAGTCTGCGGACCGGCAACGGCCAGCTCTGGTCGCCGAAGAACTACGATCACTCGGTGCACGGCCCCGTGCCGCTGTATCAGGCGCTGGCCAGTTCCCTGAATCTCGCGACCGTCAATCTGGGGATGAGTCTCGGTGTCAAGGAGGTCGCCGAGACGCTCTATCGACTGGGTGCCCAGCGGCGTATCACCGCGGTCCCGGCCATCATGCTGGGCGCGGTCGACCTGTCGCCGCTGGAGGTCGCGCAGATCTACCAGACGATCGGCGCGGGCGGCTATCGCGCTCCCTTGCGGGCCATCCGCGAGGTGATGGACGTCAACGGACGCCCCCTCAACCGCTATCCGCTGGCGATCGAGGCGGTCGTCGATCCGCGTGCGGCCTACCTGACCGGTTGGGCCATGCAGCAGGTCGTCCGCCAAGGCACCGCCAAGTGGTTGGGTGAACGCCTGCCCAAGGGGTTGACCATGGCGGGCAAGACCGGCACGACCGACGACATGTGCGATAGTTGGTTCGCCGGATTCAGCGGCGACAAGGTGGCCGTGGTCTGGGTCGGGCGCGACGACCACAAGCCCATGGGGCTGGCCGGCGGGACCGGTGCCTTGCGCGTGTGGTCGGACTTCATGCTGGCCATCCCAAACGAGCCATTGCAGGACGCGCCCCCGGAAGGTGTCGTGTTGTCCGGTGCCTGTGGCCGATCCGGCGTGCCCTATATCGCGGGCAGCGGGCCGGCGGCCGGCAGTTGCGGCGACGGCGAGGCATCCAGGTCGGCGGCCAAGCGGGCCGATGGGTCCAAACGGGTTGCCGGCGCACCGGCGGATGCGTCGGCGTCGGACAAACCGGCTCCGATTCCGGCCGAGAGGCCGAAGCCGACCCCGGTCGCCAAGCCCAAGCCGCCAAGTGAAAACCTCTTCATGAGCGATTTGTAGTCGATGTTCAGCGCATTACGGACCCTTTGCTGCCTCTGCCTGCCGACCTTGTGGCTGGCTGCCTGCGCGACGCCCCCGCGGGAGGGACCGCCGGCCCCGGTGGTCTCGATCGCGCCGGCCCCGAGTGTGCCCGAGCCCATAGCTGAAACCGCCGCTCCGCCGCCGCCGGTTGCCGTCGAACCCAAGCCGCGGCCGCGGCCGAAGCCGGCCGCACCCAAGCCGAACGAGACCAAGGTTTACGCTTATCGTGAGCCGGGAAGCGAGTCGGAGCCGGAACTGGAGTCTGAGCCCGAAGACCCGGAGACCGCACCTCCGGCACCAAAGGCGGCGGTCGCGGCCAAGCCGAAAGCCGTGGCTGCCGCTCCGCCTGCCCCAACCACCCCCAAAGCCGCGGCAGTCCAGCCGTCGGTGAGATCGCCGGTCAGTCCACCGGCGCCCGCCAAGAACGCGACGAGCGCGGCAGTGTCGGCCAAGGCCGTAACGACGACCGCGGTCAAGCCGACAACCACCGCGACGGCCAAGCCGGCAACGACCGCGGTCAAGCCGACAACCACCGCGACGGCCAAGCCGGCAACGACCGTGGCGGCCAAGCCGACAACCACCACGACGGCCAAGCCGGCGACGACCACGGCGGCCAAGCCGGCGACGACCGCCGCGGCCAAGCCGGCGACGACCACGGCGGCCAAGCCGGCTGCCACCCCGGCGTCCAAGCCGGCCACGACTGCCGCGGCCAAGCCGGCCACCACCCCGGCGTCCAAGCCGGCCACGACTGCCGCGGCCAAGTCGCCAACGGTCACCGCTGCTCCCAAACCGAAGGCGGCCGTGACGCCAGCCCCAGCCCCAGCCCCTAAGGTTGCCGCGACACCCGCACCGAAGCCGCCCAAGCCGACCGCCCCTCCGCCAAGCCCGCCGCCGGTCGCGGCGGCGGCGCCCGCGCCCAAGCCGGCCCCGGCCGCGGCGAGCCCCGCGCCGGCATCGGGCCTGGCGCCCGCGGCGGATTCACTGGCGCGTCAGGCCGAACAGCAGCGTCAGACCGGCGACTACGCGGGCGCCGCCGCGACCCTGGAGCGTTCGCTGCGGATCGCCCCGCGGGAGCCCTATCTGTGGAATCGTCTGGCGCGGGTGCGCATGGAGCAGGGGCAGGTGTCCCAGGCCGGCCAGCTTGCCACACGCTCCAATGACTTTGCCGCCAAGCAGCCGAACGTCAAACAAGACAACTGGCGGATCATCGCCGAGTCCAAGCGCCGCGCCGGCGACACCGCCGGGGCCACCGAGGCCGAGCGCAAGGCCGGCGGCAATTGATGAATCCCGCGCTTGCAACTTGAGGGCGCGCCGCGCCGATGACCGCACTCACGCACATTTTCGGACCGGACGGGTTACTGGCGCAGCGGCTGCCCGGTTTCACCCACCGGGCGCCCCAGCAGGCGATGGCCGAGACCATCGCCGCGGTCATGGAGGCGGGCGAGACACTGATCTGTGAGGCCGGCACCGGCACCGGCAAGACCTTCGCCTATCTGGTGCCGGCGCTCCAGTGCGGACGCAAGGTGCTGATCTCGACCGGCACCCGCAACCTTCAAGATCAGCTTTTTCACCGCGATCTGCCGCAGGTGCGTGATGCCCTGGGGCTGCCGGTGCGGGCGGCGCTGCTCAAGGGGCGCGCCAATTACCTGTGCCGCCACCGTCTCAAGCTCGCCGTCGATGACCCCTCCCGGCGTGATCCGGAGCTGCGCCGGCAATTGCGTCAGGTGCAGGACTGGTCGAAGGCCACCCGCCGCGGCGACATCGCCGAACTGGCGCTCCCCGAGGACGCGCCGGTCTGGCCCGCGGTGACCTCCACCGGCGACAACTGCCTGGGTCAGACCTGCCCGGAATGGCAGGATTGCCACCTGGCGGCAGCCCGCCGCGAGGCCCAGGCCGCGGATCTGGTGGTGGTCAACCATCACCTGTTCTGCGCCGATCTCGCGCTCAAGGACGAGGGTTTCGGCGAGATCCTGCCGGGGGCGGATTGTTTCATTCTGGACGAGGCGCATCAACTCCCCGAGATTGCCGCCGGCTTCTTCGGCGTGCTGGTCAGTGGCCGACAACTGCTCGACCTGGTTCGTGATACCGATCTGGAATACCAGCGCGAGGCCGGCGATTGTCCGGAATTGCTTGAGCTCACCGCGGGCCTGCGCCGCACCGCGCAAGACCTGCGCCTGGCTCTGGGTGACCACGACCGGCGCGGTCCCTGGTACGACCTGACCGCCGATGCGGAGACGGTGCGCGCACTGGAGTCGCTGGCGCGGCGTCTGCACGCGCTGGCCGAGGGGCTGAAGTCGCTCGCCGGGCGGGGTAAGGGGCTGGATGCCTGCCTGGGACGGGCCACTGATCTGCGGACGCGGCTGGGGCTGCTGATGGCTGAATTGAGTGCCGATCAGGTGCGCTGGTTCGAGGTGCAGGGCCGCGGCTTTCGCCTGCACCAGACTCCGCTGGACGTCGCCGCGGTTTTTCGCCAGCAGATCGGCCGCCATCAGGCCGCCTGGATCTTCACCTCGGCAACCTTGGCGGTCGGCGACAGCTTTGCGCATTTTTCGCGGCAACTGGGCATCGATCAGGCCCGTACCGCACGTCTGGAGAGTCCCTTCGACTACGCGAGTCAAGCCCTCTGGTTCGTGCCCCGCGGGCTGCCGGAGCCCGCCGATCCGGGCTACAACGCCGCCGTGCTTGAACTGGCGTGCGAGCTGGTGGGTTACACCCGGGGCCGGGCCTTCCTGCTGTTCACCAGCCATCGCGCCTTGCGTGAGGTGGCCGACGGACTCGCCGGCCGCATTCCCTATCCGCTCCTCATCCAGGGTAGCGCCCCGCGCGGCGAACTGCTGCGGCGGTTCCGTGAATTGGGCAACGCGGTGCTGCTCGGCACGGCGAGCTTCTGGGAAGGGGTGGACGTGCCCGGTCAGGCCCTGTCCTGCGTCATCATCGACCGTCTGCCCTTCGCCTCGCCCGGCGACCCGGTCCTGGCCGCGCGGATCGAGGCGCTGCGCCGCGGCGGCGGCAACCCCTTTGCGGAGCATCAGCTCCCGCAGGCGGTCATCGCACTCAAGCAGGGCGCCGGGCGCCTGATCCGGGGCAGCAATGACCGGGGCGTCCTAGTCGTATGTGACCCGCGCCTGCTGCGCAAGTCCTATGGACACACCTTCCTGGCCAGTCTGCCGCCCATGGCGCGGACGCGCGACATCGCCGAGGTCCGCGCCTTTTTTGCGGAGCCGCCTGCGGCGCGTGCGCACGGATGACCGCGCAGAGGGCCGGCCGCCGGATTGCATGAATCCGAACCCATTGTTGGAGTCCGATAATCAACGACAATCCTCACCACTATCCACTATCCACTATCCACTATCCATTATCCACTATCCACTATCCACTGACTTAAGCTACAGCCAATACACCGTCCGGGTCATCAGCCGCGAGGTCAGGCGCATGGCGGCCCGGATCGGCGCCGGCAGTTCAGCCCCGCCCGCCGCCTTGGCCACCTGGGCGTGGTGAATCTCGTCCGCTTTCATCTGCTCCAGGATCGCGCGGGTCCGTTCGTCGTACTCCGGGACCTGGTCCAGGTGTTCATCGAGATGGTCTTCCACCTGGCGCTCGGTCGCGACGACGAATCCCAGGCTCCAGCGATCCCCGGCCAGCCCCGCCGCCGCGCCGATGGCGAATGAACCGGCGTAGAAGAGCGGGTTCAGCAGGCTCTTGCGATCTCCCAGGTCAGTGAGTCTGGACGCACACCAGTCCAGGTGGTCGTTCTCCTCCTGGGCCGAGCGTTCCATCCGTTTGCGCGTCTCGGGCAGCCGCGCGGTCAGCGCCTGTCCCTGATAGAGTGCCTGGGCGCAGACTTCACCGGTGTGGTTGATGCGCATCAGCCGTGCCACATGCCGGCGCTCGTGCTCGCCGAGATCCGCGTCCTCGAAGGGCGCCGCCGGATTCGGCCGCTCGGTGGTCCGCGGTTGGCCGAAGAGTGTGCGCAGGGCATTGTCGGCGCTCAGGATCAGGCGGTCGATCGGGGTGTAGTCGCGGGTCGTCATAAGGTCATCCGGGCGTGCTGCTATGAACTGATCCATCAGTTTGGGTGGTCTGAGTGTCGGGTTCAATAGGCATCATCTGCCGCGCCAACAGTTCGACCGGATGGCAGACCGCGATCGCCAGCCCAGCCTCCCGCACGCCGGCGATCAGGTGCAGGGCGCAGCCGGGGTTGGTGGTGACGATCAGGTCCGCTGCCGCCGCGGCGCTCGCCGCAATCTTGTCGGCGAGCAGTGACGCGGCCATCGCCGGCTGCTGGATCAGGTAGGTGCCGGCGGCACCGCAGCAGGTCTGGTTGTTCGGGAGCGGTTGGACCTCGAGCTCCGGAATGCGCTGCAACAGCCGATAGACCGCGGCGTTACCGCCCAGCAGGTTGCGATGAGAGCAGGGTTCGTGGACCAGGACCCGCCGCCGCAGCGGCTGGAACCCGAGGGTTTCCAGCGCCGGCAGTGGCGCGAGCCAGTCGCAGAGTTCCCGCGTGTCGCCGGTGCCCGCGACTTCCCGCAACTCGGCGACGCAGGCGCTCGCCAGCCCCACCAGCGGCGGGTCCTCCGGACGCCGGGTACAGGCGTCGCGTCGGCGGTCCGCATCCACCGGCAGACCGTTGTGGCGGTGGATGGCGCCGCAGCAGGCGGGGGCGGTCGGGATGCGCACCGCCAGGCCAAGCCGGCGCAGCAGGGCGCGGGTGGCGGCGATGGCGCGTCCCTGGGCCAGCCCGCCCATGCAGCCGACGAAGATCTCGAGGTCCGCGGTGCCGGGGTCTCCCGCGGTCACCGGTGCAGCCGCCGCCGGGATCGCCCGTGCCAACCGGTGCAGCGGCCGCAACATACGCCAATCGGCCAGCCCGGTCCGTTCGACCAGTCGCGCAAGTCCGCACTGCTGGTAGAATCGGGTCGCCCGCGCTAGGCGGTCGGTCAGGCGTGAGCGCGTGAGCAGCCCCAGCCAGAGCCGCAGCCACCCCCGGCGCAGCGGCGAGCCGACGGCGGCGCGCGCCGCCTTGGCCCCGTCGGCCAGCCGGCCATACGCCACCAAAGAAGGGCAGGCCGACTCGCAGGCGCGGCAGCCCAGGCAGCCATCCAGGTGGGCGTCCAGGGTCGGGCTGCGGGCCAGTGCCCCGCTGGCCCAGCCCTGGATCAGCGAAATGCGCCCGCGGGGCGAGTCCGCCTCGTTACCGAGCTTGGCGAAGGTCGGGCAGACAGGCAAACACTGACCGCACTTCACGCACTGATCGGCGAGGCCAAGAAGTTGGTCTGGAGTCACATCGAGTCCAATGGCAGGTCTGAAGCTTGCAGAGCAGAGGATGAAGATCGACCGACATGGTAACCTTCCCGCGCGTCCGTTGCTGCATGAAGGACGCGCTCCGAACCGTCGTAATCCGTGGGGAGGTCCGCCATGTCCTACTATCGGCATCATGTTTTTTTCTGTACCAATCAGCGCGAGGACGGCCGCCAGTGCTGCGCCGAGTGCGGCTCACCGGCGCTGCGCGACCACCTGAAACGCCGCACCAAGGAGCTCGACATCACCGGGCCGGGCGGCGTGCGGATCAACATCGCCGGCTGTCTCGACCGCTGCGCCGAGGGACCGGTGCTGGTCGTCTACCCGGAGGCCGTCTGGTACACCTATGTGGACCAAGAGGACCTGGAAGAAATCCTGACCGAGCATCTGGTCCATGGACGCATCGTCGAGCGGCTGCGGCTGCCGGGCTGAAGCACGGTCCGTCGTCCGCTGCGCGGACCGATCCCGTTGACGAAACCGGCCCGCTGTAGGAATAGCAAGGCGCGCCGCTCGTTGCCACAGCCGCCGCGTGCGCCGCATCCACCAAGATTCGTGCGATGCCGTACAAGTTTTGGAACGGCTGGGTCAATGAACAGAATCCGGGGTTGCGCACCCCCGTTCAGTCCCGTATAGTTGGCGGTCTTTCACGCTTCGGCTCAAAGAATTTACGCCTGCGATGATTGCCGGGACTGACGCCGGGCGGTCGCGGGAGCGCGGTACGGGGAATAACGGATCATGATGACGACTGTGAGCACCAAACCGGCAGAGGTACGCCGTGCCTGGTACCTGGTGGACGCCGAGGGCAAGACGCTTGGCCGTCTGGCCAGCGAAGTGGCATTGCGGCTGCGCGGCAAGCACAAGCCCCAGTACACGCCCCATGTGGATACCGGTGACTTCATCGTCATTGTCAATGCCGGTAAGGTTCGCGTCACGGGCAACAAGCTCGAAGACAAGATGTACTACCGCCATACCGGCTACGTAGGTCACCTCAAGTCGACCAACCTGGGTACGATGCTGGAGCAGGCCCCCGAGCGTGCCATCCAGATCGCCGTCAAGGGCATGCTGCCCCGCGGCCCGCTGGGCCGTGCCATGTTCCGGAAATTGCGCGTCTATGCCGGGGCCGAACACGGTCACCAGGCCCAACAGCCGCAGATCCTTGAACTCGATTGCTAGCTATCACAAAGGTTTAGGAACAGGACCATGTCGGAGACTCAATACGCCACCGGACGCCGCAAGACCTCTGCAGCCCGGGTATTCTTGACCACGGGTTCGGGCCAGATCTCGGTCAACGGACGCCCGCTCGACCAATTCTTCGGTCGCGAGACGGCTCGGATGGTCGTGCGTCAGCCCCTGGACGCCGCTGGTCTGCTCGAGCGCGTGGACGTCAACGCCACGGTCGTCGGCGGCGGCAACACCGGCCAAGCCGGCGCCATCCGACACGGCATTGCCCGCGCCCTGGTGCTCTATAACGAAGAACTGCGTTCGCCCATGCGCCGCGCCGGGTTCCTGACCCGCGATGCCCGTGAAGTCGAGCGTAAGAAAGTCGGTCTGCACAAGGCGCGCAAGCGTCCGCAGTACTCCAAGCGCTAACCCGCTTGGGTGGCGCGTGGCGGGGCAGTTCGGCCCGGTTCATGCGTCACTGTGACTTCGCTGGTTTCTTATTGGGGGATCGTCCAGCGGCAGGACTACGGACTCTGACTCCGTCAACCTAGGTTCGAATCCTAGTCCCCCAGCCAACAAAGACAAGGGCTTAGCCGCGAGGCTAGGCCCTTTTCGTTGGGGCTCCGGGTAACTACCGGTCCATGCCACGGCCCGCCGGAGCCAGCCATGTCCGGTTCCGGGGGGATCGGCGGGCGCGTTGCCCCCCTTGCCCACACGCATTCACCCTTTGTCCACACTGCGCCGCACGACCGCCGGGGCTAGCTGAGAACGCCTGCGGCGCAACAGCAACCGATTTGTTTTTAGGGGCAGCGCCAAACCGCTGCGATGAACGTCGGCACGACAGCTTGAATTCGGGGGAAAACTGTTCTGAACATGGGATCCGCTATACTCGTCCAGGTGCAGCCGGCTGCTGCCGTCGCCGAGCAACAGAAAGGAATCGCGCCCGCTCACCGGGTCGAATGTCTTGATGAAGAAAACATTTGCCAACACCCCGCCGGATCGTTAACATTGTGGGCTCTTGACGACAGGCGCGTAGCTCAGCTGGTTAGAGCACCACCTTGACATGGTGGGGGTCGTTGGTTCGAGTCCAATCGCGCCTACCAATATTCCAGCCGCACGCGGCCAGTCTCAAGCTTCCAGCCCGGTGTCGCCCGTCGTGGTGACTGCCAGGGCGCAGGTAGCTCGCGACTGGCCGCTGGCGGCTGCTTCGTTTGGTTCCCGCCTGAAGTTCGCGTCAGGTGATCCGTCATGTGATCCTTGGTATCGATCACCACTGAATCAAAGGATTCGCCCATGCCCCAGATGACACTTCCCGACGGTTCGCTCCGCCAGTTCGACGCTCCGGTGTCCGTGCACCAGGTGGCGGCATCCATTGGCCCAGGTCTTGCCAAGGCGGCGCTGGCCGGGCGGGTGGACGGCCGGCTGGTCGATACCTCATTCGTGATCGACACCGATGCCATGCTCGCGATCGTCACCGCCAAGGACGAAACCGACGCGCTGGAGCTGCTGCGCCACGATGCCGCCCATGTGATGGCCCAGGCGGTGCAGGAACTCTATCCCGGCACCCAGGTGACCATCGGCCCCGCGATCGACAACGGCTTCTACTACGACTTCGCCCGCGCCGAGCCCTTCACCCCGGACGATCTGGCGCTGATCGAAGCGCGCATGCACGAGATCGTCAAGCGCGATCTGCCGATCGTGCGCGAGGTGATGGATCGGGAGCAGGCCAAAGAAGTCTTCGCCGCGCTCGGCGAGACCTACAAGGTCGAGATCATCGAAGACATCATCCCGGTGGGGGAGGAGGTCTCGATCTACCGCCAGGGCGACTGGTTCGATGTCTGCCGCGGGCCGCATCTGCCAAGCACCGGCCGGCTGGGCGAGGGCTTCAAGCTGACCAAGGTGGCCGGCGCCTACTGGCGCGGCGACTCGAAGAACGCCCAACTGCAGCGGATTTACGGCACCGCCTGGCGCGACAAGAAAGAACTCAAGGCGTATCTGACCCGCTTGGAAGAGGCCGAGAAGCGCGATCACCGCAAACTCGGCAAGCAGCTTGATCTCTTCCACTTCCAGGACGAGGCGCCCGGCATGGCCTTCTGGCACGCCAAGGGCCGCATCATCTATCGCCTGGCCGAACAGTACATGCGCGAGAAGCTCATGGAATACGGCTACGACGAGGTGGAGACGCCGCAGATTCTGGACCGTTCATTGTGGGAGCGCTCGGGTCACTGGGACAAGTTCGCCGGGGGTATGTACACCACCCATATCGACGAGCACGACTTCGCGATCAAGCCGATGAACTGCCCAGGGCACATCCAGCTCTACAACCAGGGGTTGAAGAGCTACCGCGATCTGCCCCTGCGCATCGCCGAGTTCGGGGTCGTGCACCGCAACGAGCCCTCCGGCACCCTGCACGGGCTGATGCGGGCGCGGCGCTTCACCCAGGACGATGCGCACGTTTTCTGCACCGAGGACCAGCTTCAGACCGAGGTCGCGACCCTCATCGATATGGTCTTCGAGACCTATCGTGACTTCGGTTTCGATCAGATCGCGCTGGCCCTGTCGCTGCGCCCCGAGAAACGGGTGGGCAGCGATGATCTGTGGGACAAGGGCGAGGCGGCGCTGGATCTGGCGCTCCAGGCCAAGGGTCTGGAGTTCAAGGTCCAGCCGGGCGAGGGCGCCTTCTATGGCCCCAAGATCGAGTTCACCCTGCACGACAGCATCGGTCGGGCCTGGCAATGCGGGACCATCCAGGTGGATTTCTCCATGCCCGGACGCCTGGGCGCGCACTACATCGCCGAGGACAACAGCAAGCAGACCCCGGTGATGATTCACCGGGCGATTCTGGGCTCGGTGGAGCGTTTCATCGGGATTTTGATCGAGCATTATGCCGGTTCGCTGCCGGTCTGGCTCGCGCCGGTGCAGGCGGTGGTCCTGAATATCACCGATCGGCAGGCCCCCTATGCGGCCGAAGTGGCTAACGCCTTGCGCAAAAAGGGCTTCCGTGTTGATTCGGACTTGAGAAACGAGAAGATCGGCTTTAAGATTCGCGAGTACACCCTGCAACGGGTCCCCTATCTGCTGGTGGTCGGTGATCGCGAGGTCGAAACCGGGCAATTGACGGTCCGTGATCGCAAGGGCCAGGATCTCGGGTCATTCGATCTCACCAGTTTTGCTGCCCGCTTGACCGCGGACGTCACGACGCGGGCGCACTGAGCCCGTAGGGTCCGCTGCGCGGACCAGCCCCCGCGCGGACCGGCTCGTCGGGTCCGCTCTGCGGACCACCACACAAACGGGGGCGATAGTTCATTCGCTGCCCGGCGTCCGACCCGGTGCACCCAATGCGCCAGGGTTCGACGGCCGAAGCACAAGCCGGGGTCGCACCCGGCACTCGGACAGGGACGGCCTTTTTTCAATCCTTGTGGAGGAACCGGCAATCGCTGCACCAAAGAGAAACCGCGTCAATCGCGAGATCAACATCCCGGAAGTACGGTTGATCGGCGCGGACGGCAACCAGGTCGGAGTCGTCAGGGTTCGTGAGGCCCTGGAAATGGCGGAAGAGGCGGGCATGGATCTCGTGGAGATCGTCCCGACCGCTGAGCCCCCGGTATGCCGCCTCATGGACTACGGCAAGTTTCGCTTCGATCAGAAAAAGAAGCAGAACGAAGCCAAGAAGAAGCAGAAGCAGGTCCAGATCAAGGAGATCAAGTTTCGCCCAGGGACGGACGAGGGAGACTATCAGGTCAAACTACGCAACCTGATGCGTTTCCTCCAAGAAGGGGACAAGGCGAAGGTCACCATGCGGTTTCGAGGTCGCGAACATGCGCACCGCGAACTGGGGCTGGAGTTGCTCAAGCGCATCGAGACTGACCTCACCGAGTTGAGCATCGTGGAATCCCAACCCCAGATGGAAGGACGCCAGATGGTGATGGTGCTCGGCCCCAAGAAGAAATAACAGTTCGCCAATAGCGGAGTTGAGCAATATGCCCAAGATCAAGACCAATCGCGGGGCGGCCAAGCGTCTCAAGCGCACCGCCACCGGCGTCAAGTGCTACTCGTCCTTCCGGCGTCACATCCTGACCAAGAAGTCGACCAAGCGGAAGCGTCATCTGCGCGCGGCCCGGCTGGTCCATTCCTCGGACCTGAAGTCGGCGTTGCGGATGATTCCCTACTGCTGATCACTGATCGCACCTGATACCGGAGAGAGAAGATGCCACGCGTCAAACGGGGCGTAACCGCGCACGCCCGTCACAAAAAGATCATGAAGTTGGCGAAAGGCTACTACGGTGCACGTAGTCGCGTCTTTCGCGTCGCCAAGCAGGCCGTCATCAAAGCCGGTCAATATGCCTATCGCGACCGCCGCCAGAAGAAGCGCCAGTTCCGCGCCCTGTGGATCGCCCGTATCAACGCGGGCGCCCGGCAGAACGGCCTGTCCTACAGCCGCCTGATCAACGGGCTCAAGCAGGCCGGAATCGAAGTCGACCGCAAGATGCTGGCGGATATCGCCTACCATGACAGCGTCGCCTTCGCCGCCATTGCCGAACAGGCCAAGGGCGCCCTGGCGGCCTGACGCCGCACGCCCGCAAGGACGCGGGCAGTAATTGTCGCCTCCGCACCTGATATCCAGACAGACACCTGTTGTAGGCGCGGGTTTCAAACCCGCCCCTACGTCCGGTTATCACGTTCGACGGCCATAAGTAACTGGCGAACGAAGGGAAAAGCCCTCGTCTTTCCCTTTTTCGTGGCCGCGGGATTCACTGCGAATCCGCCCCGGCATTTTTTCTGAATTCGCATTCATTCGCGGACAATCTACTTCAACGGCAGGTTGGACTATGCCCGAACAGACCGGACTCGGACTCGGAATCGATGCGCTGCGTGCGGCCGCGCTGGCGGCGATCGACGGCGCCGCGGACTTGGCCCAACTCGATCAGGTCCGGGTGCGCTTTCTGGGCAAGAGCGGTGAGTTGACCGCGTTGCTCAAGCAACTCGGCACGCTGCCGAAAGAGGAGCGCCCGGCCGCCGGCCAGTGGATCAACCAAGCTAAGGATGCGCTTCAGCAGGCACTGGATGCGCGAAAAGCGGTGTTGGATCAGGCGGCCTTGACGGCGCGTCTGGGTGCGGAATGCATCGACGTGACCTTGCCGGGGCGCGGCCGGCAGTCCGGTGGGCTGCACCCGGTCACCCGGACCCTGCGGCGCATCGAGCGCCTGTTCGCCAATGCCGGTTTCGTGGTGGTGGAAGGCCCGGAAGTCGAGAGCGCCTACCACAACTTCGAGGCGCTCAATATCCCGGAGCATCACCCGGCGCGGGCGATGCACGACACCTTTTATTTCGATGCCGACCGGTTGCTGCGCACCCATACCTCGCCGGTGCAAATCCGGGTCATGACCGAGCAGGCACCGCCGCTCAAGGTGATTGCCCCCGGACGCGTCTATCGGTGCGACTCGGATCTGACGCATACCCCGATGTTCCATCAGGTGGAAGGGCTGCTGGTGGACGAGCAGGTGAGCTTTGCGGATCTGAAGGGCGTGCTCTACGATTTTTTGTCGAGTTTTTTCGAACGCGACCTCAAGCTGCGCTTCCGGCCGTCGTATTTCCCGTTCACCGAGCCGTCCGCCGAAGTGGACATCCAGTGCGTGATGTGCGGCGGGGCCGGCTGCCGGGTCTGCAAGCACACCGGTTGGCTCGAAGTGCTGGGCTGCGGCATGGTCTACCCCGAGGTCTTCCGTCATGTCGGGATCGACCCGGACCGCTATCTGGGATACGCCTTCGGCATGGGGGTCGAGCGGCTGGCGATGCTGCGTTACGGCATCGACGACATCCGCCTGTACTTCGAGAACGACTTGCGGTTCTTGCGCCAGTTTGCCTGATCCCGGGAAGCGTTCTTTTCAGGATCACAGATCAATAGGAATCTCTCCAGATGCGTTTCAGTGAATCCTGGCTGCGGGAGTGGGTGAACCCACCGGTCGACAGCCGCACTCTGGCTGATCAGCTCAGCATGGCGGGGCTTGAGGTCGACTCCGCGACGGCCGCCGCGCCGGCGTTCCACGGTGTGCACGTCGGTCTGGTTACCCAGGTCGAACCCCACCCTGACGCCGTCAAACTGCGGGTGTGCACGGTCGAGGTGGCCGCGGCCGCGCCATTGCAGGTCATTTGCGGCGCGGCCAATGTGGCCGTTGGGCAGCGGGTGCCGGTGGCGACCATCGGCGCTGTCCTGCCCGGCGACCTGAAAATCAAGCGCGCCAAGTTACGCGGTGTCGAGTCGTTCGGCATGATCTGTTCGGCCGTGGAGCTGGGGCTGGCCGAGACCTCCAACGGCATCCTGCCGCTGCCGTTGGACGCCCCGATCGGAGCGGATGTGCGCGCGTGGCTCGGTCTCGACGACCGCTGCATCGAGGTCGACCTGACACCGGACCGCGGCGACTGTCTGTCGATCGCCGGGCTGGCGCGTGAGGTGGCAGCGATCAACCGAACCCACCTGACGCCGGTTGCAACGGCTCCGGTCGCGCCCGCGATCGACGCGCACTTCCCGGTCCGGTTGGAGGCTCCCGCGGCCTGCCCGCGTTATGCCTGCCGCATCATTCGCGGGATCGACCCCAGCGCCGAGACCCCCTTGTGGATGCGCGAACGTCTGCGTCGCGGCGGGGTGCGCTCCATCAGCCCGGTGGTCGACGTGACCAACTATGTCATGCTGGAACTGGGTCAGCCCATGCACGGCTTTGATCTGGGCCGGCTGGATCAGGAGATTCGGGTGCGGCTCGCGGAAGCCGGCGAGCAGTTGGCCCTGCTGAACGGCGACGACATCGTGCTGCGCCCCGATACGCTGGTCATCGCTGACGCTGCCGGCCCGGTGGCACTCGCCGGGATCATGGGCGGCTCGCGCACCGCGGTGACGGACGAGACCCGCGATATCCTCCTGGAGAGCGCGTATTTCGCACCGGCGCAGATTGCCGGCAAGGCTCGCGCCTACGGATTGCACACCGACTCGTCCCACCGCTTCGAGCGCGGCGTGGACCCGGGACTGCAGGTTCAGGCGATCGAGCGGGCGACCCGGCTCCTGCTCGATTGCGTGGGCGGTCAGCCCGCGCCGGTGGTGAACGTGTTGGCCCCGGATCACTTGCCGCAGCGCGCTCCGCTGACGCTGCGTACGGCCCGCTGCGCCCAGATCCTGGGGTTGGACATCCCTGCCGAGACCATTGCCGACCTGCTGACGCGCTTGGGGATGGATCTGGAACCGGTCGCGGGCGGTTGGCGGGTCACACCGCCCAGCGCGCGCTTCGATCTGGTGCATGAGGTGGATCTGATCGCCGATGTCGGGCGTATCCATGGTTACGAACGCATTCCAGTCAGCCATACCAGTTCCGCGGCGGTCACCAAGGGCACCCCGGAAGCCGCTTTTGATCTGGACCGTGCGCGTCTGCTGCTGGTGGACCGCGGGTTTCAGGAGGTCATCACCTACAGCTTCGTGAGCCCCGAGCTGCAGGCCCGGATCGAGCCGGGTACCGAGCCGTTGGTGTTGGCCAATCCGATCAGTGCCGACCTGTCCGTCATGCGGCTGTCGCTGTGGTCCGGGTTGCTGCACACGGCGCGCTACAATCAGGCCCGACAGCAGGAGCGGGTGCGCATCTTCGAGACCGGCCTGCGGTTTCGTCCGGGGCTTGATGGGTTGCGCCAGGAGCCGGTCATCGGCGGGCTCGTCATCGGCAGCGTGGATGCCGAACAATGGGGGCAGCCGGCCCGACCCGCTGATTTTTTCGCTCTCAAGGCTGATGTCGAGGCTTTGCTGGCGCTGAGTACGGGCGGAGGTGTCGCGGGGTCCGGCTTCCGCTTTGTCCCGGCCAGCCATCCCGCGCTTCATCCGGGTCAGAGTGCGCTGATCGAGCGCGACGGGCAGCCGGTGGGGCTGATGGGGATGCTCCATCCGACCCTGGCCGCGGGGCTGGACCTGACTGGCGATGCCTTCCTGTTCGAGGTCGAGCAGGCGGCGCTCGGCACCGGTACACTGCCCCGCTTTGTCCCGATTTCCCGCTTTCCGGCCATCCGCCGTGACCTGGCCATCGTGGTCGATGCCGCCGTCGCCTTCGGCGATATCGCGGCCTGCGTTCGCTCCAGCGCCTCCGACTTGCTGCGCGATCTGGTACTGTTTGATGTCTATGCCGGGGGAACTGTCGATTCCGGCAGAAAAAGTCTGGCTTTGGGATTGATTTTACAAGCATCTTCTCAGACACTTACCGACCAGACGGTCGATGAAACGATAGCGCGGGTACTGGACCGTCTGATGTCCGAGTTTGGTGCACGATTGAGGGATTGAAGCGATGGCGTTGACTAAGGCCGATATGGCAGAACATCTGTTCGAAGAACTCGGGCTGAACAAGCGCGAGGCGAAAGATATTGTCGAGCAGTTCTTCGAGGAGATCCGGGCGGCGCTGGAGCGTGGCGATCAGGTCAAGCTCTCCGGCTTCGGAAACTTCGATCTGCGAGAGAAAAAAGAGCGCCCCGGTCGTAATCCGAAGACCGGCGAAGAGATTCCGATTACTGCCCGGCGTGTCGTGACCTTTCGTCCCGGTCAAAAGCTGAAAGCGCGCGTGGAGGCCTATGCTGGAACCGAGCAATAGCGAGATCGAGGTCGCGGTCGGCTCGGGCGAACTGCCGCCGATCCCCGGCAAGCGCTATTTCACCATCGGTGAGGTGAGCGAACTGTGCGGCGTGAAGCCGCACGTTTTGCGCTATTGGGAACAGGAGTTCACCCAGTTGAATCCGGTCAAGCGGCGCGGCAACCGCCGCTATTACCAGCGCCATGACGTCCTGATGGTGCGTCAAATTCGCTCGTTGCTCTACGACCAGGGCTTCACCATCGGCGGCGCCCGCCTGCAACTCAGCGGCGAAGGGGCCAAGCATGACCTGAGTCAGACTCACCAGGTGTTGCGGCAGATGCGTATGGAACTCGAAGAAATTCTCCACGTCTTGCGCCGTTGATCTGACTGCTGCTTGACACGGCCGTCCGCAAAACGTAATCTTACGCGTCCACCCGGGGCGTAGCGCAGCCTGGTAGCGCACCTGAATGGGGTTCAGGTGGTCGGAGGTTCAAATCCTCTCGCCCCGACCAAGTGACTGGGCGGCAGCAGATCACTCTGTTGCCGCCCTTTTCGTTTGTGGGCCGCGGATACGACGCGTCGCGCCGTGAACGGCTCAGCATGTCTATGGCCGAAGCCCTGGTCTAAACAGTTAGTCCCTCCCATGCCGCTAAATAGCACCGAAGAAATCATCGCCGAGCTGCGCGCCGGTCGCATGGTCGTCATCATGGACGATGAAGACCGCGAGAACGAGGGCGACCTCCTGATGGCCGCCGACCAGGTGACGCCGGAGGCCATCAACTTCATGGCCAAGTTTGGTCGGGGCCTGATCTGTCTGACCCTGACGAAAGAGCGCTGCGAGCAGTTGCGTCTGCCGCTGATGGTCACCGACGGTCACGCCCCGCACGGCACCGCCTTCACCGTCTCGATCGAGGCCGCCGAGGGCGTGACGACCGGCATCTCGGCGGCTGACCGGGCGGTGACCGTGCTCGCCGCAATCGCCGCGGATGCCCAGCCGCGCGATCTGGTGCAGCCCGGCCATATCTTTCCGGTGATGGCGCAACCCGGCGGGGTGCTGGTGCGTGCCGGTCACACCGAGGCGGGCTGTGATTTGGTCCGGCTGGCCGGACTGGAACCCGCCGCCGTGATCGTGGAGATATTGAATGAGGACGGCAGCATGGCGCGCCGGGCCGACCTGGAAGCCTTCGCGCAGACCCATGGGCTGAAGATCGGCACCATCGCCGACCTGATCCATTACCGGGTACGCCACGAGAAGGCCGTCATCCAGGAGTGTGCGTGTGAAATGCCCACCGAGTATGGGGAGTTCCGCGTCCTGGCCTATCGCGACAGCATCGACAACGATCTCCATCTGGCGCTCACCATGGGCGAGATCAGTCCGGAGCGGCCGACCCTGGTGCGTGTCCACTTGCAGAACACCCTCTGCGACCTGTTCGCCCCGCGGCACCCGGCCTGCGGCTGGCCGCTGCAGGCCGTGATGCGCCAGATCGCGGAGGCGGGCGAGGGCGTCATCGTTGTCCTGCGCAATCGCGACAATGCCGCGGATCTGCTGGCGCGCCTGAAGGACCTCCAGTTGCATGATGGAGAAGACACGGTCCCGGCGCGGCGTCACAAGGAACGCAGCGAGCTGCGTACCTACGGGATCGGCGCCCAAATCCTGGCCGACCTGGGCGTGCGTAGAATGCGCGTGATGAGCGCCCCGAAAGCCATGCATGCCATCTCGGGGTTCGACCTGGAGGTCGTCGAGTATGTCAGCGGCGAGCGCTGAGGAACCGTTTACTCATAAGCGAAACAAGTCCATTTGGGAACGCCTTTGGTGTCTCGGTCGTTGTCGTTGATTCATTCTATTTCTGACCCAGACCATCAGGAGTCCGCAGCGTCAACTACCCCGTCCTGAAGGGCGGAGCTTGTGAAAGCAAGCCGGGTTGACCAGGGAGAGCGGTCATCAATCCGCTCCGTTGGCAACAGGTCGTCAAGACCCACTCCGGGATGCTTCCTCAGTCCCGGACCCTGGAAGGTCAGGATCATGCAGGCGCAAGGCAAAACGCCGAAGGTTCTGATCGCCGCTGACAACAGCGGGAGCCGGTTGCCGACAGTCCCGAGGGGAGACACCCGCGAGGGTGCGTCACCAGGCCCGTAAGGGCAGTGTTTGGAGTGTAATCAATGGCCGTGTTCGTGTTGGATCGCCGAGGCAAGCCGCTGATGCCCTGTTCAGAGAAGCGGGCCCGTCTGCTCCTGGCACGGGGTCGGGCGCGCGTCCATCGGGTCGTGCCGTTCGTGATTCGGCTGGTGGACCGGGAGCTAGCCACCGCCGCCGTGCAGCCGGTGCGGATCAAGCTCGATCCGGGCAGCAACACGACCGGGCTGGCCCTGGTGCGCGAGGACCCGGCTGATGCGGTGCATCATGTCCTGGTGCTGGCCGAAATCCAGCATCGGGGCCTGGCGATCCGCAAGGCCCTGCTCCAGCGCCGCGGGTATCGCCGGCGCCGCCGCAGTGCCAACCTGCGCTACCGCGCGCCGCGCTTTGATAACCGAACCCGCCCCGTCGGCTGGCTGGCGCCGTCCCTGCAACACCGGATCGATACCACGCTGGCCTGGGTCCACCGGCTCTGCCGCTGGGCGCCAGTGACGGCACTGAGCATGGAGTTGGTGCGCTTTGACCTGCAACGCATGCAGAACCCCGAGATCAGCGGCGTGGCGTACCAGCAAGGAACCCTGGCCGGTTACGAGGTCCGCGAATACCTGCTGGAGAAGTGGGGCCGGCGCTGCGCTTACTGCGCGGGTGACGGCGTCCCGCTGGAGATCGACCACATCACCCCACGCGGCCGTGGCGGCTCGGATCGGGTCACGAACCTGACCTTGGCGTGCCACCCTTGCAACCAGGCCAAGGGCAATCGCAGCGCGGCCGAGTTCGGCCATCCGGCGATCCAGGCCAAGGCCAAGCAGCCGCTCGGCGCGGCAGCGGCCGTCAACAGCACCCGCTGGTCGCTGCTCAACGCCCTGACCGCCACCGGCCTGGCGGTGGAGACCGGCACGGGCGGACGCACCAAGTGGAACCGCACCCGCTTAGGTATACCCAAGACCCATGCGCTGGATGCCGCTTGTGTCGGTGTGGTCGAGGGGGTGACCGGCTGGGTCGCGCCGGTCCTGTCGATCCGCTGCACCGGCCGCGGGGCCTACCAGCGCACCCGCGTGACCCAGGACGGTTTTCCTCGTGGATTCTTGATGCGCCACAAGCAGGTGCGCGGCTTCCAGACGGGTGACCTGGTGCGAGCCACGGTGCCGAGCGGCAAGAAGGCGGGGGTCCACATGGGCCGCGTCGCGGTCCGGGCGACCGGGAGCTTCAATATTCAGACCCCGCAGGGCGTCGTTCAGGGCATCGGCTATCGCCACTGCTGCGTGATCCAACGCGGCGACGGGTATGGCTATGCGCAATTGGGCGCGACGGCGCTGTCGTCGCCCGCTATCCCTCCCCGACCTGAAGGTCGGGGTTTCTCGCGGAGGAGCAGATGAGCATCAAGACCATTGAGGGCGTCCTGCGCGCCGATCAGGCCCGTTTCTGTCTGGTGGTATCCCGTTGGAACGCCTTCATCGTGGAAAGCCTGGAGAAGGGCGCCGTCGATGTCCTGCTGCGCCACGGTGTGGCGGAGGAGCAACTGACCATCGTCCGTGTCCCCGGTGCCTTCGAGATGCCCGTCGCCTGCGAGCGCATCGCCAAGCGGGGCGGTGTCGATGCCATCGTCGCCTTGGGCGCCGTGATCCGCGGCGGTACCCCGCATTTCGAGTACGTGGCCGGTGAATGCGTCAAGGGCATGGCCCAGGTGAGCCTGAAATACGGCATCCCGGTCGCCTTTGGCGTGCTGACCGTCGACAGCATCGAGCAGGCGATCGAGCGGGCCGGCACCAAGGCCGGCAACAAGGGCGCCGAGGCGGCCTTGTCCGCCCTGGAGATGGTCGATCTGCTGCGGCGGCTGGAGTGACCCGGATGGCCCATTCGACCGACCGCGGCGGGGTCAGCCCGCGCAGCCAGGCGCGGCGTTACGCCGCACTCGCGCTCTACCAATGGCAGCTGACGCGGGAGGAACCGGCCACCATCCGGCAGCACATGCTCGACGATCCGGAATGGCTGGACGCCCTGGTGAACTCACTCAACGGCGCCGAGGATGACACCCCGGTCGATCCCAAGGACCGCTTCAATTTCAACCTGGAGTTGTTCGAGAGCCTGGTGAAAGGTGTCCCCGCCGAAGTCACCGCGATCGACGCGGCACTCGACGGGGTCCTCGACCGGCCGATCAGTCAGGTCGACCCGGTGGAACTCGCCATCCTGCGGATCGGCGCCTACGAGATCCTCTTTTCCCCCGCTATCCCGGCCGGGGTGGCCATCAATGAGGCGGTCGAGCTCACCAAGCTCCTGGGCGCCCATGAGGGTCACCGTTACGTCAACGGCGTCTTGGATAAGGTGGCCCGCCGCGCCGCGGCAGCCAGTCGCGCGGGCGATTGATCCGCCAGCCGCCGTTCGCCCTGGGTTATTCTGCGCACTCCGCGTCGGCGTGCGGCCCGACGCCCGCCTGTCAGGATTGCCCTTGTCCGAATTCGACCTGATCCGTACTCATTTCGCCGCGCTCGGGACGCCCCGGGCGGATGTCCTCCTGGGCGTGGGCGACGATTGCGCCCTGCTGGCCGTGCCGGCCGGGCAGCGCTTGGCCGTGAGTATCGACACCCTGGCGAGCGGGGTGCATTTCCTCGCCGACTGCGCTGCCGAGGCGATCGGTCACAAGTCGCTGGCGGTCGGGCTGAGCGATCTGGCGGCGATGGGGGCGGAGCCGGCCTGGGCGACCCTGGCGCTGACCCTGCCGGTCGAGTTGCCAACGACAGCACCAGACTGGCTCGCCGATTTCGCCCGCGGCTTCGGGCGGCTGGCGCAAGCGCACGGGGTCAGCCTGGTGGGGGGAGATACGACGCGCGGTCCGCTCTCGATCACGGTGCAGGTGCATGGGTTCATCCCCGCGGGTGCCGAGGTGCGGCGCGGCGGCGCGCGGCCGGGGGATCTGATCTGCGTGAGCGGGACCCTGGGCGATGCGGGGCTCGCCCTGCGCGCACTGCTGGCTGGTCGGCTCCCGCCGCCGACTCTGCGGACGCGGCTCGAACGGCCAACCCCGCGGGTCGCGCTGGGGCTCGCCCTGCGCGGACTGGCCGGCGCCATGATCGATGTCTCCGATGGTCTGGCGGCGGATCTGGGGCATATCCTGGCGGCGAGCGGTCTGGCCGGCGCGCTCGATCTGGCGGCGCTGCCCTTGAGCGACGCGGTTGCCGCGGACGTGCGGACCACCGGCGACTGGAGTCTGCCGCTGGCTTCCGGCGACGACTATGAACTCTGCTTCTGCCTGCCGTCGGTTCATCGCGATCGGCTCGCCGCCATCGGCGCGCGCTGCGGCTGCCCGCTGACCGTCATCGGACGGGTCGAGCGCGGAGCCGGCTTGGTCTGTACGACACCGGCGGGGACCCCGTTCGCACTTGCTCATGCAGGTTTCGACCACTTTGCGTCGGCGGGTGCGTGCGATGCTTCCTGAGATAGCTCCCGCGGTGCCCGGCGCGATCAGGGCAGGGTTCGACCCGCGCCGCCTACACCACTGGATCGCCTTCGGCTTCGGTTCCGGTCTGGCCCCGTGGGCGCCCGGCACCGTCGGAACCCTGGCGGCGCTGCCGCTCTACCTGATCCTGGCCCCCTTGCCGCTCGGCGCCTATCTGGCGGTGCTGGCGGTCCTGATCCTCGTCGGCGTCTGGGCCTGTGACCGCACCGCCCGCGATCTGGGCAGCGCCGACCCCGGCGCCATCGTCTGGGATGAATTCGCCGGTCTGTTGGTGACCCTCACCGCGGCGCCCACCGGCTGGATGTGGGTGCTTGCCGGATTCCTGCTGTTCCGTTTCTTCGATATTCTCAAACCCTGGCCCATCCATTGGCTGGAGCGGCGGGTGCGCGGCGGTCTGGGGATCATGCTTGACGATCTGGCCGCCGGGCTTGCGGCCTGGGGCTGCCTGCACTTGATCCACCAAGCGGTGGTTAGGTGATTTCCGGAACACCGGATATAGCCTGCGGACGTGATAACCGGACGTAGGGGCGGGTTTCAAACCCGCCCCTACACGAAGGTCTGTCTGGATATCAGGTGCGAACGCTATACCACCCACCATCGGCTCGGACGCAGGTGCGACTGAAGTCGCACCTACACTGACCGGTACCCAAATTGTCGGAAATCACCTTAGCCGAGTTTAGGCAAGGCGCCGAGGCGCCTCGTGACTAAACCGCGCCAGATCCAGCAATCGTCGAGTCTGCCGGGAGCCCGATCCCATCCAAAAACATCGCAGACCGCGCTGGGCGCGGTTTAGAACCGGTCAGAGTTTGATGACGACGACGTTCACGCCGTCTTCTTGACCTAGATCGAAGGTGTTGTGGCTGAGTTTGGCGACCGAGCCGATCGTCTCGGCAACATAGGCGGGTTTGGCGCCCGCGTTGATGACAAGACTATTGCCCGACCCGTCGTCGACCACGAGCGTCGCCGCATCCGGCCTGGTCACCGAGATGCCCTCCGCGGGCGAAAGGATGGTGAGATCCGCGTTCAGGAAGCGCACCGACAGCGACGAGGCATCGCGATTGGCCTCGAGAAACGCATCGGCCGCGTCGACCGCTCCGGTCCTGACCTTCTCGACCAGACCAATGGCCGCCGCTTTCGCCTTGCCCGCGATCTCGCGCGCGTTTTCGCTGGTGGCGGCCTCTTTGACAGCCGCAACCGCTTTGTCGAGTTGTTCTTTCCAGCTCATCTTCGTTTCCTCTTGGTTGATTGTCTATCGAAACAGGGGCTTGGAGAAGGTTATCGGGGGTTATTCAAGTCCGAGCGGTGCCAGGTCACCGGGGATTCAATGCCCGGACCGGAGGTTAGTCATTCGACATCGCGGAGGAGCAAAAAGTTCTCTCCCGCGATAGGGGCGGGTTTGAAACCCGCCCCTACGCCCGGTTATCACGTCCGATGGCGATATACTGTGCCCGCGACCTTGATCCAGCGTCCCTCACCGCAGCCCCCGAGGCCTTATGCCCATGCTCACCATCCCCGCGGCCGAGTCACTCCAGCCTTTGCGCCGGCAACTGCGCTGTAGTTTTCCGCAGCTCGACCAGGTGTTCCCGGACTGTATCGCCGAGGCTCAAGCGCTGCTGAGTCCGGCGGGGATCACCGATTATCTGGAGGGAGCCTCGCTGATCTGCCGCATCGGCCGCGGCTTCGAGCCGGTCCTGGTGTACCTGGAGGAACTGCCGCAAGTCGCCGCCGACCTGGGCGAGCAGACGCTGGGGCTGGTCTCGCGGACGGTGTGGACGATCTCGCGCAGCCCGAACGGCAAGGCGATTCTGCCCTTTCTGCAGAGTATTGCCGAGGTGTCGCGCCGTCTCGCCAGCGCCGAGTTGCTGGAGCGCTACATTGAGATGATCCTGCGCTTCATGGAGCGGACCACCGGCTCCATCCACGGTTTTCATACCACCATTCCCAGCCCGAGCCTGCCGGATTTGCTGGAGCGCATCCCATACCTGCTGAGTCAGCTCACCTGCCATGGGCTGAGTAACTGGGTCGAGTACGGCCTGCGTCACTATGGCGATCACCCGGACCGTCAGCGCGACTATTTCAGCCTGCAATCGCCCGACAGCCGTGCGGTGCTCCAGCGCGAGCGTCACGGCACTCTGTTCGTCGACAATGAGCGCCAACTCGACCTCTATCTGCGCTCCTTGTGGCGTGAGCACCGGCCCTTCGTTCCCTATTCGGACGCGTTCGACACATTGCGCAAGCCCATGCCCTATGTCGACGCCCTGGGGGTGCGGGTGCCGGATGTCTACGACGACCGCGCCGGCGTGGCCGGGATCGACCGCTACCGCGCCCTGCTGGCCCATGTCGCCGCCCATCTGCGCTGGAGCGGCTCGCTGATCGCGGACAACCTGAGCCCCTTTCAGCGGGTGGCCGTCGAGACCTTCGAGGACTGCCGGGTGGACTGTCTGGCGATCCGCGAATACCCTGGGCTGCGGCGGCTGTTCCTGGCGCTGCACCCGCGGCCCGAAGAAGATGCCTGCGACCCCGAGCACGAGTCCTGCATCCGCCATCGCCTGGCCATGTTCTCGCGCGCCGTTCTCGACCCTGACCACGGCTATCGCAACCCGGATGCGCTCGACTTCGTCGCCCGATTCCACGCCGAGTTGGCGCAAGGCGCGTCCAGCACCCAGACCATCGCCGACCTGGCGATCACCTACATTGCCCGCACCCGCCGCCAGCAGGACCTCTCGCCCAAGGTCCATTTCACCGATACCGAGGTCGATTACCGCGACGATAACCGACATCTGTGGCGCTATATCGAGCAGGGCGATGAAGAAGAGTCATTCGAAGAGCGCAAACCACCCAAGGCCGAGGAGGTGCAGACACTGCCGCCGCGCCATTACCCGGAGTGGGACTACCAGAGCAAGACCTACCGTCCCGACTGGGTGAGTCTCTACGAGGGGCTGCATCCCGCGGGCGACCCGGCACTGATCGATGCGCTGCTCGACAAGCATCGGATGCTGGCCAAGCGCCTCAAGCAGATTCTCGATCTGCTCAAGCCGCAGCAGTATGTGCGCCTGCGCTACCAGGAGGAGGGCAGCGAACTGGATCTGGACGTGGCCATCCGCTCGCTCATCGACTTCCGCGGCGGGGCCACCCCGGACCCGCGCATCAACATGAGCCACCGGCACGACGGACGCGATATCGCCGTGATGCTTCTGCTCGACCTCTCCCAGTCGCTCAACCAGGTTCCGGACGGCTGTACGCAGAGCATTCTGGAACTGAGCCAGGAGGCCGTCGCCCTGCTCGGTTGGGCGATTGATCACCTGGGTGATGAATTCGCTATTGCCGGGTTCTCCTCCAACACCCGCCACGAGGTGCGCTACCAGCACATCAAGGGCTATCGCGAACACTGGGACGATCAGGTCAAGGCCCGTCTCGCCGCCATGGAGGCCGGTTATTCCACCCGCATGGGCGCCGCCCTGCGTCACGCCGCCCATTACCTGGAGGCTCGCCAGGCGGAGAAAAAGCTGATGCTCATCCTCACCGACGGCCAGCCCCATGACATCGACGTGCAGGACGAACGCCTGCTGATCGAAGACACCCACAAGGCCGTGCAGGAACTCGATCAGCAGGGCATCTATACCTACTGCATCAGTCTCGACGCCCATGCCGACGACTATGTCCGCGACTGTTTCGGCAATCGCTTCACCGTCATCGATCGGGTGGAGCGGCTGCCGGAGAAGCTGCCGCGGTTGTTCATGGCGTTGACCAAGTGAGCCTGGCGGGGTGTCCGGCGGGCGGCAAGGCCGTTGATCCGCGCAGCGGACCAGACGGGAGCGGATCAATCGAATGGACGACGGCCGGGCTTGAGTGAAGAATCCTTACCCGATCAGGCACCACTGGAGCATTATCAATGATCGAACGGCTATACATTCATAATTTTCGGTGTTTCGAGAATTTCACGTTCGAGCCGAAAGGACTGTCAACCGTGCTCTTACTCGGGGCCAACGGTGTTGGTAAATCGACAGTCCGTCTCATCTTGACGATGTTACAGCGCATCGGCCGCGGAACTAACCGTGCCCGTGACCTCGTTGGTATCACCGATTTCGCCCAAGGGCGGACAGGGGATCCGATGCGCATCGAGATCGAGGCAACGATCACCGGTCGCAGTTACCACTACAGCCTCGCGTGGGAGTTTCCGCCAGGCTTCAAGGAACTGAGAATATTCGAGGAAAGGCTCAGCGTGGAGGGCAGTCCGATCTATTCCCGGTCCCAGGCCCAGGTCACCGTGCATGGTGCCCCAGCACGAGGGGAGGCCAGGTTTCGCGTCGACTGGCATCTCGTGGCGCTGCCGGTCATCCAAGTTCAGGGTGATCCCGACGACTTGGCCATCTTCAAGCGCTGGCTGGCGCAGATGATCATCCTGACCCCACTCCCCGCGCTGATGACCGGGGATTCGGTGGACGCTGTCTTGGAACCGGAGCCTGACGGAAGTAACTTTGGCGAGTGGTTCTCCGGCGTACTCGGCAGTTATCCAGCGGCCTACTCGCGCATCGACGGCTATTTGCGCGACGCGCCAATGACGGACTTTGGCGACATCCGCCAGATGCTGGTAGGACCCAAGAGCAAGCAAATGTTGGTCTCGTTCCAGAAGAATGGCACGACCCTTCAGGTGCCATTTGACAACCTGTCCGACGGCGAGAAGTGCCTGTTGCTCGGTGCGCTGGTCCTGGCCGCCAACCAGGTCGCTGGCCCCCTCTTCTGTTTCTGGGATGAACCTGATAACTATCTGTCCCTCTCCGAAGTCGGACGCTTCGTCATGGAACTGCGTCGCGCATTCGGTCCAGGAGCGCAGCTCATCGCCACCTCGCACAATCCCGAGGCCATTCGTCGGTTCGCGGACGAGAATACCTTTGTTCTGTTTCGGAACAGTCATCTCGAACCGACGCAAGTCCGACTGCTATCCGATCTGGACATTCGAGGCGATCTTGTCGAGGCGCTGATCCGCGGGGACGTTGCGCCCCGCGGGGGCGTTGCGCCCTCATGAATCAGTATCGACCGCATCTCCTGGTACTGCCCGAGGACGATGCCAACCGCCAGTTGGCAAACGGATTCCTGCTCCACCCTGGGGTTGATCCCGGCCGCATCCAGGTGTTGACACCGGCCGGAGGCTGGGTAAAAGTCCTCGAGGCCTTCGATCGCGACCAGCTTGCCAACTTGCGTTGGCTTCCAGACAGATACCTGTTGCTGGTGATCGACTTCGATGGCGATGTAGACCGTATGGGAGACGTCAAGGCACGAATACCAGAGGATGTGCGTGGACGGGTCTTTATACTCGGTGCCCGCCATGAACCTGAAAATGTTCGGCGCGCCCTGTCGCGCATCGGTTCGTTGGAGAAGATCGGTACCGCGCTGGCCGGGAATTGCCAGGGTGACGAACCCGCGGTTTGGACCCATCCGGAGCTCGCTTGCAACACTGCCGAGTTGGAGCGGATGAAACCGATCGTCGAGCCCTGGTTATTTCGGTCCATAACGATCTGATGTCCGACCTGACGACGCTGCTTGACCAAGCCGAGCGCTCGACCTAACCTGCCTGTCTGAGGACGGTTGACTGCACTGCCGCATGTTCCAGCGCCATTCCAGTCCGTAAATCCATGAGCCAACTTGCAAACAAAACCCCAACCAGCTGTCGCGAAATTCACCGCTCCGGCGGCGAGGCAACGCTAGCCTTTGCCGATGCATTACAGGTTTATGCGAGTTGGCCGCTGCCCACCGTCATCGTTGCTGACGGTCCCTATGGTCTGGGAAAATTCCCGGGTGATCCACCGACAACGGATGCCCTTGCGGATTGGTATGAACCCCATGTGGCGGCTTGGACCGAGCACGCCTTGCCGGAAACCACGCTCTGGTTCTGGTGTACCGAACTCGGCTGGGCGGAGGTCCATCCGGTGCTGAAGCGCTATGGCTGGCGCTACCGGGCTGCTCACATTTGGGACAAGGGCGTCGCCCATGTCGCGGGCAACTGCAATGGAGACACCATCCGGAGCTTTCCGGTCGTCACCGAGATCTGTGTTCAATATGTCCGCGAGGTCTGTCTTCCAGATGCCGCTGGTCATTCGTTACCTCTCAAGGTTTGGTTGCGCCGCGAATGGCAGCGTAGCGGACTCCCGCTCAACAGTACCAATGAAGCATGCGGGGTGCGTAACGCGGCGACCAGGAAATATTTCACCCAGTGTCATTTATGGTATTTCCCACCCCCGGATAAGATGTTGCAGCTTGCGGACTATGCGAGCCGGCACGGCAGATCGACCAGCAGTCCTTACTTTTCGCTCGACGGTGAGAGCCCGCTGACGGCGGTTGCTTGGTCACGATTGAGGGCGAAATGGAACCACACGCACGGTATCACCAATGTTTGGACCGAGCCCGCGGTCCGCGGTACCGAGCGGCTGAAGGTGGATAAAGGGCTCAAGGGTCTGCACGCCAACCAGAAGCCGCTGAAACTCCTGGATCGCATCATCCATGCCTCCAGCGACCCGGGCGATGTGATCTGGGAGCCCTTTGCGGGGCTTGCCGGTGCGCTCGTCGTCGCCTTACGCCAGGCCCGCCGCGGCTTCGGTGCGGAAATCAACCCCCAGTTTTATCGCAACGCCTGCGAGCGCCTGTGTTTGGAGTCTCAAGGAGACCTGTTGGATGTCATCTACTATCCCGAGCAAGCCGGTTGACAGCGGGCCGGCACCCGCTTGGCCGCATTATTCGCTCTATATTGGAGTCAAGGACGCGCTGCACCGTCTTCCCGAGTCTTTTCGCTCGCCGCTCCATATTCATGGTGTCCTCGCGACTGATCTTTTCGCCTTTAACTACATTGGAGCGAGTCGCTGCCGTGCTTATGGATCTAGCCCAGCGATTGAAGCGTACCCCATAGCAACCGTAACGTTCGGGCAGCGAAACGAGGAGATGCGAGAGAATTCTAGCGGGTATCTTGCAACGGTTGACGTATCGCCGCCGGCTTGCGCATTACCCGGCAAGCCCCGGCCAGCACCTCGGCGCAACACACCGGCACGCTGCATGTGCGGCGGCGGTGTGTTCCGCCACGCTTGGGGCAAGCGTCGTCTGCTGTGCCTCCTCGTCCTGCTGTTCGCCGTCCCGCCCATGCCGGTGCTGGGGCAGTCGCCGCTGATGCCGCCCGCGGGGACCTGCCGACCGACACTCTATCAAGGGACACTGGGAGCTGACGCGGACCTGCGGCTGTCGCTCGTGCGCCAGGGTGATGCCTTGACCGGGTTCTGGTACCGCGAGAGCGAAGGCGTGTATGACGCCGCCGCGAACCGCTTCAGGCAGCGGCGCGTGGAACTGAGCGGCCCGCTTGCCGCGGACGGCGGATTCGTGTTGACACAGACCGACCCCGAACCGCCGACGGAGCCGCGCGTCGGCGGCCGCGTCACCGGTACCTTCGGTGCGCGCGGCGAACTCACGGGAACCTGGGATGGCGCGGCGGGTGAGCCCGCGTTGCCGTTCCACTTGGAACCGACCGACGGTCTGGAGCAGGGGCGGCAGCCGCGCTTGCGGTTGCGCTTTGCGGCTGTCGGTGACGATGTTGATGCCGAGCGGGTCTGGCTGAGCATTGGCGGCGGCCCGGAACTGCTCCTGACTGGTGTTCGGAATGACGCCGCGTTTCCTTGTCATGGCGGCCTTGACCTCGAGTCTGTCGTGGTGCGTCAGTTGCGCGGGACGCCTGATCTGTATTGGATTACCTATGACATCACAGGCGAAACGGGCAGTTCGCGGAGTACCGAGCGACGTCACCGCATCGTGCCGGTCGACCGGGTCGAGACGGCCCTGTTCGATGAGTGGCTGACCAGTTACAGCGGCGGCAATCAAGGGTTTGACGCGACACAGGACGAACAGGCGGACATCACCTACAAGGATGCAACACTGCGGATCGAAACGACCAGCGCGCGCGGTGAGGACAGCGACGGTCAGGATTGCGAGATGTGCGACTACGCGCATGATCACTGTGCCTCCTATTGCCGGGATTTCATCTGCGAAATCGCTACGATCGGCGCGACGATGAAGGGCGATCGGGAGTCCTGCGAGACGGCCTGTCTGGGCAATTGCCAAGCGGCGGACTATCCGGCGCGCTGTGCTGCCGAAAAGGCCACCCTGGTGCAGTCCAGCGATAAGCGGGTGCGTTTGATCGCGGCCGCGACCGGCCGCGTGCTGTCTGACGAGCGCACTTGGGACAGGACCTTCGTCCCAAGCTGGTTCCGGTGTGCCGCGGAAGGCGCCGCGGCGCCCCTGACCTTTTCGATACGTGATGACGGCCGCGCCGGTCGGCTGCGGGTGCGCTCGGGACCCGGGCCCGATCCGGCGACGGATAGGACCGGGAGCGATCAGCCGTCGCCGTCCTTGACGGTACTGGCGGATTGTTGGCTGTACAGTCGGGTGCCGGGGGATGGCCCGCCGCCGGATCAGTTGCGTGTTGGTCATTTCGTGCCGCACGACTGCTGTGTCGTTGAGACCGCTGCCGGCGGACAACGAACCATGATCTACGAGCGGGTCAAGGACGCGCATGGAGACGCGACCCAGGGGCGTGCGCTGGTGCTGTTCGATACGCCCTCGCGCCTTTGCTACAACGCCAATCTCGCCGTGGACGGACCTTGGGGCCGGCCCTGGGTCGAGGCGGTGGTCGCGCCGGAGCGGATGACGCTCGGGCTGGGCGTGATCCGCGAGGCGCCTGATCCGACCGCCGCGGAGCTGCTCTATCGCAACCGCCTTGACGCCGACTGGCAGCGGATCGGCAGCGGTACCCTGGTCTTGACCTTGGGTCGCCAGGCGTTCAGCAGCCGCGTCGCCGGTGTCGAGGACCACTGGTATTACGTGGCAGCGCCGCACGGCGTTTTCGGCTGGGCCTTCGGCAGCGATCTCACGCCCTTCGATTCCTCACATCCGCAGCGGGCCTACCGGGCGGTCGTGGAGCGGCAAGGCGTCGCCGCTCGGGACCCGGTGCAGCAGGCTGATGGTCAGGCGTTCATCGGGCGGGTCCGCGCCGAGACGCCCAAGCGGTTTATCGAGCGCGGCGGCGCTGCGGCTGACCCGCGCCGCGTCCTGGAGCGCTTCGCGGCGTTTGTCGAAACCTGCCGGACGCCCCGTGCGCCGCAGGATGGCGCTCGGGATGCGCCGCGGGTGGAGTCGGTCGCACGCCACACGCGCATCACGGTGGTCCCTGGAGTGCGCCTGCGTCCGGACCCCGAACCAGGCTGCGGTCAACTCGAACGCCTCGCGCTGGGGACGGTGGTGGTGGTGCGTAAGCGGACTGTCGTCCCCAGCCGCGTCGATGGAGTCGCGGGGCGCTGGTATCAGGTCGACTCACCGGCAGGCACCAGCGGCTGGGTCTTCGGCGGTCTGCTTGCCCCGCACGATCCGGCCCATCCGGTGTTGTCCTATGGTGAGATTCTGGAACGTTACCTGGCCTCCGAGCCCAAGTCGCTGCGGGCTGAGCTGGAGTTCCTGGAGTGGCTCGCGCGGGCGACCCCAACGCTTGCCGAGGACCTGGCTGCCGACCTGGAACTGGCCCGCTTGCGGGGTCTCGGCCGGGTGCTGGCCCTGGGCTTTTCCTGTAACGACCTGCCGCCCGCGTTCTCACTGTCCCTGGCCGATGCCCCGAGGGTGGCGGCGTTGTTCAGGGGGCTCGAGACCTCTGTGAAGCCCATTTGGGAGGAGGGTCCCGTACGGCTCGATCCCGCTGCCTATTGGGCCTTGCATGGGCGCTTTCGCGGGCGGCCGGCGGCCGAACGGCTGGCCTGGGCGGCGGCGCAGGCGTCCGGCAGCGATCCGGTGAACCTGAAGATCGCGGCCGATTGCTTCGCGTGGACTGAGGAGGATGAGGGCGGGGGCGGCACGCAAGACGCCCTGGCGGCGCTCGGCGATGACGGGTTTGTTCGTTACCTCGCGGCCTATCCGGCGGGCGCCCATGCCGAGGCGGCGGTTGCGTCGCTTGCCCGGGCCCTGGCGGCGGGAATCAAGGCAGCGGACCTGGATCCAGGTGCGGTGTGCGGTGCGGACGTCCAGGCAGGGCTGCAGGCGGCACTGCGCGTGTTGGCGCCGCTCGCGGGCGAGCAGGCCGCCGCGGCCCGTGCGCAGATCAGTCAACTGGTCGGTCGTCCGCCTTGTTTGGTTCCGGTACTGGATTGATATCGCCTTAGGACGGCTATACCAAACGTGATCGATCGTCCAATCTGCGGTCCAGTCCCCGGCAGCGCCGCAGGCGATCTTATGCCAACATGCCATACTCGCATCCGACTCGGCCGGCCCATCATGGGCTGACGCCGCTGACTCATTGGGGACACTTTGCACGTGGCATGGCGATTCGTTGTGGCGGTCGTTCTGGTCTGGTTCTGCGGCCTGTCCAACGGGTCGGCGTTTGCGGGTACGACGGCGAACGACGCGCCAGCCGCCGGTCCAGTGCCTGCCGCGCAGATCGTGGTGCTGAGCGCTTACCACCCGGGAGACGCCTGGTCGGACGACGTTTTGGCCGGACTGCTCGCGGGTCTGCAGACCGCCGATCCGGACCAGGTGCCGGAGGTCGAGTTTCTGGACACCAAGCGCTTTCCCGGACCGGAGCATCTCGCTTTTCTGAAGGAGATGCTGACACGCAAATACCGGGAGCGGCCGCCGGATCTGGTGATCGCGCTGGACAATCCGGCACTCGACCTGCTGCGTGCCTATCCTGACGAACTGTTCGCCGGGATCCCGGTGGTCTTTGCCGGGATCAACGGATTCCAGCCGCAGATGCTCGAGGACCGGCCCGGAATGACCGGGGTAGCAGAGGTCCAGGACATCGCCGGAACCCTGGACCTGGCGTTGCGCCTGCACCCCGGGACGCGGCAGGTGCTGGTGGTTCATGACGACACCGCCTCGGGGCTGGCACTGCGGCAGGAGTTGGAGCCCATCCTGCCCGGCCTGCGGGAGCGCGTGCAGATCGATTTCGCCTCCGCCGGGACCTTGCCGGCGTTGGAGCGGCAACTCGCGGCCCTGCCCGCGGATCGCCTGGTCCTGCTCCTGACCTATGTCACCGACGCGGCCGGTCACGTCTACCCGAGAGCCGAGAGCACCCGCCGGATGGCCGCCGCCAGTGCGGCGCCGCTCTATGCGATGCACCAGATCCGACTGGGCCACGGCATCGTCGGCGGGATGTTGCTGGACGGGCGCCAACATGGCCGTCAAGCGGCGGCACTGGCGTTGCGGGTCCTAGGTGGAGAAGATCCGGAGCAGATCCCGGTGGAGCAAAGCCATGCGTATCCGGGACTGGACGACATCGCGTTGCGCCGCTTCGGAGTGGACCCCGGCGCCTTGCCCCCCGCCAGCCGGATCATCAATCGCCCGGAGACCTTCTACAGTCAGTACCGGCGGCTGGTGCAGGGGACGCTCGCGGTGCTGGTGCTATTGTCGGTTGCGGTGGTGGTGCTCGCGGTCGCGATGCTGCGCGCCCGGCGTGCCGAGGCGGCCTTACGCGGGAGCGAGGCGCGTCTGCGCCTGATCCAGGAGCGGCTTGATCTGGCGCTTGACGGAGCCGCTCTCGGGCTTTACGAGGCGGACTTCAAGACCGGGACCGTGACGGTCAACGACGGCTATGCACGCCTGTTGGGCTACGCCCCCGGAGAGCGCGATTTCACCGTTGCAGACTGGCTGGATCGCATCCACCCGGCGGACCGTCCGGAGGTCGAGCGGCTCTCGTCCGAGGCACGGAGCCGCACCCGCAACAGCTTCGCGGCCGAGTATCGAACGCGCCATCGGTCCGGGCGCTGGGTCTGGGTCTTGGATCGGGGGCGGGGCTTTGACTGGGATGCCGCGGGCAATCCCACGCGTGGGGCCGGCACCTGTCTGGACATCACCGGGCGCAAGGAGGCCGAGGAGCGGGTCAGAACGCAGCGGACCTTCTACGAGAACATCCTGGAACGCGTCCAGGAGGGCATCTGGGTCACCGATGCGCAGCATCGGATCATCTATGCGAACCCCGGGATGGCCCGGATCGCGGATGTCGCGGTCGAGCGCATCCTCGGCATGCAGGTCCTGGCTGACTTCCCGGAGGCGACCATGCATGAGTTGCGTCCGCTCTTTCTGGAGGCCGTCGAATCGCGTCACCCGCGGCCCTATGCCATCCATCTGGTGACCCCGGGGGACCAGGAGCGCTGGCAGGCCGGCTGGTTGATCCCGGTGATCGACTCGGACCTATTCTCCGGGATGATCTGCACCGTGCGGGATGTCAGCGCGGAGCGCGCGGCTGAGCGCGCCCTGGAGGCCTATCAGACCGGGTTGGAGGAGACGGTGGCCACCCGGACCGCCGCGCTCCGGGCGACGGAAGAGCACCTGCGGCTCATCCTGGAGTCCACCGCGGATGGACTCTACGGCCTGGATCAGGACGGCCTGTGCACTTTCATCAATCCGTCCGCCTGCCGTCTCCTGGGCTATCCGTCGGAGCGCCTGGTGGGCGCCGCGATTCACGCGATGATCCATCACCGGCGCGCGAAGGCGGGGCCTTATCCGGAGGCGGCATGCCCGACCCTCGCCACCTTGCGGGAAGGCCGGGCGGTCACCGTGGACAACGAGGTGTTTTGGCGTGCGGATGGCGAACCCCTCCCGGTGATCTATGCCTCGCGTCCGATGCTCCGGGACGGCGCGATCGTGGGTGCCGTGGTGAGCTTCGTCGATATCACCGAACGCAAGCGCCTGGAGGAGCGACTGCGCCGGTTGGCCGGTGCGGTCGAGGGGATCGCCGGGGTGCGTGACCTGCCCGGCCTGACCGCCATCGTCTGCGCCGCCGCACGGCACTTGACGCAGTCGGACGGGGCCACGCTGGTGCAGCGCGACGGAGACGAGTGCGTGTATCTGGACGAGGACGCCATTGCCGCCCTGTGGAAAGGCCGTCGCTTTGCGCTGGACGCCTGTGCCTCCGGTACGGTCATTCGCAGCGCCCGGCCACTCGCCGTTGCCGACTTGACCGTGGACCCGCGGGTAGCGGCCGCTCCCTATGCCGGGACCTTCGTGCGCGGACTCTGCCTGGTCCCGATCGGCCGCACCGACCCGGTCGGGGCCATCGGCTGCTACTGGGCGCAACCCCACCTGGCAACCGACGAGGAGTTGGGACTCCAGCAGGCCTTGGCGGACGCCGCCGCGGTGGGGCTTGCGAACCTGGATCTGTACGCGCGCCTGACGCAGGCGCGGGCGGAGGCTGAACGGCTCACGCAGGTCAAGAGCGTTTTCCTCGCCAATATGAGCCACGAGATTCGCACCCCGATCAATGCGATCGTCGGCCTGACCTATCTGCTGCGCAAGGAACTGACCGATCCGCGGCCGCAGGCACAACTGCGCAAAGTGAGCGCGGCGGCCCAACACCTGCTGAGCATCGTGAACGATATCCTGGATCTGTCCAAGATCGAGGCCGGTCAACTGACTCTGGAGGAAGTCGCGTTCGAACCGGCCGAGGTGATCGACCATGCACTCAGCATCCTGGCCGAACAGGCGCGCGCCAAGGGTCTCGCGCTGGTCCGGGAGATCGATCCCCTGATCCCCGTGCTGCTGCGCGGCGATCCCCTGCGCCTGGAACAGATCCTGCTGAACTACATCGGCAATGCGATCAAGTTTTCGGAGCGAGGCCGAATTCAGGTCCGTGCCCGGATGGCGCAGGATCACGGCGAGTCGCTGCTCCTGGGTCTGGAGGTGGAGGATCAGGGTATCGGGCTCACCCAGGCCGAACAGGGGCGGCTGTTCGCGGCCTTCTCTCAGGCGGACGACTCCACCACCCGTCGTTTCGGCGGCACCGGTCTGGGGCTGATCATCTGCCGCCGCCTGGCGAACCTGATGGGCGGGGAGGTCGGGGTCACGAGCGTTCCCGGGGTCGGCAGCACCTTCTGGGCGACCGCCCGACTGACGCGGGCCGCGCTGTCACAGGTCAGGGCATCGGCCGCCGGGACGCAGCCGGAGTCGGAGCCCGCGGAGTTGGTCCTGGGACGTGATTACCGGGGTGTGCACCTGCTCCTGGCGGAGGATGACCCGGTGAATCAGGAGGTGGCGAGTGAGTTGTTGAGCGGCCTGGGTTTGGTGGTGGATGTGGCGACCACGGGTCATGAGGCGGTCGCGCGCGCCCTGACGACGGATTACGCGCTGATATTGATGGACGTGCACATGCCGGAGATGGACGGATTGGAGGCAACCCGCCGCATCCGCGCGCTACCGGGCCGCGCCGGCCTGCCCATCCTGGCGATGACCGCCAATGCGTTCGAGGACGACCGGCAGCGGTGCCTGGCGGCGGGCATGAATGACCACATCGGTAAACCGGTGGAGCCTGACCGGCTCTACACGGCCCTGGTCCGCTGGCTGCCGCGACCGGTCGGGGCGGCGCCGGTCGCCGCGACCCGGACCGCCGCCGCGGCAACCGACGAAGCGGCGTTGCTGCAGGCCTTGGGCACGGTTGCCGGGCTCGACCTGACGGCTGGGTTGCGCTCCGTGCGCGGCAGGCTGGTGAGCTACTTACGACTCCTGGACCTGTTCGTGCGAAGTCATGCCGACGACGTGGCTGAACTGCGGCGACACCTCGACAGTGGCGCGCTACCCGCGGCGCAGCGGGTGCTCCACACGCTGCAGGGAGCGGCTGCCGCGTTGGGGGCCGAGGCCGTGCGCGATCAGGCGCTGGAATTCGAACTGGCCCTGCGCACACCAGCCCCGAGGGTCGCTGTCGAGGCACGCATCGTCGCGCTGGATGCGGCGCTGGCGCCCCTCTTGGCGCATCTCTCCCGAATCACCGCCGCGTCGCCTGCCGCGGTGTCCATGCCGGCTGGGTCGGACCGGAACCCGGCATGAGGCTGGAGCCGCCGGTGCGGGGGCAGGCCGCTGCGGCCCGCGCGCAGCTCAGTCAACTGGTTGGTCGTCCACCTGATTCGGCTCCAACACCAGATTGATGCGGTGGTCGCCGATGCGCTGAACCGTGGACAGGCTGCGGTAGCCGGGAGCGATCACCATCACCTCGATCCGCGCGCCGGCCGGTTCCCGCAGCGCGATGATGAAGCGGCCAAAGCGGTCGGTTTCACTGCTGGCCGCACGGGTGGGGATGAGCACGCGGACCCCTGGGATTGGTTGACCGCTGCGCTCCCAGACGAAACCGGCAATGCCGCTGGTTGCGGCGACGGGCTCCGTGGGCGGCAGCGGCGCCGGCGTGTCCGGCTCCAGCCACCACACCAGGCCCAAGGCAGCAAATGCCAGCCCGGCACCCAGTCGGAGCAAACGGTTGCCCAGTCGGGTGTCCAGGCCCGCCAGCCAGGTCAGCAGACGTCCACCGACACCTTGGTCCCGACGAATCAGGGCCTGGGGCCAGACCGCAAGCAGCGCTTGGGAAGGGATCAGAAACCCGTCCGCTCCCGCGCTGTCGGCGGCGACCACCAGCCCCAGCACGGATCCGCGGATCGGGTCCCAGGCGCCGGTGCCGGTAAAGCTCCAGTCGATCCTGCCGTGATCGGTTTCCAGACCGGTGATGCTATCAGCGTCTTCATCGGCACAGTCCGCGTGGATGCGCAGTCCGGTCGGTTGTTCCGGTGGAAAGCCTACGCAGAACACCGCCCGGTTGCGGTAGGCCGCGGGTTCGAGCAACTCCAACGCAGCCGCGCCGGCCTGCTCCGGGACCGGCTCGGTCAGTTCCAGCACGGCGAGCCCCGGCGGCCGCGCGCCGGGAGGTGTCCAGCGCGGGTCCAATCCGGCGCGCGGTGCCCAGGCCGCCACGCGTCCTGTCCCGCGGTGCGGGTTCGGCAGCAGCGGCAGAATCACCGCGACCTCCCCGGCCGGTGCCGCGGAGCCGACCTCCACCCCCAGGGCGGCGGCGGCCACGGTCGCGCAAGTCATCACATGGCGTGCGCCGATCAGCACACCGGCGCCGACCCAGTCATCATCGGAATCGGCATCGGCGCAGCGGCCGATCCGAACCTGCCAAGGGTATCCGTCGTACATAACCCGCCAGGCGCTGCCTCAAGTCTGGTAACAGAAAACCTCGGCGCGCTTGGCGCTTTGGCGTGACAGCAGCGTTCTCAGGGGAAAAACACCCTGAACCGCGAACCCCGAACTCCGAACCCCGGCTTTGCTACAGTAGCGGTGCGGCCATGCCGGCCGCGAGCGACAACCCGCGGAGGCTTCCATGCTGGTGACCTTTGAAACCAAGGCCCATGCCAATATCACGATGTTCGGCGAGGTGGCGGTGACTCTGCTCAAGCTCATGGGTCACAGCGGCACCGTGCCGGGTGCGCTGCTGGCGGCGGACGTGCCGGCCGCCCTGGAGCGGCTGCGCCGGGCGGTCTCCGAGCACCCGGATACGCCGCTGGACCCCAAGACCGGGGTCGGTGCCGCGGACGATGGCGAAGAGCGGCATGTCAGCCTGGCAAACCGCGCGCTCCCCCTGATCGCGTTATTGAGCGACGCGGCCGCGGCGGGGGAGAACGTGATGTGGAGCAGTCCCTGAGCGCAAAGAAGCGGTCAGCAAGCAGCCCTCAGTCCGCTGGTCCGCTGGTCTCCGCTGGTCCGCACAGCGGACCCTACGGATCGCGGCTTCACCGTAGGGTCCGCTGTGCGGACCGACGCGGACCGATGCGGACCGACGCGGTCTCAGCGCCCCAGCCCGACGAACCAGGACTTATGATCCATCCGGGCCATCCGGTGGGCACGCCCTTGCATTATGCGGCCCGTGTCCAGCGCACTCAGGCGCGGCCCGACCGGGTGCCGCAGTGAGCGAAAACCGCGGATTTCCGCGCTGGTGCGAATCCCTGCCGACGTCTGTAACCTAATCATGACCGCCAACCTCTCGATTGAAGACTGCGTTTCGTGTGGTGCGGACGGAAGGAGCGCGCCCCCGGTTGTACGGTGTGGCGTCGGCGTGAACGGCCGACGACCACCGACCATCGCCCCCAGCCCACCCATATCATAGGCCAAGCGCGGCAGATGTCACGGGGTGAGTGTTCAATGCGTGCTGTTGTTCGCAGCGGGATCGAATTGAATTCCGGACCTGTCGGTTCCAGCTTCCGGCACTGAACCGGCCGGCCGCCCCAAGCTCAAGACCGCACGCCCGCAACGGCGATGGGTGTCGGATGTATCCAACCACCTCAAGAGGAGCGGTCCCACGCCATGAATATCCCGGCAGTGTCCATCGCGGCAGCCAAGCAGGCGCTGATCGAACAGTACACCGACCCCCTGCTGCGCCGCCGCGCCTCCATGCTGTGGGGCACCCGCGGCGTGGGCAAATCGTCCATCGTGCACCAGGTAGCAGCGCACTTCGGCGTGCCGCTGGTGGACTTGCGCCTCACCACCATCGAACCGGTGGACATCCGCGGCGCGATCTGGGTGGACGAGCGGCAGTCCAAGACCCTGTGGTTTCCGCCGGAGTTCCTGCCCGGGCAGGATGAGCCCGACGGCATCCTGTTTCTCGACGAACTGACCGCGGCCGATCAACGCCTGCAGATCTCGGCCTATTCGCTGATCCTGGATCGCCGCGTCGGTCACTATTGCCTGCCGGACGGGTGGCAGGTGATCGCGGCGGGGAACGCCAGCTTTCACGGGGCGGTGGCCCACGATATGGGCACGGCGCTCGCCGACCGGATGTTCCATTTCAACGTACAGACCGCCATCGACGCCTTTCTGGCCCACGCCCTGACCACGGGCTTTGCCCCGGAGGTGCTCGCCTATCTCAAGGTGCGGCCCGACAAACTCGACGATACCCAGGCGCAACTCGCCAACGATCACCTGGTGGGGGCGAGCCCGCGCGGCTGGGAAGACGTCTCCAACGTGCTCAAGTCCGGGCTGTCGGAACCGGCCAAGCGGGTGTTCGTCCAAGGGCGCATCGGCGCCGCCAACGCGGCCGAGTTTTTCGGCGTGCTGCGGGAAATCCAGGCGGGCGTCGACGTGCTGCGGCTGCTCGCCGCCCGGCCGGGGGCTGAGACCGCGGCGCTGTTGCCCACCAGTCTCGACGCGCTGTACGGCATGATCTATGGGCTGCTGGCGGCGACCCAGGACGCCGCGACCCTCACCCGTGCGCTGGAGATCATCGAGCAACTGCCCGATGCCCGTGCCACCACCCCGTTGCCGATCCGCGAGGCTCAGACCCTGGTCATGGAACTGCTGTTCCAGCGTGCGCTGGAATCCGGTCTGGAAGCGGCGATCTTCGACAGCCCTGCGTACCGGCGCTACAGCGCGCAGCGCAAGGCCGACGGGCTCGTCGACCCCGAACGATGAAAGTCTCCCGTGGGAGCGGCGCCCCGCCGCGATGCGGTGCCGCGGTGACCCGCCGGATTCAGGGTCAGCCGCGGTGCGGCACTGCGTACGCCCTGTTAAGGCATTGTTATCGCTCAAACTGACCGCTGACTGCTGACCGCTCTTTCTCAAGTCATCACGGACTTGCGCGATGATGCGCAGTGCGTATTGGACAATCCGCGCGCAATAGTCTATAAGAGTATTACCATATAGCCACATTGTTACGTAACGGGAGGGCGTCGCCTAAATTAAACACAGACGGCATGGCGAACGCGTTACGCGCTTGTTCGATCGCCGACGCGATCCCGCGGGTTCAATGACCCGGCGGTCGATGACCGCTATGACAATTGTCATTGCATTCTGTCGCGGGGACTTTTGCTCGCGCCTCCAGGCAGGACGCCGACCGATCTATTTGAGAATTCAGTCGTAGCGTTTCACGAATAGCATCAACCTGTGCAGCGCCCCGCCGGGCAAGGCAGGATCTATGAACCGATCAGCAGCAAGCCGACGCGAGCCCGCGCTCGGCCCCCACCTCTCCGATCAACTGGATGTCTATGGCATCAGCCGGCGCCGCTTCATTGAGTTCGCGCTTGGCATCACCGCGACGCTGGGATTGCCGCTGCGCATGTCCGGCCAGGTGCTCGCGGCCCTCGAAGAAACCAAGGCACGCCCGACGGTGATCTGGCTGCATTTCCAGGAATGTACCGGTTGTACCGAGTCGCTGTTGCGGGCTACGCATCCGACCGTCGAAACCCTGCTGCTGGATCTGATCTCATTGGATTATTCAGAGACCTTGCTGGCCGCCGCGGGCCATCAGGCCGAGCAGGCACTGCACGACTCGCTGGATAAGAACAAGGGAGCGTTCATCCTGGTCGTCGAGGGCTCGGTACCGCTGCGCGACGGTGGTATCTATTGCAAGATTGCCGATAAGACACCCCAGCAACTGCTGCTTGAGATCGCACCCTATGCCGCGGCGGCAGTGGCGATCGGTTCGTGCGCCTCCTGGGGCGGTGTGCAGAGCGCGGCACCCAATCCGACCGGTGCCGTCGGTTTGCCGGAGGCCCTGCGGATCGCGGGCATCACCAAGAGCGACGGCAGTGCATTGCCGGTGATCACGCTGCCCGGTTGTCCGGCCTCGCCTTATAACTTGCTGGCGACCGTTCTGTATTACCTGACCCTCAAGAAACTGCCTGAGGTGGACGCCAAAGGCCGCCCACGCTTCGCCTATGGACATTTGATCCATGATCACTGCGAACGCCGCCCACACTTCGACGCCGGCCGCTTTGCCGAGCAGTTCGGCGACGCTGGCCATCGCCAAGGCTGGTGTCTGTACAAGCTCGGCTGCAAGGGACCGGAGACCTATGCCAATTGCCCGGCGATCGAGTTCGGTGATGTCGGCGCCAATACCTGGCCGGTCGGGATCGGTCATCCCTGCTTCGGTTGCGCGGAGCAGGGTGTGGGCTTCCACAAGGCGCTGCATGAACAGGCCGAAGTTGCGTCGGTGACCCCGCCATCGCTGTTCCCAGAGATCATCACCAGGCATGCGGGCGGTGTCACTGCCGGGGCCGCGGCCGTCGTCGGCGCCATTGCCGGCGGTGCTGTCGTCTATGCCTTGGGTGCCAATGAAAAGCTCAAGCAGGTCGAGGCGCAATCAACCGCCGTCGCCAAGAGCGAAGCGGAGGAGCCAAAATGAACATCGATCGCCGTGCATTCTTCAAGATCGCGGCCGCCGGCGCAGCGACTGCATGGTGTCCGGGCCCGGCCGCGGCGCGCCCTCCAAAGGAACTGCCGCCGGAGGCCGTGGGGATTCTTTACGATGCGACCCTGTGCATCGGCTGTAAAGCCTGTGAAGTCGCCTGTAAGGCCGAGAACGACATGCCGATGGCGCATGACACGCCGCTGGAGCAGGCTCACGGCGTGGCCGGCATCTGGGATGCCGATAACGATCTGAACAGCCGCACCATGACCAAGATCAAGGTCTATACCAGCGGCACCGCCGCGGTGAAGGACCGCGAGGAAGACGGCTTCAGCTTCATCAAACGCAGTTGCATGCACTGCGTCGATCCCAATTGCATCTCGGCCTGCCCGGTCAGTGCCTTGACGAAGGACCCATTCACCGGTGTGGTGCGCTACAATCCCGATGCCTGTATCGGGTGTCGCTATTGCCAGCTCGCGTGTCCATTCAATATCCCCAAATTCGAATACGACAAGGCATTTCCGAAGATCGTCAAGTGTCAGTTGTGTCCCGACCGCCTGGCCGCGGGCGGCATTCCCGCCTGTTGCGATGCCTGTCCCACCGGTGCGAGCCTGTTCGGGCGCTTGCCCGACCTGTTGACCGAGGCCCATCGCCGCCTGACGTTCAAGCCGGGCGAGCGGCAGCAGTATCCGGTGCGCCGCGTGGATGGCGATGAACAACGCGAGACGGAAGTGAAGGGTTACTACCCGAAAGTCTACGGAGAGACCGAAAGCGGCGGCACCCAGTATCTGATGATGGCGGGTGTCCCATTCGACAAACTGGGGCTGCCGCCCGTGGGCGACACCTCGCGCGCCCAGCTCTCGGAGACCATTCAGCATACGCTCTATCAGGGCATGATGGCGCCGACGCTGCTGCTGGGCGGACTGGTCTTTGCCGTCTACCGCCGGACCCATGCGGAGCAGGAACAGGAGGACGCGTCCGAGGATGTGGAGCCGGCCACCGAAGCGCGGGAGGGCCGCCGTGATGCGTGAAGTCTATCGGCCGATCGGCGGTAAACTGCTGACCCGGCATTTCTACTTCATGGGGGTGCTGGTGCTGATCGGCGCCTTCTTCATGGCCCGCCGGTTCCTCTTCGGCATCGGTGATGTGGCGAACCTCAGCGACGGGTTTCCCTGGGGGATCTGGATCACCTATGACGTGGTCACCGGCACGGCCATCGCGTGCGGCGGTTACGCGATGGCGCTGCTGGTCTACATCTTCAATCGTGGCCAGTTTCATCCGATGATCCGGGCGGCGCTGCTGACCAGTGTCTTCGGCTATACCCTCGCGGGTCTGTCGATCGTGATCGATGTCGGGCGCTATTGGCAGCTCTACAATGTCTTTTTGCCGCAGTACGCGAATCTGAATTCGGTGATGCTCGAAGTGGCGCTCTGTGTCACGCTCTATACCCTGGTGCTGTGGATCGAGCTGTCGCCCGCGATTCTCGAAGCGATGAAGGACCACCGGCACTTACGCCAGGTACGGCACGCGCTGTTCTTCTTCATCGGGCTCGGTATCCTGCTGCCGACGATGCATCAATCTTCCCTGGGCTCGCTGTTGCTGATCGCCGGCTATAAAGTCCATCCACTCTGGCAGACCAACATCATCCCGCTCTTGTTCCTGCTGACCGCGATCACCATGGGCTATGCCATGGTGGTGTTCGAGTCGCTCTATGCCGCGGTGAATCTGGATCGCCCGCTCGAGACCGAGCTCTTGTCCAAGGTCTCGGCCATCATTCCCTGGCTGTTGATCCTGTATCTGGTGCTGCGGATCAGTGACCTGGTGTGGACGGGTGCGATCGCGGCTCTGCTCAAGCCCGGTCCGGAGCCCCTGCTGTTCGTGCTCGAGACGGCGCTGTTCCTCTATGCGATTGTCAATTTGCTGCATCAGGAGCGGCGCGTGCGGCCGCGGGTGCTGTTCTGGACCGCCCTGGCGACCATTCTCGGCGGGTCCCTGTATCGCTTCGATGCCTTCCTGATCGCCTACAATCCCGGCCCAGGCTGGCAGTATTTCCCCGGGGTTGGCGAGATGCTGATCACGCTGGCGATCATCGCCGTCGAGATCATGGCGTATCTCTTCTTCGTCAAGAAGATGCCGATTCTGCTTGCGGCGCGGCCGGCACGACTGGGAGCATGAGCATGACAACAACCCGTATTTGTGTGGACCCGGTCACCCGGATCGAGGGGCATTTGCGCATCGATTGCGACATCAGGGACGGCCAGGTGGTCGATGCCTGGTCGAGCGGACAGATGTGGCGCGGCATCGAGACCATCCTGACCGGGCGCGACCCGCGCGATGCCTGGCTCTATACGCAGCGCATCTGTGGTGTCTGCACCACGGTTCATGCGATTGCCTCGGTGCGGGCGGTCGAGGATGCGCTCGCTCTCGAGATTCCGCTGAACGCGCAATTGATCCGCAACCTGATCGTGGCCGCGCACGGCATCCATGACCATCTGGTGCATTTCTATCACCTCTCGGCCCTGGACTGGGTGGATGTGGTGTCCGCCCTGAAGGCCGATCCCATGGCGACCGAGCGGTTGGCGCAAGGGCTGTCGGACTGGCCGAATAACAACGCCCGGTATTTCTCCGAGGTGCAGTCGCGGGTCGGCAAGTTCGTGGCGAGCGGGCAATTGGGCATCTTTGCGCATGGCTACTGGGGTCATGCGGCCATGCGGTTGCCGCCCGAAGCCAATCTGATGGCGGTGGCGCATTATCTCGAGGCGATGGACTATCAGCGCAAGTCCAATCAGATCACGGCGATTCTGGGCGGCAAGACGCCGCATATCCAGAATCTGGCCGTGGGCGGGGTCGCCAACGCGATCAATCCGGATGAGCAGTCCGCGCTGAACATGGAGCGGCTGGCCTACCTCAAGACGCTGATGGATGAATTGCAGGGCTTCGTGCGTCGGGTCTATCTGCCCGATGTCATTGCCATCGCGGCCCTGTATGCGGATTGGCTGCCCTATGGCGCGGGCGTGATGAATTATCTCTCGGTGCCGGACTTCCCGCGCGATACCAAAGGCACCGATTTCGGGATGCCCGGCGGCTATATCCCGGCGGCCGATCTGAGTCAGTTCCACGCGGTGAAGCACTTCGGCGATCCCTATTTCGAGCAGAACGTCAAGGAGAGTATCAAGCACAGTTGGTACAAGGGCGACTGGACACGCTCGCCTTATGACGGGGAGACGGTGCCCGAGTATACGGATTTCCAACAGGATGCGGCCTACTCCTGGGTCAAATCGCCGTCCTTCGCTGACGAGCCCGCGCAGGTGGGCCCGCTGGCGAATGTGCTGGCCGGGGTCGCGTCCGGACACGCGGGCACCATCGGTTATCTGACTACCGCCCTGGAGCGGATCGGCGCCATCACGGGCAGCCCGGTGCCGATGGCGGCATTGCACTCCTCGCTCGGTCGGCATCTCGCGCGCTGTGTGCGCACTCAGGTGCTCTATGACATGATGCTGGAGAACTACCAGGCGCTGGTGGCGAATATCGCCGCCGGGGATACTACAAGCTTCAATCCGCCGCCCTTCCCCAAGGGCGAGCAGATGGGCTATGGATTCCACGAGGCGCCGCGCGGGGTCTTATCACATTGGGTGGTGATCGAGAACGGCAAGATAAAGAACTATCAGGCGGTGGTGCCCTCGACCTGGAATGCGGGTCCGCGCAATCAGCACGACGCCCGGGGGCCCTACGAGGCGTCGCTGATCGGCAACCCGATACTGGACGAGGAACGCCCGTTGGAGGTGCTGCGGACCGTCCACTCGTTCGATCCCTGTCTGGCCTGCGCCATTCATCTCCATGATAATGCGAGGCAGACGATTGTCCGTGTCAACGCCTTCTGATGCGGACTCCGGCGTGCTGGTCATCGGACTGGGGAATCTGTTGGTCGGCGATGAGGGCCTGGGCGTCCAGGTCCTGCGCCGTCTGGAAACCGACTATGGGTTCGACCCCGCGGTCACGCTGGTCGACGGCGGCACCTCGGGGTTGGACCTGCTGCCGTTGTTTGCGGACTATCGGCGCATCCTGCTGATCGATGCCGTCGCCGGGGAGGGGCCGCCGGGGACGGTCACCGTGCTGCGCGACGAAGCGATTCTGCGGGTCCTGACTCAGAAGTTGTCGGTGCATCATCTGGGCGTGACCGATGTGCTGGCCCTGGCACAACTGCTCGGCTACCCGGCGGCCGAGATCGTGCTGATCGGGGTCGTCCCGGCGGAACTGGGGCTGGGTTTGGAGTTGTCGTCGACGGTCGCGCGGTCTGTCCCCGCGATCATCGAACGGCTTGGCGCCGTCCTGGCGGAGTGGGGCGTGACACTGCGTGCGAAAGACCGCGGCATCTGCTGACAGTAAAGATGTAACGCGTCGGAAATCCTCTCACAAAGACACAAAGACACCAAGATGGAGAAGCCGTTCATGGCTTCTCGTCTCTCTTTTCTTCTTCGTGTCTTTGTGTCTTTGTGAGAGCATCTTCTTTTCGGCGAGAGCCCGTAGGTTGCCGTGAGCGAAAGCGAGCCCCAACGCTCCCCCTGGTGGCGAAACGCCAGAAGAATCTCGTAACCCATCGAAAGTCCCGCGCCGCCGCTGGTGGACTGCGCTGCGCTTGTCCACCCTACGAGGCCGCGTGGCCGGATCCGTGATCAAAGCCTGCGCAAAACCGCAGTACCTGCCGACTGCAATAAAGCAGTCGGACTCCCCCGGGGCCGCGCTGCGACTTTCACGGTAAACTCCCGCCGTCCCAGTTCATTTCAGCACCAGTAGAGGGCGGTCATGCACACCCACCGCGGCACCCGGGCGATTCAGCGACTGGTCGAGTATGCGCCCTCCAGCGGCGGTCTGGCCCTCTGGGTCAAACACCTCGATCGGGATGATGTTCCCGATACACTAAACGCCGCCAACGACGGCACTGCCATCTTCTACGGCACGGCGTTCAGCCTCTTGCCGCTCACCGAACAGGCCGGACTGGTCGCTCACGAGGTCCTGCATGTGGCGCTGCGTCATCGCCAACGCTACGTGGCGTTGCGTGGTCTGCTGGGCGACGTGGATCTGCAACTTTTCAATTGTTGTGCGGATGCGATCGTCAACAGCGCGCTTGGGCACCTGACCTGGCTGGAACTGCCCTCAGGCGCGGTCGGTCTGGACAGCATCCTGGACACGGCGCTCGGTATTCGGGAACCGGTCGAAAAATCCCTGCTGGAATGGGACCTGGAGCGCCTCTATCGGGCCATCGACGACCGCCGCCTGCCGCATCCGTCCGGACCGGCCGCCAGCCGCACCCCGGCCAATTCCGGCAAGGCCGCTGCCGGGTCTCAGCACCAGGGCGCCAGCGACAACCACGAGCACGAGCAGGAGGATGAAACGGCGGGACGCTGGACGGCGCGGCTCGATGGTCCGCGGGCCGCGCGGGTCCGGGGTCTGGCGTCGCGGATCCAGGAAGACCTCTGGCCGGGTGCGGACGAGAGCCGTCCCGAGACCGAAATGGAGGAGGCACGGGAGTGGGGTCAGCGCCTCGCGCGGGCCCACACCGGTGACGGCACCTTCTCGCTGCTGCGGGTGCTGCTGGCGGATCTCCCCAAGGTTCGGACCCCCTGGGAGCATCTGCTGCGCACCCATCTCACCCGCGGCCTGTCGCTCCAGCCTGGGCTGTCCTGGTCGCGTCCGTCGCGTTCCTACCTGGCGAACCAGTGCCGCGTCGGCACCCGTGGGCGGATGCCCTGGGAACCGGGGCGGGTCTCCTCCCGCGCCGTCGCCCGGCTGGTGGTGATGGTCGATCTGTCGGGTTCCATCGACGCCCCGCTGCTCGACCGCTTTGCCCGTGAGTTACAGGCCGTGACGCGGCGGCTGGAAGCGCGGGTGATCGTCATCCTCGGCGATGACCGGGTGACCGGGGTCGAGATCTTTGAGCCCGGCCGTTTCAAACTGCCCGATCTGGTTTTCGACGGCGGCGGTGGCACCGATTTCGCCCCCTTGCTGCGTGAGGCCGACCGCCATGGCCCTGACCTGGGTCTCTTCCTGACCGACCTGGATGGTCCGGCCGACTTCCGCCCCCGCTGGCCGGTGATCTGGGCGGTGCCGGTCGCCAACGAGCAGGCCGAGGCACCCTTTGGGCGCAAGTTGGTGTTGGGCTGAATCAAGCGACGACGCAGGCCACGTAGGGCGCAATAGGGCGCCCGCATCGATCACGATGACCGGGTACCGACGCCCGCGGCGCCCATATTGCGCCATCCTCGGGCGCCCGCCACGATCATGATGACCGGTTACCGACCTCGGCCAGGACCATCGTTCCGACCAAAGCGATCTCTCGGATTGGTCCACAGATGTCACAGATGTTCACAGATGAAGAAAAACATGGATAAACATCTTATGTTCATCCGTGGATCAAGTTTCCGCCCCAGCAAGAAACGCGGCCCGTCTCGATTTTCCCGATTTTACGATCAGGTGGGCTCTGGACCGATGAGCGCCGCCACGCTGTCGGCATCGAGCAGGGCGTCTAGCCAGACGTCCAACTGCGCGGCCGGGGCCGCCGCGATGCGTTCTTCGGCCCAAGGCGGCAGGGGTCCGAAGCGGCGGACGAGCAGGCGTTTGATGCCTTCGGCCTTACCTTCGGCCTTGCCCTTGGCCTCTCCCTTCACAAAGATCGACTGATAGGCCCGGGTCTCTTCCAGGGGTGTCAGGTGATGCAACATGGTCCAAATCTCCTCTGCGGTCAGGGTGCGAAAACGCTCGAACAGCCAAAACTCCAAGACTTGAAACAGTGTCTGGCGGACGGGTTCCGGCAGGGGCGCGTCCTGGATGGTTCGCCACAGCCGCGGTGCCTGTGCCCGCAAATCCTCGTCGTGCTTGAGCACCAGCGGTGCGAAGACGGCGACGAAGGGATTGTCCGGCTCCCGTTCCAGCCAATCCGGCAGAAAGCGGTCAAGGTAAACGGCCTTGAACGGTGGGTCGGCGGCGCCGATACCGCGCGGCAGGTGCGGGTCGTCGCGCTCGTCCAGAAAGATCAGGATACCGCGCACATCGGCATGTGGGTGGGCCTCCCCATAGAGCCCCACCTTGGTCAGCAGGTTATACCAGGCGTGCGCCACCGGCTGGGCCTGGAATTCGACCAGATAGACAGGCCCGTCATGGCCCACCGGCTCGTAGACCCCGTCCGCCCGGCGCTCCAGTGCCTTGAAGGTCAGGGACCGGAAGGCATAGTCGCCCGCCAGCGTCAGGCCGGCGGTGAGCACGCGGAATGCTTCGGGGCCGGTGGCGAGGAATTCGTAGATGGCTTGGTCGGTTTTCATGTCGGTTAGTCTGCGTTGGCACCGGGCGGTGAGTCCAGACCGTGGCGCAGGCGGCTGATCCAATCACGGGTGCGCTGGAGGTCCGGGTGCCTGCGGTCTAGGACGCGCTCTTGGTCGGCGAGCAGGGTCTCGAAGTCCGCCAGGGCCGCGGCGATCTCGCCGGATTGCGCCCGCCAGAAGGCGATGTTGTTGAGCGTCGTAAGCGTTTCTGGATGCTCCGGGCCGAGGATGCGCCCCTGGTCCGCGAGCAGGGACGCAAACTCCGCCAAGGCCCAGGCGATCTGACCCGACTGCCCTCGGAAGTAGGCAATGTTGTTCAAGGCACCCGGCGACGGCCTGCGCGGCAATGGCGCGGTGCCAGGCGGCGTCCCCGTCCGGGATGGCGAGCGTCGCGAGCGCCAGCGCCTGCTGGGCGGGCTCTGGCAGCTCGTCCCACAGATCCCGGTAGATGTCCTCGACCCGGCGCGGCAGCCGCTCGATGTCGGCCGGGTCGAGCCGCAAGGCACCGCCTTGGACGCTCGCGCGGCGATATTTGGGCAGGGTACAGATCAGCTCCAGCGGCAGGGGGTTGTTGAAGCGGGCGGCGAGCCGCGCCAGGGTCTCGGGGTCGGTGTGCGGGTGATAGGCGCGCACCAGTTCCGCGAGGTCCGCGGGCGCGAGTGCGTCGAGCCCAGCGCCCGCCGGGAAGGGCTCCGGCGCCAGCCGGTCGTGGCGCACCCGCAGGCAGCGCGGGGCGATGATGGGCTCGGCGGCCAGGGTCATCAGACGCTCGCGGCGCTCCAGCTCGCCGGGCCAGGTGCTGGTGACGACCAGCAGCGCGGCGTTGGAGCGCACCAGCCGCTCGATCAGCTCCTCGACCAGCGACGTGGCCCGGTGCAGGTCCTCGACGAAGACGACCACCGGCAGCCCCGGTCGCGCGAGGCGGGTCAGCATGCCGACCGTCTCGTCGATCGGGTCCGGGCGCGGGTCGCCGCTCAAGGGGCCGGCAGCGGCGAGGATCTCGCGGTGGCGCCGGGTTTCGGCGGCCTTGCCGACCCCGAGCCGGGCGAGCTTGACCAGCAGTCCGCCGCCAGGGATGCCGGCGCTTGCGGCCCACTCCAGCGCCATGCCGACGCCATGGCCGGCCAGCTCGTCGCCCACATCCCCGCCGGCCTGTCCGAGCCGGGCACGGCTCGGGCTCAGGCGCTCCGGCAGCGATGCGAGCCTGGCCCAGGCGGCGTCGAGATAGACCGCATGAGCTTCGATCTGCTGCAAGTCTTCGAGCAAGCTCTGGGAGGCGGTGCCGCTGCTGCGCTGCTCGCAGGCGATGCCCCACCAGAAGAAGCCGGGCAGGGCGCCCGGTGCGCGGTCGAAGCGGGCCGCGTCCGGGAAGACGCGCTTGCGGCGGGAGGACACATCGCCTGGGATGGCGTCGGTCGCCTCCAGGATGGTGGCGGGCCAGTAGCGCCGGGGGCCTGCGCCATTCGCGCCGGCAACCGCGACCGCGCGCGGGGCGAGCCGCGCATAGAGCGCCTGAGCGACACGGGTCTTGCCCCAGCCGGACGGGGCCTCCAGCGAGACCCAGCGCGCCTCGCCTCGCGTCTCGGCTGCGTCTAGGATGGCAAGCAGTCCGTCGACCAGACGGATGCGGGACTCGCCGAGAAAGGGAGGCTGCGCGGGCTGCGTGTCCATGGGATGGCTCCGGTGGCGTCTCGGTTCGGTCGTTGTTTAACTGAGGTGTGACGTGTTCTCGTTACCTTGCGTATGCCCGTGGCGCCACAGGCTGCGCTATGGCGCCCGACGTATTTCCCGGAGAAATTCCAAAATCCGTCCCTCCACCCAATACACCGGCCGCCAGGGCCGATTGCCCGCGACAAAGCCGACATGGCCGCCGTGACGGGTAAGTTCCAGCGTGACCGTGGGGCCGAGTTCGTGCGCGAACGGGACCGTCGACGGGAACATGAAGGGGTCATCCTGCGCATGGATGATCAGAGTCGGGGTGGTGATGCGGGGCAGGAATTGCCGACAACTGGCGCGGGTGTAGTAGTCGAAGACACCGGCGAAGCCGCACAGCGGGGCGGTCACCTGATCATCGAACTGATTGAAGCTGCGAATGCTGTCGATGTCCAGGTCCAAGGGGCAGGGGAGGGCGGCGAACTTACGCCGGAAGGCCCGCTTGAGCTTATCGACCAGGTAGCGGCGATAGAACCGCGAGGCGCCAAGATCCAGCCGCAGCATGGCGTCGCGCAGGACGAAGGGAACCGACACCGCGATGCCGACGCCGAGCAGCGGGGCGTTGTTCCCCGTCTCGCCGCCGCGCTCACCCAGGTATTTGAGCAGCAGGTTGCCGCCCAGTGAGAAGCCGATGGCGGCCAGGGGGACGCCTTCAGGGTCTTGGGCCAGGTGGGTGAGGACCTCGTGCAGATCCTCGCTGGCCCCCGAGTGGTAGGAGCGCGCCAGCCGGTTGGGTTCACCGGAGCAACCGCGCAGGTGCATGAAGATCGGCTGGTAGCCGGCGCGGTTCAGGGCGTCGAGCAGGCTGCCGGCATAATGCGATTGCAGATCCCCTTCGAGTCCGTGGATCACCAGGACGCGCGGGCCTGCGCCCGGGCCCAGGGCCAGATCGATGAAGTCGCCGTCCGCCAGTTCGATGCGCCGCCGGGTGAGTTGCAGGCACGGGCGCTGTCGCGCCAGGCTGGGCCAGATGGTTTGGAGGTGCGGTCCCGGCAGCCACCAGGTCGCGCGGAAGCTGCTTTCGATGATGCGGCCCATGGGGCGCTCCGGTTGGTCGGGGTCGTTTGTAGATGTAATCGCCGGACGTGGGGGCGGGTTTCAAACCCGCCCCTACAACGGCAAGGATCTGTCTGGAGATCAGGTGTAAAGCATCCTCCGCATACTCGACAACCTACGGCATTGCGATGTTTTCGGGTTCGGAGCGAATCCGTTCACACTATCGAGAGCGATGCCCATCCTAAGCGCGTCTGCGGCCACCTCATTTTAGACCGCACTCGCCATGCCCCTTGACGTTGAGCCCGATCGCCCTCGTCGCCTATACTCGCAAGCCTTGAGGGGCAACTTCTCCAGCCGCCCTTGCGCCAGGAATTTTCAGATGCGGAAACCTCTTACCTTGCTGATCGCGGCCCTGTTGGCCGGGCCCGCCGCCCTGGCCACATCCGCTGCCCGCGCCGACGATCTACTCCAGATCTACGACATCGCCGTGCAAAGCGACCCCTTGCTGCGTGAGGCCGAGCAGCGACTCTTCGCCACCAAGGAGATCGAGCCCCAAGCGCGTGCGCTGCTGCTGCCCAATGTCGCGTTGCAGGGGACCGCCGATTACAACAACGTCACATTGAGTGGTCGGGGTGTCACCGGCGGCAACCGTAGCGACAGCTTTGTAACCCAGGGCGTGCAGGCGGTGGTCAATCAAACGGTCTACAACCGTGCCAACTGGATGACCCTGAAGCAGACCGGCGACACCATCGCCCAGGCGGAGGCGCAGTACCGAAATACCCAGATCGAACTCATGGTGCGCACCACACAAGCCTATTTTGACGTGCTGCAGGCGGCGGATGCGGTGACCGTGTCGGAGGCGCTGGTGCGCGCCGACGAGCGTCAGTTGGAGCAGTCCAAGCAGCGCTTCGAGGTCGGCCTGGTCGCCATCACCGACGTCAACGACAGCCAGGCGTCCTACGATCGGTCCAAGGCCAACCTGATCACCGCCAAGCGCACTCTGGACAACGCCTGGGAGGCCCTGCGGGTGATCGTTGGACCCTTGAGCGTGCCGCTGGCCCGATTGGGCGAGACCCTGCCGTTGGCGCCGCCGGAACCCAATGATGTCCAGGCTTGGGCCGACAGCGCCCGGCGCAACAACTTCGGCATCATCGCGTCCACCGAGGCGGTGGCGGCCGCCAAGCTGCAGATCGAGATCGCGAAATCGGGTTTCTACCCGACATTGGGACTGCAGGCGGGTTACGACATCGCCCGCTCCGGAGCCGAGTTCAACACCGACTCGAATACGGCGTTTGTCGGCTTGACCCTGAACGTCCCGATCTATCAGGGCGGTGCGGTCGTCTCCCAAACCCGTGAGGCCGGCTACAATTTCCGTGCCGCTCAGGATCAACTGGACCAAACCCGCCGTCAGGTCGATCAGCAGGTCAAAGACGCCTTCCGCGGAATCATTTCCAGCATCGAGGACGTGAAGGCCCGTCAGGCCGCGGTCGTCTCGGCCCGCTCCTCGCTGGAGTCCACCGAGGCGGGTCTGGAGGTCGGCACCCGCACCCAGGTCGACGTGCTCAACGCCCAGCGGCAGCTCTTTCAGGCCGAGTTCGACTATCTCGCGTCGCGGTATACCTACATCATCAACGGGGTCAAGCTACATCAGGCGACCAGCACGCTGAGCCGGGATGTTCTGGCCAAGGGCAATGCCTGGCTGAAACCGAGCGACCTGGTGCCGCCGCCGGCGTACTAAGGTGATTTCCGGGAAAGCATCTACCGCCGTGTAGGGGCGAATTCATTCGCCCCTACAACCCAACAGGCTTTCTGCGCATGCGCAGTCGGGATGCCTATTCACGGAAATCGCCTTAGGGGCGACTAAAGTCGCCCCTACAGGTTGCTACATCGTTTCCCGGAAATCACCTAGGCGACATAGGCCGCTCACTCAGCACGCTGCACTCAACCATGTCTGGTAATAGTTTCGGCAAACTTTTCGTCGTCACCGGTTTCGGTGAGAGTCACGGTCCGGCGATCGGCGGGGTGGTGGACGGCTGTCCGCCTGGGCTGGCGCTGTGCGAGGCGGATTTGCAGCACGATCTGGATCGGCGCAAGCCGGGGCAGTCGCGGCACACCACGCAACGCCGCGAGTCGGATCGGGTCGAGATCCTCTCCGGCGTCTTCGAGGGGATCACTACCGGCGCACCGATCGGGCTGCTGATCCGCAATGAGGATCAGCGCTCCAAGGACTATGCCGAGATCGCCGCCCGGTACCGGCCGGGCCACGCCGACTACACCTACGATCAGAAATACGGCCGTCGCGATTACCGCGGCGGTGGACGCTCCTCGGCCCGCGAGACCGCGGTGCGGGTGGCGGCCGGCGCCATCGCCAAGAAATATCTGGCCGAGCGGTACGGCGTGCTGGTGCGCGGCTATCTCTCCCAGTTGGGGCCGATCCGACCCCAGCGGTTTGCCTGGGACCAGGTGGAGCAGAATCCCTTTTTCTGCCCCTGTGCCGACACCGTGCCCGTGCTGGAAGCCTTCATGGACGCGTTGCGCAAGGAGGGCAACTCCATCGGCGCGGCGGTCACCGTCGTGGCCAGCGGTGTACCGGCCGGCTGGGGCGAGCCCATCTTCGACCGGCTGGACGCGGACATCGCCCATGCGCTGATGAGCATCAACGCGGTCAAGGGCGTAGAGATCGGCGCCGGTTTCGGCTGTATCGAGCAGAAAGGGACCGAGCATCGCGACGAACTGACCCCGGACGGATTCCTGTCGAACAACGCGGGCGGCATCCTGGGCGGCATCTCGTCGGGGCAGTCGATCATCGCCCGGGCGGCGCTCAAGCCGACCTCCAGCATTCGCTTACCGGGGCGCACCATCGGCACCGACGGCCAGCCCGCCGAGGTCGTGACCACCGGCCGCCATGATCCCTGCGTCGGCATTCGCGCCACCCCGATCGCCGAGGCCATGCTGGCGCTGGTGCTGATGGATCATTGCCTGCGCCAGCGCGGCCAGAACGCCGGGGTGACCCCGCCGACGCCGCCGATCCCCGCCGCGGCGCCGCCCGGCACTGCCGACGCGCCATGACCTTGGGCACCGCCCGCCGCCGACCGCTCCCCCGCGGATGACCGCACGCGCCGCCGCCGGGCTGCCGTACTGGCGGCTCTCGGCCTATTACCTTTTTTACTTCGCCGCACTGGGCGCGCTGGTGCCCTACTGGGGCCTGTTTCTCCAATCCCGCGGGTTCGATGCGCTGGCCGTCGGTCAGTTGATGGCCATCCTGGCGATCACCAAAGTCATCGCCCCGATGCTCTGGGGCCACCTGGTCGACCGCTCCGGGCAGCGTATGCCACTGGTGCGGCAAGCCTCACTGGGGGCGATCCTGGTGTTCGGTGTCGTGTTCATCGCCGACGGCTTCTGGGCCATGGCGGTGGCCATGACCCTGTTCAGCTTTTTCTGGAATGCCTCGCTGCCGCAGGTGGAGGCCGTGACCTTCAATCACCTGGGTGCGCGGGTCTCGCGCTACGCGCTGGTGAGGGTCTGGGGGTCGGTCGGTTTCGTGCTGGTCGTCGGCGTGCTGGGGTTCCACTTGGAACAGGCGCCGCTGTCTATCGTACCGATGTGGGTCCTGACACTCTACGTCGGGGTCTGGATCAGTTCGCTGTGGATCCCGGATTGCCCATCGGCCACGACCAGCGGCCCGGCGCCCTCACTGCGGGGGCTGCTGCGTCGGCCCGAGGTCCTGGCGTTCCTGGCCGCCTGTTTCCTGATGCAATTGAGTCACGGCACCTACTACGCCTTCTACTCCATTCATCTCAAGGAGGCCGGTTATTCGACCGGTGCGGTCGGCGCCCTCTGGATGCTGGGGGTGGGGGCGGAAGTGCTGGTCTTTCTGGTCATGCACCGGCTGCTGGAACGGTTCGGGGCGCGCCGGGTGTTGATCGTGAGCCTGGCCCTGGCGGTTGTCCGGTGGCTGTTGATCGGGGCCTGTGTCGAGTTCGTCGCCATCCAGGTGTTTGCCCAATGCCTGCATGCGGCCACGTTTGGCACGTTTCATGCCGCTGCGATCCATATGGTGCATCACTACTTCCCTGGGCCGACCCAGGGGCGGGGCCAGGCCATCTACAACAGCCTGAGTTTTGGCGCCGGCGGTGCCCTCGGGAGCCTGATCGGCGGCCTGGTGTGGACCACGCCCGGACCCTTCGCCGCCTTTGGCGTCGGGGCCGCCGCCGCGGCGATCGGACTCTGGGCGGTGTGGCGCTGGGTGGATCTCGGGCATCGGTACTGACACTGGTGGCGCATTGCGTCCACGCGGGCGCATCCGCCGCAGCGGCCTTGATCATCGCCCCGGCCAGCCGAGGCGCCGGCCGGCTGGAGTCCAAGGCTTCAGCCTTGGATCGGCAGGCCAAGGCTGAAGCCTTGGACTCCAAGTGAGCATCGCTGGCCGGAACGATGATCAAGGCCGCCGCACCGGCTTGGCTCAGACCCGGAATGTCTCACGCCAAGGCGCCAAGACGCCAAGGGTCTTCAAGGCGATAGCGACACCGGATTTTCCTGATTTGAGACCTGATTCGCCTCTTGCGTTGGCCTCGCTATGTCGTAATATGCGCCGAGCGACAGACCGACAATGAAGTTTGTTAATCTCGTTAATGCTATCTGTCAATCATCGGGCCGTTACCGGAGAGTGTGCTCGCTGGGCTGAGACTGGTCTCGCCCGTGCAGCGGCCCACCCGAAACTGGCTTAGCGGCATACATTGTCTTATTATCAAGCAACTTACACCATCATGTCAGACTCCAGAACCTATCCGATCCTCCCCGGCCGCCGCTATCCGCCGGGTGCCACGGTCGAAGAAACTGGCGTGAACTTCTCGGTCTACAGCCGCCACGCGGTCGGGGCCGAATTGTTGCTCTACGCCGATGCGGACAGTGACCAGCCCTTTCAGGTCATCCGTCTCGACCCGGAGAACAATCACAGTTTCTTCTCCTGGCATGTCCTGGTCGTCGATCTGCCGCCGGGGACGCACTACACCTGGCGCATGGATGGACCCCATGACCCGCGCGGACACGGCTGGTGCTTCGATCCCAGTATCGAGCTGCTTGACCCCTGGGCGCGTGCCGTCAACGTGTCCAACTGGGATCGCTGGCGCCGCCAGACCGAAGGGGTTCAGCCGCACGACTCGCCACGCGCCGTGGTGCTCGCCGACGAGTACCACTGGTGCGGGGATACGCCGATCCGTGTGTCCTCGGAGCAGATGATCATCTACGAGATGCACGTCGGCGGTTTCACCCGGCACCCGTCGTCCGGCGTGCAGCACCCCGGCACCTTTTCCGGGCTGATCGAGAAGGTGCCGTACTTGCAGGACTTGGGTGTCACCCATGTCGAGCTGATGCCGGTGATGGCGTTCGATGAACAAGACGTGCCGGAGGCGGTCTGGGCCTCGGGTTTGCGCAACTATTGGGGTTACAGCAGCTTCGGCTTCTTCTCGCCGCACCCCGGCTATTGCGTGACCCCGGAGCAGGGCAGTCACCGGCGCGAGTTCAGAGACATGGTGCGCACCCTGCACCAGGCTGGTATCGGCGTTATTTTGGACGTGGTCTTCAACCACACCTGCGAGGGCAACGGGCGCGGCCCGACGCTGTCCTTCAAGGGGTTCGGCAACGAGACCTTCTACTGCCTGGATCAGCTCGACAAGACCATCTATCTGGACTTCACCGGCTGCGGCAACACCGTCAGCGCCAACCACCCCTTCGTCGCGCGCTACATCCTGGACTGCCTGGAGTATTGGGTGCGCGAGATGCATGTGGACGGCTTCCGTTTCGACCTGGCGAGCGCCATGGCGCGCGACGCCAACGGCCATCCCATGGAGCACCCGCCGGTGCTCTGGGGAATCGAGCTCTCGGACACCCTGGCGGCCAGCAAGATCATCGCCGAGGCCTGGGATGCGGCCGGTCTCTACCAAGTCGGCTCATTCCCCGGCTATCGCTGGATGGAATGGAACGGTCGCTATCGCGACAGCATCCGCCGGTTCGTGCGCGGCGACACCGGCATGATCCCGGAAGTGGCGACCCGGCTGGCGGGCAGCAGCGACCTCTACGGGGCGAATCTGCGCCAGCCGATCAACAGCATCAACTTCGTCACCTGCCACGACGGGTTCACCCTGTGGGACCTGGTCTCCTACCACACCAAGCGCAACGTGGCCAACCGCGAGGGCAACCGCGACGGCAACAATGACAACCTGAGCTGGAACTGCGGCATCGAGGGCGAGACCACGGACGCCGAGGTTCTGGCCCTGCGGCGGCGCCAGGCCAAGAACCTGCTGACCCTGCTATTCATCAGCCAGGGCATTCCGATGCTGCTGGCCGGCGACGAAGTGCTGCGCGGACAATCCGGCAACAACAACGCCTGGTGTCAGGACAACGCGCTCGGCTGGTTCGACTGGTCGTTGGTCGAAACCAACCGCGAACACCTGCGCTTCGTGCGCGGCCTGATCGCCCTGCGCAAGCGCCATCCCAGCCTGCGCCGCCGCCGCTTTCTGGCCGGACAGAGCCGCAACGGCGCCGACATGGCCGACGTCACCTGGCACGGCACCCAGGTCGGCACCCCGCCGTGGGACGACCCCACCGCCCAGACCCTGGCCTTCACCCTGGCCCCGATCGAAGCCGACGAACCGCCCCTGTACATTGCCATCAACATGGCCGCCGCCGCCCAGCGCTTCGAACTGCCCGCGCTGCCGGGACGCGTCTGGCACAGCGCACTCGACACCGGCGGCGCTTCACCGCTGGACGTCACCCGGCCCGAGGACCAGATCGCGCTTGAACCCGGGCCGTTGGTACTGCGCTCGCGCAGTGTGGTTGTGCTGGAGAGCCGGCCGAACCGGGGGTATAGCCTGCGGAACTGATCTTCAGGCAAACCTATGGGCAGGCAGACCCTTGGGTAGGGGCGGGTTTTAAACCCGTCCTAATATGCCCTTCGAACCTGATATCCAGACCGACCATTGGTGTAGGGGCGGGTTTCAAACCCGCCCCTTGTATGTCCGGTTATCACCTGCGACGCCGATAACGGTGAAAAAATAACCGGCCCAGCCGTAGGTCGGGTTAGCGCAGCGTCACCCCACAGCGGGCTGGCCTTGTGCCATTTGTTTTGATACGCCAGCGATCCCCCCCGTGGGAGCGGCCTCCGGCCGCGATGAGACGCGCCGGATGCCGCAGCCCCTCCCCAACCCGCCAAGCGTTGTCTGATCGGGAATCATTCGCCACGGAAGAACATGGAAAGACACGGAAAATAGACGTGCTTCCGTATCTTTCCGTGTTCCTCTGTGTCTATTCGTGGGCCTTGATCAGCGATCCGGCCGGCCGCGATCGGTCCGCACCGTTGACCCGACGGTAAGACCGCGATCTATGAGGTCCGCTGCGCGGACCAACGACCGTGAAGAGCGCGCGATGGCCGGGACCATCCTCAAGAGCGACGCCCCAGCGACGGTCAGACGGGATATCGGGTCATCGTCGGCCGGTTGGCCCCGGCTGTAGAAGCGGCTTCCGCGGCAGCAATTCCAAATTTGACCCTACCCCGTATTTGGCCGGCTTCGGGGCTTGCGCGAAGCCGGCCGCAGACCCTCCAGCATGAAGTCAAACCGGTCATCCCAGGAGTCGAAAGGCAGATACTGAGAAAGCGCGTGCAGGTGTTCAAAGAAGGTCTGGCGCGAGGGTAACAGGGCACGCACAGCCCGATAGCGGTGGTCCAGGCAGTCAAGGACGGTGTGGACCAGGTAGGCCAGGATGATCAGGGTCGCCAGCACGGCGGACAGGTGCTGTTTGCCATGGGAATAAGTGGGAATAAGGGGCCAGGCTCAATTAGTCATTCTCCGTCGGCCAAATTTAATTGAGCCTGGCCCCTTATCCCCCAGTAATTCAAATACCTGGGCGGCCAACCGGCGCAGTGGTGTCACTCCCAGGCGTCAACGTGCCTCAAATAGCGTCGAGCGTTCCGGTATGCCGCCAGGATGAAAGGGTTGCAACCAGTGGAACAACTGACGATAGGCATCGCGACAGCACCGCCCGAGTGCGATCAGGAACCACACCATAAACCATCCCGGCAACCGTCTGCACCGCGTGCGATCATGGCCCGTTTCTGCCAACACGGCGTCAATGCGCGCACGCGGGATGATGAGTTGCAAAGCCCGGAGTCGTTCGACCGTTGGCCAAGACGCGACCCCCGCTGTTTCCTGGTGCATGTCAGTCACCGTAGCCCCCTGATCAGTTTAAGATTTCATGGAATCTAGCCTGGCAGTTTGAGCCTCTAGCGGTGTCCGCAAGCCCCTGAACTGAAAAGCCGCCCGGCGGGGGAAAACTTTCGTTTACCCCAGCCCGGAACGAACAATCAGTCAGTTGCGCGCGTGGGCTGGGGCGGCAGGCGAA
>Ga0247835_1000400_pt1 | contig 63225 bp, 47 predicted proteins | sample LaCtaG_3_FD_189912 | JGI IMG/M metagenome (GOLD analysis project Ga0247835, IMG submission 189912) | Freshwater microbial communities from meromictic Lake La Cruz, Castile-La Mancha, Spain - LaCruzMarch2015_13.5m | ecosystem: Environmental > Aquatic > Freshwater > Lake | place: Spain: Castile-La...
GATGATTTTTGTCTTCTTCATCTTAAAAATGTCGCAAAATCGCTAATTACATACTTTTAAAGTACAGTCTCCGTTTTTTTTGCTATCTTAATCCTTCGTACACTCCTGATTCCGCATTCCGCATTCCATTAATTCCGCATTGGCAAGTCTTGAGCATGCATCAGTCGCGCCACCGGGTAAAGGCGATGTGTGGGCTCATACCATGGCGAGTGTCGGTACACCCAGTCGAGTTGTGCTTGAGCACTGCTGGCAAGTTCCGGATCGGCGGTGCGCGCATGCTCCAGTTGGGTGCGCACTTCGGGGTGATCGCGCAGGTACGCCTCGGCGAGGTCTTCAAAGACGTAGCCGGAGAAGTACTCTTTTTGCATGAGGATGGGGTCAAAGAAGTTCCAGGCAAACCAGGAATCCGGTGCATGAGGCTCCAGGGTTTCCATCAGATAACGATTGGCATATTGGTTCAACAGCACCACTATATCTCCTTTGTAGAAGGGGCGTTTTAGTGTTTTGGTGGTGGTTTGAATGCTGTGGTGGAAATAGTGCCCTTCCCAGGCGTCCCGGTTTTTGAAAGCGTCAATGGTGTAAAAATGGGCTTCCAGTTCGATGTTTTCGGTCAGGGTATGCATTTCTACGCCGTTGATGCGCAGCCGCTCGATGACGTTTTCCCATGCTTGGGGAATGACATAGGCAAACGGTTTTTCTGCCACTACTTTCGGCTCGAAGTAATTGTAATAAGGAATGGTTTTTTCGAACGGTTCGCTGCGGTCGTACCAAAGGCGGGGCATACCCGATACCGCGCTGGGTTTGTATTTGGCGGCGTATCCTTTGAACTGGAGGTCGTCCCAACGCGAGGTATCCATAGCCCAGTCAAGCACAAACTGCGGTTTGGTTCTGGTATTTGCCCATGCTTCGGCCCGCGCGCGGCCAAGTGCTTCGTGGTGTAGGCTTACAAACTGAATGACCGATTCCATAAACGCGTGGGTACTCCACATGCGGTCTATAAAAGGCTTGAGCATGTGGGTTTCGGGCATGAAGCCGATGGTATTCCACAGGGCCGCATAGCCAGTGGAATAACGCCCGTAATCGACAAACCCTGCGATGCCCCCGTCGGGTATTTCGGTAAACCCGTCTACATACGGGATCATTTCCCAGCCCCGGTTTTTCATGTCGGCGTACAACTCGGGCAGCATGGTTTGTTGTAAAAACGTTCCAAGTGGCGCTTCCAATTTGGCGAATTGGGTAGCGATGAGCGTCATCGTGTACTGGTAATCTGCACCGTTGGAGGTGTGGTTGTCTACAAACACATCGGGCAGCCAGGTGGTAAAAATATGGTTGAACGTGCGGGCATTGCGGGAGTCTGTTTTGACAAAGTCGCGGTTCAGGTCGTAGTTGCGGTTGTTGCCCCGGAAACCGTAAGCCTCCGGGCCGTCCTGGTTGGCGCGGCTGAAGGATCCCCGGTTGATGCAGCCATCGACGTTGTACACCGGAATGACCACGATGACCAAATGCTCCAGCAAAGCCATTTTTTCGGGATTGGTCAAAAAATCGCGCAGGAGCAACACGGTGGCGTCTATACCCTCAGGTTCGCCCGGGTGAATGCCGTTGTTGATGAGCAGGATGCGCCGATTGGACGCCCGAATTCGAACCGGGTCGAATACGCCATCTTTAGACAATACGGCGATGTGCAGGGGATGGCCGCTGTCTGTACTGCCCACTGCTTTGAACTGGAAAACACCGGGGTAAGCGGCGGCCATGTTGTCATAACAGGCAATGATTTCCGGGTAAGTAAGGGTTTGGTTGGGGTTTGTTTCAAACGGTATGGTAAAGTTTGCCATGGCGATGGGTTTACATTGAGCAAAAAAAAGCAGGAAAATGAAGGACAGCAAACAATGCCGTATTCCCGAAAGCAACATGATGGTCTGTTTAAAGGCCTAAAAATAGGACACATCGGGCAAACAAATGCAGCTCATGGCAATGTTCCAAAAAACGCACAAAACGTACTGGTACCGGGCCTGATAAATGTCCCTCGTATTGGGCTGATAACACTATCCCGATTCCGGCATCAAATGTAAACGTTCAAACAAACAACCACAGCCATGAAATACAATCAAAAATTCGGCCTCCTGTTCAGCCTCAGCCTGCCCCTGTTTTTTTTCAACTGCGACAAGACTGAAAACGTCGTTTTTGAAGCTCAAGACCTCTTCGAAGTTGAAAACGAAGACCATTCATTCCGCGACACCATCCCGCAGGTAGAGGCCGTGCCGGTATTCGATGTGGCCATCCGCGAAGCCATTTGCCTGCAAGGTGGCAAACGCCTGGAAGCTGTTGTGCGCAATTTGAGCGGACGAGCAGATTTGTACACCTACCATTTCCAATGGAAAGTGGACGGCATACTGCAAGTGGAGGGCGCATTGTTGCCTTGCCAAATAGGCCACCTGGCTGAAGTAGCTGTTACCCGCTATCCGGATCAATTGGTAGTGGTGCGGCAATTGGAACTCGGCGACGACACTGAAGAGGCCGAATTGTTATACGACGTACACTAATATCCATCAAACACACCATGCCCGCTTTGGATAAAGTCCAAAGAGGGCATTTTATATTAGCTTTTTTGCATTATTACAGAAATATTTTTTTTTAAAAAGACCTGATAACATTTTTACCTTTCCGGTATAAACACGTATTCGTCAGTTCGAACGCCTTTTCTTTTTCCATATTAGTACACCTGTAAACTCTTTTTCAACCATGTTAAACTGCATTAAAATGAAAAATCTGATTTTCCCAGGGCTGTTCATGCTCCTGTTCTCCCTGCTTTCCACAGCCGGGTTTGGACAACAAAAACCCGCGTCTTCCACAACGCCCCAAAAACTGCTCCCCTGTGAAGAAGCCGTGAAGGCAGCCCGCAAAGCCAACCAGGTACGGGCCAACGCCGAATGCCGCACTGTTTTTCAATGCGTAGAATGCATTGACTCCAGAAGCAAGGAAAAAACGTGTAAATCGTTGAGTGTACAACCGGATAAAAAATCCTGCCTCAACGCCTCCGAAATTCCTCAAAACATCAATATCGGGACTTCACCGAGCGACAAACAAACTGTTGTGGAGCCATTTGGCCTGGAGATCATCCAGAACCACTGTTACAATGGCGGTGTATCGCTGGAGGCCATTGTGCCCACAGACGGGCAATCGAGCATAGATGGCAAAGCACAGGCCACCATGTACTCTTTTCTGTGGGAAATTGACGGTGGCAAGGGCGGACATGCCGCCGTATTAAATTGTGTAACAGGCAAAAAGGCGACTGTTCGGGTGACCAAATTGTCATCAGGCGAGGCTGTAACCCGAGTAGTCAACCTCTCCGGCAGCAGCGTTCAAAGTGCAAAAGCCACCTCAAAATTGGTTGCTGCTTATCGCAAGACGAGTTGCTTCGGCGTTTGCCCGGCGTATGAAGTGCAAATTTTTGACGACGGCCTGGTCACCTGGAACGGCATCATGAACACCGGCACGCCCGGAAAGGCACGCAAGCAAATGGACAAGTCGGAGGTTACCAAAGTGCAGGAAAAAGCCGCTTTGACCAACTTTTTCAGCATGAATGACCATTATCCGGACTACCCGATTGTAGACGCGTCGGCTACCATCATTTACATGAGCGGCAACACCAAAGAAAAACAGGTGACCGCCATCACGGGTGCGCCCAAAGGCTTTTACGACCTGGAGCAGCATTTCAAAGAGCTCATTGCTACAAATGGATGGTTAATAGAACCCAGGGGGGCAGCCAGCAAAAAAAATACAGGCCAGAATCTGGACAGTAAAAACTAAGCCTTCAGCGTGTTTGCAACGCAAAAACGGGCTTGTTCAGCTGTTGAATAGTCCGTTTTTGTGTTTTATTAAGACCTTGGTCGACGAAAAGTGCTAATTTGATACACCATGAGAATGAATGTGCTGTTGTTTTTCCTGCTTTTGATGGGTACCCTCGTCGCCCAGGAAAGAGGGGTTGTGCCCATATCAAAAACGGGATCAGGAATGCCGAATGCAGAAGCGGCCGTGCATGCTGTCTTGGTGGGCATTTCTGATTATCAGGATGAGGACATACCTGACCTGCAATTTGCCGATAAGGACGCCGAGGCGTTTGCCAACTACCTGCGTTCCCCTGCAGGAGGAGCGTTGGATGCAAGCCACTTGAAATTGTTGTTCAACGCACAAGCCACCACTGGTCAGATTATTGCCGCACTCGACGGGCTGATCAGCGCCTGTAAAGCGGGCGATGTTGCCATCATCTACTTCAGCGGGCATGGCGACGTGGAGCGCGTCACCAAATTCCAGCGGGGGTATTGGCTCACCTACGACTCCCCCGCAGCGGTGTATGCCGCAGGCGCATTTTCACTTGTTTTTTTGCAAGACATCATCACCACCCTGTCGGAACAAGGCGTACAAGTAATTGTGGTGAGCGACGCGTGTCGGGCGGGCAAACTGGCGGGCAGCGCATTCGGCGGAGCGCAGGCCACCACCGCCGCCCTGGCGCAACAGTACGCCAATGAAGTCAAAATCCTGTCGTGCCAACCCGACGAATTCAGCCTCGAAGGAACCCAATGGGGCGGCGGACGCGGTTGCTTCAGTTACCACTTCATAGACGCCTTGTACGGCATGGCAGACCACAACCAGGACGGCGCAATTAACCTCCTCGAACTAAGCCGATACCTCGAGGACAAAGTACCCGCCGAAACAGCCCCACACCAACAAATACCGAATACTGTAGGCAATAAAGCTACCCGTATGGCTACTGTCCATGCAGCGACGCTGGCGCAATGGCAAAAACAAAAATCGGAAGGCGGCCTGGCTTTCGGCAAAATTGACGCCAAGGGAATGGAACACATAGCGCTGACCCGCACAGACACCAGCATCTACGCCTTATATACGGCATTCACCAATGCGCTGGAACAGGGGCGATTGATGCGCATCGACTCCACTTCAAGCCTTTCGGCCGATGATTATTACAACATATTGATTCAGGAGCCATCCATTGCCCATTTGCACGGATTGATGACGCGCAATTTTGCCGCCGCGTTGATTGATGAGGGACAACAAATCATCAATCAGTATCTTAAAGGCGACATGAAAGCGGTTGAAATGTTAGAAATGAACCAGATTTCTTCGAAACAATTGGCCGATCAATTTTATCGTGCAGCGGCATTGCTGGGCGAAAAACATTATTACTATCCTTCTGTCAAATCCAAAGGGCTGTATTTCGAATCGTATGCTGTATACAGCCGGGGGCTTCCCTGGGAAGAAGCAAGGGCACTGGACATCCAGTGTATGCGCCAGGCAGTGGCCATTGACCCTTCCGCAGCTTATATATGGTACAACCTGGCATATTTAATGCCCAAAGACAGCACCGAGAAGTACATAAAAAAATTAGAAGAACTGGTACCAAACTGGCCAGTTTGGCACCAGTGGGCCGGTGTGCAATTTGCAGAAGATCAACCGGTAAGGTCTATAGGTTATTTCAAACGGGCCATCGCACTCCACGAGGGCTGGCTGCCCCCCCTTCAAGGCATATCCAGACCTTTGGACCAACTGGGCCGAACAAATGAAGCCAACAAATACCGGGAAATGGTAGTGGCGTTGGCGCAAAGGCAATGGGAAAAGGACTCCTCATCCCTCAGTATTTATGATTGGGATGCTTTAGTTCGGTCACTGCTCCACTTGAACCGGCTGGAAGAAGCACGGGTGGCTGCAAAAAGATACAATGTCCTTTATCCGGAAAGCCCAAAAGGCTGGGAGATATTGGCAAAGCTTTCCACCCAACTTGGCTATTTCGAGGATGCAGAACGCGCCTACCAAAATTGCCTTTCACTTGACTCTACATCGTATATTCGGTGGGAATACCTCGGGTATTTCTACCTCATTTCCCAACAATATGATAAGGCTGAGCAAGTCGTTTTGAAAAGCATATCAATTGATAATCATGCAGTTAACGCATGGAACAACCTTGGATTTATTTACCTGGAAACCCAACGTTATGCCCAGGCTGAAGAGGCCCTGAAAAAAGCCATATCCATGAACCCGGGCATGCCCAACCCACGCAAACACTTAGCCACTTTGTACATGCGTACTGGCCAAATTAAAGAAGCGCAGGATGGATTCGACGAGGTAATCAGGCTTGATCCGGAATACCATGGCGGATATTTGGGCCAGGCTTATTTGCTGGCGGCTGAACACAAAACAACCAAAGCGTTGCGCTACGTGGAGCAAGCCATCAAAAAAGACGCATTTTACTGGCAACTGAACAACGACCCCGATCTCGCCGTTCTTCGCTCCATGCCGGCATGGACGGTCATGATGCAAAAATACTTCCCCGAACAGCTAAAACATTAAAATAATGTAAGGCTTTTATACCTTTGTCTGCAAAGGCTATTTGGATAACGCCAATCGTGCTGCCCTTCACCAACTCTCTGATGACATTAATGGATGTTGGTATTAATCCCACCTTACCCCTCCGTCGAGCGTATTCGATCTGTAAAGCCGACCTATGAAGAGACTAACACTTTTACTCCTGTGCAGCATTTGCTTTTTTGACGCCGCTGCCCAGGAATCCATTCTGATACCACCATTAGGGCATGCCGACAGGATTACATCCGCAGCTGCTTCACCCGACGGAAAATACTTCATGACCGCTGGCGGTTCTGACCATACCGCTATGCTGTGGGACTCAACAGGAGACCTGCTCCTCGTCTTGCGCGGCCATTTGGGCAGTGTTGAGCACGTGGAGTTTTCCAAGGACGGTGAATACCTGCTCACTGTTGACGGGGCCATTCGCATCTGGAGCATTACCGGCGCTTTATTGACAAATTTGCCCATTCAATACAAGTTTAGCACGGCTTGTTTCACTCCCGACAGCCGCAACATCATGGCCGGGGGAAACGACGGCACACTCGTGAAGATGGATTTTTCCGGCAAAATAGCCCCCTCCGCATTCAAAGGGGGCACCCGGGGCATAACCGATGTGGTTTGTACGGTCGACATGGTTGTATCGGCCGACTCTGCTGGCACCCTCAGGGTACACAAGTATAATGGCGACCTAAAAGAACAGTGGCAGGCCCACAGTGACGGCCCTGTGTCGCTCGCCCTCAGCGCCAACGGCAACCGCATACTCAGCGGTGGACGCGATAAAAAAGCGGTACTCTGGGGCATCCACGGCGAACGACTGAAAACTTTCGGGCCTTACGACGGCCCGGTAAACGACGTAGCCATTTCCGCAGATAGCCGATACCTTGCCGTAGGCCACAAGCCCCCCACGGATGGTAGCGATATTTTTGTGTGCGAAATGAATGGCACGCCGATGAAAGACTTCAAGTCGTTTCCTTTCGGGGTCAACACCATTTGCTTTTCAGCCGATGGCCAGCAAGTGCTTGCAGGCAGCAACGATAAAGTGGCCCAATCTTTTACCCTCGAAGGCAACCTCCGCTGCATTTTTGGCAAAGGGCCAGGCCCTGTGCGGTATGTATCTTTTTCGCCCGACGGCCGTTCGGTGCTGTGCGGCAGCAACGGCATGTCAAACCGCCTGTGGTGGCTGGACAGCCGCGAAGTCGTTCCCTTGGGCGTCAATACCAAAGACTACAACACGCCAACTGCCTACCTTGACAACGGCAATCGGGTCTTGCTGTGTGCGTTTGGCGATTCATTGCTGGTGTACAATACCGATGGTACACCAAACCAAACCCTGAAAAAACCCGCTCCCGCCAACATTGTCGCCATTAGCAATCCCGTGAATAACCTGTTTGTCACCACTGACATTGACGCATTTCCCAACCGCAAAGGCTCCTTTCAAATTTGGAAAACCAACGAGCAAACACCAGTTGCCGATGTGAAAGCGCACCGTAATTCAGTGAGTGGACTGGATATCTCTCCTGATGGCCTCCACCTGCTCACGGCGTCGGAACCGCCGTTCACCGACAGTGTGCGCCTGTGGGATATGCAGGGCAAACCTGTGCGCAGTTTTGGGCCTGGTTCGGGCAAGGTTGTTTTTTCGCGCGACGGGCAGCTCGTCGGGGCCCTCAACAACAGCAGCAGTTTTCAAGTGTGGAAACGCGACGGCACGCCCCTGCCAATCGCACAAATTACCCCTCTTCTTGAAATAGGCAAAACCACCTGTCTGGCATTTTCCCCCGATGGCAACAGCATGCTCGCCGGATATTCTGACAACACCATACGCCTCTGGAGCCTCGAAGGCCACAAGCTCCTCCGCACCTACAATGGCCACAGCGGGAAAATCCTGGAACTGAAATATGCTCCCGACGGACGCCATTTCATCAGTGGCAGCGACGACAATACGGCCCGCATCTGGGACGCTGAAAGCGAAAAAGTGTTGATCAGCCTGATTGCCGTGGGCCAAAAGGACTGGGTAGCCATCACCCCCGATGGCCTTTTCGACGCCTCGCCAGGGGCCATGAGCAGCCTGTATTTTGTCAATGGACTCGAAAAAATAAACCTCGAACTGCTCAAGCGACAGTATTACGAGCCAGGCCTCCTGGCTAAGGTGATGGGATACCAGGAGGGCGGCGTGCGCAAGGTAGATAAACCAAAAAACGAAGACCTTTTCCCTTTGATCAAATCGGCCGACATCGAAGGCGATCAATTGCATGTAAAAATTGAGGAGCGCAAAGGAGGCATGGGTAAGGTTATGTTGCTCCTCAATGACAACATCAAATTAGAAGACAACATCAACCCAAAGGGGAAATCTACCTTTAAGGCAGACCTCAATCAATATGCTGCTTTTTTGTTTGCCGACAGCGTAAACAAGCTGTCTATTCAAACGTTCAACCGCGACGGGTGGTTTCATTCCGAACCCTTTCCCTTGGCATACAAGCCTGCCGGTGTGGGACAAAAAGGCGACTCCAGCGCGACACTTGTGGCTTTCCGCCCCAAAAAAACAGCAGCCCTGGAGTCCATTAACCTGTATGCGCTGGTAGTGGGTACATCCAAATATACAGGCGGCGCGCTCAACCTTAAATATCCGGAAAAAGACGCCCAGGCATTTGCACAGGCCCTCCAATTGGCTGGCAAACCATTGTTTGGCAACAATATGGATGTACGAGTGCTCACTACCGATACCGAACCCTGGCCGCGAAGAGCGGAAATCAGGAAAATATTAGCCGAGTTTGCCCAAAAAGCGGACCCAGCCGACGTGCTGCTCCTTTACTTTTCGGGGCACGGCGTCACCTACCCGCCAAACAGCGAAAAAGGCCAGTTTTACTACCTCACTACCGATGTGCAAGACGCCAATCTGGAAGACAATGTGGTGCGCAACAGCAAAACCATCGCCTTTGACTCCCTGCAAGCATGGATCGGCCAGGTGCCTGCCCTCAAACGCATTCTTATCCTCGATGCTTGCAACTCAGGCGATGTAGTAGATAAACTCACCCAGGGAGAAAAAAGCCTGGGCCAGGATCAAATTCGAGCCCTTCAACAAATGCAGGATGAAAGCGGCATGTTTGTCCTCGCGGGCAGCGCAGCCAGCAAGTCAAGCTTCGAAGCCAGCCGTTTTGGACACGGTTTGCTTACCTATTCCCTCCTCAATAACATGCCCCGTGTAGCTGCCGAAGACCCCAATGGGTGGGTTAAAGTGTACAACCTGTTCGAATACGCAAAAAAGGAGGTGCCCATTTTGGCCAAAGAAATCGGCAGGGAACAAAAACCCGAATTGCTCGGAAGAGGCAACTATCCAATTGGAATGGTCAATGATACGGTCCGGATTCCGAGACCCTCACGCCTGTCGGTCGTCATTCGTCCCGTTTTGGTGCATGCCGAAAAAAAACGCGACGTCATCGGCCTGAGCAAAACGGTTGCGCTTGAACTCGATAAACGCGCTGCCGAACCCAACCCGCCCATTGCCTTCTGGGATGTAGATGAGACGGAAGGCGATTACTTTTTCATCGGTGGCGATTTTCGGGAGGTGGATGGCGTGCTAAAAGCCGATGTGCTCCTGTACCAAAATGCTGACCAAATAGCCCGTTTTGATTTCACAGTGGCAGAAAACCCGGTCAGCAAAGAGGCTTTACAAAAGCTTGCCGAAGACCTTGTAGACAAGGTGATTGATACCTTGAAGTAACGTTTTTTTTCAAATTTCTTAACCATTTACCAATGAAAAAATTATGGACAGCAGCTTTGCTGTGCGCCCTCCTCGGAGCAAATGCAACGGCCCAGGAGCGCAGCTTTGGCACCCTTCCTATGGGGCAGAAGGCCGGTGCCCGACCCACCAGCGCACAAAGCAAAATGGAAAAATCGCCAAAATACCTGCATGCGCTGGCCATCTACAATAAATTGGTGGCCGCACGGGGCGATACCCGTTTCCCCGTGCCCGCCTTCTCTATGAAAAAAGAAGAGCGTCAGGTGGCTTACATCGACTATGATGTGCCGGAGATTACCCTCGAGGAAAAAGCCTACGACATCTGCATGGGTTTGGACGCCGACACTTCCGTATCCCAGGCGGCACTGGCGTTTCTGTTGAGCCATGAACTTACCCATTACTACGAAAAACACGCCTGGCGCAGCAGTTTTGCGTGGGACAGCAAAAATCTGGACCTCGACATCACCAAAAAACTGCGCGTCGACACCCTGATAGACGCCGCCGCCAATGAAACCGAGGCCGATTACCTCGGCGGCTTTTTGGCTTACTCCGCCGGATATGGGCTGTTCGACAAAGGAGTCCTCATCCTGGATAAACTCCACAGTACCTATCCTTTAGATACCCTGGCAGAAGGGTACCCCTCCCTTGCAGACCGCAGGGCACTCAGCAAAAAATCCGCTGAAAAATTGACGCGCCTCATTGAAGTGTTCGACATGGCCAACATGCTCACCGCCATCGGCAACTACAGCGAGGCGTATGCGTATTATCGCTATGTATTGAACGAGTACCAAAGCCGCGAAATATACAACAACCTCGGCGTCACGGCATGCCTCGACGCCATGCAGTACTTCAACCCGGGCGAACTCAAGTACCGCTATCCGCTCGAATTGGACCTTAACGTCAGCGGAAGAAAGGGCAATGACGGCATGGGCAATAACCGTGTCAAACTGCTTCGCCAAGCCATCTTGCACTTTGACGCCGCCATCAGCCTTGACAACACTTACGGGCCGGCTTATTTGAACAAAGCCTGTGCTTATGCTTTATTGGGCGACAAAACGCGCGCTTCCTTTTATGCTGCGGTAGAAGCCAAAACAGAACACATCAAAAAGCATTACCCCAATTCTTTTGCCGATGTCGACGTGCTACTCGGCATCCTTGCCGCTCAAGACAACAAACCGGAGGAAGCCACCAAATTTTTTCAAAGCGCCTGGGCCGCCGGAAGAACCCTGGGAGACACCAACCTCAAAATCATGAATGAGGTGCCGCTTGAAGCAGATCCGGAGGGCATGTCCTCTTCGCGAAAAGTGGAGAAAATAGACTCCTTATCCCTTTCCAAAGTGATCGAAAGTGTTAACTATGACCCCAAAAAAATCGTTACAATCCAAAAAAACCTCCTGTTCAAACAAAACCCCAAACAAGGTGCGCAATCAAAACTTTGGTTCAGCGAAAACAACCAAACAGGCAAAATTACTTACTTCCACACCACCAATGCCGGTTATACCCAAAAGACCGCACGGGGTATAGGCGTAGGCAATACCCGTGCCGATATCGCCAAAGCCTACGGCGAACCAGATAAAACCTACCCCACCCCGTTGGGCGAAATCATGGTGTATCCCAAAACGCTCTTCATCATCGGCAATAAAGGCCAACTGGAACGATGGGTAAATTACCTCGTAGAAGAATAAAATCATTCACCATAAAAATCCATAACATGTTGAACAAAAATGCATTGTTCCTGATGGCTTACTTACTGGCATCTGGACTTTATGCTCAGAAAACTACGCCCGTTGTGGTCGTATCTACGACGGGCAAAGTCGAATACCGCACAGCCGATGGTGCCCTCAAACTGAAACCCAAAGCCGGCTCCCTGTTGCAAGACAGTGGCACACTGGGTGTGAAAGACGCCGGACGGGTACTCCTGTACACTGGCGGGCGGTTTCAGGAAATCGTCGGCAGCGCCGACCAAAAAGTGGCTGCCGCTATTTCGCCAAAAAGCGACATGAAAAGCAATAATTTTGATGTCACCTTTGGCAGATATATTGAATCAGCGTTGGGACTCGCAGCCGTCAATTTTGACAAAGGCATGTTTTGGGCCTCCATGACCGAACCCAAAAAGAACGGCGACGGCTGGGCTACTGTGCTGGCGGCCACCGGCGACCCCGCTCAGGAAGAATCTGACACCAGGAAAAAAACCAGATCCGGATGGGGCACCATCACTTCTGCCACCGGCGACCCCGCTCAGGAAGAATCTGACACCAGGAAAAAAACCAGATCCGGATGGGGCAACTCCAATTCCGCTACCGGCGACCCCGCTCAGGAAGAATCCGACACCAGGAAAAAAACCAGATCCGGATGGGGAAGCGGCGGCAACACCTGGAAGGCCCTCTTGCCTTTTGGGTATGTGCAAGCTGCTCAAACCCGCTTTACCTGGGACAAACCGGAAGGGGCGGGCGAGTCTCGGCTGGATATTTTCGACCTGAACAACAACGTGATCTACAGCGTGCAAACCGATAAAAACACCACGCTGATTGATTTGAGCAAACTGAATCTGCAAGAGGGCGACTTGTATACCTGGCGGGTCGAGTCTCCGGCAAATGGCAACCTCCGCTCTGCGCCGTTGACGTTTACCATTGGTTCTGCTGAAGAATTGAAGGTACCCATGAAGCGGGCGTCCAAAACAAGCATCAGCCCAACCTACACGGAAGTAAAAGGCTTGATGGAAGCCGTGGCGCTGGAGCAAGGCGAGTGGTACTACGAAGCGGAACAGGCGTATGCCCGATTGCTGAAAGCCAATACCGACAACAACTTGACGCGCATGATGTATGCCGCCTTTTTGACGCGGTATCAGATGGAAAACCTTACCGACTTTCGTTAAAATATTGTAGCAATAGCTGTTTGTAACGGGGATGTTTTCGAATGTTGTTCATTCGGACATCCCCGTTCAGGTATTTCAGGTTGTCAAATCCTTTCTGAAAAGCCTGCTCCAGGTTGTCTAACGCCAGCGCAGGTTTGTTCTGTACCGAAAAAATGCAAGCCAAACCGTAGTACGGAGACCAGGACGTCTTGTCGCCCAGTTGTTGGAGGAATGTGTTGAATGCGGCCTCTGCTGCGCCATATTGTTGAACCTCAATATAACTCCAGGCAGCAGCCAGCCGGGCCTGGTGGTATTGAGAATCCACTTCGAGCGCTTTGAGGTACCAGGTCAGGGCTTCCGCTGCTTTGTCTTGTTTGTCGGAAACCAGCCCGAGGTTAAAATAGCCATCTGCATCGGCCGGTACAAGCTCCGAAAAAATGCGGTACATTTTCTCCGACTGAACAAAGTCCTTTTCCCGTAAATAAATAGCGCCCAATTGGTAATGAGCATACGGATCCTCAGGGTCTAACCGTTGGGCCTCCAATACATGGTGCAGGGCTTTATCTAAGGTATCGGTAAACCGGTACGCTACACCAAGGTTGTAGTGCGCGAGCGCAAAGGTGTCGTTCAGCTCAATCGCCTTCAGACCTGTTTCAATGGCTTCATCGTACTGGTCTGCTTCCACAAAACTGCCGCACATGTTGGCCCAGGGCAACACCCATCGGGGCGACAGCGCGATGGCTTTCCTGAATAAATCGACAGACAGGCCGTAATCTTTCATGCTTTGGGCCAATAAACCCAGTTCGTTGTAGACATGGGCCGCAGAGGAGTCGAGCGCCAGGGCTTTATATTGCCACGCACTGGCTGCTGTAAACAGCTGGTTCTCTTTATCCCGTTCGCCCTCAAGGCGCAGGTTCAGGCCGGTAAAATAGTATTCCTGGGCCCGGATGTCGTCGTATAAATAGTGCTTTTCGCCCAGCAATTCGGCTGCACGGCCAATGCACCGGGGGTATTGGGCATAGCGGTTGTCGTACTGCCAGCGCCTTCTTAGTTCGTCAGGGCTGGCAACCAGATATTCGTTCACGGCAGATTGGGCGTCGTTGAGCAAGGCCGCTGCATAGTTGCGCCTGATGACCCCTCGGAGGTTATCAAAGTGGTTGTCGGCCATTAGTTCGGCGTACAAGTCGTCGGCGCATGTACCCTGTGGTTCAAAGAACTGTTTGTTTAGCAGCGCTGCCTGGAAAGCTTCATAGCGGGTGCGGGGCACTGAGTCGACATCGGTAAAAAAAGTTTCAAGGCCCTTGCCTGTCACCGAACCAAGCGTGCTGGCCCCGCTGTTTCGGGCTTCGCGAATCATGGCCAGGGCTTCTGCGTTCACCACCGATAATTTTTCGGTCTTGCTGCCAATCGACACCGGGTACTGAGGATTCGGATCGGCATCTTTTGGCACCCATTCGTTCAAATAACGATCTAACTCATGCAGGGTGACCACCTGATCGTTGTTTTGGTCGGCTTCACCGTACAAGCCGTTGATGAGGTGAAACGAAAACAAGCCGCGCCCGCCACCGTATTTGCTGCTTTCGAGCGACAGTTCGTTGGATTGGCAAGACAGAATCTTGGTTTCCCGGGCAAATTGTTTTGCCAAGGTCTCATTGGTAATGGATGCTCCTGTACTCCCCCCGGCCAGGGAACCCGAATGGCATGCATCTATGTAGAGGGCAATTTTTGCCATCTTTTCCGAGCTCAGGGTGGTCACAAAATCTTGTAAGTCCCGCACATTGTACGCCCCGCCGCTGGTGTACACCCTCGAAGGGGCGTCCCAGCACAACAAATACCCGGGTTTCGCAGACAAGCGGGTTTCCACATCGCCATGACCACTGAAGTAAATGATCACAAAATCTCCCGGATTAACACGCTCCAACAATTCGTCGAGCGCCATAGCCAAATTCGCCATTGTGGCTTTTTCGTTGAGCAGCACTTTCAGGCGGGCGGTGTCAATGGAACCGCCTGCCGGTGAGCGCAAGTATTGGACAAATGCCCCCGCGTCACGGTGAGCATAATGCAAATCTGTCTGATGTTGATAGTCCGAAATGCCGACTACCAAAGCCCAGGTGTCGCCGAGGCCCAGCACAGGTGTCGCATCCGCCGGTTTTGCGCCTTTGGAAAATACGTCGACAGGGGGTTGTTGTGCAAGCAGCATGCAGGTGCAGCACAGCATGGCAAGCGCCGTTAATACAATGTTCTTTTTCATAGGTACCACATGTATGTCAAAAAATCCGATGGTGTTATCAGCATTCCTTTTTTAGGCTAATTCAATGCGTTCACGTATCCAAATCAACTCTTCTTGCATGAAAACGGGCGGTGGAGGATCGTTGGAATAAGGCAAAGCGTGCGCATAATCACTTTCTTCGTACACCATGTGGAAAGCTTCCTGCAGGTTCAGCACAGCATCTTTGTCTGGGGATTTAAGCGGCACAGGCGTTTGTGGAAGCGGGTCTTTAATGTTGATGGTCCACACATCTGCTTTGGCGTGTCCGGCGCGCAACAATGCTACGAGATAATGGGCAGACTGCGCTTTCGGATGGCGATAAGCCCGCCTGCCTTGCCGCAGCAAGTCGATTTCCAACAGGTGAACGCCTTTTTCATGCAATTTTTGTTGTTTATGCAGGTGTTTATTGAATCCAGGTAAGCGTTTATTGACCGGAGATAATATTTCGATGCTGGTGACGAGTCGATTGTCTGAGGCATCCCGTATTTCGACTACAGGAACCGGCACCTCCATGATTACAGGAAAAGGAAGAGACAAATTGGGTGGCGTAATCGTTGGTGGGGTATTGTAGGATGCCGTGGATTCGTCCACCGTTTCAGGCGGTTTTTGCCAAACTGCCACGTCTGGATAAGAAATATCGATGTCGTTGCTGGCAAAAGTGTCCAATACCACATATTTCTCCAAGCGCACCACATAGTCTGGCGTCACCTGCTGCACCAACATGCGCTTGAGTACGTATGCCAGGCTGTTGTGAAAATCGGACCAGTCGGCGCCTTCTAAGTAAGGGTCCATGCCCGGAAATGGTGATTGCATCGCCTGAATTTTATCTCAAAATTCTGATAACAAATCCAGATTCCGGCACATAAATGGATAAAAAAACACCAAACGACGAAAATCCACCATATCAACCCTGTAGTACCCCCAAACCATTTCAAAATACGCTGCATGTTGCCAGGCACAGAGCAAAAATGTTGAGCACTCTTCGGAGCCCTTGGTAGAAAGTACCGGGGGCTTCTTTTTTGGATGTGGGGTGAGCGCATTGCCTGGATTTGGAATTTCATTGGGCGCCACAAGTGCGTATCAAACGCAATATTCCGACGCTTTTATCGATTTCCTGATAACATTTTCTTCCTTTGCAGATAGAAGTTAAACTCGTTCAACCAAACTGCCTCATCATGAAATTCTTTGGTCAAGTAAGATCAGCACGGATTGTAATTGCGGTGCTGTGTTTGGCATTTGTGCCCAAGGCACATGCAACCAAGCGCGCACTGCTCGTAGCGGTGGGCAGCTACCCTGTTGAGTCGGGCTGGAAATCCATCAACTCCGAAAATGATGTCAATCTCCTTATCGGCGTTTTGGAACGCCAGGGGTTTGCGGCAGCCAATGTGGCTATCCTGAGGCATGAAGCAGCAACTCGAAAAGCCATCCTCTCTGCCATTCAAACCAAATTGCTGGAGCCTTGCGCAGCCGGAGATGAAGTCTATTTTCAATTTTCCGGACATGGCCAGCTCATTGCGGACAACAATGACGATGAAATAGACGGTTTCGACGAGGCTCTGGTGCCTTACGATTCTCCCATGAAATACCAACCCGGCGTGTATGAAGGAGAAAACCTCATCCGGGACGAAGAGCTGGGTGATCTTTTTAACCAGATTCGCCGAAAATTAGGGCCTGCCGGTCAGCTCATCGTCGTCATCGATGCGTGCCACAGCGGTACTGGTACCCGGGGCAACAGCGTTACCCGAGGCACCGACGTCATCATGGCCGACAGCTCGTGGATTGCAGGACACCGAAGCCGGGGCACAAATAACCGCTCAAAGGGGTCTTTTGCCACTACAGACCGCGATGGCGCAGCGCCTTTGGCGCCTTACATTGCCTTTTTTGGCGCGGCACCCAATCAATTGAATTATGAAACCACTGACGATCAGGGCCGAAATGTCGGCTCCCTCAGCTATGCCTGGAGCAAGGCGCTGAACCAGGCCACACCCCAAACCACGTATCGCGGATTATTCGAAACCATTCGCATGGAAATGGCGGCTCGGGTACCCCAACAGACCCCCATGGTAGAGGGCGAACAGGATAGAACCCTGTTTGGCGGCGATGTGGTAGTGAGTCCCCTCTTTTTCCGCGTCAACCAATTGGATAGCGCCACCGGTATGGTCAGCATAAATGGCGGCTGGTTGCAAGGGCTCAACAGGGGCTCGGTCGTCGGTTTTTTCCCCCCGGAAACACGCGACCCGATGCTTCAAAAGCCTATGACCAAAGGGCTGGTGGAACAAAGCGGCGCACTTGGATGCGGCGTTATGCCTGAACAAACATTGCCTTTCGCGCAACTGAAATCGTGCTGGGTGTACGTGCTGGAAGAAAATCCGGGCAGTTTGCGCGTGCGCGTCAACCTGAAACCAATTTCCGATACCCTGTATAACCAATTGAAAGCTACCCTGGGCAATATGCCGGTCGTAGAGCTCCATCCGGAATCAGCAGACCTGACCATCGAACAACACAACAGCGAGGTGCAATTGGTCAGCTCCGACAACCAGACGTTGCTGTCTTTGCCCGCCAATCTACCCCCTGCGGTTGCCGAAAAAAAGATCATGCAACAGATTTTCGCCTACGGACAGGTAAAGTTTATTCGAAACCTGCAGGTGCAAAGCAGGGAGTTGAAATTGAGCATGGACATCATTCCCGTGCAAATGGACAGCCGCACCGGTGCAGAAGTGGCCCGCTATCCCATCAGCCAAAAAACAGACACCAACGGTTCCATCGTGCTGCATGAAAACGACTGCATCATCGTCAAGGTGACCAACACGGGCAGCGTACCGGCATATTTTACATTGCTCGATCTTCAGCCCGACCACCGCATGAACATCCTTTTGCCAGCCGACAAGGAAGCGCCCGAAGAATACCGCATTGAAGCGGGTAAAAGCATGGAGATTCGAAAGCATCCGTTCGTCATCGGGCCTCCCTATGGCACCGAAATTTTTAAATTGGTGGCGAGCAGTGCTCCGGTAGACTTCCGACCCATCAGAAACACCCAGGGGCAGGGCACAAAGGGCAATAACGCACTTAGCCCTTTGGAAAAAATGTTTGGCGATACTTTTTACACCGACGACACCAGAACGCGCAACGGCAAAGTACACCGCTTGTCCGCAGGAACCGTTTCTGTATTTACCCTGCCCTTCACCATTGCACCTTAAATCCATTACTGTCATGAAAAAAAAGCCATATTGGGCAAGTTCACTTACCCTCTTCACGATGCTGTTGTACTGTTGTGCATCCTTAAGTGCTCAGACACTGCACATCTATTATAATGTGTACAACGACAGTGTCAGGTATGTACTCGACGGTAAAGCCATTGAGCAAGCCCGCATGCGCAAAGGCGGTGTGGTATATGTGCATTTGCTGGAGTACAATCCTTACCTGTACACCGCCACCATTACCCTCCACAACGACCCCGGTCAAACCCTGGTTGGGGGCACCCAGGCCTTATCAGCCGATGGGGCCTCTTCCGCCCTTACTGGAGGCTCCCCGCTGTCGGGCATTTTTGGCACCTTGAGCTCTCCCATGTTCAACATGCCATTGATGCAATTAGGCGGCGAAAGCATGTCGCTCGCCAGTTTTGCAGGCAGTACCCGCGGTGCCGAAGAACAAATGCTGTTGGAAACAGAAGCGCTCATTCAAGAAACCGCCCAAACCGAAGCCGCATTGCAGCAGCTGAGCAAGGAGATCAAAACTGCTGCCCGTTCGCTTACCATCGCCACCCTGATCAGCGAGCAACTCGACTTGATCCAGTACAACCCCAAGCTGCCGCCTTCGCAAATTAAAAGCCTGTGCACCGAGTACTTCTCGGCCATGTACGGCCAAAAAGGATTGGACAGCCTCAGCCTGCTCTCTTCGCTCGAATGGGCCCAAACCGCCCAAACCATGCGCCAAAAAACGGCCGAATGGAAACGGCTGAAAAACCGTTGGAATGGTCAAATGGATGACCTGCAACAACAAATAGTGGCCTTGAAAAGCATGAACTGGAGCGACCCCCGGCTCGTGGCACAGTTAAACACCATGGAGGAAACCCTGCAGGTCTCGGCCATAGAGGGTGTCGGACTCGACAGCATTGGCCAAGCCACGGATCGGTTGCTGAACAAAGCCACCAACGTGCAGGCGGAGACGTTAGCCAACCTCTATTTAAGGTATAAAGAACTGATGAGCAATTTTTTTACGTATCAGGACTATTTTTACATGAGTGGAGAGTCCGTGGGCCTCAAGGTCGAACTTTCCTTAAGGGATACCGTGCGGTCGAGCTTGTCTGAAGTACAGCAGGAAAAAGTCATAAAGACTCGCACGTTTGTTGTCGAGAGTTATGGCGGATTGAAATTGTCTGCTGGCGCAGGGGTGAATTTTGCCCAGTTTTTTACCCAGCCGCAGCAGTACAGTGTGAACAACGACGTCATCGTGGCTGAACCGGACGACCGGTTTGTGCCCGCCATATCTTCCCAACTGTTGTTTTATGCCAATCGGGGAGAACGCACGTCGTTTGGAGGCTCCTTTGGCATTGGACTGCCCATTTTAAATGGCGATCAGGCACAGGCCGCCATGTTCTTTCTGGGCCCAAGCGTCATTTTTGGCTCTGGCCAGCGGATTGTACTCACCGCAGGCATATTGGGCGGCAAAACCAACCGTTTGTCTAAAGGCTACACGGTTGGTGATGCGTTTGACCCTGGCCTTGGCGATATTCCCCTGTCGTCGCGCTATGAATACGGATATTTTATGGGGCTTTCCTTCAATTTTTCTGGAAATTGAACTGATTTCAGGGGTAACAAAGTTGTACAATCGGGATGCTTAGGTGTGTAAACAACAGTGTACACGAACGGAACACTTGATTAGAACAAGTACCGTTTTTTCATCGAAAAAACACAATTTTGCACCATGAAATACCATGAATCAACCATTTTAGTGGCAACGATCCTGCTCTCTTGCGCGTTGAATCTTGGGGCGCAAAGTAATGTCCGCGCCCTGTTTGTTGGCGTGAGCAGCTACCCGGAACAAAGCGGCTGGAACGTACTTAACAGCGCCAACGATTTAGCCCTGCTCAGTAAGGTGCTCAAGGCGCGGGGCGTACCCGAGGAAAACATCCACCAACTGTCGGATGCAGAAGCCACGCTGGACGGCATCGAGCAGGCCTTAGACCTGTTGACCGATGAGGTAAAAGAAGGAGAAACCGTCTGGTTCCACTTTTCAGGGCACGGCCAGCAGGTGCAAGACGACAATGCCGACGAGCTCGATGGCCTCGACGAGGCCTTGGTACCCTACGATGCCCAAAAAAACTGGGAGGCAGGCGAGTACGAAGGCGAAAAACATTTGCGCGACGAAAAATTGGGCAAACGACTGATTGACCTGCGCCTGCGCCTCGGCAAAAAAGGATCGCTAATCATCACCGTAGACGCGTGCCACAGCGGCACCGGCACCCGCGGCTACGCCAATGCGCGCGGCACCGATGTCATCATGGCCGAGCCGGCGTGGCTAAAAAACCTGTCGGGGATAAAGCGCCTTGACCCTTTAGGTGCGCTGGACAGTCAACCCCCCGGCACCGACGCTGCGCCCTGGGTGCTCCTGTTCAGTTCGGCGCCGAACGAGCTCAGTTTTGAAACCAACAAGCCCGATGGCCAGAACAACACCGGTTTATTCACCGCAGCCCTGGCACAGGCGTTTGCACAGGCCACCCCGCAAACCACCTACGAAGCCCTGTTTGCGTCGGTTCGGCAGCACATGCTGGGGGTAACCACTCAGCAGACCCCCCAAATGGAAGGCGATGTACACTTGCGCGTTGGTGGAGGCCATTGGGCTGCGTCGCCGGGCTATTTTATGGTGCAATCCGTGCAGGATGCCCAATTTGTTACCATAAACGCCGGACAACTGCAAGGCATTTATCCCGGCGCGCAGTTGGCATTTTACGCTGCCGGGGTGACCGATACTGCAGGTGTGGTACCGTTTGCAAGAGGTATTGCCGAAGCGGGCGACTTGTTCAGTTGCGATGTGGCGCTACTTACGCCTGCCGACCGAAATATGTTGTCTGTCGCAAAGGTTTGGCAAACCCGGGCAAGTTCGGGCTTTCTGGCAGCCAGCGTGCGCCTCGATGTGCCGGAAGGTACACTGCGTGCCGCGTTAATCCAACAAATTGGGCAAAACCGGTTTTTACACTGCTGTACTGATTTGGCGGGCGACTTTGTAATAGACGGCGGTGTGCTGCCCGTGCGCTTGTTGCGCGCCGACGGGCATGAGCTGACTCGAATCCCGGCGCAAACATCATCCGAAGAGACCGCCCGGCTAATCATAGCAAGAGCACGAGAAAACCTGCTGGCATCGCATTTGCGGCGGCTGGAGTGCGTAGATCCATTGTTTAAAGCCCGCTTTGAACTGGTGGAGTTAGACGGGTTTACCCCCATCGCCGAACGCCGTTTCCAGGCAGGCCGGCAGTTTCGGCTGCTGGTAGAAAACACAGGCACCGAGCCGTTCTATTTTTCATTGCTGGAAATTATGGCCAACGATGCGCTGGAGCTGTTGTCGCCTTATGACCGACCTGCTTCCGAGTACTACTTATTGCCCGGAAAGCAGTATGCATCAGAATTTTACATTGAAACAACCCATGTGCAAGGCACCGATATGCTGAAGCTGCTCATGGCACCAGCGCCCTTGTCCTGGTCGTGGCTGCAGGCCTCCAGGGGCGAAGCGCCCGATGCGGCGTTTGCGGAAATATTGAATCCCGACGCATTGCGCGACCAAACAACCGTACCCAACAGCCGTAGCGACAGCCGTCTGCCTGGTTCGGGAGGGGTCATTTCAATGCTGATAGAGACGCTAAAATAATATCGAACCGTTTGTGGGTAATTTAGCGGCGACAATTCTGCGATTAGCCCTATCTTTGGAATGTTAAAAAAATCCCTTCGCTTCCTGGCCTGATAACATCCGAACCAATTCTGGCATTAATGTCTAAACGCAACACGTCCCTTTCAGACGAAGCCCTTTTGCAAGCACTGAAAAACAACGAAACCGAGGCTCTTGAACATTTGTATCGGGAAGTTTTCCCTCAGGTAGCCCACTTCATACTCCATAATAATGGAGCAATGGACGACGCTCAGGACATTTTTCAGGACGCCATTTTGGTGACGATGCGCTACATCAAAAAACCGGATTTTGAACTCACCGTGCAGTTAAACACTTTTTTAGTGACCATTGCCCGCAATATGTGGTTCAAACGCCTCAGACAGGATAAAAAGATGCCTTTACAACAGCTCGATGCTTTGCCATTCAGTTTGCCGGATGTAAACGACGGCGAATCCAAACAGGCCATGGATCAACAGTGCAACATTGTAGTGGCCATGCTGGATGAACTTGGCAAAGAGTGCCGAAAACTCCTGACAGGATTTTATTTCGACAAAAAATCTTTGCAGGAACTGGCAACCGAACTGGGCTACACCGACGGTTTTGTACGCGTCAAAAAAGGCCGCTGCATGGCCGACTTGCGCAAACGAGTGGAAAACCACCCCGACTTCAACGTTTCCTAATCACTTGCACCCCACATGCTCATGGATTTTACCTACGTAGACGAACTGGATCGCTACTATGGCGGACAAATGTCTGAAAATGAAAAAATAATGTTTGAAAACCGCCTGCTGCAGGATTTCGAGCTCGCTCGGGAAAATGACATGTACCAATTGCTGGTGCGGGGCATTGAGTTGCATGGCGACAAGGAGGTTGAGTCAAAATTGAACACTATCCGTGCCAAGCTGCAGAAAGAACAGTATTTTGCTTCCATAGACCAACCAAATACAGTACAAAAAAGGAGAAACAAGATTTCTCTTCGGGGATGGTATGCCATAGCAGCCGCCCTGATGTTGGCCATCGCAGCCATCGTCTTTTTCCCCAAAAACAACGCTGTTTCACCCGAAAAAGCATTTGCCCGGTACTACAAACCCGAATCGGTCGCACTTCCCAAAATACTCGACGACCTGGAGCGCGTGGGTTTTGCCGACCCGGAAGGACGCTCAAACGACACTTTAGTGCGCGCGCTCAAAGCATACGAGACCCAGGAATACGACGACGCCCTCACGCAACTCCATCTTTACCTGTTGAGCCATCCGGAAGACCAACTGGCGAAAATGTACCTGGGCCTCACGCTCCTGCAAAAAAGTGAATATGGAAAGGCCATTGCCCAATTAGGCCCTTTGGCTTCAGACGACGCGTTTGCCAACAAACATACGGCCCGCTGGTACCTGGCCCTGAGCCTTACGCAGGTAAAAAATCCCGACAGCATGCGTCAGGCCCAATCGTGGCTGATCAAACTGGCCGACGATCCTACATCCGGCTACGCCGAAGAAGCCGAAGGCATGATGAGCCTGTTGGGCATGAAGCGGTGATGACGTGAGCGTTGCCCCGCATTCCCTTTGGTACACGGGGCTGCAAGAACACTGGCACGCCTGTCGGGAAATTATTTTCTTGAACATCTTTTCAATCAATTACATGCTGCGAATCATATTTTGGTGCTGCCTGCCCGTCTTCGCATGGGGCAGCCATTTGCCTGACCGTATGGCTGAACAAGTGGCCGATCAAGTACTCAACAAACTGTATCAGGCCAACGGCAACTTTATTTTCCTGAAGCCCCGCATCGAATGGTCTGCCGAAGTGCACAGTGTGGCAGCATTCAAACGCCGTACCAACACCATTGTCCTAGAAGAAAAAGCGTACAGCGTGTGCCGCAGTTTCGGCAAAGACTCCCTCAGTGCGCTGGCATTTATCCTGGGCCACGAACTCGCTCACGCTTATCAGGAAGAAGGCTGGAATCTGGTGGAAACCAGCTTTCTGGCCCAGTCCTATGCTCCCAACAGCAGCCAGGCTTTAGAGAAAAATGCCGACATCGGTGGGGTATTTATGGCATATCTCGGCGGTTATCGCACCGCCGATATGGTGCCCGAACTGCTGGAGCGTCTCTACGACGCCTATGCCCTCAAGGGAAAACCATTGGCCGGTTACCCGCCCCTGGAAGAGCGCATGGCTTCCGGACGAGCCGTGCAGGCCCTTACCCGCGAACTCATTTCGGTGTTCGAAACCGGCGCCCTGCTGAGTGCTGCCGGCCAATACGAACTGTCTGACGCCTGCTACTGCTACGTGGAGCGGTTTTACAAAGGCCGTGAAGTGTACAACAACATGGGTGTGAACAAAGCCTTGTTTGCCCTTAACTTCACCGAACTGACGCTCGACGAATACGCCTATCCGCTCGAACTAGAGTGGCAGACCCGCCTGAAAAAACCACGCGCGGCCCGAGGTCAAGAAGACCTCACCGAGGCCGAGCGCATGATGCGGCGCATGTATCTCACTGAAGCGCGCACGCAGTTTGAAACGGCCCGAAAAATGAACCGCCAGGACTTCACGGCGGAACTCAACCTGTTTTGTGTGACGATGCTGCTCGACGGCGCGCCCGCAGCCTTGCAATACTACGAAAAAGCGGAGCTGTCCAAAAAAGCCCAACTCACCGGCGCTACCATCGAGCAAAAAGAAAAACTGCAATTGGCCTTAGGCATCGCCTGGGCGCAAAACGGCGGGACATCGTTGGCCCGAACAATCTGGACCAACCTGGCTGCCCAATCGGCTTACCCTGGCGTGCGACGGCTCGCGCAGGCCAACTTGTCGGCGCTGGGCGGCCAGGCGGCTGTGGCGCAAACGGGCAGTGGCTGTGACCTTCCTTTTGCTACCACCTCACCCATTGACGCAGTTCGCCTCAACCGCCCTCCCCTGAGCGAACAACCCGTTACCTTGCGTCAGCAACCGCTCCTTCAGATGGGCGTAACCGCGAAGCCTGGCTCGACGGTGATTACTTTTATGAAAAATGGAAAGGTGGTGTACGCCTTGCAGCGCATTCCTTATGGCAAAGCCATAGAGCACATGCCACAAGGCGACGCCATGGTGCCCACTGAAGGCGGTATGCTGCAATACTGTGCACAGGATAAGGTGCTGCTTCGGATTACGGGCTCACCACTTCGGCTAGAGGAATGGGTAAAAGCCTGGGCGTTCTAACCAAATATTTTGGGGACAGGATTTACATGGTTTGACAGGGTTTATCCTGTCAAAACCTTTTCAATCCTGTCCCAAAGAGACACGCTATTATCGGCTCCACAAATCCTGCTCCCGGTTAAAAATACCCTGTTGAATCCTGTCAGATTCGCGGAGCAGGTCTTCGCCCGCCAGATAGTCCTGCAGGCGGCGGCCATAGACATTGTCTTCTTTGACCACCGAGGAGCTGAAGTGGCGCATATCGAGCCAATCGGCCCACGTCAGGGTAGCAGCAGTATTGCCCATAGGCGAGTATACCTCATGGCGAGCCAGCAGCGGTCGCGCACTGGGCACATGTACCCAAAAAAGTACTTCTTCGCCAATGTAGTCCCCGTTGGTACTGAAACGTTCCATTAAAGGTGCGATGCCCAATATCCGCACCTGAAGGGTACTGGTGCGGTTGTCTACAAACCACATTTCCTTGATGCGGAAACGGCGCACATTTTCCCAATTGAGCGTGTTTTCCACGATTTGGATGCCATCCAGGCCGGTTTCGATGTCGGTTACATAAATGGTGTCTGTATGCACCATTTTGGCGTGTACCGTTTCGGGATCCATGCGGCGCACCAGCCGACCACCTTCTTCTACATACACGGGCAAATCGCCGTTTTGAGCCGCATCGGCCAGGATACTGAACAGGGGAGCCTCGGGATACACGAAGGGCAGGTTCAGCTTTTCGCGCGTATCGATCACGCGCCAAACGGTTTTTTCCCACATGATGTCCGACTCTCGAACGGTTTGCGGCTCCAGCACGTCGCGTTCCGTAATGACTTCACGGACAGTGATGTCGTCCATTGGCAATGGATCCGTTTCGGTGGGAAAGGAAGAGCGCGGAATCTGTGCGGCAGCACCGATGGAACCCAGGAGCAGGAGCATAGCAAGCCCCTGCCGTACTGACAAATTTTGTGTCATAACAGTTGTGTTTAGTAATTTCGTTAAAAAGCGGATTAACCCAAAAAAGTAAGGCCTGCGTTGCTGGTACGCAGGGAAAAAATACAGGAGTAAATAAAAAGGGGAATAACGATCGGCTAAGTGATGTGCGTTAAACGGGGAAATTGCCAACGCATTTTAACTGTTAATTTTTTTAACATTTCCAGTTTTGGGCAAAGTCCATTAGACTTCCATACCGATGATCGATGGCAGCCTTTGCCAATTGCTTTGCCTCTTCTTTTTTGCCCTCAATGAGCACCGTGCGCATGCCCAGCGCCTGACCAAACTGCATGTCCGACAGCGAGTCGCCCACCATGATGCTGTTTGCAAATTGAATGTCCGGGAAATCTGCTTGTGCCTGCAAGGCCATGCCCGTAGCCGGTTTTCGGCAGGCGCATGCTTCATCTTTGCGGTGTGGACAAGCGTATACCCGATCGATTCGGCCGCCTGCCTCCTGCACAAAAGACAGCATGTACCCATGCACCGCGTCCAGATCGGCCATGCTCATCAGTCCTTTGCCTACCCCGGCCTGGTTGGTGACCACCACAATGCGCCCGAATGTGGCCGACAACAAAGCCATGGCCTCCCCGAGACCGGGAACCGGCACCCAATAATCTGCCCGCCCCACATACGCGCCAGGTATGCGCTGGTTAAGTACGCCGTCGCGGTCGAGGAAAAGAGTCGGTTTCGTTCCGTGTTTCAACATTGAACCTTTGTGAAAAACATGCTGTTTAAACGGCAAACATACTGATCATCATGCACATTGCCATTATATCGGGCAGCACCCGCATCAACCGCCAGTCGCACCGGGTAGCCCTTGCCCTTGAACAATATTTACAAACGGGTTTCCGCCACACGGCTGAAGTACTCGATTTGGCCGCTTATGCGTTTCCGATCATGGAGGAGGTCTTGCAGCGTTTGCCATCACCGCCCGAAGGGCTGCCCGATTTTGCCGATCGGGTGCGCGCCGCCGACGCCCTGTTGTTGGTATCGCCCGAGTACAATGGCAGCTACACCGCTGCCCTGAAAAACGCTATGGACTATCTTAGAGAGTCCGAATTTTCTCAAAAAGTGATCGGTACAGTGTCGGTTACGACAGGCCCTCTGGGTGGCATGCGTGCGGCCATGAACATGCAGGAACTCATCCTGGGCGTCGCCGGTTTCCCCATTCCACAGATGCTGCTGGTGGGCCAGGTGCAGCAAAAGTTTGACGAACAGGGCCTGCTTTTAGATGCCGCGTTTGAACCCAAAATTCGTGGTTTTCTGGATCGCTTCCTGTGGTTGGCAGAGGCCGTGGTGGAGAAAAAGGCGGTGTTGGTGGGGTAACGTAGGGCGACCACGAGGGGGTTGGGCGACCACGAGGAGCAGGGCGACCACGAGCAGGGCGACCACGAGCAGGGCGACCACGAGCAGGGCGACCACGAGCAGGGCGACCACGAGCAGGGCGACCACGAGGGTCGCCCCTACGAGAATCCACATTTTATCAAGGTAGGGGCGACCCTCGTGGTCGCCCGCCCGTAGTCAACCACCAACAAATAAACCAAAGAACAAATAGTCAAATCTACCAATCAGGCAGCCGAAATCCACGTTCTTGCGTCACCTTTGCATCAAGCAAATTCTACTATGGCTTACATGCGACTCTTTTCCTGCTATCTCTTCTTTTTGTGTGCCCTGCACGCCCAAGCGCAGATCACCGGCGGCCAGCACGTGTTTCAGTTTTTGCGCCTCTCCCCGTCGGCGCGCATTACGGCATTGGGCGGCTCCCAGATAGCCGTACAAGACGATGATCCCGGGTTTGCCGCCCTCAATCCGGCAGCCCTCAATCCGTCCATGGCCGGGCAAATCACCCTGCAACACAACCTGTACCTGAGCGACATACAGCACGGCTACGCCGCATACGCCTGGCACATGCCCAAAATTGGCTTCACCGCGCACGGCGGCATTCAGTACATGGACTACGGAAGCATCCCGATGGCCGACGAGTTCGGCACGGTCGTCGGTGAAGTCAAGGCTTCAGAAACTGCATTTTTGGTGGGTGCTGCGCGGCCACTGAGTGATCGAATCACGCTGGGCATGAACCTGCGTTTTGCGGTGTCGGCATTGGACAGCTATAAGTCCAATGCCTTGGCAGCCGATATTGGAGGCATGTACGCCGACACCGCGCGCCGCTTCACGGTGGGGTTGGTATGGCGCAACCTGGGGGTGCAAACCAATGCGTACAACGACAAGCGGGAAGACCTCTTGTCTGACTTGCAACTTGGATTCAGCAAACGCCTCAAACACCTGCCGTTCCGCTTTTCAGTCATCGCTCATCGGCTCAACGATTGGGATCTTCGGTACGACGATCCCAATGCACAAGACAGCGACGTGATTTTGTTCGGTGGAGAGGCCGACAACAACGACGGCAATCCGGCCATCGATAACTTTTTCCGCCACTTCATTTTTAATGGCGAATTCCTCTTCGGCCGCAACGATGGTTTCCGCTTGCGGTTCGGGTACAACCACCTGCGCAAACAGGAACTCAGCGTAAGCGGCTACCGCAGCTTGGCCGGTTTTTCAGGAGGCTTGGGCATCCGCACCAAAAAACTCCGAATCGACGCCGGATACGGTGCCTACCATTTGGCGGGTGGTGTTTTTCACATGGGCCTTGGCACAAACTTAAAGGAGATTTTTTAGAGAGCGTTTGGATTTTAGCTGAAAAGTAGTGTATCTTTGCGTTCGCGTTCGGAAACGCCATGTTAAATTGGTGTTTTCGGCGTTGATTTTGAACGTTTTACATCCATTTTTACAGCAAAAAAAATATGCCTACCATTAACCAACTGGTGCGCAAAAGCCGCGAGAAAGTAGAGTATGCCAGCAAAAGCCGTGCGCTGAACGCCAGTCCGCAAAAACGCGGGGTATGCACACGTGTATACACCACTACCCCAAAAAAGCCAAACTCAGCCCTCCGCAAGGTGGCAAAAGTGCGTTTGGTCAACGGGACGGAAGTGATCTGCTACATCCCTGGTGAAGGCCATAACTTGCAGGAGCACTCTATCGTGCTGGTGCGCGGTGGCCGTGTGAAAGACCTCCCCGGTGTGCGCTACACCATCGTGCGCGGCGCACTGGACACTGCGGGTGTAAACAACCGCAAACAAAGCCGCAGCCGCTACGGCACCAAACGACCTAAGAAATAGTCGGTTAGTCTTTTAGTCGTTAGTCTTTTAGTCGGCCCTGCTTTAATGTTTACGGAATAATAAAAGCAGGCAGACTAACAGACTAACGACTAACAGACTAACGACTAACAGACTAACGACTAACAGACTAAACAACATGCGTAAGCACAAACCGAAACCTCGAGTATTGGCCCCCGATCCACGTTACACCGACACGATGGTAACCCGTTTCGTAAATAACCTGATGTGGGAAGGCAAGAAGAGCGTTGCGTACACCATTTTTTACGATGCAATGGACATGGTAAAAACCCGCACGAACGAGGACGAGTTGCAAGTATGGAAAAAAGCGTTGAACAACGTAATGCCACAAGTAGAAGTGCGCAGCCGCCGTATCGGTGGCGCAACCTTCCAAATTCCGACCGAATTGCCCGCCAACCGGAAAATTTCGATCGGCATGAAGTGGATGATCCGCTATGCACGCGCCCGAAGCGGTAAAGGAATGGCCGAAAAACTGGCAGCAGAAATCATAGCCGCCAGCAAAGGCGAAGGCAACGCCGTGAAAAAACGCGAAGACACACACAAAATGGCGGAGTCCAACCGCGCTTTTGCCCACTTCCGCGCTTAATATTCTACCCTTCAATCAAATAAACGCAAAAACAACGTCATGGCAACGGACCTTAAGTTCAGACGAAACATTGGTATTGCCGCTCACATTGATGCCGGTAAGACAACTACTACCGAGCGCATCCTCTACTACACCGGTGTAAACCACAAAATTGGTGAAGTGCACGAAGGTGCTGCCACTATGGACTGGATGGAGCAAGAGCAAGAGCGTGGTATCACCATTACTTCTGCCGCAACCAAATGCAAATGGAAGGTAGAAGATCAGGAGTTTGATTTCAACATCATTGATACCCCAGGCCACGTGGATTTTACCGTTGAGGTAAACCGCTCCCTGCGCGTACTCGACGGTCTGGTGTTCCTTTTTTCCGCAGTTGACGGTGTAGAGCCCCAATCCGAAACCAACTGGCGCCTGGCAGACAACTACAAGGTGCCCCGCATCGCCTTCGTCAACAAAATGGACCGCGCCGGAGCAGATTTTTTCTCCGTTATTAAGGACATGAAGGCCAAACTGGGTGCCAACGCCATTCCACTTCAAGTGCCTATCGGCGCAGAAGACCATTTTAAAGGCGTTGTAGACCTTGTGACAAATCAGGCCATCGTGTGGAATGAAACTGACCAGGGCATGACCTACGACGTTATTCCCATTCCGGAAGACCTTAAGGAAATCGTACACGAAACACGCAAGGAACTCGTAGAGGAAATTGCTTCTTACGATGATGACCTGTTGGTAAAATTCTTTGAGGACCCCGATTCCATCACCGTTGAAGAAATGCGCCGGGCCCTCCGCCTGGCTGTGTGCGACATGAAGATGACGCCCGTCATGTGCGGCTCTGCCTTCAAAAATAAAGGTGTACAAGCTTGCCTCGATGCCGTTTGCTACTACTTGCCCTCTCCGTTGGACATTGAGGCCGTGAAAGGCATTGACCCGAAAACAGAACTGGAAGTCTCGCGCAAACCTTCTGAGGACGAGCCTTTTGCCGCACTGGCGTTCAAAATCGCAACCGACCCCTTCGTAGGCCGTCTGTGTTTTATCCGGGTATATTCCGGACACCTTGACGCTGGCTCTTATGTGCTCAACACACGCACCAACGACAAAGAGCGCATCAGCCGCCTCTACCAGATGCACGCCAATAAGCAAAACCCGATTGACGGGGTGAGTGCTGGCGACATTGCTGCTGCCGTGGGCTTTAAAGACATCCGCACCGGCGATACACTCAGCGATGTGAACAAGCCTATCGTGCTCGAAAGCATGGTGTTCCCCGAACCGGTTATCGGTCTGGCTATCGAACCCAAAACGCAAAAAGACCTTGATAAACTGGGTATGGCCTTGAATAAGTTGGCCGAAGAAGATCCAACGTTCCGCGTGCGTTTCGACGATGAGACCAACCAAACGGTTATTTCCGGCATGGGTGAGTTGCACCTGGAAATCATCGTAGACCGCCTTCGCCGCGAGTTCAAGGTAGAATGCAACCAGGGCGAGCCCCAGGTAAACTACAAAGAGGCATTGACCACCAAAGTAACCCACCGCGAACGCCTTAAAAAGCAAACAGGTGGTTCGGGTCTGTTCGCCGATATGGAATTTGAACTCGGCCCGGCCGATGAAGAATTCCTCCAAAGCGAAGACTTCAAGAGCGGCAAGAAAAAACTCCAGTTTGTGTGGGGTATTGTCGGTGGTGCCATCGATAAAAACTACATGAAACCCATTAACGACGGTTTCGTGCAGATGATGAACAACGGTATCCTTGCCGGATACAACATTGACTCCATGAAGGTGAAAGTGATCGACGGCTCTATGCACGCAGTCGATTCTAAGCCAATCGCATTCGAACTTTGTGCCAAAGAAGGTTTCCGCGAAGCTGCTCCCAAGTGCAAACCGCAACTCATGGAGCCCATTATGAAACTTGAGGTGATCACACCTGAAGAATATGTGGGTCCGGTAATTGGCGACTTGAACCGCCGCCGTGGTATGCCTAAAGGACAGGAAGGCCGCCTGGGTGGTGCCGTAGCCATTCACGCTGAAGTGCCATTAGCCAAAATGTTTGGATACGTGACTGAGTTGCGTACGCTTACGTCTGGTCGCGCTTCATCTACCATGGAATTCAGCCACTTTGCAGCAGCCCCGGATTCAATCGCAAAAGAAGTGATCGAAAAAGTGCGGTCTGGAAAGTAAAAGCCTGGTACATAAATAAAAAAAGCCAATCCACTTGTGGGTTGGCTTTTTTATTATGGATTTACGAGTTAATAGAGTCGCCTTTACGCTGCTCTTGAATTTTTCAGGTAAAATATTTCATCTAATTCCACCCCGCCAGAAACGCCTTGTCGATATGCCTGCGAATGGTGGGCAGCAGAAAATTAGGGTCGGCAAGGTGCGTGTCCGGATATTCCCAGAACCGCACCCTGTGCAAGTACTCCGGAAAGTCGCGCTGCATCATCGGACGATGCTCCTCTTCGTCCATGGCAATCACCAATTCCGGCCAATCCCAATCCGCTGCTTCCATCTGCATGGGAAATCGGTGTGGCTCAGGCGACTGAATGCCCAATTCATCGAGGTATTGCAGCGTGTGTACTGAAATGGGTCCGGGGTTACGGCCAGCCCACGCTTCGAGGCCACGAGACCGGGCTTGAAACCCGTTCCCGATAACTTGCGCCCGATGGTTAAAGTATATTTCGGCAAACCGGCTGCGGTAATAGTTGCCGGTGCAAAGAAAGAGGACGTTCATTACTTGAATTTCAACAGGTTCAATAGATATTGCCCGTAACCGCTCTTGATGTATTTGTGCCCAAGGGCTTCGAGTTGTGCGTCGTCAATAAAGCCCATTTCCCAGGCCACTTCTTCGATGCATCCGATTTTGAGGCCCTGCCGTTCTTCTATGGCCTGCACAAACTGTCCAGCCTGCATGAGCGATTCGTGGGTACCCGTGTCTAACCACGCGAAACCGCGGCCCATCACACGCACTTCCAGCTTACCGTGTTCTAAGTAGTATCTGTTCACGTCGGTGATCTCATATTCCCCTCGGGGACTGGGTTGCAGGTTGCGAGCTACTTCTACTACCGAGTTGTCGTAGTAGTACAAGCCCGGCACAGCGTAAAAGCTTTTAGGAGCCGTGGGTTTTTCTTCGATGCTGATGACTTTGCGGTCGGCGCCAAACTCTACCACCCCATAGCGTTCAGGATCGGCCACCTGATAGGCAAATACGATGCCGCCTTCAGGTTTGGTGCAGGTTTGCATCATATCGCTGAGGCCCGCGCCATAAAAAATATTGTCACCCAATATCAATGCTGCCGGGTCAGCACCAATAAAAGGCGCGCCGAGCACAAAAGCCTGGGCCAGTCCATTGGGTACATGTTGTTCCACGTACGAAAACGACAAGCCCAGCTCATGCCCGTCGCCCAGTAAATGCTGAAACTTGGGCAAATCCTGAGGGGTGGAAATGATGAGGATATCTTTAATGCCAGAGAGCATGAGGGTCGACAAAGGATAATAAATCATAGGTTTGTCGTACACCGGCATGAGTTGTTTGCTCACAGCGAGGGTAAGTGGGTACAGTCGGGTGCCGAGACCGCCGGCGAGAATAATGCCTTTCATGTATGGTTGAGGTGTTAAGATGTTGAGGAGTTAAGATGTTGAGGAGTTGAGATGTTGAGTGGGTCTGTGATGGGTAATTTATGGCAAATATAACCCGATATACAGGAGGGCAAAAAAAGTGCCTTTGTTGTTGGACAAAGGCACTTTTTTGTTAAATAATTGTATATTTATTATTTTGGAGGGATAAACCGCCCAAAACAACGCTTATAAAGTGGCTTTCACCTCTTTAATGATGAAGGATTCGATGATATCGCCCACTTTGATGTCGTTAAAGTTTTTCACCGTAAGGCCACACTCAAGTCCGGCGCGCACCTCTTTGGCGTCTTCTTTAAATCGTTTGAGCGAGGCGAGTTCCACGGTTTGGCCTTCGTTGACCGGGTATACGATGATGCCGTCGCGAACGATACGGATGAAGTAGTTTCGGCTGATTTTGCCTTCCTGCACAATACATCCGGCAACGGTACCGATTTTGGAGATTTTGTACACCTCGCGCACTTCGACCTGACCCATGATTTCTTCTTCCTTGGTGGGTTCGAGCAAGCCTTCCATGGCCAGCTTGATTTCTCCAATGGCTTCGTAAATGATGGAATAGGTTTTGATTTCGACGCCTTCTTTTTCAGCCAGCTTGCGCGCAGACAATGACGGACGCACCTGGAAGCCGATGATGATGGCGTCGGAGGCAGAGGCGAGCATGACGTCGGAGTCTACAATTTGGCCTACGGCCTTGTGGATCACGTTGACCTGGATGTTCTCTACCGAAAGCTTGATCAACGAGTCGCTAAGGGCCTCTACCGAGCCATCCACGTCCCCTTTTACAATCAGGTTCAGTTCTTTGAAGCTGCCGAGCGCCAAACGGCGTCCGATTTCGTCAAGGCTGATGCGTTTGGTGGCGCGGGTGGCTTGTTCGCGGATGATTTGACCGCGTTTGGCGGCAATCTCCTTGGCTTCGGCTTCAGAGGCGGCCACTTTGATCTTTTCACCTGCTTGCGGAGCACCGGGCAAGCCCAGCACAAGTACCGGGGCGGCAGGGCCAGCTTCCTTCACTTTTTGACCACGCTCATTAAACATGGCCTTTACGCGGCCGGCAAATTCGCCTGAAATGAGCGGATCGCCATCGTGCAAGGTGCCATTTTCCACCAAAATTTTGGTGACATATCCTCGGCCTTTATCCAAGGACGCTTCCAACACGGTGCCAATGGCGCGGCGGTCTGGATTGGCTTTCAGGTCGAGTATTTCGGCTTCCAGCAGCACTTTTTCCAGCAATTTATCGATGTTCAGGCCTGTTTTGGCTGAAATGTCCTGGCTTTGGTACTTGCCGCCCCAGTCCTCTACGAGCAGGTTCATCTGGGCTAATTCGCCCTTAATGCGTTCTGGATCGGCGCCGGCTTTGTCTATTTTATTGATGGCAAATACAAGGGGCACACCGGCGGCTTGCGCGTGGCTGATGGCCTCTTTGGTTTGGGGCATGATGTTGTCGTCGGCGGCAATGACAATGACAGCGATGTCGGTTACCTTGGCACCCCGTGCACGCATGGCGGTAAAGGCTTCGTGACCAGGCGTATCGAGAAAAGTAACCTTTCGGCCATCTTCGGTGACCACTTCGTAGGCACCAATGTGCTGCGTGATGCCACCGGCTTCACCACTGGCTACATTGGCTGAGCGAATAAAGTCGAGCAACGAAGTTTTACCGTGGTCTACGTGTCCCATTACCGTTACGATGGGTTGGCGTGGGCGCAGATCGGCTTCCAGGTCGGCTTCTTCTTCTTCCACTTCCACTTGTTCTTCGGCGCTGATAAACTGCACTTCGTATCCAAATTCAGAGGACACCACCTCAATGATTTCTGCATCGAGGCGCTGGTTGATGGACACAAATATGCCGAGGGTCATACAGGCTTTAATAACATCGGCGGGTTTGACGCTCATGAGGGACGCCAGATCGGACACAGAGATAAACTCGGTTACCTGAAGTTTTTTGCCGCCGTCAATGAGTGCCTGTTCGGCCAGTTCAGCTTTTTCGCGCATGACGTCGCGTTTGTCGCGGCGAATTTTTTGGCGTTTGCGGCTGGCACCGGCACCCATGCGGGCGATGGTCTGGCGGATTTTATCTTCAATTTCCTTTTGGGAAACGGCTTGCGGTTCATCCCGGCGGGCAGTGCCCCGTTTGTCGCCCTGGTTAGCGGTCATGGACTTCTGCAGGGCATCTGCTGTAACGGGTTGTTGAACCTTTTTCCGTTTGCGTTTGCGTTTTTCGAGATCAGAGGCACTGGTAGTGCCCGTACCACCGGTAGCGGTAGCGGGTGTATTGGGCGTCCCTCTATTGGGGCCTTGCGGGTTGGGGCCGCTGCCGCGATTCTGACCCTGTTGATTAGGGCCGCCGCCGCGGTTTTGACCTTGCGGGTTGGGCCCGCTGCCGCGATTTTGACCCTGTGGGTTGGGGCCGCCGCCGCGGTTCTGGCCTTGTGGGTTGGGGCCGCTGCCGCTTCGATTGGCATTTTGCGGATTGCCGCTACCTTGTTGGCCGCCCCCGCGTTGTCTGTTTCTATCGTCGCGTTTGTTGCCCCCGCCACGCGGATCCGATTTTTTCTGCTCGTCCAGGTTGATGCGGCCCAACACCTTCAAACCACGAAGTTGAGGTGAATCGGCGCGGTACATCTCTGGCTCGGCAGGTTTGGTATCTGCGGGCACAGTTGGAGTGACGGGTGTTTCAACCGGAGGGGTGCTTTTGGGCGGCGAAGCGGGTTCTGCCGTCTTGGCTTCCGGTTTGGGTAGTGCGGGTTGAACAGGTGTAGCGGGGACAGGCGCTTCCGGTTTCTTCTGTTCGGGCCGCCGCTCTTCTTTGGGTACTTCTGGCCGTCTTTCCTCTGCGGGTTTAGGTTCCGGAGCAGGTGTATTTTTGACGGGTGGAGGAGTTGGCGGTCTGGGCGCTGCTTTAGGAGGGTTGAGGTCTATTTTGCCCAAAACTTTCAAGCCAGGGGCACGGTGCTGAGGCTCACGCTGAGCTGGCTCGGGGTCGGATGGGGGAGCAACCGGTTTAACCCCTTCTTCCGCTGGGGGAGGGGGGGGCGTAACCTGACGCGGCTCAACCGGCGCCATTTCGGCGGGGCCATTGACTTTGGGAGAAGGTAAGACAGTAGCTGCCGGCGCGGGCATTTCCTTCTTTGGTGCTGAAGGGCGCAGCAGCTTATCTGCTTCCTGTTTGATAGCCATTTCTTTCTGAAACTCCTTCTGTAGGAGTGCATACATCTCGTCGGACACATCGGCATTGGGCTTTTCTTCAACGGAAGTAAAACCTTGTGAATGCAGTGTCTCAACGATGGTGTGCAAACCAACGTTGAATGTTTTGGCTACCTTAATGAGTTTATATGCCATGCAGTATTTTTGCCTGCTATTGTTGAGGTGCAAAGATACGATAAAAAAACGGTGCGTGCCGGGCTATACCCAACATCAGTTTTCTCCATCGAATTCTGAAGCCAAAATATTCAGGACGTTTTGAATAGTTTCTTCTTCGAGGTCGGTGCGGCGCACCAATTCGTCGAGATTAAGTTCAAGTACTTGTCGCGCAGTATCGCAACCGATGCTTTTAAGGGCGTCAATGACCCAGGCGTCGAGTTCATCGGAGAACTCTTCCAGATCAACGTCATCAATTTCAAACTCTTGCTGGTTGTTGCGGAACACGTCGATTTCGTATCCCGTCAGTTTTGACGCAAGTTTGATGTTGGAACCGCTTTTACCGATGGCCAAGCTCACCTGATCGGCCTCCAGGTAAACCGAGGCGTGCAGTTTTTCGGTGTTCAAATCGATGCGGTCGATTTTGGCCGGCGTGAGGCTGCGGGTAAGGAACAGCTGGATGTTGTTGGTGAAGTTGATGATGTCGATGTTCTCGTTCCGGAGTTCGCGCACGATGCCATGGATACGGCTGCCTTTCATGCCCACACAGGCACCGACGGGGTCGATGCGGTCGTCGTGGCTTTCGACGGCCACTTTTGCGCGTTCTCCTGGCAGGCGCACGATGTGTTTGATTTCAATGATGCCGTCTTCAATTTCGGGCACTTCGGCTTCAAGCAGTTTGGCGAGGAACTGCGGGTCGGTGCGGCTGAGCATGATGTAGGGCATGTTGTTGCGCATTTCGACACGGCGAATGATGCCGCGTACCATGTCGCCTTTGCGGTAGTAATCCCCTTTGATCATTTCGATGCGGGGCAGCACGAGTTCATTGCCGGTGGCATCGTCGAGCACAAGCAATTCTTTTTTCATGATCTGGCCCACTTCGCCAGTGACCACGTCGCCTACGCGGTCGGTGTATTTTCGGTAGATTTCGTCTTTTTCCAGTTCCATGATGCGCGACACCAGCGTTTGGCGGGCGGCCATGATGGCGCGGCGTCCAAACTCCTCGATTTCGAGCTGTTCGTAGCATTCGTCGCCGTTGGAAAGGCTCTGGTCAATGGAGTGTGCTTCGGATACGCTGATCTGGGCCTGTTCGTCGGTTACTTCGCCGTCGGGCACTACACTGCGTACGCGCCAAATTTCGAGGTCACCTTTGTTGGTGTTGACGATGACGTCAAAGTTCTCATCGGAGCCGTATTTTTTGCGGATAAGCGTACGGAATACGTCTTCCAGCACGCGCACCATGGTGGGGCGGTCAATGTTGGTACCCGATTTAAATTCGGTGAATACTTCAACTAAGTTTATCATTGCTGATGTGTTGGTTGGCTGATGTTTTCCTTTGTAAAATGCTTATTTAAAAGCGATTTTAACCAAGGCTTTGTCGATTTTATCGTAAGGAATATTGATTTCGGTGTTGACGGTTACTTTTTTCTTGCCTTCTTTTTCGATGTGGGTCGTCAGTAGGGTGATGTGCTGTTCGTCGGTTTTAAGCAAGACGCCGAGGTGCTTTTCACCGTCGGTGGTTTGTATGGTCAGGGTACGGCCGATGTTGCGGCTGTACTGCCGGGGAAACTTCAGCGGTCGGGTGAGGCCGGGGCTGCTGACCTCCAACACGTATTTATCGCCCAGCCAGTTGTGGGTATCCAGGTGGCTTTCCAGGAAGCGGCTGAGGCCCTTGCATTTATCGAAACTGATGCCTGTATCGCTGTCGACAAATACGAGGAGCCGATTGACAGGATTCAGTTCAATGTCCACCGTAAAACAATCTGTATACGCTTCATCATCCGCGTATTTTTGTTCAAGCAATTGTGCAATGCGGGCGGTCAGTTCCATTTTGGGTATAAAAAAGAGGGAACTTTTGGTTCCCTCTTCGTGATGATGTATCCTTAAAGTTGTGCAAAGGTACGACAAGGTTGCGAGATTTGCAACAGACCTGTCCCGTCGGAATAAAAATGACCCAGTCATTTTGCGAACAGGAAAATGTCAGGGCCATTTTTATCCCGACGGGACAGGTCTGGTCAATACCGGTAATCCACCGTGGCATCACCGGCCATCAGTGCATTGTCCTTTACGGTATACCGTTTTTTCGTGGGCACGAGCACAAGCACCCGTGCTGCATCAGGCGGAATGGAAAATTGGAAGCCCCCCTGAACCTTATAGCCGAGGAAGCTGCGGCTCACCGTGTCGTATACATCCATGCGTTTCGAACCTACATTTATTTGAACCGTTTGCTCGGTATCGTATGGGTTGAAGTACAAATAGGTGGGAAAAGCCGCCTCGCAGCGGTAAAAATCGGTGGCGCGACAGTCAATTTGCAAAATCTCGGCTACATTGGTGGCCTGAATAACACCACCAAACAAGCCAACATGCCCGCTGCCATACACCGAAAACATGCTGTGCGGTGGATTGCCGGGTGCCCACTGTGGTCCGTCGCCCTGTGCAAACGGTGTGATGCCTTTAAATTGAGGATAGGCCGACGATTTGATGATGCCTTCGTAAGCAATGACGTTTTGGGTGATGGCCTTGTGTTGTGGGATGGCCTGTAAGGAGTCGGGCAGGTCATACGGATAGCAGAAACGAGCTGCGTTAGAGGCATTGAGCGCCCATTTACCTACAGCGCGGGCATAGCGTTGGTCGTAGCGCACCATAGCTGCCAAGGGCATCATCAGGTCAAAGGTATTCATAAGGAATCCGTATCCACCCTGGTCGGCGGTGCTGCCCACCAGGCCGCTTACGTCGTAGCCGCCCCAGGAATCGGCCAATACACCCCAGCCCTGGCGGCCCACGGCGGTGCCATCGAAAGTCCAATCGAGGAAACGCTGCACATCGTAGCTGGTACTCGCCTCTTCGTTCATGCGGGTACCCACATACGCAGCCAACGGCATCATGGCTTCGTAAAAGCGGTTTTCTTTCTGGTTATACAGCACATTCAAAGCGTTTTTTGCGGCTTGCAGATACTTGTCATCCCCGTATTTGACCCAGGCGGAGTACAGGATAAAGGCATAACCACCCGCCACGTCTTCTTGTGCAGGTATGTGGTTTGTGCCGGGTTTCATGGCTTGAAAGTCGAAGTAAGAATAGCTGTAATTGTTGCCCATAATGGAGTCGGAGCGGTAGAACTGATCCGCAATGCTGCGCTGGATTGCGTCGAACCCTGCTTCCTGCGGGTAAAAGTGGGCGACACTGTAAAAAAGAACGTTGTTGTGCACCTCATACCAGAAGTCGTTGCCATATCCGCCGCCAATGTGGGCACCTTTGTTGGTGAAGTTCATAATGACATTCCAGCCGTTGTCGCGGTTGTAATAATTGCGCAACATGTGCACGTAATTGTGTCCGTTTTGGTTGCGTTTGTCTATGCCTACCAATGAAGCACTGAGGACGGCACCGGTTGCGCCAAGGGCCTCGTGGTTTTCGCCCTTGTTAACAGCTGCGCCCATCCGCACGTCGCCAATGGCCGTGTACAACCCAAAAGTTGTTTCGGGGAAGTTGCGGCCAGCGGAGTCGAGCCAAATCAGAGGGAGAAAAGCCCCTTTCTGGTCAAAGTCGAACACATAACGGTCAAAGTCAATGGTGGTCTTTTTCCAGTCCTTATAAGCATAAGGTTTGGGGTGATTGGGCATTTGGTCCACGCGGGCAATGGCGCGCTGTACGACAGGCATGGTGGGTGTGGGCAGGTCGTGACGGCGGGCGCAGGCATTTAGCAGGAGCAGCGGAAACAACAACAACAATAGTCTCATGTGCAGTGGTGGTTGATGGTATAAATGTCAAGCACCTGAACCAACTGCTCCAGGTGCTTACAAAGCGTTTGGTTGCGAGGAAGCGCAACGGGATAATTGCTCAAGATACGGTGCTTACGTCAATCTTCTTCCGCTGATTACGCGGAGGAGAATGGCTACGACTGCAATGACAAGCAAAATGTGTATCAAGCCTCCGGCATGAAATCCGATAAATCCAACGGCCCAACCAATGATAAGGATGACGGCAATGATGTACAGCAGGTTTCCCATGATGTTATGTTTTTGAAACTGGTTTAATAATCCGTCAAAATTATTGCTTGTCGTTAGCAGGTTTGTTACATGTAGCTCTTGATTAATTGCAAATTTCACATGTTGGACACAATACGGCCGACGCGCTGTAGGCCGACACACATTTTATGTAAGAATTATGTAACTCTTATGAGACATCGTGTAAAAAAACTGGCAGGCAAGTGCCTCACCTTATTATTTGATGCGCTATACGCGGGGAGTTTGTAGCGATTCAAAACTTGTTGGCTGGCAAGATGTCGGTTCAAAATCAATCATTATAATGCACCTTGCTCCAGTGAAATGTGAAGATAACTTCCAAGGCCTTCTCCGTTCATCTGAAGCAAGTGTGAATAAAACAGCGGTGCTGGATATAAATGGGATTGTTACAAGTTCTACTTGGACTTATGTAACACACTACAGAAATAAAGCGGGCACCTTTGTACCATCAACACAACAAATCACCACAAAAATTTCAACAACATGAGCTCAGGAAAAATTTTATTGGGACTGTTGGCAGGCATTGCCACAGGCGCAACATTGGGAATCTTATTTGCACCAGAAAAAGGCGAAACTACCCGCAAGAATATTTCGAAGAAAGGCGAAGATTTTGCGGCAGAATTGACCAACCGCTTCAATTCGTTCGTAGAACAAATGACAGAACGGTTTGAGTCTGTTCAGGACGAAGCCGGTCGTTTGGTTGAACAAGGCAAGTCTAAATGGGACGAGGTAGGTGCGGAAGCTGAAAAGATGGCGAACAACACCCTGTCGCAAGCCAAAAAGACCACAGCTTAGGATATGGAAACACCAGCAAGCATCATTGAGTCTTTATTCGAGCGGGTAGAAAATTACAGCATCACCACACTGGAGCTGTCCAAGCTAAGGGTATTGGAGACCACCGCCTTGCTCGTGACCTTACTGGTTTCGAAATTAAGCGTCATTTTTTCAGTCGTTTTGTTTGTACTGGTACTCAACATCGGCATTGCCCTTTGGCTTGGCGATCTGCTTGGTAAGGTATACTACGGTTTTTTTATCGTGGCAGCCTTTTACTTGCTGGTGTCCATTGTTTTTTACTTGTTCCTGTACAAATGGATCAAAAAGCCTGTTAGCGACATGATCATCGTTCAAGCACTACAATAACACCTATATGCAAACCTTAAATTCGTCAGAGGAGCTTAGCGCTGCAATTGCCCGGTTAAAACTGCAACAACGCGAGCAAGGAAACGAGCTCAAAGCGGAATTCAGAATGGCATACGAAAGCTTAAAGCCCATAAAACTGGTTCTTGGACTGATGAAAGAGATCAGTCAATCGCCAGAAGTCAAAAGTACTTTGGTGAATACCTCGGTAAGTTTGGGTGCAGGTTTGCTGACCAAAAAAATCTATCAGGGCTCATCACACAACCCTTTTAGACGGCTTGTAGGTACCGTTTTGCAGTACACTGTCACCAACGCCATTCATAATCATCCGAAAACGGTAAATTTGATTGGCAAAGGTATAATGGGCCTTTTCTCCCTTGCGATGTCGCGGCGGGCAAATAAAAGTTCCGCCGCTCAAGTCAAGTACGAAAAAGGCAACGGTGTATTGGCCATCCGAGACAACAAAAATTAGTGCTTGTTTGGCCTTTTTCAGGTACAAGTGTTCCGACAAAAACCCCGGAGCCTTTTTTGAACTCACTTTTAAAACCTTATGTTATGCCCCTTGTCAGTGTCCTCATCGTTCTCATTGTTGTTGGCGTATTGCTTTGGCTCGTCAACTCCTATATCCCCATGGATGCCAAAATCAAAAACATTCTCAACATTGTGGTGGTGATCGTGCTGTTACTTTGGCTTCTCCGCGCTTTTGGCGTGCTGAATTCGCTTAACAACATCCGCATTTAATCACTACTTTTAACCCTTTCATAAACACAATGATTGTGGTATTTGTAGTCATCTGGGTATTGCTCGGGTATTGTAACTAACAGGGTGTGCTCGGGGGGACTTACTCCTGAGCACGCGCTTTTTTTAAGCTACCGCAAATCGACACTTAAAAATAAAAAAATTTACATTTGCAAGAAGGCTAAAAAAAATAACATTATACCGTATAGACTGCATATGTAACAGCCATTTTTAACCAGTACCCTGTCTTTCAAAATAGATTATAAAATATAAAATATAAAACAAACAATTGTACTGAAAAAACTTAACACATACGCAACATTCCAACTAAAATTTGGGCTTACCTTTGCATCATCAAAAGTGCAGTGAGTCGTTTTTCGGCTAATAAATCCATTATTACCCAGTAGCCGCTAAACCATCGGCACAAGTAAACACGAATCAACAGGTTGAGCACATAGAGCATTTCTTTAACCCGCCGATGCAATGATCGAGCGGGTTTTTTTATGCTAACTTTGGGACTCAAATGTGTACCACATGACCAACAACAACTTTCCCCGAGCATGCTTACTCATCCTGGATGGATGGGGCCTGGGGCCCAAACCAGAAGCCGACGCCATCCAACAAGCCAATACACCGTATATGGATGGTCTAAAGGAAAACTATCCATGGAGCACCCTGATTACCTATGGAGAAGATGTGGGTTTGCCCGAGGGGCAGATGGGCAACTCCGAGGTGGGGCACCTTAACATCGGCGCAGGCCGTGTGGTATGGCAAGAACTGGCGCGCATCAACAAAGCCGTACGGGAAAAGGAACTACACACCAACCCCGCGCTGCTCCAAGCCCTCGCACACGCCCGACACCATGATAAAACGGTGCATTTCGTTGGCTTGGTGTCCGACGGCGGTGTGCACTCCCATATCAACCACCTCAAGGCGTTGTGCGATATTGCTGTAGAGCAGGGAAACCCAAAAGTATTGGTGCATGCCTTTACCGATGGACGAGATTGCGACCCGCACAGTGGCGCAGGATTCATCGAAGAACTGCTCCGGCATGTGCAAGGCACCCCTGTCCAGTTGGCCACCGTCATTGGCCGCTACTACGCCATGGACCGCGACAAACGCTGGGAACGCATCAAACTGGCCTACGACCTTTTGGTATCTGGCCAGGGCGAAAGCACAGAAAACATTCCCAACGCCATCCGAAAAAGCTATGAAGAGGGCATCTCCGATGAGTTTCTGAAGCCCATGCGGCATCTGGTGCCCGGCCTGGAAACGAACATTCAAAACGGCGATGTGGTGCTTTGTTTCAACTTCCGTACCGACCGCCTGCGCGAGCTCACACAAGTGTTAAGCCAGCAGGACATGCCGGATGAAGGCATGCACACCGTCCCCGATTTGTACTACGTCACCATGACCCGCTACGACGAATCGTTTCAAAACATACATTTGATGTTTGAAAAAGACGATGTGCACATGACGCTGGGCGAAGTGCTCGCCAACGCAGGCAAAACGCAAGTGCGCATTGCCGAAACGGAAAAATACCCGCACGTAACCTTCTTTTTTTCCGGCGGCCGGGAAGCCGTTTTCCCAGGCGAAAGGCGCCTACTTTGCCCCTCCCCCAAGGTAGCCACGTATGATTTGCAACCGGAAATGAGCGCGCCAGACATCCGCGATGCCATCCTGGCTGACATCCGCACCCATCAGCCAGATTTTATTTGCCTCAATTTTGCCAATACCGACATGGTGGGCCACACCGGGGTATTTTCCGCCGCCATGAAAGCCGCTGAAACCGTTGATGCCTGTCTGAGCCAGATTGTTCCTTTAGCCCTCGAGCACCAGTACGCCTGCCTGATCATTGCCGATCATGGCAACTCCGATTACATGATCAACGAAGACGGCTCCCCCAACACGGCGCACACCAAAAATCCGGTGCCCTGCCTGTTGGTCAGCTCTGCCGGCAAAGCACTCACCATGCACAACGGTCGATTAGCCGATGTGGCTCCAACTTTACTGGCCCTCCTGGGCATGGAAAAACCGGTTGAAATGACCGGCCAAAACTTAGTGGGAAACCACTAACCGAATATGCCGTTAAGCAGTTACCTCCAGCATAAAATCCTGTTTCGACCCGCCCGCCTGCCGGATAACTACGTTTTCCGTTTTGACGCGCCGTTTGAAGAGCACTTCATCGAAACCCCGGATCATGTACGCATCAATGCTTTGTATTTCCCAACGGCGCAGCGCACACTAAAGGGCGTGGTGCTGTATTTTCACGGCAATCGGGGAAACTTGCAGCGTTGGGGTGCCGAGCACTGGCGGTTTACAGAAAATGGATATGATTTTTTTGCTGCCGATTATCGCGGGTATGGCAAAACGCCTGGCACACCTTCTCCCGATCATTTGTACAATGACGCCTTGCTGTTGCTCAACCACTTGTCGCACGGTTATGCGGCCGATCAAATCGTGTTGTATGGGCGCTCCTTAGGCTCGGCACCAGCTACGCGCTTGGCCGCCGAAGGCCGCGCAAAATCCCTGATACTCGAAACACCGTTTGATAACCTGTACAACCTTTTTCAGGACTACATGCCTTTGAAACATTGGTCGGTGCAACCTGCATTCGACCTGCCAAACGACGCATACCTCAAACAAACCACGCTGCCGGTACTCATTTTTCACGGCACGCGCGACCGTGTGGTGCCCTACGCATCAGCCGCAAGGCTCAAACGCCTGCTCAAACCAACCGACCAGTTTGTAACCATTCCCGGCGGTTCGCACCACAACCTGGGGGAATCGCCGTTGTTTAGCGAACATTTGGCGGAATGGTTGCGCTAAAAATTCGTCCTACGAATATATTCGTAGGACGAGCCCTTAGCGCTTGCTGATTTTGTTGTTCGAAATGGCCCGCTGCCGCGTGCATTTAAACCGGGAAATATCCGGGTTTCGTTTGGCCAAGTGCTTTTGGCTTACGCCTGAATGCACCCGTTGGCGCCAGCGTTTGAAACTGCTGGCTTTCAACTCGCGGCGCATAAGCGCCACCACCTCGCTTTCCGCAAGGTTGAACTGTACGCGGATGGCCTCGAAGGGCGTCCGGTCTTCCCAGGCCATTTCAATGATGCGGTCTACGTCGGCAGGCAATAACATAAAAGCATAAACGGCGCAGCAGTGGGTGGTGTTCAGAAAATAGCCTTTTACGCCCAATTTTTATTTTTTTTCGAATCGGCCGGTACGCCATGTGTGGATAGGTGCTACCTTAACCTCTCATTTCCCGATTTAAAGCGACTAAACGCTCCGCATCCTATATGTTCAAAAACATAGTTTTGCCCTTGCTCTTTGCCGGGGCCGTGCAGGCCCAACGCCCTGCACCCGCTCCCGCCCAGACGAACCCCGTCCTCATCCTGGGTGCTACCGCTCACCTTGGCACCGGCCAGGTGATCCAAAACAGCGCCGTAGCATTCGAAAACGGAAAAATTACCCTGGTGGCCGACGCCACTACGATCCGGCTCGACCGCAGCCGCTTCGGGCAGGTGTACGATGCCTCCGGGAAACACCTCTATCCTGGGTTCATTGCCGCCGACAGCCGACTCGGTCTGGTTGAAATTGATGCGGTGCGTTCAACACAGGATTTCAACGAGTCGGGTACCTTCAATCCCAATGCCCGCGCCATCATTGCCTACAACACCGACTCCGAGGTGATCCCCACGGTTAGGAGCAACGGGGTATTACTCGCCCAGGTAACGCCCATTGGCGGCCGCCTCAGCGGTGCCTCTGCTGTGGTGCACCTCGACGCATGGAACTGGGAAGACGCCGCCCTGCGCACCGATGACGGCGTGCACCTCAACTGGCCCGTCGCCCGTCCGCCGCAGTTCGACCCACAACGCCGAAAGGCCGATGACGATGATGAAGGCGCCGAGAAGCCTGCGCCAAAAGACCCGTACGACGAACAAATGCGCGAACTGGAGCGCTTTTTCCAGGAAGCGGAGGCGTATTGTGCCGCACCGAAACCCTCGGTGCACAACGCACGCTTCGAAGCCTTGCGCCCTGTATTGTCGGGTGCCCAAAACCTGTACCTGCACGCCAACGCTGCCAAAGCCATACAGGAAGCTGTGCTGTTTGCCGAACGCTTTGGTACCAAAGCCATTGTGGTGGGTGCCGCTGACGCCGCACTGGTCGTCGATTTCCTCAAGGCACACCAAACGCCGGTTATCCTCGCCAAAACGCAGCGCCTGCCCGCCCGCGAAGACGAGGCCGTGGATCAACCCTACACCACACCAGCCACACTCCACAGCGCAGGGGTGCTGTTCTGCATCACGGAAGACGGCAGTTGGCGACAGCGAAACCTGCCTTTTGAAGCGGGTCAGGCCGTAGGCTACGGACTCCCTTATGAAGCGGCCGTGTCTGCCATCAGCCTCCATGCCGCTCAGATACTCGGCGTGGCCGACCGCTGCGGTTCCATCGAAGAGGGCAAAGACGCCACGCTGTTCATCAGCGAGGGCGACGCGTTGGACATGCGCACCAACCAGATCACTGCTGCGTTCATACAAGGGCGCAGCATAAACCTGGACAACAAGCAAAAAGCCTTGTATCGGAATTACGAGATGAAGTATAGGCAGTAACTTTTGTATACCTTTGGTAACAAATCTCCAAAAAAACCGTTTATTTTGCACCCCGTTACCCTGCTATTTCGCCCAGTACGCACAAGCACGAATACTACCCATGGCACAAGATAATTACAGCCTGCTCATTGACAAGCTCGACGGCTTCATCCGCAAATATTACATCAACCAGTTGTTGCGCGGTGCGCTGTACACAGTAGGCGCTGTGTTGGGGCTGTTTATTGTCCTCAACGTCCTCGAATACTACTTTTATTTCAGCACCGGCGTGCGCACCGCCATGTTCTGGGGCTTCACAGGCCTCAGCGGCGCTGCCCTGTACCGCTGGGTCATGCTTCCGCTGATGCATTATTTCCACCTCGGTCAGGTGATCAGCCACGAGCAAGCCGCCGCCATCATTGGCGACCATTTTTCGGACGTAAAGGACAAACTCCTCAACATCCTGCAGCTCAAACAGCAAGGCAGCACCAATGCCATTTACGCCGACATGATTTCTGCGGCCGTGAATCAGAAAAGCGAAGACATCAAGCTGGTGCCCTTCCAGTCGGCCATCGACTTGCGCAAAAACCGCAAATACCTCCCCTACGCCCTGCCGCCCCTGCTGCTGCTGTTGTTCCTCGTACTGGGCGCACCCAACATCCTGCGCGACGGCACTAAACGCCTGTGGAATACTTCGGTGAAATACGAAAAACCGGCCCCTTTTTACTTCCGATTAGACGCCGACACGCTGACGGGCGTGCAGTTTACCGACTTCCCCATGACCGTACAAGTGGAAGGAGACGCGCTGCCAAACGAAATGTTCATCGAAATTGGTGAAGTACAGTATCGTTTGCAAAAAACAGCGCCCGACCAGTTTCAGTACACGTTTGCCAATTTGCAAAAAGACACGCCGTTCCGCCTCTTTGCCGGAGGGCTCAATAGCGACGACTATACGATGAAGGTGCTGCGCAAACCCAACATCCTGTCGTTCAACGTCAAGCTCCAGTTTCCCGCGTACATCGGCCGCGCCAACGAAGAGTTGGCCAACATCGGCGACCTGGTAGTGCCCCAGGGCACCCAAATCAACTGGAGCTTCAACGCCCAAAACACAGATCAACTCCAGCTCCGTTTCGGCGGTGAAAACGCTGGCGAAGCCAAACGCATAGACGACGAGCTGTTCAGCTTCGGCCGCCGCGCCCTGCGCGACGAACCGTACACCATTTTCCTGCAAAATGACCAATTGCGCGGTGCCGACTCCGTGCGATACGCCATTGCTGTGGTGCCCGACCAGCACCCGCAAATTGATGTGGAAGAATTCAAAGACTCCTCCAACGTCAAACTCCTGTTTTTTGCGGGCGACGCCTCCGACGACTACGGCCTGCTCAACCTGACCTTTAACTATCAGGTGAAAAAAGCCAAAGGCGGCCAGTTGCCCATGAACACGTTCAAGATCAACCGGCAACCGGGCAAACAAATCCAGTACGAGTACACCTGGGATTTGCGCAACCTCGACTTGTTGCCCGGCGACGAGGTGACTTACTACTTTGAAGTATTCGACAACGACGGCGTCAACGGCTCCAAAAGCGCCCGCACCGCCCTGCTTCAATGGCGCATGCCTACCGTAGAAGAATTTCGCAAGCAACAGGCCCAAACCGGCGAGGAAATCAAAAAAGAACTCGAAAAAGCCGTCAAGGAAAGCCTGAAAATCCAGGAAGAACTCAAAAAGCTGCGCGAAAAAGTGCTTCAGCAAAAAGAACTTGACTGGCAGAGCCGCAAACAAATGGAAAAACTGCTCGAGCGCCAAAAAGAATTGCAAAGCCAGATTGAACAGGCCAAAACGCAGTTTCAGCAGCAAAATGAGCAAAAACAAGCGTTTCAACAGCAATCTGAAGAATTGCTGGAAAAACAGGAGCAATTGGAAAAAATGTTCGAAGAAACGCTGTCCGAAGAAATGAAACAGCTCATGGAGGACATCGAGAAGCTCCTGCAGGAAATGAACAAAGAGCAAATGCTCGACCAAATGGAAGAGATGCAGGTGAACAATGAAGACCTCAGCAAGGAACTCGAACGCCTTGAAGAACTCTACAAACAACTCGAAGTAGAAAACCTGCAACAACAGCAAATTGAAAAATTAGAGGAATTGGCCGAAAAACAGGAATCCCTGAACAAGGAAACCGAAAACAACACCAAACCCCAGGAGCAATTGGAAAAAGAACAGGAGCAGCTCAACAAGGAAATGGAGGCCATCCAAAAAGAACACGAAGAACTGCAACAGAAAAACGACGACCTCAAGCGTCCGGAAAAAATAGAGGATCAGCAGGAAGAACTGGAAGACATTCAGGAGGACATGAAAGACGCCAAGGAGAACATTGAGCAAAAAGACAACCCGAAAGCGGGCAAAAAACAAAAAAGCGCCGCTGGCAAAATGAAGGAAGCCGCCAACAAAATGAAGCAAAGCATGGAAAGTGGCGAGATGGAAAAAATGGAGGAGGACATCGCCACCCTGCGCCAATTGCTCGAAAACCTCATCGGCTTGTCGTTTAACCAGGAAACCAACATGGATGAGGTGGCCACCGCCGCAGTCAACACCCCTCGGTATGTGGAACTCACCCAGCAGCAGTTCAAAATCAAAGATGACTTCAAGATCGTGGAAGACAGCCTCACGGCCCTCGCCCAACGCAACTTCCAGATCAGTGGCACCGTAACCGAAAAAGTGGCCGACGTAAAATCCGCCATCAAGTACAGCTTGGAAGAACTGGAAGAACGCCGGGTGCCTACCGCCAATGAACAACAACAGCGCAGCATGAAAGGCATGAACGACCTCGCGCTGCTCCTGTCTGACATCATGCAGCAAATGCAACAGCAAATGGCCGCTGGCATGCCCGGAAGCCAGTCTTGCCAAAAACCCGGAGGCCAAGGCCAAGGCAAAAGCGGCAAAGAACCCTCCGACAAAATGTCGAAAGGCCAACAAGACCTGAATAAGACGATGGAGGACATGAAAAAGCGCCTGGAGCAAGGCAAAGGCAAAGGTGGCGGCAGCGGCAGCAAGGAGTTTGCCCAAATGGCCGCCAAACAAGCCGCCCTCCGCAATGCACTCAAAGAAATGCAAAAACAAAAACAGGAACAAGGCAAAGGAAACAAGGCCCTCGACGACATCATAAAAGACATGGACAAGGTGGAAACCGACCTGGTGAACAAACGCCTGACCAATGAGACGCTCAAACGCCAGGAACAAATACTGACCCGCCTCCTGGAGGAAGAGCGCGCCGAACGCGAACGCGACCAGGACGAACAACGCCAGGCCCAGTCGGCACAGCAACAAAACGCAAAATTGCCTCCGGCGCTGGAAGAATACCTGAAAAAACGCCGCGCCGAAGTAGACCTCTACCGCACGGTGTCGCCCGTACTCAAACCGTATTACAAAGGACTTGTAGAGGAATATTTAAAGGGCGGCAAATAAAATGTGCGGACGCCTCATTGGTCTGCAATTGATTTTGTGTGCCTGTATGTGTAAGGATTAAACGCCTTAAGCACCTAAAGGTCTTAGAAGGAGGGGTTGACTGTCAGTCGACCCCTCCCTAAAACAACATCCTTTGCGATTACTCCCCGTGGTACAGCGTCTTCTCGCCTTCTTTCAGTACATACCCCTTCCAGGGAAACAACTTGAGGTCGCCGAATTCCCACGAATGCGCGCCTTCCTGACCCTTGCGTTCCATCATGATGGAAAACTCCTGCCTGGGCAAAAACAACTCCGCCTGGGTTTTATCGGCATTAAATATTACAAAAGCGGAAGTGGAACGCTCTAAACTGGTGTCTTGTGGCAACAAGCGGACGCCCGCTTCAAAAATCCGTACGCACTCGTTTTTCACAATAGACCAACGGTAACCCGCCGAGCGAATGCATCCGTGTTCGTCTCTGTCTGCGCCGATGACCGGTACAGGTGAATTCGGCGTAGGTGTTGCCGGTGTCGGCTTTTCGGCAGGAGGGGCCTGGCATGCGGCGAGCAGCAAGGCCACAAAGAAAATAGGCTTCTTCATCAGGTGAAAAAAGTCAGTAAATAATTTCGAAGCACAGGAGCGCTTATTTCGGTGCCATGGCAGGGTTCAACAAGTCGTAAAACTGGTCGATTTTAGGCAGGATGATGATCCGGGTACGGCGGTTGGTGGCGCGGCCATCGGGCGTGGCATTGCTGGCCAAGGTATTGTACTCGCCCCGTCCAGCGGCAATGAGGCGGTTGGGGTCAATGCCGTGGCTTTTTTGTAAGGCCCGCACTACAGCAGTGGAGCGCTTTACGCTGAGGTCCCAGTTGTCGACCATACACGTGTTTTTGATAGGCACATTGTCTGTGTAACCTTCCACCATGACTTCCAGTTCGGGGCGCGATTCCACGATTTGCGCAATTTTAGCCAGCACATCGTTGGCCTTGGATGTCAGGTTCGCACTGCCACTTTGGAAAAGCATTTTGTCGGACAGGTTGACAAACACCACTGTTTTGTCCACTTTTACTTCCACATCCGTGTCATCAAGCCCTTCTTTCAACACGCCTTTGAGGTTGACGGCCAGGGCAAGGTTGATCGAGTCGGCTTTGGTTTTGGCCGCTTGCAGCAGGTGTATGTACTTGTCTTTTTTCTCTAACTGGGAAAGGGTTTCCTTGATGTTGTCGCTGGCAGACTGCGACAGCACGGTGAGGTTGCCCACCTGGGTGAGTTGTTTGTCGCGCTGGGCTTTGCAGTCGGCCAATTGGGTTTTCAAGTCCTCCAGCTGTTCCTGCCGAATTTGAAGGGTAGTGGCTAATTTATCCCTTTCCTGCATAGCCAAACCGAGTTTGTTGTTGCACTCGTTGAGGTTGCGGCCACAGTCGCCGAGTTGTTTGTTGGTGGCCTCCATCTGGCGTTTGAGGTCGGTTTCCATGGCGGCAAACTTCTTCTTGGTTACACAAGAGGGGAGTGCCACGCCGAGCGCCAGCAGCAGGATCACTTGGGTCATTTGTTTCATGTAAAAAGCAGTTTAAGGTTTGAACTACGGCAAATGTACATTTAAAATACAACGCTCCACACCAGGAATACCGAACACAGCGCAAATAACATAAGCAGTAAGGGCCTGATGAAGCGCCACCATGCCGCAATGCTCACGTTGACCAGCGCCAGCGAGGGCAACATCAAACCGGTGGGAGTCATAAAACCCATAATGCCCATGCCGAAAAGGTAGGCGTTCACAATCGATTCGCCGGGTACATGCACCACCATCGCCAAGGCCCCGATGATGGGCATGGTAAGCACCGCCATGCCCGAGCTGGAGGCGATGAAAAGGGTAAACAGCATGAACAAACACAACAACATGACCACAAACAGGGCTGGCGGCATGTTGCCGACCCACTGCGCCGAATAGTACAAAATGGAATCGCTGATGCGCCCGTCGTTCAGCACAACCGTCACGCCCCGGGCGATGCCCACGATAAAGGCCACCGACAACAAGCCCTCGGCACCTTTAATAAACTGTTCTGTAAATTTTTTTTCTGGCAAACGCAGCAGCACGGCCAGCAACAGGCTCGCGCCAAGAAAAAGGGTGGACATTTCGAGCAACCACCAGCCCAGGAAAATCACCCCCCCGATCATGCCCAAAAAAGTGCTGGCAAAAACAAGCAACAAGCCTCGCGTGCGCCAGTCCAAAGACCCTTGGGGAGCCGCTGAATCGGTCGCCACATCGTACAGCGGGGTAACAACACCGTCTACCTGATACACAATGGAAGCCGTGGGGTCTTTTTTTACCTTTTGGGCATAACGCACAATGTACCAGATGCTGATGGCGGTAGACAACACAAACATCAACACCCGCCCGCGCATCCGCCGCGAGAGGTGCTCAATGCCCCGCACCAGTGCACCCGACTCGTGGAATACCTGCATGAACCCGCCGATGATCAGGATAAACAGGATGATGTCAATGGTGTCGTAAATGCCCTTGATCGGGGCCTGCAGGATGCTGAAAATGCCTTGTCCGTTTTTGGGGAGTGGGTGATAACTGCCGGGCACCGATACTGGTTTGCGGATGGCCTGGCTGGTAAATTTTTCAAGTGGAATCCGGATGTTCAGGCTGTCGAGCGTTTGTTGTGCCAGGGGCAGCAAGACGGGCCCGGTGGTGGTGCTCACGCTGAAATGCGATGCATCGGCCATAGAGAGTTTGTTGTACTCCCCTGCCGGAATCAGCCAGGTAGCCGCGGCAGACAGCACGATGACCAGCATCAACACCGCAATGGGGCCAGGTACTTTTTTCGACAGGGTCATAGGCGGGTTATAGTTTGGGGTAAAGGTAAACGCTTAACCATAACTTAAAATCTGACAACACATATTTCAGATAGTTTTGGGCTTCACAAAAGGTCAATGTCTATGGTTAACTTACAAATGATGGAAACGGCGCTTTGGGACGCTGCCAGGCACCTCATGCGCGCCGCTGGTGCTGATGAGCGCCTCACCCCACGCGAGTTTAGAAAAAAAATAAACGCTCTGTCTGGCGAAATGCGCGACCTCACCGAAGCACTTTATCGTTTCGTGGTGGAAATAGACCGCGAAGGGGCTAATCACATTACCGAAAAGGACATTGAAAAAGCCATCGCCCGCATCAAAACGGAGATTTTTCCACAATATGCTATCGCTGAAAATGTAATGGACGAACAGGCGCAAAAAACCGTGCAGGCCATTGCACCCAAAACGGCGCTGAATCTGGCATTGCAAGTGTACCAAACAGCCCGGTTTTCCATGGTATTGCCGGCTGCACAGGTTTTCCAGCAAATCCAGGCGTACACTGAAGGACTGTTTTTTGATTACCTTGGTTCGGAGGCCAGCATCCAGATTGAAGCGGTACACGTGCCATCTAACCTGACCATGCTCACCCAGGATACGTTTGCCCAGGCATTAGGACTCGATCAAGACAAGCCCGAGCAGATGATTGAACGCTACCGCGAGGCCGCCTCGTTTTTCCCCATTTTTATCCATCAACACATGGATATCGGCTTGGAAGAACAGGCCCGCCAGGTTGTGGAAGTCATGCAAAAAAACTTGCGCCAGCACATCATCGCAGTCATCGGTCAAGATTCCTACGAAGTGGACTCGCAGCACCCTGTTTATGTAGTGGGTTTGGCAGGAGATGGCAGTTTGGTGGGTTTCAAGTCACTTGTCATCTGGACCTAATCCCTCCAGCGCCTATCCGGCCCATCCATCCCGGTCCAAACTCCGGTAGTGAATGGCTTCGGCGAGGTCTTCAATACGAATGTCTGGACTACCAGACAAGTCTGCTGCTGTGCGCGCCACTTTGAGGATTCGGTCATAAGCTCGTGCAGAGAGTTGCAGGCGTTCCATGGCCGTGCGCAGCAGGGTGATGCCCGCGTCGGTGAGTGCGCACACTTCGCGCACCATTTTGCTGGTCATGTGGGCATTGCAGTACACGTCGCTTCGGCCATCGAACCGTTTGGCCTGTATGTCGCGGGCTTGCAACACCCGTTCTCGGATTTCGGCGCTGCATACTTTGGGGCGTTCGGTGCTGCTGAGCTCGGCGTAACTCACTGGCGTGACTTCCACGTGGAGGTCAATGCGGTCTAACAGCGGGCCGGAAATGCGCGACACATAGCGCTTGACCACACCGGGGCCGCACACGCACTCTTTGTCCGGGTGGTTGTGAAAGCCGCAAGGGCAGGGGTTCATGCTGGCCACCAGCATAAAGCTGGCGGGGTATTCCACGCTCACTTTGGCGCGGCTGATGGTGACGCGGCGTTCTTCCATGGGTTGGCGCATGACTTCCAGCACGGTGCGTTTAAACTCTGGCAGTTCGTCGAGAAACAGCACGCCGTTGTGGGCCAGGCTGATTTCGCCGGGCATGGGATTGGAGCCGCCGCCGACGAGGGCTACGTCGCTGATGGTGTGGTGCGGCGAACGAAAGGGCCGGGTGCTCACCAAGGCTGCATGATCGGGCAGTACGCCGGCAACCGAGTGGATTTTGGTGGTTTCCAGCGCTTCATGCAGATTGAGGGGGGGCAGGATGGTGGGCAGGCGACGGGCCAGCATGGTTTTGCCTGCACCGGGCGGACCGATGAGGATGACGTTGTGGCCGCCCGCCGCGGCCAGTTCCAGGGCGCGTTTGATGTTTTCCTGGCCACGCACATCGCCGAAGTCCAATTCATATTGGTTGAGTTGGGAGGCAAACTCCTCTCTGGTATTAACAACAGTAGGCTGAATGGAGGTTTCGCCCGCCAGCACCTCCAACGCTTCGCTCAGGTTATCGACGCCAAATACTTCGAGGTCAGACACAATAGCGGCTTCGCGGGCGTTTGCTTTGGGCAAGATGAATCCGCGGAATTTTTCACGGCGGGCCTGTATGGCAATGGGCAGTGCGCCTTTTATGGGGCGCAGGCTGCCGTCGAGCGACAGTTCACCCATGATGAAAAACCGTTCGAGTGGTTCCGACGCAATAACCCCGGCTCCGGCCAGCATGCCGATGGCGATGGGCAGGTCGTAGGCAGAGCCTTCCTTGCGCAAATCGGCCGGGGCGAGGTTGACGATCGTTTTGAGGCGGGGGAGGCGAATGCCCGCATTTTTGAGGGCTGCCTCAATGCGGGCCTGCCCTTCGCGCACGGCGCTGTCGGGCAACCCCACGATGTAGTAAGCCGGTTTGTCGGTGTTGCCCATGTTGCCGCCGGTGTTGACCTCCACGGTGATGGTTTGGGCGTCGACGCCATGTACGGCGCCGGCAAATGTTTTGACGAGCATGTGTTGAAGCGCATTTTATTCGTCCTACGACTATACTCGTAGGACGAGGGTGATTACCAAATTTTTTTTGTTTCGAGGGGTTCCATAGGTATCCGAACCAGTTCCAAAATTTGTGACGCCGACAAGCAAAGTTCTTGCTCCAGCAAGTCGATACGGCATAAGCTGCCCTTTCGTATGCCTGCCAATTCCCGAAAATTGGAATACGGCCAATCTTCCGGGCGAGTTACCAAACCAGCTTTTACGGGATTATACAGAATGTACCTAAGGCATTCAAGGGAGTAGTCTTCCCATGTCCATAGGCTACTGACTTGTTTTGACTTTGTTTTTTGCTGAAAAAGCGAGCCACTTCGCCCTTCCTGATTTTGAATGGCTTTTGCATAACTGCTCAGCGCAATGCGCATTCCTTTGCTGAATGCACACACAGCCAAATCACGTTGGTTTTTTGCCACTTGTGCCACCGTCAGTTCATTAGCCCGAATCATGAAGTGAAAGTGATTTGGCATAAGGCAGTAGGCCAGGAAGTCACTTACCGGGAGCAGGTGGGTGCGCATCTTGTCGAGGAAAAAAAGATAATTGTCCTCATGAAAAAAAATGTCTTGCCGGTTGTTTCCACGATTGTAAACGTGAAAAATCTGATTTTCAACAAATTGCATGCTGTGAAGGGTGTTTGGATGATGAACTGGTAAGCGTTTTGTTAATCGGCTACAAAGATAAGAGTATTTTTTTTATTTTAACAAGTATTGCTATTAAATATTCGTCCTACGAGTATACTCGTAGGACGAATAAACTGGCCGCACCTTTTTGTCAAAATTGTACAAATCCGCCGTTTATCTGGCCTTTTGCCACCTACTTCTAAACCCACTCTTGTTAAAGCTGTTCCATCTACTTACCAAACCAATTACGTTAACTAATTTTCCTCACACATGAGAGCATACATCTTCACTTTATTGACCTTGCTGTTTTGTACTGCAGGCGCAAAGGCTCAACTAGACATCGCTAACGTTCAGACCATTCACACCATCATCGACCCTACTGTTGATGTGTGGGCGCGAACGTTTATAAGTGGCGATTCATTAATCGGCAAAGGATTTGAGTTTAGAACGGCAACAGAGTTTGTTGGTGTTCTTGCCAACCTTGTCTTCACTTTCGGGGTTGCTCCGGAAAACAGCACCTCGTTCGACGAGTCCATCTTTACGGTGGTGCAGTCCTTCGAGAAAAACCGCAACTATTGCGCTTTTGTAAAAGGTACGATCAATGATCCGAGTTCACTTGAGTACATCCTGGATCCAAATGCACGTATAGTTGCAAACGATCCAGGCAAAGTGGACATCAGCGTTTTCCACGCTTCGCCAGACGCCCCTGCGGTGGACATTGCTGTGCGCCGCGGTCCGCGCCTTTTTGCCGATGTTACCTACGGCGAATTTACCCCTTATGTGTCGGTTGACCCGGGTGAATACCTGCTCGACATCAAACCCGCAGGCAGCAATGACGTAGTGGCCACTTACCGCGCAGATTTGAGCGGCCTTACTGGCCAGGCCATCCGGGTGTTTGCCAGCGGCTACCTCAGCGGACAGGCACCTGCATTTGGATTGTTTGTGGCCCTCGCCGATGGCACAGTACTTCCCCTGGAGCAAACTTCCGTTGCCCGCTTGCAAATAATACACAACAGCCCGAGCCCAACCGTAGACGTATATGTGAATGGCGATAAACTGCTCGATAGCTTTGTGTACCGCACAGCCACTTCCTTCATCGATGTACCCGGAGACGTATTGCTCAACCTCGGCGTTGCCGTTGATGGCAGTGTGTCGGTAGACGACACCATCGCGAATTTCCCTGTAACATTGGAAAATGCAAAGACCTATATCGTGACGGCCTCCGGCATCGTAGGTGGCCTTACCACCCCATTTACCCTGAACGTAAACGACATGGGCCGCGAGGCCTCGACCGATACCAATACCGTACAGTTTGCCGTACTCCATGGCGCTACCGATGCTCCTGCGGTTGACGTGGAAGCATTCGGCGTAGGCAATTTGGTGACCAACCTGAGCTACAGCGAATTTACCGACTACCTGAGCGTAGCCCCAGGCGTATACCGCCTGCGTGTAAAACCCGCCGGAAGCCAATCTGTAGTGGCCCGTTTTGAGGCCGATTTGAGCGGTCTGAAAGGCGGCGCTGCTTATGTGTTTGCCTCCGGAAAATTGGCTGGCTCGCCCGACTTCGGATTGTTTGCTGCTTTGGCAGACGGTACAGTATTGGCGCTGCCCGCTTACAGCCCTACTGCTCGTTTGCAGGTAATCCACAACAGTCCAAGCCCCACCGTAGACGTGTACGCCAACGGCGGCCTGTTGCTCAATGACTTTGTGTACCGCACCGCTACTCCATTCATTGACGTAGCCGCCGACGCCCTCATCAACCTGGGTGTAGCGCTGGAGACCAGCGCATCGGTCAATGATACCTTGGTCAATTTCCCGGTGACTTTTGAAGAAGGCAAAACCTATGTGGTTACCGCTTCGGGCATCGTAGGCGACCTTGTCACGCCATTTACCCTGATTGCCAACGACATGGGCCGCGAGGCCTCTACCGATACCAATACCGTACAGTTTGCCGTACTCCACGGTGCTACCGATGCTCCCGCAGTAGATGTAGAAGCATTCGGCGTAGGCAATTTGGTGACCAACCTGAGCTACGGCGAATTTACCGACTACCTGAGTGTAGCCCCCGGCGTGTACCGCCTGCGTGTAAAACCCGCTGGAAGCCAAACGGTAGTGGCCCGTTTTGAAGCCAACCTGAGCGGTCTGAAAGGTGGTGCTGCTTATGTATTTGCCTCCGGAAAATTGGCTGGGTCGCCTGACTTTGGTTTGTTTGCCGCCCTGGCCGACGGTACGGTAGTAGAATTTCCCGCATACAGCCCAACGGCTCGTTTGCAAGTGATTCACAACAGTCCAAGCCCAACCGTAGACGTGTACGCCAATGGCGGCCTGTTGCTCGACAACTTTGTATACCGCACTGCTACGCCTTTTATTGATGTGGCCGCCGACGCGCTTATCAACATCGGTGTTGCATTGGAAACCAGCGCTTCGGTAAACGATACCCTCGTGAATTTCCCCGTAACTTTTGAAGAAGGCAAAACCTACGTGGTGACCGCTTCCGGCATCGTGGGCGATTTGGCCACACCATTTACGCTGATTGCAAACGACCTGGGCCGCGAGGCCGCTGTGGATACCAATAAAGTGGATTTTGCTGTGTTGCACGGCGCCACCGATGCACCTGCTGTAGATGTAGACGCTGCCGGTGTAGGCAACCTGGTATCCAACCTGAGCTACGGTGAATTTACCGGTTATTTGAGTGTTGATCCGGCTTCTTACACCCTGGTGGTGCGCCCGGCTGGTCAGCCCGATGTGGTTGGCCGTTTCACTGCCGACCTGAGTGGTTTGAAAGGTGGCGCTGCTTACGTGTTTGCCTCCGGCAAATTGGCGGGCTCGCCAGACTTTGGTTTGTTTGCGGCCCTTGCCGACGGAACGGTGGTGGAATTCCCTGTGTTTGTGCCTACTGCTCGTTTGCAGGTGATCCACAACAGTCCAAGCCCAACTGTAGACGTATACGCCAATGGCGGATTGTTGCTCGACAACTTTGTGTACCGCACCGCTACACCGTTTATTGATGTGCCTGCTGAAGTGCTTATCAACCTGGGCGTCGCCCTGGAAACCAGCGCATCGGTAAACGATACGTTGGTGAATTTCCCGGTTGTTTTTGAAGAAGGTAAAACCTACGTGGTGACTGCTTCGGGCATTGTGGGTGATTTGGCTACCCCGTTCACACTGATTGTAAATGATGCGGGCCGCGAGGCATCTGTTGATGTAAGTGTTGTAGACATATCTGTGCTGCACGGCGCTACCAATGCACCAGCTGTTGACGTAGACGAATTGTTGACGGGCAACGTGGTTGCCAACCTGCCTTATGGCGCATTCACCGACTACCTGAGTTTGCCGCCAGCCGTGTATGACTTCGGTATCCGTGCAGCAGGGTCAAGCCCTGTTCTGGCTTCCTTCCGCGCCGATTTGAGCGTGCTGGCTGGTGGAGCTGCCACTGTATTCGCCTCCGGTTTGCTGGGCGGTACACCTGCATTTGGTTTGTTTGCTGCCCTGCCCGACGGCACGGTGTTGGAATTGCCTGCCACGCCTACGGCCCGCATTCAGGTGATCCACAACTCGCCTAACCCGACAGTAGACGTGTACGCTGGTTCAATCCTGTTCATCGACGATTTTGCTTACCGCACGGCTACACCTTATGTAGATGTGCCCGCCGACCGCGGTTTTGAAGTAGGCATCGCTTTTGACAACAGCACCTCGGTAGGTGACGTGTTGGCCAGCTTCCCGGTAAACTTCCCTGCAGGCGGCACATTTACAGTGTTTGCCGGCGGTGTATTGGGTAACCCTGCCACGCCATTTACCCTGTTTGTAGATGGTTCGCGTGAAGCTGCAGTGAACCCTGCCGCTGTAGAATTTTCTGTACACCACGGTGCCACCGACGCACCCGCAGTAGATGTGGATGTGTTTGGTTTTGGCCCCATCATTACGGATTTGGCGTATGGCGAGTTCACGCCGTTTCTTGCGGTTCCCCCTGGTGCATACCTTTTGGTGGTTCGTCCTACCGGTCAACCCGACGTAGTAGGCTCGTATACAGCTGATCTCAGCGGTCTTCAAGGCGGTGCAGCGCGCGTATTCGCCAGCGGTTTGTTGGGCGGAACGCCTGGTTTTGGTTTGTTTGCGGCGTTGCCCGACGGCACGGTTATTGAATTTCCACAGACGCCGCTGCCGGAGTTTGCCCGCATCCAAATCATCCACAACAGCCCATCGCCAGTAGTGGATGTGTACATCAACGGCGATTTGGCGCTCGACAGCTTTGAGTACCGCACGGCCACGTCGTTTGCCACCGTACCGGCAGGCGTAGTGCTGAATATCGGCGTAGCCCCTGCGAACAGCAATTCGGTGAACGACACCATTGCCAACTTCCCGGTCACTTTTGAAGCCGACAAAACATACTACGTAATAGCCAACGGCATTGTGGGTAACCCCACCACGCCATTCACATTTGATGTATACGACAACGCCCGTGAAGAAGCCGTGGATCCGACTAAGCTCGAACTGGCGGTACACCACGGTTCGCCCAACGCGCCCAACGTGGATATCTCGCTGGCAGGTGCTCCTACGCCATTGTTGAGCAATGTGCAGTACGGCGATTTTGCCGATTACCTGAGCCTGACACCAGGATCTTATTTCCTCGATGTAGAGACAACAGCAGGTGACCAGTTGGTGGGTACCTGGGGTGGCAATTTCAGTGCATTTGCAAACACGGCTGGCCTGGTTTACGCTGGCGGTTTGGTGGGCGGCGACTTTGAGTTGTTGCTGGCACTGCCTGACGGAACAGTGTTCCCGCTGCCATCGTACTCCCGCGTACAGGTGATCCACAATTCGCCTTCCCCTACCGTAGATGTATACTACAACAATGGTAAACTGCTGGAAGATTTTGCGTTCCGCACTGCGACCAACTTCGGACTCTTGCCCGCAGGCACGCCTTTCACACTTGCCGTAGCTCCTGGCAACAGCACCACGGTAGGTCAGGCCATTTACAGCCTGCCAATCAGCGGGTTGCAAACAGGCCTCTCTTACACCATCATGGCTGGCGGAGTAGTGGGCAATGTTGCCACACCATTCCAACTTTATGTGAGCGCCGGTGCGGCGTACCGCTCTTCGGGCGCTGGCAACGTGGCCGTGAACTTGTTCCACGGTTCCCCGGATGCTCCAGGTGTAGACGTACAGCTCCCAGGCGGTCCAGTACTGTTTGACAACGTAGATTTTGGCGAATTCACGGCCTATCAGGACGTACCAGCCGCCAACTACACCCTCGAATTGACGCCAGCCAACGACAACAACAATGTGCTGGCTACCTATCGCGCCGATTTGACTACGCTTGGTGGCCAGGCAGCGACAGCCTTTGCCTCCGGTTTCTTTGGCGGTGGCGCACCGGGCTTTGAGGTTTGGGTTGCACTTACAGACGGCACTACTTTCCCGCTTTTGTTGCTGGATGCCAACGAATTGGACAGCAAAATTGAATCGGTTAGCCTGGTTCCAAATCCGGTTGTCGACAATATGTTGCTCAACCTGAGCCTCACAGAGCAGGAAGACCTGCGCTATGGCATCCGCGATGTAGCTGGCCGCCTGGTGCAGGAAGGCGACTTCGGCACGGTGCAAGCTGGCACGTTTACACAACGCCTTGACGTAGGCACCTTGCCCGCTGGTTTCTACCAGCTTGAATTGGTGTCTGACGGTGGCGTGCGTGCTGTGAAGTTTGCAGTGCAACGGTAGTTGATGAGTTGAGGAGTGGAAAAAACAAGGGCAGGTCGTGAGACCTGCCCTTGTCATTTAGATTGGTATTTGGAATTACAGACTATTGCAAAAACGTGTAGTAAAAACCAATGGTAAACCGGTTGCCAAGGGTGTTGACCAAAAAATCGAAATCATTCATAAACCGAGCTGGTAGACTCATCGTTGTTTTCATCCGTAGAAGAAAAGCCTCCGAGGGTTACGCCAAGTCCCAACTGAATGTTGTCGGTCAACCAGGTACCAACCTCCGGAGAGAATTGCCAGCTGTTGCTGTCATCTGTCGTGGTGCTGCCAAATTCGGTTTTGGACGTGGAAAAACCGGCGGTACCGCCGACGTACCAGGAACCGGTTTGGGCAAAGCTGCTGGCGGTAATCGCCAATAATGCAAAAGTGAAATACTGCTTCATGCTAAAAATGGGTTTATTGTGCAGGATGCACGGGTGGTGAAATATTAAATTTTATTAGAAAGGGTACACATTTTTCAAGTAAAAGAGTCATTGAAGTTCTTTGACAATTCGGAAAAGAAATTTACGACGCACAGGCAGTTGTGTTTAATGGCCAGTTGAGCAATAGCAATCGGGGTAAT
>Ga0247835_1000404_pt1 | contig 62786 bp, 53 predicted proteins | sample LaCtaG_3_FD_189912 | JGI IMG/M metagenome (GOLD analysis project Ga0247835, IMG submission 189912) | Freshwater microbial communities from meromictic Lake La Cruz, Castile-La Mancha, Spain - LaCruzMarch2015_13.5m | ecosystem: Environmental > Aquatic > Freshwater > Lake | place: Spain: Castile-La...
GTGCTCGGGCTGGCCTACTTTCCGTTCGTCACCTTGCTTGCCAAGGCCGGGCTGCGGGCCATCGACCCGTCCCTGGAGGAGTCCGCCCTGCTGCGCCGGGGGCCGGCGCGGGTGATCGCGGGGATCAGCATACCGCTGACGGCGCCGCACATCCTGGCCGGTGCGATCCTGGTCTTCGTTTTCGCGATCATCGACTTCGGCGTGCCGGACATCCTGCGGGTCAGGGTCTACGCGGTCGAGATCTTCATCCAGTTCAGCGCGCTCTATGACAAGCGCGCCGCCGTGGTGTTGTCGCTGCCCCTGCTCATCGTGACGCTGGCCCTGGTCGGCGTGCAGGCATGGCTGATGCGGGGGCGGGCCTATGTGAGCCTGGCTCAGGGCGCGGCCGGGACGCGCCGGTTTCCGCTCGGCAAGGCGCGAGCGGCGGCGCTGCTGTTCTGCGGTGTGGTCGTGACGCTCGCGGTGCTGGTGCCGGTCGCGACCTTTGCGGCGGTCGCCGGACCGGCAGGGACCTACGCGCGGGTCCTGGGACCGGCGTTGCCGTCGCTGGGGACCAGCCTGGCTCTCGCGGTGGCGGCGGCCGGAATCACGACGCTGTTGGCCTTCGTGATCGCCCATTCGCTGGTGCGCCGGCCCGCGGGGGTGCGTACGGCCTTGCACGATCTGACCCAGGTGCCCTTTGCGGTACCCCCGATCCTGCTGGGGATCGCACTCATCGGGGTCTGGAACCGACCGGCGACCGGATGGCTGTACGACACCGTGGCGATGGTCGTGCTGGGTTACGTGGCGCACTTGCTGCCCTTCGCGATTCGGGCGGTCTATGCCGGTCTGCAACAGCTCAATCCCCGCGTCGAGGAGGCAGCCTGGTTGGCAACCCCACACCGACTGCGCATCGTCTGGCGCATCACGCTGCCCTTGGTCCGCAACGGGCTGGTGGCCGGTTTTCTCATCGTGTTCATACTGGCGATGGGTGAGTTGGGCGTGACCCTGCTGGTCGTCCCGCCGGGCGTGGAGACGCTCCCGGTGCGGATCTACAATCTCATGCACTATGGGGCCGAGGAGGCGGTCGCGGCGCTGAGCCTGATCCTGCTGGGGGCGCAGCTTGGCGTGTGTCTGCTCGTGCTAGCCGCGGTGCGGTGGGATTGGGGGGGCGGCGAATGATCGGTGTGTCCGGGGTCTCGAAGCGATTCGGAACCGTCCTGGCGATGGGTGGCGTGTCGCTCGCCTGCGCACGCTCCGAGACGGTCGTCGTGTTGGGACCCTCAGGCTGCGGCAAGACCACACTGTTGCGGCTCATCGCGGGACTGGATGGGCCGGATGCCGGGGCGATCGACATTGAAGGCACGCGCGTCAGCTCGCCCGGACGGCTGGTGGCGCCCCACCGGCGACAGTTGAGTATGATCTTTCAGGACCTGGCCTTGTGGCCCCACCTGAGCGCCTTCGGGAACGTTGCCTTCGGACTGCGGGGTAACGGGCAGTCGCAAAACGCGGTTCGCGCCACGGTCGAGGAATCTTTGCGCCGGGTGTCTCTGTTCGAGCAGCGTGAGCGCCATCCCCACCAGCTCTCGGGTGGCGAGCGCCAGCGTCTGGCGATTGCGCGGGCGCTGGCCGGCAGTCCGCGGTACCTGTTGATGGACGAACCGTTCAGCAGCCTCGATCCCTTGTTGAAGCGGCAGATGATCGCGCTCTTGAAAGAGTTTCGGGCGAGCCTTGGGCTGGGTGTACTCTACGTGACGCATAACCTGGACGAGGCGCTGGCGCTCGGGGATCGAATCCTTCTCATGAGCGGGGGCCGCGTGGCCGGATCATTGAACCGGGGGCAAGTCGCATCTCTTACTCAGTCGGACTTACTCGAATGGTACGAAGCCTGCGTGGTTGGCCAAGCGGATTGCTGAGCTTGTGGCTGTTGGCGTGCTGCGCCGCCGCCGAACCGGCCGGCGGGGAGGGCCAAGTCTACTCCACCTGGGATGTTTTCGAGCCCGACAAATGCGCGTCCATCTGGCTGATCAAACGCCACATCGATCCCGGCGCCGTCTTCCGCTTCTACCCGCGCGGCGAAACCATCGCGTCGGGGATCGCGTTCGACACGCCCGATGCCACATTCCGCCGCTACCACGACAGTTCGACCTTTGAAACACTCCTCAAGCACTACCGGCTCGAGGGCCCGGGGTTGGCCCATCTGGGGCGGTTGATCCACGACATCGAGGTGAACGTGTGGGAGCGCAAGGCGCTCGCGGCCACCCGAGAGATGCAGGATGAGTTGCAGCAGTTGCTCGCTGGCAGTGACCCAGCGCGATTGGTCGGTGTGTGCCTGGAGTATTTCGATCATTATTATGATCGTCATCCGCGCAACCCACCGTGAATGAGAACGGTGCACCGCAGGCACGGTGTGGATCACGGTCAGCGTCCTCTCTTGTCGCTCGCTTCACCATGCAGTTCGCCGAGATCATCGACCTGCGCCGAGCCTTTGCGCGCGACGGCGCCCGGCGTCTGAGCCCCGAGACCCTGGGAGTGCTTCAAACGCTGGTTCTTCAACCATATGGTGGTCGAGGACCGGGACTATGCCCGCTACTACCACGGTGCGGCGGAACGGCCCGACGCGGCCCGACCCCCGACTAGCTCGCGCCGGGCTGGTTACCCGGCGTATCCTAACCGCGACCGCACGACCTGAGCCGCGCGGCGCGGGCAGGGGCGCACGGACACCCGCGGCAACCCGGTCCGCCGCGCGCGCGGCGGTTGAACCGGCGGCCGCTTTGCCTTATATCAGAAACTGCTAATATTCACCTGGTGCCCCCACCATGCGCTTCGCCCTTGCGCCCGCGGCCATGACCGCGCTGCTCAGCCTCCAGGCCCTGGCCGCCGATCCGCCGCCGGCGGTCGCTCCGTCCGTTGCGACCCCCGCGGTCAGTGCCCCAACCGGGACCGCGCTCGTCACCGCCGTGGTCGAGTCCCGCAGCGTCCCGCGGGAGTATCGCCTGGACGGCGTCGTGGAGGCGGTCAACCGCTCCACGGTTTCGGCCCAGACCCAGGGCCAGGTCCAAGAGATCCTGTTCGATGTGGACGACTATGTCGAAAAGGGCGCGATCGTCGTGCGCCTGAAGGATACGGAGCACCGCGCCCGGCTCGCCCAGGCCTCGGCGGACCTGAAGTCCGCCACCGCCCAGGTGAAGCAGGCGCACGACGAGTACGCCCGGTTCAAGGGGCTGTTCGAGAAGAAGAGCGTCTCCGCCTCCGCCATGGACAAGGCGACCGCGGACCTGGCCAGCGCCCAGGCGGCCCTGGACGCCGCCGGCGCACGCCTGGAGCAGGCCCAGGAGCAGTTGAAATACACTGAGATTCGTGCCCCCTATTCGGGCATCCTCACCGAGCGCAAGGTGTCGGAGGGGGAGATGGCGAGCCCCGGGCAGCCCCTGGTCAGCGGCATTTCACTCGACACCCTGCGGGTGGCCGTGGACGTGCCCCAGAGCCTGATCGGGGCGGTGCGCGGCGGCGCCGCGGCCCGTGTCTATCTGCCGGACGGCAGCGCCGTCGAGTCGCCGATCGAGTCCCAGGCCATCACCGTCTTTCCCTACGCCGATGCCGGCTCCAACACCTTCAAGGTGCGGGTGGACCTGCCCGCCATCCCGGCCCCTGGATCGACTGTTCTGTTTCCCGGGATGTACGTGAAGATCGGCTTCGTGGTGGGCGAGAAGGCGGAACTGGTGGTGCCCAAGGCGAGCGTGGTGCACCGCTCCGAGGTCAACGGCATCTATGTGGTGGATGAGTACGATCAGGTGCACTTCCGCCAGGTCCGCCTGGGGCGGGTCCTGGAGGACGCCATGGTGGTCCTGGCCGGCCTCACCGCGGGTGAGACGGTGGCCCTGGACCCCATCGCCGCCGGGGCCCTGCTGAAGGCCCAGGCGGCAGGCCGCCCGGCGACCGGAGACCGCCATGACTAAGCGCCTGGGCCTGGCGGGCCGCATCACCCAGGGCTTCCAGTCGTCCGCAATCACCCCCTTGCTGGCCATCCTGGGCCTGCTGCTCGGGGTCTTTGCCGTGCTGGTCACGCCGCGCGAGGAAGAGCCGCAGATCAACGTCACCTTCGCAGACGTCTTCATCCCCTTCCCCGGCGCCTCGGCGACCGAGATCGAACACCTGGTGGCCGGTCCAGCCGAGCAGGTCCTGTCCGAGATCAAGGGCATCGAGCACGTCTACTCGGTGTCGCGCCCGGGGCTCGCGGTGGTCAGTGTCCAGTTCAAGGTGGGGGAGGACAACACCGATGCCGTGGTGCGCCTGTTCAGCAAGGTGCAGAGCAACGCCGACTGGCTGCCGCCGAACCTCGGTGTGGGCACCCCCATCATCAAGCCCAAGGGGATCGACGACGTCCCCATCATCACCGCTACCCTCTGGTCCAAAGACGACCGGGTCGGCGCCTTCGAGCTGGGTCAGGTCGCCCATGCCCTGGAGCAGGAGATCAAGCGGGTCGAGGGCACCCGGGATGTCTACACCGTGGGGGTGCCGCGCCAGACGGTGCGGGTGCTCCTGCAACCCCAGGCCCTGGCCGGGTACGGGATCGACCTGGGGGACCTGCGCCGCGCCCTGCAGGCGGGCAACCGGGACGCGGACAACCTGGGCGTCACCGTCGACAACCAGGAGATCCTGGTCCAGGCCGGGACCTTCCTGGCGAGCCCGCAGGAGATCGGTGACCTGGTGGTGGGGCTGCACGCCGGGCGCCCGGTCTTTCTGCGCGACGTGGCGACGATCGCGCAGGGCCCCGAGCAACCGCAAAGCTATGTCACCATGGGCGCCGGACCCGACGCCCGGGAGCGCGGCAGCGCCCCGGCCGGCGCCGCCCCCGCGGTGACCATCGCGGTCGCCAAGCAGCAGGGGGTGAACGCGGTGGAGGTCGCGCAGCGCGTCATCGAGCGCTTCGCCCAGTTGCAGGGGACCTTCATCCCGCAGGGGGTCGAGGTCACGGTCACCCGCAATTACGGCGCCACCGCCGATGCCAAGGCCAAGAAGCTCATCAGCAAGCTCGTCTTTGCGACCGCCTCGGTGATCCTGCTGGTGTGGCTCGCGGTCGGCTGGCGCGAATCCATCATCGTCGGTGCGGCCGTCATCATCACCCTCGCCCTGACGCTCTTCGCCTCCTGGGCCTGGGGCTTCACACTCAATCGCGTCTCACTCTTCGCGCTCATCTTCTCCATCGGCATCCTGGTGGACGATGCCATCGTGGTGGTGGAGAACATCCACCGGCACATGGTCATCTCCAAGGCGAAGCTCTTGGACTTGATGCCGGGCGCAGTGGATGAGGTGGGCGGGCCGACCATATTGGCGACCTTCACGGTGATTGCCGCCCTGTTGCCCATGGCCTTCGTCAGCGGGCTCATGGGGCCCTATATGTCGCCCATCCCCATCAATGCTTCGCTGGGGATGGTGATCTCGCTCGCGGTCGCCTTTGTCTTCACCCCTTGGATGACCAATTTCATGCTCGGGCGGCGCCATGATCAGGCGGTCGCCGCGGGTCCGCGGCTGGGCGTTGCGGACCCGGACCACGGCCATGCCGAGGGCGGCAATCCGTACCTGGCGCGCGGCTTTCGGGGCGCGATCGGCCCCTTTCTGATCGGGCGCCGCGGCCATTTGAACCGCTGGTTCCTGCTGCTCGGCATCCTCATCCTGATCGGCGGCTCCATCATGCTGGCGGTCAATAAGGTCGTGGTCCTCAAGATGCTTCCCTTCGACAACAAGTCCGAGTTCCAGGTGGTGCTGGACATGCCCGAAGGGACCAGCCTGGAGCAGACCACCCGGGTCCTGGCCGAGATGGGCGAATATCTCTCCAGCGTCCCGGAGGTGACCGACTACCAGGCCTATGCCGGCACCGCCGCACCCATCAATTTCAATGGACTGGTCCGCCAGTATTACCTGCGCTCCGGTGCCAATGTGGGCGACATCCAGGTCAATCTGGTCGACAAGCACCAGCGCGACCGCCAGAGCCACGCCATTGCCGAGGGGCTGCGCGCGCCCCTGCAGGAGATCGCACGCCGCTACCAGGGCAACGCCAAGATCGCCGAGCCGCCGCCCGGGCCGCCGGTCCTGGCGCCCCTGGTGGCCGAGGTCTATGGACTCGACTATGCGGGGCAGATCGCCGTCGCCCGCCAGATCCGCGCCGCCTTTGAGTCCACCCCCGACATCGTCGATGTGGACGATTCGGTGGAGAGCCCGGCGCCCAAGCTCATTGTGGAGATCGACCGAGCCAAGGCGGCGCGCCTGGGGGTCGATCAAGCGAGCGTGGTCGCGGCCTTGGCCACGGTGCTCGGTGGGGAGGACATGAGCTTCCTGCACGGCGCCAACGTCAAATACGCCGTCCCCATCCGGGTCGAGTACGCGCAGGCCGACAAGGCCGACCTGGAGCAGGTGCTGAGCCTGCGGGTGCGCGCCCAGGGCGGCGCCCTGGTGCCCCTGTCGGAGATCGTCAGCGTCCAGGAGACCAGACGCCCCCCCAGCATCTACCACAAGGACCTGCTGCCCGTGGTCTATGTGACCGGTGACATGGCCGGCCCCACCGACAGCCCACTCTATGGCCTCTTCACCATCGCCGCCCGGCTCACCGAGCAACTGGGCCTGCCCCAGTGGTACATACAGCAGCCCGGCAATCCCTATGTCTACAGCCTCAAATGGGACGGCGAATGGCAGATCACCTATGAGACCTTCCGCGATATGGGCATCGCCTACGGCGTGGGACTGATCCTCATCTACCTGCTGGTGGTCGCCCAGTTCCGCAGCTATCTGGTGCCGCTCATCATCATGGCCCCGATCCCGCTCACCCTCATCGGTATCCTGCCCGGTCATGCACTCTTGGGCGCCAAGTTTACTGCCACCTCGATGATCGGCATGATCGCGCTCGCCGGCATCATCGTGCGCAACTCCATCCTGCTGGTCGACTTCATCAACCAACAGGTGCGCGAAGGCACGGCCTTTCCGGACGCCGTCATCAACTCCGCCGTGGTGCGCGCCAAGCCCATCGTCCTGACCGCACTCGCCGCCATGGCCGGCGCCGCCTTTATCCTGGATGACCCGATCTTCTCCGGGCTCGCGGTCTCACTCCTGTTCGGGCTCTTCGTCTCCACCCTGCTGACGCTGGTGGTCATTCCCGTGGTCTATTACGGGGTCATGTTCAAGCGGGTGGAGTGGATTCGCACCGCGACGGGGTGAAGCGCCGCTCGCCTGGAGTCCAAGGCTTCAGCCTTGGCGCTGCCCATCCAGGGCTGAAGCCCTGGACTCCAGGCGTTACCAAGCGCTGCTTGGTAACGCCAGTTCGGGAAACTCCGCTTCCCGTGGCCGCAGACGTAAAGCTGGGCATTGATCATCGTTCCAGCCGCAAGCACACCGGAGGTCGAGGCTTTAGCCGGTCGAGGTCGCATCACAGCGGCGCTGGTCCGGCTAACGGCCATGTACTGTCTTAGACACCCCGGCGGATGAAAGGGCCGCCGTAGGGGCGGGTTTGAAACCCGCCCCTACCTGGTTGCATCGCGGCGGGACCTGGCCACCACGGATGAGCCCGACCTGACTTTCACGGTAAAGCGTCGACCTCCGGTGGGAAACGCCTGGGCCGTGGCCGGAACCATGATCAAGGCATGAAACTGGAGCTTTGCGAGCGAGGGTTGTGCTGACACTCGGTGAGCAGGACCGCAAGAGACGACGCTGAGGCTTGACGTAATCAGACCGCGCGCGGACACTCCCCGAAACAAGGCCCAATCTGGAACCGAGACCCGCGGCCTGCCGAGGAATCACCTCAAGGCGTCTGCGGCACGCACCAGGAATTCACTCATCGGGGGCATACAAGATGTTAATGACAGTCGAAGGCGTCTACGAAGATGGTCAGGTGCGCCTGCTTGAGCCCCTGACCGGCGTCGCCCGTGCACGGGTGGTAGTGACCGTCCTGCCCGATCCGCCGAACCTTTCTGCGGACCCGCTGGACCTGCCACTGACCCCCGAAGAGCGCGTGATTTGGGAGGACCTACCTCAATTTCGTGCTGACCATCCAGTCCGGTTTCAATTGCTGATGGACACCGCCGATGGTGCCGGGAACGGCAGCGCACCGAGATGATTTGGCTTTTGGACACCAACACGATCAGCTACCTGCTGCGTGGTCATCCAGTGGTCAGGGCACGATTCGACGAACAACGCGTTGGACGCGCTCTCTTCGTGCGCAGTCCGGTGGTCGACTACGAAATCCGCCGCTACCTCCTGCTCAAGCAAGCGACGCGCAACCTCGCGCGCTACGAGGCCACGACCCGCGACTGGTTGGCGGCTTCACTGGAGCCCGTCGACTGGGCGCGTGCGTCGGCCCTATGGGCTGAGCGTCACCGCATTGGACAGGGCATTGCCGATGCCGATCTGCTGATTGCGATAACCGCGATCAAGCATGAGGCGACCGTCGTAACCAATAATACCAAGCACTTTGAGGGGCTTGGCGTCGCGACGGTCGATTGGAGTCTTACCCTGCCGGACGCGCCGGGTCCTTGATGCCTGCACCCTCCAATGGCGGCGGATAATGGTGCCGCAGACGATCAGGACGCCCATCGGCGCATTGTCGGTTTGACGCGCGAGTCGGTTGCCCGCCCTCCCGAGATACTCGGAATGCCAGGTGTCGACAGATTCAGAAGCGGGCGGCTCCCGGAAAGGGTTGGACCGACGCTGACTCGGGGAATTCCTGCCGCTCCACTGCTTTTAGGTGATGCAGTGCGAGGGCCGTTTTCGAAACACCCTTGAGCGCATTCCGCCTCGTTTCCGAACCGCCGTGGGTCTTGGCGAAACGGTTTACGCGCCGCCGCAAGTCGAAGATCGCCACGCCCATCCAGGCGTAGACGGACACCAAGGCCGCCGCGGTCGCATATCCGAGTTGCTTAGACAGCGGAAGCCACTGCCACCAGTCCAGCCAGGCCCCGAGCCAGGTCACCGCCAGCGTGATCACGACGGCAACCACTGGTACGAGCGCCATGCTCCATAAGAACTTGCGGCCGATGCGCCGCGAGCGCTCCGCCCTGCGCGATGACCGTGCATTGGCTCGCGCCAGCCCAACGGCCAGAATGTCGTGCCCCAGGGCCACATACTCCACCGCTCCGACCTTGTTTGGTGAGTGCGATCGAACACTGCGCAGCACGCGGACCTCGGGGCGTTCCAACCATACAAGCAGTCGCGTCACGATGCCGGGCCACTCGCCCGCTGCGCACGGCCGCCTCAGTTCGGCACCAGGGCTGCGCACCAACCGCATGATCAGGCTTACGGCTGCCTGCTCGTCCCGGGTCATCGCCATCCGTTTGCACAGTTCGGTCACGAACTGCTCACGCGGCAGGAATTGGGTCACCGGTGCACCCTCAGCCTGTGGCTTAACCAGTTGCATCAGCGTGCGTGTGCATTTGCGCCAGAGTCGCCTGGTCTCGATCCACGCCAGCCCTGCGGTCTCGCAAAAATCACCGATTGCGGCGTCGATCAGGTCCTCAATGACGTCCTCGACCGGGCCAATCTCGGCCAGCATGTGCGATGTCAGATGTACCGGCAGCGGCTCCCCTAGCGCTGCCGGTGCTTCTGCAGCCGCCCGTTCAAGCCCTTCCTGCACCAGCCGCACGCCCACCACCTGCAACGCCGTCAGTGCGCCGGGGCCGGGGAAGCTCTGCGTAAGCTGCTCGGCCAGCCGGTGTTCGATTCCGTCCTCGAGTTGCACGATGTAGTCGCCGCGGCCGACAGCATCGGCGAAGGTCAGGTTGCAGGGCCCACGCATCACCTGCTCGAGCATCGCCGCCGTCGGCGCGCTGAGCAGGTAAGGTGCCACGGGCAGTTCGGAACCTAAACGCTGTCGCAATTCGTTATCGTAGCGGCCGAAAAACTCGGTACGCATCGAGATCAGGATCTGAATCCAGTTCGGCCGCTGACAAAACGCGGCCAGGAAATCAAAGAAGCGCTCGCTCGCCGGCTCAATGTCCTCCAGCTTGGCCAGCGTGAAGACCTCCTCGGCCTGGTCGACAATCAGCAGCAGCGGCTTGCGCAGCAGCGGGGCCATGGTCTCGAAGGTCGCGGCGAGCCCCTCGGCGCTGCTGCCGTTCTCGTGTACCTGGGCGGCGCTCCAGGGCCGCGCCTCGTCGGGCCGCCGCCACCACCCGGGCTGATCGACCAACTCGGCGGCCACTTCGGCCAGGCGCATCAAGGGGTCTGACCCGGAGTTGATGAACAGGGTCGGCCCGGACTCACCGCCCCGATGGAAGACCTCGGTGTCGACATCGTCGGACCTGACCAGCGGCATCAGCCCGGCCTTGAGGAACGACGACTTGCCCGAGCCGGTCATGCCGTGCAGCAGGATCAGACGCCAGCGCGACTTGTCGGCAACCAGGTTGGCCACCGCCGCGACATCGGCATCGCGGCCGTGGAACAGCACCGCGTCCTGCACGTCGTAGCTGCGCACGCCGATGTAGGGCGCCGGGGGGCGGGGGTCGTTCAGGCCGCGCATTTGACTGGTCCCATCGACAGGTTGCCGCACGGCCTGGCCTCCGGCGGAAGCAAATCGAGCAGCCCGTCGGCGCACGGCTCGATGACCAGGCTGTCGGTGGCGTACAGCGAATACGCCAGACTCAGCGGGAGATGGTCGCGCCCCAACGCGGATACCGCCTCGCGCAGGTTGCGCCCCTGCACCAGCACGGCATGAAGGAGCGCGAGCGAGTAGCGCACCGCAAACAGGTCGGGAACCCGCACCTCGGTGCCGATGAAGGCGCACACGGATCTATAGTCCAGCAGGTCGGCAAAGCGGAAATCGGGTGCATCGGCGGCGGTCTGGCAGCCGTTGAGGAACAGCAGCGTCGGTAGCCGCTGTGTGCGCTCGGCCGTGCTCTGGATGCGCTGCACCAAGCTGGAGGCGCTGATCTCGTCGGTGTCGGACAACTGGAAACGTTGCCCGTTGCCGTGGCCGAGCAGATAGGCGACGCGCAACTGCGCCTGTGCATCCCGCCCGGTGTCGCGTAGCGCGCCACTCAGGCCCGCCACGTCGAACAACATGCCGTTGTATGCGCGCTCGGTCAGCACCTCGATCAGCCGCACCTCGAACGCGGTGATGCGGCTGCGTTGTGCCGACTCGAAGATGCGCCGGTGTACCGCGGCCACCACGCGCACGTCCGCACCGCAGAGCGCGTTGCGCCAATCGCCATGGGCGCCGAAGGTGGCGACCGAGAGGTCGTGCCGCAGCGCCCAGAACAGGCGGTTCGGCGCCGTCGCGTCGCGGCTGGCCTCATCCGCACCGTCGAGCGTGGGAACGACTAGGCCCCATGGCAGGGTCAGTCGGGGGGCGACCTTCAGTTGCAGCGCCAGGTCGCCCTGCGCGTCGCAGCGCTCGTAGAGGGTGCGTGCGGCGCGCGCCGTCTCGTCATCGCCGTCCACAGACGCAAACAAGGCCCCGAACAGGTCATGGCCCAGTTCAAAGAGCCCGCGCAGGGCTTGGCGCGGCTTGTCGCCGTCGGGCTCGTTCATGAATGCCTGCAGGAGCATATCGAGCTTGCGTCGCATCTCGCCGGCCAGCGACAGCAGCGGGCCGCATCTCACGCGATAATTCCAATCGTTGTTGTGCTCGTCCTGCCACTCGACCTCGGCCAGGTCCTCGTTTACCCAGCGCAGCCGCAGGGACAGGCGGCGGGCGAATGCCCCGGGGGTCAGCGCGGCCATAGGAAACGGCGCAGTTCGACCGGCGCGGCGGGGTCGTCAGGCACGAGGGCGTAATGCGGCGCCAGCGGCAGGGTCCCGGCAGTCTTGACCAGTTCCCGCCAGCTCGGCATCGACTGCCCGGCGGGTACCTGCCAATAGCGCGTCCAGCAGCCCGTGTTCTTGTAGCGCGGCAGGTCGACCGCCTCGTGCGTGTGACCCATGATCACACAGGCCACCGATGGATCGGTCAGCCGCTGCTCGGCGCCGGACTTCAACAGCGCCGTCTCGTCGATCGAGAAGCCTTTCGCCAGCGACAACATGCCGTCATCGCCGCCGTCGATACCGAGCAGGCTGTCGGCGTCGAGTTCGACCTCGTCGAGCACCTCGGCATGGGCGAGCGCGAAGTCGAGCACGCGCAGCGTCGCCTCAGGGTCCTGTGCGAGCAGCAAGTCGAAGGAGCGGCCCTCGAAGCCGCAGCCGGCCTGTCGCAGCGCATCCGCGAAGCGTCCGCCGCTGGCATATTCAACGTCGGCCAGGATCGCCCCGACCCCTTCGCCGTCGGCGGCCAGCGACAGCAGGTTGCCCGGGACCGTGACCGCCTCGCTGGCGGTAAAGCGTAAAAAGGCCAGGAACGACAAGGCCGCACGCAGGGTGCCGCCGCGGAACGTGACGGCACTGGAGCGCACGATCTGTAGGAAGCGCCCGAAGGGTTTGATGTTGTCGACAAAGGGATAACGGCGGTCGAGCGCGTTCAGGTAGCGGATCAGGAAGCGCGTGCCGATGCATTCCAACAGCCGCATCTGGCCGTCGCGGTCCGCCAGCAGCGGCGGACGTAGCGCACTCCAACATTCGTCGGCTGGCCGCGGCTCGGGATGGAAAAAGCTGTTCAAGGGGTCGAACTGGTGGCCGTGCTCGATCCACACCCACGGCGCCCGCTCCGGACGATAAACACGCTCGCGATACCACTGCAATCTCGTCCCAGGCGCACCGCCCGGCCCGGCGATGCGAGACTCTATCAAGGCGCGCACCGCGAGCCAGAACAGATCGGCGTCGTGGTTGCCCGGCATGATCGTGAGCCGGCGGCCCGGCAGTCGCAGCAGCGCACCCAGAGCATCGAAGAAGGGGCCATGAGCGTCAATGATGGACTGCGCCTTGGCCAGGCTTTGCGGCAGCGTGAAGGCGAGCGGGGCGCCGTCGGCCCCGCTCGCCTCCAGACCCGGGCCGTCCCAGGGCGAGGCCTGGACGAAGTCGAAGCTGTCGCCATTGAGCACGAGCTCAGCCTGCGCGTCGGCGGCGACCTCGCTGACGAAGGCCACCAGCGCGGCCTCGCAGCCCGGGTCGCAATCGTCCAGTTCGCCCGCGCCGATGTGCAGATCGCTGATGATGTACAGTGCCATGATCAGGGAAATACCACGCGCCGCGCTTGATCGTCAATAGTCCGTAGGGCGAGCGCGCTTTAATTCCTGTTTCAGCAAATGCTTGCCCAGCCTCAGCGGCATCCCGTGTAGGGTAGAGCCTGAGGCAGGGCCTCTGCCCAACGCCGACCCGCGCGATGCCCGACGCCATGCGATAGACTGGAAGATGCGGATATTCTTCGTGCTCTGCGCCCATCCGGCGCTGTTCGTCCGCCAGCACCGCCCCAACCACTGGCCGCCGACACCATCCTGAAACGGTCTGACCTCAAACCATGTCCCCCATCACCGAAGCCCTCAGCCGTTCAGCGGGCGCCGTCTTCCGGCGCTGCGCCCTGCAGGTCAACACCTGGGCCTATGCCGAGCGCTGGCGGCAGCAGCATCACGGCCGGACTGAGGCAGAGTTCAACGCCGACCTGGCGGGAAGCTGTGCCCGGCTGGGCGTGCAGGTGGTCGGTCTGGCCGATCATGACGGGATCGGCGCCTACCCGGCCTTGACGGACGAACTGACGGCCGCCAGCGTTACGGTCTTCCTCGGATTCGAGCTGACCTGTGCCGAGGGCTTTCACATGGTTTGCCTCTACCCGCCGGGCACTTCGACCGATGAGCTGACCCACTTCCGTGGCGGACTCGGGATCGATGTGAGGCAACCCGGGGCACCCTCGACGCAGACCTGTATCGCAATCGCGAAGCGGGTGATCCAGGAGCAAGGGGGCATCTGGTACGCGCCGCACATGACCCAAGCCAACGGGCTGCTCAAGGCCAAACTGCCGGCCATCTGGCGGGATGAGCGCTGGGTACTGGCCGGGCACATCCCAGGCTCACCTAAAGACTTGCCGATGGATCTGCGGCAGATCGCCCTGAATCAGGACCCCGCCTACCAACGCACGCGTTCCCTGGCCTTCATCCGCGCTGGGGATGTGGCGCACCCGCGTGATTTGGAGGACCCCACGTCGAACTGTCTGATCAAGATGGCCGAACCGTCCATCGAGGCCCTACGTCAGGCGTTCCTGGACCCCGACTCCCGCATCCGTCTGGAGGCCCCGGAGCGCCCCCACGCGCAGATCGAGGCCATCGCCATCGACCACGGTTATCTTGATGGGCTGCGGCTGCACCTGGCGGACAATCTCAACGCCATCATCGGCGGGCGGGGCACGGGCAAGTCCACCCTGATCGAGGCCCTGCGCTATGCCCTGGATCAGCAGCCGCTCACCGAGGAGGCGCGCAAGACCCACCGGGAGATCCTGAAGGAGAATCTGCGCGACGGCGGCACCGTGACGCTGGCGGTGCGTTCCCAGACCCAACTCGGGCGGCGCTTCTATGTGCGCCGACGCTATGGCGAGCCGGCCCAAGTCCACAATGAGGACGGCAGCCTATCCTCGCTGGCGCCTGCCGATCTGCTCCCCCGCCTGGCGATCTACGGGCAGAATGAGATCCTCAAGATTGCGACCGACGAGGCGTCCAAGACCAACCTGCTGGCCCGCTTCCTGCCGCTGGGTGAGCACGCGGGTCCCCGTCGGGCCGAACTGGGTGCGGCGCTGGCGCGCAACCGGGGCGAACTGGTCAAGGCGAGTGAGGACCTGGATCAGGCCAGGGCCGCCGTCGCGCAATTGCCGAAGCTGCGCGAGCAGGAGTCGCGCTACCAGGAACTGCACCTGGACGAGAAACTGGCGGCGGTGCGCGCGCTCAGTCGCGAGAAGGGTCTGGTCGGGCGGGTGGATGAGGAACTTGGGGAGATCGCTCAGCGTGTCGGGGACCTGGTCGAGTCGGTCAGTGCCTGGGACCTGGCCTACCTGAGCGACAAGGCCCTGGACGGCCTGCCCCATGGGGCGCGGCTCACCGCCATGCGCGAACGGATCGCGACCTGCGCGGCCGATCTGGACCCGCATCTGACCGCGATCACGGCCGCGCTCGCGACCCTGACGAGCGGCCTTGCGCAAGAGCAAGAGGCGTGGCGATCAGGGGTTGCGCAGGTCGAGACCGAACTGGCGCGGGCCGCCGCCGACCTCCCAGGTCTCTCCGGTAAACCGGGGGAGGCGATCGGCCGCGAGTACATGGACCTGATCCGACGTATCGAGTCGATCGCGCCGCTACAGGCGCGGCTCGTTGGTTTCGAGGCGGCAGTCCGCAGTCTCCAGGATGAGCGTCGTCAGTTGCTCTCTGAGTGGCGCGACTGGCAGGCGCAGCGCTTCGACGAGTTGGCGCGGGCCGCCAAGCGTCTGAACAAGAAGGAACTGCAGGGCAAGCTCCGGATCGAGGTACGCAATTGGGGCAATCGCGAGGCCTTGGGTGATTTCCTCCAGGCCCTGCCCGGCGTTGGTTCCAAGAAGATCGAATGGCTCGACCGGGTCGATACCCTGTCCATCGCCGCCCTGTCCGCGGCCGTGACCCAGGGGGCCGATGCCGTTACGGCCCTGTACGGCGCGGACGGCCTCGGTCGCGGCCTGGCCGAGCAATTGGCGGGCCTGCCGCCGGTCCAACTCTGGGCGCTGGAAGAGCTGGAACTGCCCCCGCGGGTGGAGATCCATCTCAACGTCGCCCACCAGGGCGAGCGTTATCGTCGGCTCAGTGACCTGTCCACCGGTCAGAAGTGCACCGCCATTCTGCACCTGCTGCTGCTCGACAGTGACGAGCCCTTGATCGTTGACCAGCCCGAGGACCACCTGGACAATGCCTTTATCGCCGATCGTATTGTGATGACGCTGCGGGCAGCTAAGCAGCACCGTCAATTCCTTTTCGCCACCCATAATGCCAACATCCCGGTCTTCGGCGACGCGGAATGGATCGGGACCCTGCGCGCCGATCAGGACCATGCCGCGATCGATCCGGCGGAGTCCGGTGCGATCGACCAGTCGCGGGTGCGCGATGCGGTGAGCGAGATCCTCGAGGGCGGCCAGGCCGCCTTTGAGATGCGCCGGGCCAAATACGGATACTGACACCGATGTTGAAGACCGAGCTGTATCAACTCATCGCCAACGGCGAAAGCTCCGGCGTCGAATTCAAGCGCGATGATGTGCGCCCCGAGTCGCTCGCCAAGGAGATCGCGGCCTTCGCCAACTTCCGCGGCGGGCATGTCCTGCTGGGAGTCGAAGACGACGGCGGGATCAGCGGACTTCAGCGACCCAATGTCCAGACCTGGGTGATGGACACGGTGGTCAGTCGGTACGTCCACCCCGTCATTATTCCGTTCTATGAGGAGATTGACCTGGGCAGCGATGGGCGGGTCGCTGTGATCACGCTGGAACAGGGCATTACCAAACCCTATGTGGTGCGCAATAACAACCGTGAGGACATCTACATCCGCGTCGGGGATACCTCGCGGCTCGCAACCCGGGAGCAGCAGGCTAGGCTATTTCAGGAAAGTCAGATGTTCCATGCCGAGGTCCTGCCGGTGTCCGGGACGGGCCCCGACTCCCTGGATCATCGACGACTGGTCGACTATCTGGTCCGGGTTCTGGGCGAGCCTGCGGCAGAGTTTCAGACTGAGCCGTCGGGATTGGAACGCCGCTTGATCGGACTGAGTCTGCTGGCCGAAACACCGCTGTCCGGTCTGTCAGCATCCATCGCCGGTCTGCTGCTGTTCGGCAGGAACCCGCGGGCGCGGCTGCGGCCGGCGGGGCTGCGCCTCATGGTGTTCGCGGGCGAGGACCGGGACTACGAGGCGCTCCTGGATCAGGTGCTCGACGCACCCCTGGTGGAATTGGTCGAGACCATCGACGGCGGTGAAGACAGTGAACCCGGCGAGTACCGCGAACCCGGCCTGATCGACCTGGCCCTAGAGCGCCTGCGCCCCTTTCTGAGCCGCGAGATCGCTCCATCGGACGACAATATTCGCCGGGAACGCCCCTGGCGCATCCCGCTGACCGTCCTGCGCGAGGCCCTGCTCAATGCTTTTTCCCATCGCGATTGGACCCGCGCCGGGGATGTGGAACTGTGCGTCTATCGCGATCGGATTGAGATTGCGAGCCCCGGCCCCCTGCCGAACGACATGACCGTCGAGAAGATGAGGGCCGGGCAACGTTCCCCACGCAATCCCCTGCTGGTGGACATCCTGCGGGATTATGGCTACGTGGACGCTCGCGGCATGGGGGTGCGCCGCAAGATCATCCCCGCGATGCGAGCGCTCACCGGGGTGGAGCCGGAGTACCGTTCCGGCGAGGACGAGGTCCGGTTGGTCTTGACGTTGCCGGTATCGGTAGCGGTTCCCGGGGGCGTCTGATCTGGCTCGCGGCGCGACTTTCACGGTAAGCGCAAAAATGAAGTACGCAGAGAAGCATCCGGGAACTGTGCGCAGGCGACTGTTCGCTCGCGCCGGCCCCGTGCCGTTTTGATGACGGTCATTGGCACAGAGGGCTGCGTCCAGCGCTATCCGCGCACGCTGTTTGCCAGGGCTGGCCAGATCTTCGCCGAAAGCAACGAATCTCACTTGGAGTCGGCCCGCTACGAGACGGCCAGCATCAGCTTTTGGGCCAACAGCCGGTTCGGCATCTGCGTCTTCAGCTATTCGGACAGGGCGCTAACGGATGGTGACATTGAAGCTCTTCGGGAGTCCGTTTTCATCCACACCGGGTTGCCAAAGAAATTCGATGTCGATCTCGGCGCCCGGACGCCAGTAGGGTCGGCCCTCGTCGCTGATCCAGGTACAAATTTTCTTTTCTTCGATACGTAGAAGCTTGAACTGAAGAATATCGTCGCGCTGGTCTCGTGCGAGCCTATCGTCCATATTGACGATGATCCTGTCCTGATAAGTGCCCCGATAGACGGCTGCACCAATTCCGTAGGAGCGGATAACGAACAGCGACTCCCCGACGGCCCCCGGGTCCAGATTGAAACGGAATTGAACCATATCGCGCCATTGCCCGCCGGGAACATACATCGGCATGGCATTGAGGCGCACTCGTGCCTCGCTGACCTCTCGATCGCTGAGATCACGGCATTTCATCAAGGATACCTCCAGGTGTTTGCCGGCAATGAAAACGGTAAAACCCAAGAATAATACCGCCACGGTGATGGCTGGAAGTCTGGTGCGGCGCACGGCTCCCACTCGATTATTTCGGCTTAAACACACACATGCCTTCGGTCAGCCCGGATGGTGTTTCTGCCGCCGTTGGCAACACGAGACCCCCGGCCTTCCGCCAGAGGGCATATTCACTGGTACCCTCGGTGCGCGCCCCGTTAAACCAACCATCCGCGAGCCCCGGGTGGGGGAAAGCCTGATGCTCAGGCGGAATTTCGATGACCTGTCCGTTATGCGTTGCGCGAGCTGCTTTCACCGCTGCGCCGATTGACTTCGAGTCCGTCTTCTTCCGCAGCACCTCCCCGTAAAAGCTGCGGCGCAGGAAGGCATGGACCTCAATTCTGAAATGATTCGCGATTTGCTGCGCAAGGCTCGTTTCCAGTCCCGCTTCAGCGTCGCTGGAAAAGCTCCCGCCTGTTTTCGAGACGCCGGTCCTGCAAGCATAGGAGTATAAACGGCCACCAGGCACAAAAACGTCGGTTCCGCAAAGATCAAGTTGCGGCTTTCCAAAATCGACGTCTGGGTCATCCCCGTAATTCAGTGCTATCCATCCAGGGAATCCATGCGAAAAAAACGCGACATCCTGAAGCAATAATTTGCATGGCTGACCTTCTTCCGTATACTCTGGTCGCTCGTTTATATACTTTACGATAGCGTCGGAGTCCTCGATTGCGACGATGGCGAACCCGCCGAATTTCCGAAGTAATTCGATTGTCAGCCTCTCATACTTGCTATATCCGAGCGGGACGTATGCGATGGTCTTCTTGTCCGCTGGTCGGAACACGCGTCCCCGGGATGCGATGACGTAGGCTGCACCAATGAACATCATCTTAAGGATGATCAGCATGGACGCGCCGCGAACAGTCATCAATCCCCATCGCTGGGCATCTTCCTGTGCCTCGCGGATTAGCGCTTTGAGCCCTGCCTCGCCAACATAGCAGGCCTTTTCCGGGTATAGCGACCGAAGCGTTCGTAACATATCGGGCACGAACGTGTCCGGCGATACGGCTAACGGCTGCGCGACCGTGAACGAGATGGATGTGATTGCCCTGACTGTTTGGGCATAATCGGTGCCGATAACCTCCTCTTCATAGTCCAGGGCCGCTTGGTAGAGCCTTTCGGCGCGCGCCATCTGCGAGCCCGTCCCGGGGTTCTTCAAGATCGCCGCGGCCCAAGAATATTGGGGGTCAGTGTCAAAATGGCTGCCCATGATCAGCATCAGCTCGAGATACAATCGAACCGGGCCGCGCAGGTCAAATCCATAGCCGCGGGCACGGGCAACGCCGAAGGAGATAGCCTTCCGCAGATTGCCGTCCGGCACACCGAAAGCCAAAGGGTAGGCGAGTTCGTTCAAGTGGACGCGCATCGACTCCTGGAAGCGTTGCTGTGCCGCTGCGCGTAAGACTTCCATCTGTTCCGCACGAATGGTCAGCATCTGAGGTACCTTCGCTATCTCAAGCCGCACATGAGTGGTTCGCTTGCCCTGGTCGCTTGGGCGTCGTGATCGGACTGTCCGGGGAAGGCGGAATAGGGTTCGGTTTCGGGAAAGGATAGCTTAAGAAACCCGGGGTCACAAGGCCGCGTTACGGTTCCTCTAGGAGCGTTCCCATGGGGTACTTCTGCCACGGTCCACGTAATTCTTTCGGCTATGGTTCCTTGCCAACCCTGCTCCCGGCTGCGATGCTTACCCCCGTTGCGTGACCCATCGTTGTCAATCCCCCCCAAACGGCAAGGCCAGGGAGTTTTCCATGTCGCAGAGCATCCGTATCCTTGCCGCCCCGGCCGATGGCGCCCTCACCACCAAGGGCCTCGCGAAGTCCGCCGCCGAGTCGGTGATCGCCGATGTGGACCTGGACACCCTCAAGGCCAACATCGAGCAACTGCGCGCCCAGGTCACGCAGATCTTTGCAGCGGAAGAGGCCCAGTCCGGATTCAGGCTCAAGCAGGTCACCGCCGGTATCGAGATCTCCGCGCAGGGCGGGGTCTGCCTGATCGGCAGCCTAACGGCTGGCGCCAAGGCGGCGGTGACCCTGACCTTCGAGCGGGCATGAACTCGTGGCCCGCCGCGCCCTGCTGCTCGGCGTCGATGACTACGGGGACCCGGCGCTGGAACTGGCCGCCCCGGCCAACGATGTCGACCGGCTCGCCGACACCCTGACGCGACTGCTCGGCTACGAGGCCACTGCGGTCAGGGCCCTGGTCAGCAGTCGCAAGCCGGCATTGACAACCAACACCCTGCGCCGGGAGATCGACCGATTCTGCACGGCGGCCGAGGCGGGGGACGAACTCCTGATCTATTTTTCCCGCCACGGGATGGAATGGCAGGGGCATCGCCTGCTGGTTCCCCCTGACTATTACACGGACGATCCCCGCCCCCGGAGCGAACTCCTGGCCGACTCGGACCTCTATGCACTGGCCCGCCGCTCGCCGGCCCGGCAGGTCCTGTTCGTCATCGACGCCTGCCGCGAGGGCGTCCACCTGGAGGTCGTCGCGGACAAATCGCCGGGACCCGACCCGACGGACCAGGCCGCACCGGATCCCGAAGGCCCGACCGTCGCCGTACTCTTCAGTTGCGCCGCCGGTGCCTACAGCTATGCCGTCTCCGGGGACCAACCCTTCAGCTATTTCACTCGCGCCTTCGCCGATGCCTTGGGCGAGGAGGGCGAGGCCGCCACCCTGCGGGAGGTCATCGGGCTGACCCAGGCGGCCCTCGACCGCCTGCTCCCCGCGGGCGCCGTCCAGGTGATCCATCTGGACGAGCGTCCCAACCTCGGACGCGCCGGTCAACCCGCAGGCATGATCCTCCGGGAGAATCAGGCGGCACGGCTGCGCCGCCGCATGGCCGCGAGTCCCTGGTGTCAGGCCGTCACCGCCGGTCCACTCTGGCCCCTGCTCGCGGGCGAGCCGGAGGGTTTGCGCGATCAGGTCCTCTCCATCTGCCTGGAGTCGGAAGACCTGGTCCGGCGCGCCGCGCAAGCCCTGCCGGACCAGCGTTGGCGAGACGGTGAGGCCCCGCACCGCGTCATCCATCGGCTGGCTCGACTCCTGGGGGAGCGCCTCGGCGAGACCCTCAGCCCGGCCGACGCGGCGGTCGCCATCGCCGTACCCCTGGTCTACGAATCGGTCCTCGCCGCGGCGGAACTGGCCCTCGTCGGGGCCCCCGGCAAGGCGTTGGACCCGCTCGATTCGGATGCCCTCGCACGGGCCGACGGCCGCCTGGGGCGGACGCTGCGCGAGCGCTACGCCTCAGATACCGCCTGGGCACGGCGGCGCGCACTGCTCGTCCGGCGCGGTCTGAACGCCGCCGCCCGCGACCTGACCGCCTGGCAGCTCACCCGCTTCCTGCACGAAAGCGGCGAGGTTTGGGACTGGGGCGCCGGGAGCCGGGGCGATGATCCCGACTTGGTGGCCATGCACGGCGCCCTCGCCCGCGTGCTGACCCTGGCGCCGCTCAAAACCGTCGCTACGGACCCGCGGATCGGCCGACTCCTGGACGGTCCCCGGCTGGTGGCCCTGGCGCGGCTCCTTTTCGCCGGGTTCGATGAGATCGAACAGCAGCGCGCCCCGGACTGCACCCATCCGCTGAAGCCCTCGCGGCCCTTCGGCGAGGGGACGGGTGCCTGGTCCCTGGAGGAAGTCAAGCTCGCCCACCTGCTGAGCCTGGCCGCCGACATGGCCCTGGACCCGCGCCGACTCTCCCCCCTGATCCCCGAACACCTGGGGCTCGCCGCCGAGATCGAGCCTGCACGGGTGCGCCGGACCCTGGCCCAGTGCGCCTGGCACCCGGACGGCAAGGGGCTGGCCCTGGGTCTGGAGTGTCCCCACGAGGCGATCGACGCCGCCCTGCGCGAGCAGGTCCGGACCCTGGACGCCCACCTGCACCGCCTGGCCCGCGGCGAGGCCCTCGACGCCCGGCAGCGGGGCGGCCTGCCCGAATTCATCAGCGACCGGCGGCTGGAGCCCGAGCGGATCGACGGTCAGCCCAGGTACCGTACCGATCACCTGGGCTTCAGCCTGGACCAGGGCCGGGTGCGTGAACTCCTGATGGGCGAGTCACTCTACGGCAAACCGGCGTTGGCACTCCGCGAGCTTTACCAGAACGCGCTGGATGCCTGCCGCTACCGCCGCGCCCGCGACCGCTGGCTGCGCGCGACCGGTCAGCTCGACGATGCCACCCCGCCCTACCGGGGCCGGATCACATTCAATGCGGGCGAGGACGAGGGTCGCGCCTTCATCGAATGCGGCGACAATGGTATTGGCATGGCCGAGCGGCACTTGCGCACCCTCTTCGCCAAGGCCGGTCGGCGCTTCGCCGACAGCCACGAGTTCCACCTGGAACTTGCGGACTGGGAGGCGGCCGGCATCCGCTTCTGGCCCAACAGCCGGTTCGGAATCGGGGTCTTCAGTTATTTCATGCTGGCCGACGAGGTCCTGATCGAGAGTCAGCGCGACCGACGACCGGGAGGTAGCGCCGAGGCCGGGTTCCGAGCCCGGGTATCGGGAAGCGGGGGGCTGTTCCGGGTCCAGCAGACCAATGATCTGATACAGTCGGGCACCCGGGTGCGGCTCTACCTGAGCGAGGGGCACGGGGATACCGAGGCGCTTCTGGCGGGAATCGATGAATGGCTCTGGGTACCGGAGTTCGAGACGCGGATTCGCGGGGCGGGGGAACGGGTAATGGCGGCGGGGCAGCCGGGGCCGGTGATGGTGAAGAAATTCGGACCCTTCGCTCCAATACCCGAGAGCGCTGACGATGCGGGGCAGTGCCGGGTCTGGTGGCATAGTCATGAAAACGGCGTGCTGTTGGCCGACGGGCTCAACCCTTTATACAGGAACGAGCAGTTTGATTCACATTCGGAGGGTATTGCAGCGCTGGTCGTCAACCTCACCGAGTCCGAACGGCCGGAGTTATCGGTTGACCGATCGGAAATCACCCAATGGGACATCGGGAAGCGCTGGTTGTGGAGGTTGTTGCTCGAATCCGGATGGGTGCACCTCGCTGCGGTGCCGGACATCCAGCTTTCAAGACTCGGAGAACTCTTTGCCCATTATCCGCGGCTGATCCGGTGGCTCGATCAGGCCCTGCGCTCCGGAAATCTGAGAAACTGTCGCATTGGCGCGGGAGGTCGTGATAATCCCATCAAAGATGCCTCAATCGGCATCTGTCCGGCCGACAATTACCTGATGTCTCCCGATCCAAGAGATCCAAGAGTCGACGATTGGGACCTGCACGAGACCTTGCAGCGGCTCCTACGGGGTAGGCTTCAGCGGCTCAAGCGCGCGGGCATCCAACATCACTGGCCGCCCTTCGATGCCCTTCAGGGATTCGATGCCGACCGGGACTGGCCGGACCTGCCTCTTTGTGCTTGGCATTTGGTCCGCTCCCTACCGGTAGGGCTCGGCGGCTTCCTGGTCACAGTGGCGAACGAGAGATTCTCCGAGCGTGAAATAGGGGAACTGCATGCCTCCTTGGCGGCATTGGGTCTGGAAATTCCGATGACGAGCGCAATCCCACCGGAACTCAAACTCAGTCAGAGGCAAATCAAACTTCTGTCAAGAAATCTGGATGGTAGACCGCCCTGGCTTTCGAGCATTCCGCCCGGTCATCTGGTCTTGGCATCAGAGAAATGGTCTCTGTCGCTGAAAGAGGTCAAAGACTTGGTGGTACCCCTCGTCAAACTTGGAATCGGTGCTGCGAACCTGGATCTCATTCCCGACCGCCTGGAGTTAACCGAAGCGCAGATGCGGCTGTGGTCGAGGCATCACCAGGAGGAAGATCATTGGTGGGGATCATGGAGAGATCAACGCCGGTTCCTGGATCGCATCCCAGCCTTTCACTTGGTCCGATCTGCGTCGGAATGGCCGCTTGAACTGGCAGAAATCAAGGCGCTGGCCCGCACTCTGGGCGGGATCGGCGTTCCGATCCCTGACCTGGATACGCTGCCCGATGATCTGGTGCTCGACGAGTTGCAGCTATCGCTACTGCCTCCCCTGGCCAATTCGGATGCGCCGGAATCGGAGGCGATCCCGCTCGGAACATTGCTGGGAGCAGGGGAGCGTTACTCGTTAGCCTTGGGCGATGTGCTTGATCGCGCGAAGCCGCTCCTGGCGCTCGGCTTGACAGTCCCGGTCGTCGATGATACCGCAAGGGTATTCCGGGCCGATCGCGAGCAGATGGACCTAATATCCGCGGGACTTAATGGAAAACGACCCTGGGTGGAGCGCGTCACGATCGGCCACCTGTTGCGGGCCGCGGGGCGATGGCGCGCCTCGCCGAAAGAAGCACGGGCCATTGCCGCCCCCTTGGAGCAACTGGGTATCCCAGTCCCGCGCATTCCGCAGCACGCGGAGATAAGACTCAGGGACCGGTGGGTCTATGCCCAGGTTGTCGCTCTGCTTGAGCGCAGCGGTGTCCGGTCTCTAGCCCTTGACGCCTGGGACCTCTGCAAGCCTGTGTGGGATGATGGGCCGGAAAATGTGCCGCTTCCGACCATCGAAAATCCCGCCGACTACCGCGAGGCACTGGAAGTACTCGGCGAGTGTGGCATGGATGTAACCGAGGCCCTGGCCTTCGCCAAGTTCTGCGCTGCCCGCACCGACTGATCGACTCCCGCCACCTAGGTTCTATCGCACCGACCGAATGACCTCACAAACCATGTCCCCCATCACCGAAGCCCTCAGCCGTTCAGCGGGCGCCGTCTTCCGGTGCTGCGCCCTGCAGGTCAACACCTGGGCCTATGCCGAGCGCCGGCGGCAGCAGCATCACGGCCGGATTGAGGCGGAGTTCAACGCCGACCTGGCGGGAACCTGTGCCCGGCTGGGCGTGCAGGTGGTCGGGCGCGCTGGGGGCCAGGTCTTGTCTTGTGCCTCACGCTGGGCAAGAGTCGAACTCTGACCCTGAGCCCCCGCACCCCGAGCCCCCGCGGGACGGCAACAGCCGACCGTCATGATCGCCAAGCCATTGCGCCTGAGCAATCCGGCGTCGGGCGGAACGCGTTAGCGGTTGCGCGGTTGCGATGCCTCGTATGATACGGCGAGGCGCTATGGCGGATCGCCCTGCGGGCATCCGCCCTACGCCAGCAGCCGATAGGTCTCCTCTTCCAACCGCGCGCACTCCTCCAGGGCGCTCCCCAGGGCGGGGAAGTCGCTGCTCTTGGCGCGGCACAGCGTGGCGCCGAGCGCGGCGAATTGGCGCCAGGCGTCACCGGCCTGCGTCATGCGCTGCATCGCCTGGTCGTAGCGGCGCTCGCCGGTCAGGTCCGCGGCCTCCTGCAGGAAGGAGGCGTAGAGGAACCGGAAGCCCCCGCCGCCGGTGCCGATCTCCTCCTGCATCCGGATGACCTGGGCCACGAACAGGCGGGCGTAGCGCAGGTCATTGCCGGCTTGGGGCAGTGCCGCCAGGCGCCGGGCGAGCGTGCGAATCCCCCGCACGCCGATGTACGGCAGGGGCGTGCGCAGCATCCGCTGGGCGGTCTTGCGCGTCGCCCGGCGGATGGCCGGGGCGTAATCGATGCGGCCGGGCATGCGCCGTGGGTAGTAGATGAGGCCCTTGGGGGCGAACAGGCCGCGGACGAAGCGTGCCTTGTGCAGGGGCTCGCCCGCGCACAGGACCGGCTCCTCGAACACCGGGTCGCTCAGCCGGTAGTCGCCGGCGTCGTTCCGTCCGAAGGCGATGAGGTTGTGGGCGTTGAAATGGAAGCGCATTTCGGGCGGGAAGTAGGGTAGCCAGTAGACCGACACCTGCAGCCCGACCGGGCGGCCGGCCGCCAGGTGGGCGTTGAGGTCGGCCCGGCCCTGGTCCTGGTTGCGGTAGCGGCGGCGGTGCATCCGTAGCCCGAGCGCGCGCTCCAGGCCGCTGATGATGGTCCCGGGGGCCATCCGGTAGGCGACCAGCGGGAAGCCGCCCACCTTGACGAAGGGCAGATAGACGAAGACCAGGGCGGAGGCGAGGCCGAAGGCCATCGCCTCCGAGACGTCGAGGCCATAGTGGCGCAGCAGCCCGGACATGACCCCGCTCTCGCAGTGGGCCGCGTGGCGGTGGACAAAGGTGCCGGCCGGGCGCGGGGTGCCGCCGGAAAGATCGCGGGGGTCGTCCATCATCGCCAGTCTCGCAGTTCGTCGATCGTCATGCCGAAGACCTCCGCGTAACGGCGCAGGGTGCGCTCACGCAGCCGGGCGAAGGGGCCGGGCCGCAAATGGCGCTTGACCTGCCAGTGCCACAGGCCGGTCTCCTGGGCCAGGGTGGGGCTGTCCAGGCGGTGGTGGTACATATGGTATTCGATGGGGGAGGCCTGGCCGGCGCGCGCCCGCGCCAGGGCCTCGGCCGCAGCCTGCGCGTAGGCGGCCACCGCCATCGCGGTGGCGGTCTCCTCCGCGCCCCAGCCGCTGGAGGGGACGACCGTATAGCGTCCGTCCTGGTCGAGTGCGTAGAGCGCCTTGCGCTCGCCCTGCAGGATGGCGCTGGCGTCCTGTGGTACCTCGTCGTGGCGCATCAGACCACCGTCAAGTGGACATAGCCGACCGCGAAGCGGCCGCTTTCCGGGATCATCACCAGCAGCCGGTGGCCGCGGCGCAGGCGCCCGCTGTCGAGCAGTCCGGCGAGCATGGCGTACAGGGCGGCGGAGCCGATGTTGCCGGTCGCGGCCAGGTTGGTGTACCAGCGCTCCATGGGCAGCGCGAAGCCGATCCGCTCAAGACCGGCGGCGAGGGGCTCACGGAAGAACTCGGACGACATATGGGGCAGGAACCAATCGACCTGATCCGGCGCCAGGCCCCGCCGCCGGACCACCTCGGCCAGTGCGGTCTCGATGGCGGTATGCACGATCTGCTCGTTGAGTAGCCGTACGTCCTGGTGGATCGCGAACACCGAGCGGCGCACCGCCTGCTCCAGGTCGGGCAGTTCGCGCCAGCCGATCAGGCGCCCGTCGGGGGCCTTCTCGGCGCCGGCATACATGCAGGCCGGGTGTTCGTGGGCATAGGAGAGCGACTCGATCCAGTCGATGCGCAGGCTGTGCCCGGGCCGGCCCGGGTGTGCCCCGAGCAGGGCGGCACCGGCCCCGTCCGAGAGCATCCAGCGCAGGAATTCGTGATCGAAGGCGATCTCCGGGCGCTGCGCGAGCGCCGCCAGCTTGGCGCTGGACTCAGGCGCAAACGCCTTCGCCTGCATGAAGGTCGATGCCACCTCGGAGCCCGTGGCGACCGCGGTGCCGGTCTCCCCGCTGCGCACCGCCAGATAGCCGTATTTGAGTGCGGCCAGGCCCGACATGCAGACCCCGGCGGTGCTCACCACCTCCAGCGGGCCGCAGCCGAGCAGCCCGTGTACCATCACGCCATGGCTCGGCAGGAGTTGGTCGGGTGTGCTGGTGCCGCAACAGAGCAGTTGCAGTTGCTCCAGGCTGAACCCCTCACCGGTCAGGCCGCGAACCGCCGCGGCGGTCAGGCCCGCGTTGTCGTAGCGCGGCGGCCCGCCGTCCGGATCGAGGACGTAATAGCGGGTCTTGATGCCGTTGCTGCGCAGAATGAGCTTGCGCGAGCGCGACGGCTGCCCGTTGATCCGGCCAAGGATCTCCTCCATCTGCCCGTTGTCCACGGGTGGGTTGGGCAGGAAGAGCGCCAGGCGGTTGACGAAGACCTCGTTGGTCATCGCGCGGTATCCGGTAGGCGCTCGTCACCGCTGCCTGAGGGCAATTCGTAATAGGCCTTCAGCCGCAGCAGCGACGGGCGCAGCAGCGGAGCGGCCAGGCGGCGCAGGATGAGCGTGATCGGCACGACGCTGGCGATCATGGTGACGAGAAACAGGGCATAGAGCACCAGGACCGGCGTGCGCCGCCGGCTGCCCGGGGGGCCCAGCGCGCGCATCAGACGGCCCCAGATCCGGAAGCTGCGATGCCCGATGCGCTCGCTTAAAATCAGGCGGTCATCCACCCGGCAGGCGGCGAGGCCCGCCAACAGCGGGCCTTCACCCAGTTCCCGGTCATCGCGCAGGGCGGCGGCGATGGCGTCGCCGAAGCGGCGTGCCGCTGCGATGTCGCGATCCGACACGCCGGCCCGCGGGAGCAGACCGCTCGGCCGCCCTGGGTTGCCGGTCAGGAGCCAGCGTGGGGTCGTGATGAAGGTGGCCAGTGCCGGGGCCGCGTCCACCAGCACCACGTTGTCCAGCAACCGGGCGCCGGCCTGTGACAGCAGTCGCTTGACCGTCTCCTGGGCGGTCAACCACATGTTGCGGCAGGCAATGAGCGTGATCACCGGCTTGCCGGCGAGCAGTCGGCGGCCTGCGCTCGAGGTGAGAAAGCCGGTGATGGGCAGCGACGGCGACAGGAACCAGACCTGGTAGGCGAGGATGACCAGGTCGAAGTCCGCGTCCGGGGCCAGGGACAGCGGCCGCATGGGCGGCGGGTCCAGATAGACCGACTCCGGAAAGACGTCCAGGAATCGCAGGAAGGGCCAGGGAAAGGGATACGGCACCTGTGGCGCGATCCGCTCCGCGACGACCTCACACCCCGTGGCGGCGCGCAGCGGTCCGCAGACGGAGTCCACCAGTCGGCTGAGCTGTCCGGTCTGGGAGTAGCTCACGACCAGTATCCGTTTCTTTTTCATCTACCGATTCCAACCGTAATGACCCGGGCCCGCGCCAAGGGAGGGGCGCAAAAATAGCGTACTGGGGTTGCGCGCGCAATGCCGCGAGTATGGGCGCAAGCACTCCACTGGCGTGACCCCGGACAGGGTACGCGAACGGATAGACGCCCGGGTGCAGCGGCAAGTTCCTGGTCCGCACAGCGGACCTTGCGGGACCGGGCCTAGGGTCCGCTGGGCGGACCGGCGGCGATTACCCCGCTGTTTCGGGTCTTACCCGGCGTGAGACCTTGCTATTCGCAAGCGCGGCGATCCTGTCCACTTCGAACTCCGCACTCAGTTCGGGCGTCAGGCCGCGCGGCTGGCGCGGATGGGGCGCAAGGGTCTGACCGAGCCGCTCCAGGTCGGCCTTGCTGCTGCTGTAATAGCGTGCCGCTTGCATCGTTTTGGGCAGATTCTTCAGCACATGCCACAGGCTCCAACGATGTTGCCAGAGGCGTCGTGCGAAGTGCCGCCGATAGCCCTTGCTGTCGTAGAAACGACGGATTTGCGTGTTATACAACGCGTCCATCTCCGCCCGCGACGCGAAGCCCTTCGGCAGGTAGACGAAGTTGAGACAGTTCATCAGGCGCCAGTCCTCGTTGAACTCACCCGCGGTGCCTGCGACGCATTCGTCCCAGATCGGCGCGCCGTACATGGGGCTGAACTTGCTCATGTTCATTTCGTCGAGATCGAGTGACAGTATGAACTCGCTGGTCGCGGCGATCGTTTCCGGTGTCTCGCCGGGCAGCCCGAAAATGAATAGCCCCTTCGCCCGCAGCCCCGCGGCATGAATCTGCGCGACCGTCCTGCGGACACCGTCCAGGCTGACGCCGGCCTTGTGCCGCTCCATCATACCCGGATCGGCCGATTCGATACCCATGGACACCATCACCGCGCCGGCGCGTTTGAGCAGGCGCAGCAGTTCGTCCGACGTGTGGCCGGTGCGCACGGCGCAGTTGAAGTCCATGCCCAAGGGGTGCGCGATCAATTTTTCACACAACTCCGTGACGCGCTGCCGCTGCGCGGTGAACAGGTCGTCGTAGAAATTGATGTGGCGCACACCGAAGCGGTCGCGCAGGTACTTCATGTGCTCATAGACGTAGGCGGCGGAGTTCGTCTTGTACAGGCGCTCGAACACCGTGCGGTCGCAGAACGAGCAGGTGTAGGGGCAGCCGCGGGACGTGACCATGGTCGCGCCATACCGCTTGACATAGGAAAACAGCGGCAGATGGTAACCACGTGGGAAACCGGCGAGTTTCTCGTAAGCGGGAAACGGCAGCGCGTCGAGGTCGAGGATGCGCGACCGCCGCGGATTGGAAACGATCTCCTCGCCCCGGCGATAGCAGAGATTGGCGATCTCATCGGGGTTGCGGTGCTCGGCCAGCTCCAGCATCGCGCCCTCGCCTTCGCCGACGCACAGATAATCGATCTCCGGGAAATGTCGCAGCAGCGCGGCGCCGATCGCCGACACGTGCACATTACCGAATAGGATCCGGATCTGCGGGCGTTTCGCCTTGATCAGCGACGCGATCTCGACGGCATCCATGAAACCGGAGGTCGTGACCGAAAAGCCGACCACTTCGGGATTCGTCGCCAATACGAGGTCGGCATTGGCGGCGAGCGAGGCGGGCGCGCCGGGACCCAGGCAATCGTATACCGCGCAGGGATGCCCATGCTGTTGCAGCCAGGCCGCCAGTTGCAGGATGCCGAGCGGCGCCATGCGATTGGCCAGCAGCGAGAAGTCCGGCTGCCCGGGCACGAAATTGAATCCGGCCGGGTGAACGAGCGTGATTCTCATGTCAGCACCAGTAGGGTGGAGTTGCCTGCCGCGGTTGGTTTAGTCGCGATAACCCCACGGCGAGAGTCAGGTGTGGCGGGCGACGCTGCCCGCGTCGCCTGGTCAACCGCTGCCCGTCCGGCCGCGGCGGTCCCGCCACGTTAGCAGGCAGGCGCCAAGATGAACACCGCCGGGGAGGTCGTGATCGTTATTCCGCCGATGTAGGTCGCCCTTCAGGGCGACCGGCCGACACCGGACCGCTCGAAAGCGTGGGGGCCTGGTCGCCCTGAAGGGCGACCTACACCTGCCCTTCCTGCCCTTGGCCGGCGCTGTGACCAGGGCCGGCCCTGCGGGCGGGCAGCGGCGGCGGGCTGGTCGGGGTGCAGTCCCTCGTGTGGCGTCAGGCGCGCGACCCACGCGCCCGACATCACAAGCCCTTGTCGAAATTGGACCCTAAGCATCGTTCGCCGGCTCACGGGGCGACGGGCGAGGGCGACGCAGGCCAGCGTGCACGTGGGGGGTTTAGGCCGCCTGGATTATCGAGTACACTAAGAAATGGGGGTTTTGAGTACGGAACGCCGGGCGCCCCCTGCGCCGGGTACAGATAACCATAAATCGGGGCAGAAATGTTAAAAGAAATTAATGTTATCGGCATCTCGTTCGCGGTGATCGTAGCGGCAAGCCTGACTGGCTGCGCCTCTAATTCCGCCAAGCAGGACGCGGCAGGGCCGGCGGCGGGCATCAATAGCAGTGGCCAGGTGGTCGATTCCAGCAAGGTCGAGGCCGGTACCGGCCGCGCCGTCAAGGGTATCAACGACTGGGAAGGCGAGATCTCGGGTACGCCTGCGAAGGGCAGCAAGTTCACTAAGTTGCAGATCGGCATGCCGATGAAACAGGTGACCGACCTGATCGGACCGCCGACGGATCAAGGGTCGTATATCACTGGCAAGGCCTTCATCCCCTTCTACTTCGGCCCGGACAAACATCGCTATGAGATGGTCTACAAGGGGCTGGGGCGACTGATCTTCGCCGGCGGCTCGATTGGCGATTTCTCCTCCGGTAATCTGATCTGGATCATCCACAACGCGAACGAAGGGGGCTATCGCTGACCGGCCTCGATCATTATTCCGGTTATCGGCTCCGCCACTGTCAGTCGCCCTTCAGCGTGCAGGCCTGGTCGCCCTGAAGGGCGACCTACACCTGCCGTAGCCGCAATGATGATTACGGCCCGCTGACCTGCGGCATCGTGCCGACGGACGCGCTCGGCTGAGATCCCAATGCGTCCGGTACTATTTCATGTCGCTGCGAAATCACCATGTCCGAAGCCACCCGTGAACTGCAATAACGATCATGCGGACAACGCCCGGATGCTACGTCATCGCGCGCGGCTGATGGCGCGCAGGGCGGCGGTCCGGACGAGATGAGCCTGACCGCGGTCACTGTAGTCCGCCGGGGTCTCATCGCGGCCGGGGTGCTGGCGTATCCGGTCTTGGCGCATTACAGCACCGCCACGTCGGCGGCCGAGCGCTTTCCGGCGTTGGGCCTGACCGTGGCGCTGTTGCCCATACTGGTCCTATTGGCCATGCTGGCGTGGCAGTCGCCCAGGCGGTTCGCCATGCTGGTGTTCGGCGCCCTGGTCTGCGGCCTGCTGTGGTGGTATCGTGACGCGTTGGAACGAAATTTCGGGTGGGTCTATTACCTCCAGCATACCGGCATCCATGTCCTGCTCGGCGTTGCCTTTGGCCTCACCCTGAAGCGCGGGCGGCGCCCCCTGTGCACCCTGTGTGCGGAGGCGTTGCGCGGCAGTCTGAGCCCGGAGGTAGCCCGCTACACGCGCCAACTCACCCTGGCCTGGACGCTGTTCTTTTTCGGCATCAGCCTGCTTTCCACACTTCTTTTCTTATTCGGCAGCATCGCGGTGTGGTCGGTTTTCGCTAATTTCTTGTCGCCGCTGCTGATCGCACTCATGTTTGTCGTCGAGTATGTGGTGCGCGGGCGCAAGCTGTCCCCTCTGGAGCAACACAGCATCATGGACACCATTCGTGCCTTCCGCAACGCCGCCAAGTCAGAGCCCGGCGCGTCCGTCCATACCCGCTGAGCAGCTCTTGCGCCTGACCATATCGCTACTGCCACTGATTGCCCGTCACCGCTTTGCTGCGACGGCCGCGGGCCTATATGGTCTCTTGGTGCTCGGGTGCAATCCGTCGGCACAGGCCGCTCAGTTCTCTATTGGTGAACTCATGGCCGCATTGGCCGCAGGCACCTACGGGGTTGCCGCCTTCACCGAGAAGAAGTACATCTCCATTTTGGACCTGCCGGTGGACTCGTCCGGCGAACTGGTGTTCTCCCCGCCCGGCCGCCTGGAAAAGCGCACGCTCACGCCGAGGGTCGAGACCCTGGTGCTGGATGGCGATACCCTCACCATCGTGCGAGAGGCCCACAAGCATGTGATGCAACTTAAGGATTATCCCGAGGTGGCAGGCATGATCCTGGGCATCAGGGCCACCCTGGCCGGAGACCGCAAGGCACTGGAGAGCGCCTATCGGCTCGACCTCGAAGGCACGCGCGACCGCTGGTCGCTGGTGCTGACACCGCTGGACCCCCGCGTGGCCTTCGTGATCGCCCGCATCCGCATGGAAGGGACGCAGGACGAGGTGCGCACGGTCGAGATTTTGCTGGCGGACGGTGATCGCTCGGTAATGAACATCCGTAAGAGCACGTGGCGATGATGCGACCTGGGAGGCGACGTGGCAGCGTCGCAATCACGCTTTGGCTCTTGTTCCTGTGCGCGTGTCTCTGGGGGGTGATGCGCACCCACTACACGGCGGATCTGTCGGCCTTTTTGCCGCAAACTCCCACCCCGGAACAGCAACTCCTCATCGACCAACTCAAATCCGGTATCGCCTCCCGTCTGATCCTGATCGGCATCGAAGGGGGCGACCAGGCCGCCCGGGCGCGCGTCTCGCACGACCTGGCCGCGCGCCTGCGCGCCGAGCGGCAGTTTCTGCACATTGCCAATGGCGAGGCCCTGAGCCTGGAGCGGGATGGCCAGGTCTTATTGGAGAACCGCTATCTGTTGAGCCCGGCGATGAGTGCCGAGCGGTTCACGGTGGCGGGCCTGCGCCAAGGGATTTCCGACAACATCGAACTGCTTGCCTCGGCGGGCGGGCTGCTCAGCAAGGCCTTGCTACCGCGCGACCCTACCGGCGAATTCACCCAACTGCTGGAGGCCCTGGGGAGCGGCCAGCGGCCGCAAACGCTCGACGGCGTCTGGGTTTCCCGTGACGCTCAGCGCGCCCTGCTCCTGGCCCGTACCCGTGCCGAAGGGGCGGACACGGGCGGCCAGTTCATGGCGGTTGCGGCCATCCGCGCCGCCTTTGCGGCGGTGTCCGAGCCGGGGATGGCGGTGGCGTTGACCGGCCCCGGCCCCTTCTCCGTGACGGCACGCGCCACCATCAGACACGACGTACTATTGCTCTCCGGTATTGGCAGCCTGATCATCGTCGGCCTGCTGTTGCTGGTCTACCGATCGCCGGTGGCATTGCTGCTGGGCTTGCTGCCGGTGCTCTCAGGCGCCCTGGCCGCTGTCGCGGTGGTCAATCTCGGTTTCGGCATGGTGCATGGTCTCACCCTCGGCTTTGGGATCGCGCTCATCGGGGAGGCGGTCGACTATTCCACCTATCTCCTCACTCAGTCCGAACGCACGAGCGGCGCGATCAGCGAGACCAGTTCGACCCAGAGCCATTGGAACAGGGCCTTTTGGCCGACGATCCGGATCGGCGTGCTGACCTCCGTCATCGGCTTTACCTCGATGCTCTTTTCCAGCTTTCCCGGCCTCTCACAATTGGGCCTGTTTGCGATCACCGGCCTGCTCGTGGCCGCCCTGGTGACCCGTTTCGTCCTGCCGACCCTCCTGCCGCGTGGCCTGCGGGTGCGCGACCTCAGCGCCGCGGGTGGTCGCCTGCAGGCGTGGGTCGCGCGGGCCGGTCGGTTGCGCGTGCCGGTGCTGGTCCTGTTCCTGGCCGCCTGTACCGTGGTCGTAGTCCAGCGCGACACGCTGTGGAACCACGAACTGACGGCCCTGAGCCCGCTGTCAGCCACCGATCAGGCCCTCGACGTTGCCATGCGCACCGACCTGGGTGCCCCGGACGTGCGCTACATGGTGGTGGTCACGGCCGCCGGGCGGGAGGCGGCGCTGGTTGCCGCCGAAGGTGTCGCGCCCGCGCTCCAGCGCTTGGAGGCCGCCGGCATGATCGAGGGGTTCGAGAGCCCCGCCGCCTATCTACCCAGCCAGGCCGTCCAGCGCCAGCGCCAGGCCAGTCTGCCACCCGACGCCGAACTGCGTCGGCGTTTCACGGCGGCCATTGCCGAAATGCCGCTGAAGCCGGATCGCTTCGACCCCTTTTTCGCGGACGTGGCGAAGGCGCGCGGCCAGGCGCCCCTGAGCCCGGAGGACCTCCAAGGCACCTCGCTGGCGGAGGGGGTTGACGCCCTGCTGGTGCAGATGCAGGGACGCTGGACCGCCCTGCTGCCGCTGCGCGTCGCGGCCACGGCCAGCCTCGACGCGCAGCGAGTGCGGTCGGCGCTGGCGCAGACGGGTCTCACCGGAGTCTATTTCGTCGACCTCAAGGGCGAGGCCGATCGCCTGTACGCCGGCTATCTGCATGAGGCCATCCTGCTGTCGCTGGCCGGGTTGGTCGCAATCCTTGCCCTGCTGTTCATTGCCACCCGCTCGCCAGTGCGCGTGGTACGCATCACCGCCCCGTTGATCATGGCCGTGGCCGTGACCCTTGCCGGCCTGGTCCTGGTCGGTCAGCAACTCGGCATCCTGCACCTGGTGGGCATGTTGCTGGTGGTGGCCGTCGGTTCCAACTATGCTCTATTTTTCGACCAGGGGGCGGTCGACGGGGGCATGGCGCCGCGGGTGCTGGCTTCGCTCGTGCTCGCGGCCAGCACCACCGTGGCCGGTTTTGGCATTCTGGCCTTTTCCAGCGTCCCGGTACTCGCGGCGGTCGGCTGCACAGTCGGCCCCGGCGCGCTGCTGGCCCTGGCCTTTTCCGCCATCCTGACGCGGCGCGCCTGATGGTCCTGCCGCCCCCCCACGCGCCGCGCCCATGGCGCCCCACGCCTTTGTTGCAGGGGACCTTCGCGCTGCATGCCGGGGCCCTGGGGTTGTTGGCGCTGCAACCGGGGTGGTGGCCCTGGGGGCTGGGTGCCTTGGCTGCCAACCACCTGATCCTGACCGCCGCGGGCCTCTGGCCGCGCAGCCGTAGTCTGGGTCCCAACTGGGTGCGACTACCGTCGGCGGCAGCGGCGGGACATATCGCGATCACCATCGATGACGGCCCGGACCCGCAGGTGACGCCCGCGGTGCTTGATGCCCTCGACCACGGCAATGCCCGCGCCAGCTTTTTTTGCATCGGTGTCAAGGCGCAGCGCTATCCCGAACTGTGTCGGGAACTCATTCGCCGGGGTCACGCGGTGGAAAACCACAGCCGACACCACGCGCATCACTTCTCTACCCTGGGGCCGCGTCGGATGGCGCGCGAGATCGTATCCGGCCAGGACAGCCTGGCCGCCATCACCGGCCGGCGACCCTGCTTCTTTCGGCCCCCGGCCGGCCTGCGCAGTCCCTTTTTGGAGCCCATCCTGGCCCGGCATGGCCTCCACCTGGCCAGTTGGACCAAGCGTGGCTATGATACCCGCAACCGTAACAGTGATGATGTGCTGCGCCGTTTGACCACTGGTCTTGCCGCCGGCGACATCCTGCTGCTGCATGACGGTAACGCGGCCCGCACCCGTGGCGGTCAGCCGGTCATCCTCGCCGTTCTGCCCCGCCTGCTGGATGCGATTGCCGTCGCGCAACTCACGCCCATCACCCTGCGTGCGGCCTTGGACCGGTCTCCGCCATGACCCTCAGTCCCGAGATTCTGCGCAGACGCCTCATCGACCATGCCAGCCAGCCCTATCGAGCGGCCGGCAGGTTTGCCTACCATTTCGCCCGTGGCAAGCTCGGTCGAGACCCGGTGTTCATTGGCATACTGGCGCGCGGGCTGTTCCCGGACGACGTCGAGATTCTCGATGTGGGGTGTGGTCAGGGACTGCTGACGGCCTGGCTGCTTGCCGCCCGGCAACTCTATGAGGCCGGCGACTGGACACCGCAGTGGCCCGCTCCCCCCCGGGTGGCCGGAATCCGTGGCATCGATCTTCTGGCGCGTGATCTGAAAAGGGCGCGTCTTGCCTATGGGGGGCAGGCCCGTTTTGAAGAGGGTGATATGCGCGAGGTCGACTTTGGCCGGGCCGATGTCGTGGTCATCATGGATGCCGTGCATTACGTCGATGGGCAGGCGCAGGACGACATCCTGCGGCGGGTACGTGCCGCCCTGCCGCCCAATGGCCTGTTTTTGACGCGCGTGGGAGATGCCGGCGGTGGTCTGAGGTTCAGGTTGAGCACCTGGGTCGATCGCACCGTCGCCTGGTTCCGCGGCATGGGCCGGGTCCGCTGGCATTGCCGACCCGTTCCGCACTGGAGCCGGGCGCTGGAGGCGCTGGGCTTTCGTGTCGAGACCGTCCCCATGAACGGTGAGTTGCCCTTCGCCAACGTCATGCTGATTGCCCGGTTGGGTGAGCAGTGCGAAGAATTACCGGGCTCAGCATGAAACGCGCCCTCGTCACCGGCGGTAGCGGCAGTATCGGCGCGGCGATCTGTCGACGGTTGGCCGCCGATGGCTGTTACGTCTATGTCCACGCCAATCGAAACTTGACGAAGGCCGTTACACTGGCGCAGGAGATTGTCGCGACGGGTGGCGCGGCCGAGGCCATCGCCTTCGATGTCACCGATGCGCAGGCCAGTCGCGTCGCCCTGGAGTCACTGATCGCGGAGACGCCAGTCCAGATCCTGGTCAACAATGCCGGCGTGCATGACGACGCCGTCTTCCCCGCTATGCGTGCCGACCAATGGCACCAGGTGTTGGCCGTGTCGCTCGATGGCTTTTTTCACGTCACGCAGCCCTTGACCATGCCCATGATCATCGGCGTGAATGGGGGCATGATATGACGAGCAGCGCGGCGACCGTCGCCGTCCATCAGACTGAGACCTTGTTGTTCTTCACCCTGCTGCAACTGACGGTGATCATCCTGGTCGCCCGCCTGGGCGGGGGGATTGCGCAGCGGCTCGGGCAGTCACCCGCGGTGGGGGAGATCGTCGTCGGCATCCTGCTGGGGCCCTCCCTGTTTGGTGTGCTGGCGCCTGCGGTCTTTGCCTATGTCTTTCACTCGGCCCCGCCCGCACCGATGCAGATGTTGTCGCAGATCGGGTTGATCCTGCTGATGTTTCAGATTGGTCTGGAGTTCGACTTCGCCCATCTGCTGGACCGGCATCACCGCCGCGCCGTGGTCTATGTCGCCACGGCCAGCATGGTCGTGCCATTCGCCCTGGGCTTCGGCTTCGGGTATGCCACGGCGGCCTTGCTGTCACCCGGTGTCGATCCGCTCGCCTCTGCGCTGTTCATTGCCACCGCCTTCTCCATCACGGCCCTGCCCATCCTCGGGCGCATGATGATTGAGTTCAAGATCACCCACCAGCCCATCGGCGTCATTGCCATCAGTGCCGCCGCGATCAACGACGTGGTCGGTTGGCTGCTGCTCGCCCTGGTCACTGCGCTCGCCCTGGCCCAGTTCAACGCCGCCGGCTTCGGCCTTAAAGTGTTTCTGGTGGCGGGGTATTTCCTGACCTGGTGGTTCGTCGTGCGACCGCTGATGAAGCGCGTTGTCCGGATCGCCCAGGCCGGCCCGGCGCCGACGGGCGAGAAGGCGGGGCGCGGAAAGCTCACCCACAATCTGCTGGGTATTCTGCTCGCCGGTATCTTCATCTCCGCGATCGCCACCTATCAGATCGGCATCTTCGCCATCTTCGGCGGCTTCATGATGGGGGTGATCCTGTATGACGAGCATGAACTGATCGCGGCCTGGAAGGAGCGCATCGGCCACTTCGTCATGGTCTTCTTTCTGCCAATCTTTTTTACTTATACCGGTCTGCGTACCAACATCGGGAGCCTTGACTCCGTTGCCGCCTGGGGTTGGTGCCTGTTGCTGATCGCACTGGCAACCCTGGGAAAGTTCGGTGGCAGCTATATCGCGGCGCGCTGGGCAGGACTCTCGCATCAGGAGGGCAAGGTGCTCGGCATCATGATGAACACCCGCGCCCTGATGGAACTCATCGTTATCAACGTCGGCTATGATCTGGGCGTCATTTCCCAGCAGGTCTTCACCATGCTCGTGCTGATGGCCATCTTCAGCACCGTCATTACCACCCCAGGCCTGCGCCGCTGGTTGCCGGGTTTGGGGATCGGCATTTATGCGGTCCACCCTTTTCACGGCGGCGCTGAGGGTATCGGAAAACCCGCGGGCCAGGGAGTTTCAGTTGTCGCGAAATTGACGAGTCGGAAATAGGTTACACATCGAGTAAACTCGTTGTCGTTGTCGTTGTCGTTGTCGAAGCAGCGATGCAATTCGGTCATGAGCAGCTCGCTGTCTATCGGATTTCGATTCGCCACGTAGGTTGGGCGTATAAGGCCGCCAAGATGTTGCTGAGAATCGCTTCGATACGTGAAAATGCGCGGACAGCGAAACTAAGAGGTGCGAGAGAATCCTGGCAGGTATGATAGCCTCGACAACGACAACGACAACGACAACGACAACGGCCGCGACGCCAAAGGCATTCGCTAGGGGATTCGTTTAGGTGATTTGTGACCCGTTCCCAAACGTCGCCGCAGGAGCACGGGTAAGCGCAGCAGGAAGCCCAGCAGCAACCGCGTGTGCATCCAGGTCAGCAGGGCATTGTCGCGCAGATAGTTGAAGTGCGACACGCCACCTTGGTGGGCGGGGAGATACTTCACCGGGGCGGGCAGGTTGATGGCACGTACCCCGTGCCAGCACAGGCGGACCGCTGCCTCGGGATCGAAATCGAAGCGGCGCATCCAGCGCTGGCCCTGCATCACTTGCCGCAGGGGTGCGATGGGATAGACGCGGAAGCCGTAGAGTGAGTCGCCAATGCCCATCCACAGGGTTTCCAGGTTCGCAAACCCGTTGGAGACCTTGCGGCCATGGACCCGCAGCTTGGGTGCGCTGAGGTCGAATGTCGGCACCCCCAGCACCATGGCATCCGGTGCCCCCATGGAGGTGGCCATGAAATCGGGGATGCGCTCGACCGGATGCTGACCGTCCGCGTCCAAGGTGAGTGCGTGGGTGAAACCGGCGTGCGCGGCGTGTTCGAGGCCGTGCAAAACGGCTGCACCCTTGCCGCTGTTCTTGGGTAACACCAATACGCGAAGCCCAGGGTCGAGCGCCGCCAGTTCCTGCAGGCCGACGGCCGTGCCGTCGGTGCTGCCGTCCACGATCACCCACACGGGTGTCCATTGCCGACGCGCCGCGCGCACCACGTCATAGACCAGGGCGCCGGAGTCGTAGCTGGGGATCAGCACCAGATGGGTCTCACTGATGGTCGAGGCGGGTGGAATCATGAGGGCCCGGCCCCGGCGGATACTGCTTGCGCCCGGTCCCCGGCAGCAGGCGGCAGGGAGTAATTGCGCAACTCATCGATGAAGTAACGCTCCAGTTCCGCGGTCAACTCACTGGCCTGGTGCGGGGGCGCGAAGCGCCGACCCAGCCGGATGCGAAAGGTCATAGGCAGCGTGGGACGGCGCCACAGCGGCCAGCCCTTGCCGAGGAAGCCCGAATCGCTCTCGATGAAGACCGTCTGGATCGGCACCTGGGCCCGACCGGCGATGAGCGCGGCCGCCGGCGTGCAGGCGTTGATGGGCCAGCGGGTGGTGCGGGTGCCTTCCGGAAACAGCAGCAGGTGACTGCCGTTTTTCAGCTCGGCGATGGCCTGCTTGATCATGCTCAGTGGTGCGTCGTTACGGATGTAACCGGCCAGCCGGGCGCCGGCACCCAGGAAGACGTTGTCGACAATGTCGACCTTCATGATGCAGGCGAGGTCGGAAAGCCGCGACATCACCAGCAGGGCATCGAGCAGGCCGGGGTGGTTGGGAGCGATCACCAGCGGCGGCTCGCCGCGCAGCGCATCAAGGGCCTGGAGATCGAAACGGCACGCGCCAATCAACCCTAGGATGCCGAAGTAACTGCGACAAATGACGGTGATCGCCCAACGGCCAAGCGGGTTGGCCAACGACTTCGGCAAGAGATCGTGAAACGGGATCGCAAGCAATGACCACGCCAGGGACATCACGCCGAGCACGCCCAGACCGAACCAAAGTGCCGCGTATTCATACGCTTGCTGCCACCAGCGCCTGAATAAACCCGGCGATGACCGCCGGTCGCGGCGGCGGGTCTTAGCTGGGGGCAATGGCATGACCGCCGGAGGCCTCGATCTCGACCAGCAGGTCCGCGCGGCAGACGTCGGCCTGTAAGAACACCATCGGCACGGGGGCGCCGATGACGTCCAGCAATGCGCGGCGTACGCTGAGCAAGTCTTTGCCGTTGCGGATGTAGACTTTATAGGCGAGGTCGCGGAGTTGGAATCCGGCGTCCGGGGCCCGGCGGTTCGCTTCTGCGATGACGGCGGCGATGTTGCGGAGCGATTCGCGTGTCTGCGCGTCCACATTGCCCGCGTGCAGCGTTTGATGACCCACGACACTGGCCGTGCCGGAGATGAACAGCAGGTCGCGCCCCCGCAGGTTGACCAGTGACGCACGCGAGAAGGTCGGGCTCCGGGGGCCGTATTGACTGGGGTAGTCGTAGGCACTGACCTGGCGCGGGTTTTCGATGCCCAGGGGTTGCGCGCGGGCAGCCAGGAAGGCGATCTGGAGCGCCGCGCCGGCGCTGCCAAGGGCGCAGGCGGCCGGTACGTTGCCGACGACGCTGCGGCCATGTGAAAGGAAAGCATCCGCACGGCCAATGTTGAACTGGCGATAGCGCTCCAGGTTGTGACTGACGCGGTTGACCGCGGGGAAGTAATTCCAAAAGCGCAGGACGGCGCTGTAGCCACGCGATTCGAGCAGGTCAAAAACAGACTCGTAGGCGGCTTGCGTTGCGGCCTGCAGGGGCGCAGGGGAATCCCCGGGCGTCACCTCGGTGGCTTCATCGAGCGTCAGACAGCCAAACAGCAAGGTTTCACCCTCACGGTAACGGATGCCGTGATGCCGGCCCGCCCGCAGTACCTCCGCAGTGGACCAGACCTCGCAGATTGGTTCCTGCCCTTCCAGCAAGGTCATGTCCACCGACAGGAGCGGCATCCCCGTGACCTCATCGGCAATGGCGGGGTGGAAAAAGCAGACGCCGCCGAGGGCGCCGGGCCGGACGTCCCGGTCTGATTGCGACAGCCGCGAGACGGGTAGGTAGTCCAGCCGTAGGCTATCCCCGGGAGGCGTCATCGGCAGCCGATCTCGTGCGTATCTTCAACATAACGGACATTCACCTTGCGCTGCTGCCAGGCCATGATCGCAGATTTCAGGTTGGAGAGGGCCGACAGGTAATAGATCACTTTGAACGCAAGTACCGAACGCCAGATCGGCGTGTTACCGAAGATGTCTCCCGCCAAGACCGACAGCAGCGCCTCCTTGACCCGGAAGAAATTGCGTGGAGCCATGAACATGTCGCGCATGGTGGGGCTGGTGATGCGGTAGATGAACCAGGAGAACTCGGTGGGTCCGTGCTTGATGGCGCGATCGAACGCCGCCAAGGCCTGGGCCGCCTGCTGCGGTTCACGCAGGCACGCATCCACCGCAGTGGCGCCCGCGAAGGCGCTCTGCATGGCCAGCAGGACGCCGGAAGAGAACACCGGATCGATGAAGGCATAGGCATCACCGAGCAGCAACCAGTTGGCGCCGTGGGTACGGTCACAGGTATAGGAAAAATTGCCGGTCGCTTCGACCGGTGTCACCAGTTCGGCGCCCTGCAACCGCTCCGCAAGGGCGGGGCATAGGGGGATGAGATCCAAGAAGAATTCCCGCACCGGCTTGGTGCGGGTCTTCATGTAATAGGGCCAGGTGACGACCCCAACGCTGGTGGCACCGTCGGCGAGTGGAATGAACCAGAACCACCCATGCGCGAACCAGAAGATGGTGATGTGGCCCTCCTGTTGGCCCGTGTGTCGTTTCGCACCCTTGAAGTGGGCATAGAGCGATGAGCTGTTGTGCTTTGGGTTGCGGTGCTTGGCCTTGAAGCGGTTGCCGAGGAAGGTGTCACGGCCCGATGCATCGATGAGGAAGCGGCATTGCCAGGTCTCGGTACGGCCATCGTCATGTTCTGCCTGGACCATGGCCCCCGCATCGTTCGAGAGGAACTCCACAGCGCGCACACGACAACCTTCGATGACGTCGGCACCCTTGCGCCCGGCATTGCGGATCAGGATCTCGTCGAACTGCGAACGGCGCACCTGGTAGGCGTGCGGCATCGATTTGTCCCAGGCCTCGGCGAACTCGAATGATTGGCTGTGATCGTGCCAGGGCGATACGAATTCCGCTCCCCATTTCGGCATGCCGATCGCCTCTACCTCGGCACTCACGCCCAGTTTTTCAAATAATGGCAGGTTGGCTGGTAGCAGGGATTCGCCGACGTGGAAGCGGGGATGGTGCGCCTTTTCCAGCAGGGTGACCCGATGGCCTTGCGCGGCCAGCAGGGTGGCCGCAGTGGCGCCGGCCGGTCCCCCACCGATCACTAGGACATCACAGGATCGATCGGCGTGACTTGCCTGTGTGGGATCAGTTGGCGTGAGATCAGACGGCATGGCAATTCTCCCCCTCTCCCCGGTTGACGGCGCAACCTCGCAGAGGTCTCGCCGCATGGACAAAAAAATCAGACGAATTTCATTGGACTAAGCCATCGCGCTGCGGAAGCGTGGGCAATTATGTCACAAAAAAGGCAGTTGCTCAGGCACGGTGCACGATCACCGGGCAAGCCGCCGAGACCGTTTGTCTGATGCGCGACCCTTCATTGCTGGCCGGCATGACGACGGCGGTGCCCTTCATGGCCCAAGCCCCCCGACCACGGTCACACGGCCGCGGGCGATAGGCCGGCCATCGCCCTCGATCAGAAACCGGTAGATGGCGCTCGGACCCATGGCCAGTTCACGCCAGACCGAGATCCGCAACGGGGCCTGGACCTGGTCCAGATACTCCTGGGACAGCGCGATCTCCTTCACCGCGGCCAGCAGTGACCGTTGTGCCACGGCCTCATCCGCGCCCGCACTCGGTGCCAGGGCCGCATGCACGGCGGTCGCCTGGCAGGCGTATTCGATGGCGTGAACAGCGGCGAGGCGCCCATTGCGGCGCAGGGGATTGTGCGGATCCCGATGGGACACCGCCGTACAGACCAGGGACCCCCCGTCCCAGGACACCAACGCATCGAGCAGGCACATGGGGGCGGCGTGTGGCAGCAGGGCGCAGAGTTGATGGCGGTCGAGCATCACTAACCGATCCGGACCAGCAGGTCCAAATCCTCCAGATAGGGCAGACGGACTGTCCCCCCGCTTCTGGCCGCAATGCGGCAGAGCAACGGCAGGACCCGGGCCGCGGGGTTGCCGGCGCGCAGGGTTTCAAGCGCGGGGTCCAGGCCCGGGGGGAGCGGGTCCGGCATGCCCGGGGCGTCCAGGTCCAAGGCGAGGGTGGCCAAGGGCGGCGCCGTATTGGGCACCGCCGAGGCCGCGGACGTGAGCAGCAGGGCGCAGGCGCAGGGACCCTCCAGGTGGCGATGGTGATCGAGCAGTGCGGGGCCGGGCAGATCATAGGCCACCAACAGCACCGGCCGGTCGCCGTCGGCGAGTTGGGCGGCGCACTCCAGGAGGCCGGCCGCCAGGCTGCCGTCCCAGGCGGAGAGGCTGGTGGACGCCTGGCGGCAGCCATGGGCGATGGACCAGTAGCCGGCCACTGAGTTGTGGACCGAGTTGTGAAAGACGGTGGGCGAGACCGGCGTGTGACGACCGAAGATGTCGGTACAGAGCCGGTCGATGATGCCGAGATCCGACTCTGACGCGGTGAAGACAGTCGGTAGTTCGCGCAGGTCCAGCGCGAGCCCCGCGCACGCCTGCTCCGTCGCGGCCAGGACCAGCCGGGTTCCCAGGGTCGCACGGCGCCGTTCGTTGGGCGGCAGCGCGGCGGGTGCCAGGTGGGTGATGGGCGCCGCCGCATAGGGCTGTCGGCCGGTCAGGACCGCCTGTGCACGCTCCCAATCCGGCAGACCCGGCGCCACCAGGCCTACGCCGAGCAGATGCAGTTGGGTCATGGCTGCCCCAGGATCAGGCAGCAATTGCTGCCGCCGAAGCCGAATGAATTGCTCAGTACCCGCCGGGGCGCCCCGGGGCTGGGGTGTTCCAGCACCCGCAGGGTAAGTTCCGGGTCCTGGACCGCGGTCCCCTGGGTGCCGGGGAGCAGCCCGGCGGCCATGCAGACCAGGCACAGGACCGCCTCCAGGGCCCCGGCCGCCCCCAGGGTGTGACCGGTCGCCCCTTTGGTGGAACTGGCGATGACCCCTGGCCCGAAGACCCGGGTCACGGCCCGGTCCTCGGCGCGATCGTTCACCGGGGTGCCGGTCCCGTGGAGGTTGATGTAATCGATGGCGTCGGGGGCCAGCCCGGCGCGCGCGAGCGCCGCCGTCATCGCCAACACGGCGCCGTCGCCCTCCGGGTGCGGCGAGGAGATGTGATAGGCGTCGCTGCTCTCCCCGGTGCCCAGGAGGACCGCCTCACCGGGCGCGGGCGCTGCGTGCTCCAGCAACAGAAAGCCGGCGCCCTCCCCGATGCTGATGCCGGACCGCCCGAGGCCCCAGGGGCTGGTGGGCCTGGGGGAGAGCAGCTCCAGCGACTGGAAGCCGTAGAGGGTGGTGGCGCACAGGGTATCGACCCCGCCCACTACCGCCGCGTCACAGAGCCCGGCCCGCAGGTAGCGGTCGCCGGCGGCGATGGCCTTTGCCCCGGAGGAGCAGGCGGTGGAGATGACCAGGGCGGGGCCCGCGAGTCCCAGCAGTCGCCGACAGCAGGCGGCGAGCGCAAAATTGGTATGGGTGTGGGCGTAGCGCAGGTCCGCCCCGAGCCCTTCGCTGCCCTCCTCGAAGTGTTGCCGGTAGCACTGCTCCGTGTGGTTGAGCCCGGCGGTGCTGGTCCCGAGGAAGACCCCGACCCGCCCCGCCCCATAGCGCCGGGCGGCGTCCGCGACCCGCTCCCGAAAGCCGTCCTGCCGCAGGGCCAGGGCGGCCAGGCGATGATTTCGGCAGTCAAAGTCGGCGAGCGCACCCGTCAGGGGCGCCGTCTCCAGCCCCTCGACCTGGCCGACCCAGGTGTCCAGGGTGAGGCCGGGGAGCGTGCAGCGGCGCAGTCCGGGGCGCTCCCCACGCAGGGCGGTGAGGGTGGCGGCACACCCGGCGCCGAGGGTGCTGGTCAGGGTATAGGCGGTGATGCTGGCTGGGGTGATAGGCATGGGGACATCCGGTTCCGGCAGTCGGGTCGATGGCATCGGATCAAGAACAGGCGGTGCGCGAATGAACGCAAATCAGCGCGCAAAAGGCAAGGGCGGCGTAGCGGGTGTAGCGATGCTTGCTGCTCTGGAGCGGGGCTGATCACCGCCTGGCGCCGCGGCGCCCCCGGTCGGCCTGAAGGCTGACCTACAACGGGGCGCCAACCGCCGCCCGGGCGGGCCGGAGTTATGATCAAGGCCCTCAAGGACCGTCACCGTCGTCCCAGAAATCATAGAAATTGAACCAGTTGTAGGGTGCCATCCGGGTGTGGTGCTCCAGGCGGGCGGCATAGCGCTGGACCCACTCGCCCAGGATCGCGCGTCGTTGAGGACGGGGGGCGCTGAGCCGGTCCGTGAAGTGCTCGAAGTACACATCGTATCTGCTGCCGCCGCGGTAGAGCCCGAAGAACAGCAGGACCGGCACCCGGGTGACGGCCGCCAGGGCCAGGGGGCCCAAGGGGAACGAGGCGGTCCGACCGAAGAACCGGCAGGCAATCCCGGGCTCCCCCGGGGCGCGGCGGTCGCCCAGGAGCCCCACCACGCCGCCCGCGTCCAGGGCTTCCTTGACCGCCAGCAGCGCGTTGGGTGTACCCAGCGGGATTATTGTCTGTGCGATCATGGGATTCAAGGCCGCCAGCACCGCGGTGACGATCTGGTTATGTTCCGGCTGCATCAGGATCTTGAGCGGTAACTGCGCGCGCTCGACGCCCAGGGCCCGCAGCACCTCGAAGCTCCCCAGGTGCGAGCCCAGCAGCAGGAACCCCTGTCCGGCAGCGACCAGCTCGGTCGCCAAGCCTTCCCCATGCAGCCGGACCGCGAGCAGTGACCGGCGCCCGACGATCAGGAACACCCGATCCAGGATGGTGGCCGCAAAGCAGTGGATATGCCGCGCCACCTGGGCCAGCCCCGCCGGGCGGCCCCGCACCTGGGTCAGGAAGCGGCGTGAAGCCGAGCGCTGCGGTCCAGCCCGCAGGAGGAAGTAGAGGGTGATGGGATACAGCAGGAGGCGCGCCGTCGGTCGGCCCAGGTGCAGCGCGACCCAGCGTATGATGCCGACGGCCAGACGATTCCCACGCTCTTGCTGGTCGGCCCAACCGGCGCTCATTGCGCGGGTGCGATCCGCAGCAGGCCGGAGCAGATCAGTGCGGTCTCGCGCCGGCAACTGAAGGCGACCAGCCCGTCCTCCCGGGCGGGCGCGAAGCGGACCTCCACCGGCTGATTTGGGCCCAGGGGGAGGTGGAACTTGGCGAAAGGGATCGTGCCGCAGGGACCGCCCCAGGCGTCGATGACGTGCTCCAGGATCATGGACCCCGGCACCACCGCCAGGTCGGGGAAATGGCCGGCGAGGGCCGGATGTGAGTCCGGGACGACGAAGCCGCTCCCGCCGCTCATCGGGTCGCGGCCCCGCGGGTGCGCACCAGTTCCAGCAACAGCTCGCGCGGGCACTTGCCGGTCTCGTTGCGCGGCAGTCGCTCCACCAGCACCAGGGTCCGCGGCAAGAAGGTCGGCTCGATGCGCGCGCGCAGGGCCGCCAGCAGGGCCGCCCGGTCGAGCCCGGGGGCGACGGCGATCACGGCCAGGCGCCGGTGCTCGGGGCCCTCGCCCGCGGGGACCACGAAGACCCCGTCCAGGACGCCGGGGATGCTGTTCAGGCGCAGGTTCAGATCCGCAAGTGAGGCCCGCTTGCCCGCGACCTTGACCATGTCGGTGCTGCGCCCCAGCAGTTGGAAGGTCCCGTTTTCCTGCAGTTTCAGGACATCGCTCAGGGGAACCGGCCCGGGCAGAAAATCTGCCGTGACGGCACACTGCTCGCCCTGGGTTGCCGCGGCGACGCTGTCGTACCACTGCCAATCGGGGCCGTCCAGGGTCCGCCGACTGGCGATGGAGCCGGCCTCGGTGCAGCCGTAGATCTCGCACACCCGGGTGCCCAGGCGCTCCTCCACCAGCCGTGCCAAGTCCCCGCTCAGGGGCGCCGTGGCGGAGATCACCAGCGCGACCTCGGGCCATTGCCGCATGGCATCGACGCAGGTCGCCAGGTGGATCGGGGTCGTCACCAGCACGCGCGGGGCCGGAACCCGGGCCAGCGTGAGCCGAAGATCCTCCGGGAAGAAGGGCCGGCCGGCGTCCACCGCGGCACCGACCGCCAGTGGAATCGCCACCGACAGTTCCAGCCCGTACATGTGCTGGGGCGGAACCGTGGCGACCACCGTTGTCTCGGGTCCGATGCCGAAGCGGCGTGCCGCCACTGCGGCGCAGGCCATGATGTCGCTCCAGCGCTTGGGGTGCGCCTGGGGCCTGCCGGTGCTGCCCGAGGTGAAGACTAGGACCGCGTCCCAGACGCCGTCGATGACGGGGACCGCGGGCACGGGCATGGCTGGCTCCGGGGGAGCGGGGGCCGCCTCCACCAGCCACTGCCGGGGCGCCAGTCCCGCCATCGGAGCGTCGCACAGGCACAGGGCGCCGGGGTAGGTCGCGGCGATCTCCTCAATGGTGTGCACCAGGCGGCTGGGGGGCAGGAGGGTCTGGACCCCGCGCACCAGGGCGGCGCACAGCGCCAGGATGAACAGGCCGCGGTCCTCGCACAGGTTGATGACATAGGGGACCTGCGGCAAGGTTTCCGCGAGTTGCACCGCCTGTGCCAACAGGGCCTCCTGGGACAGGAACTGATCCGGTCGGCGCACCAGCGGCCGGGCCGCCGCGGGCCGGAAACCGGGCATCAGGGGGACCGGGGAGATAGTGTCTGGCATTGGGCTCTCCACCCGGTTGCGGCGGACTGCCCTGGCGGTTCAACTGACGCGGTTGGCGCGAATATGCTCGGTCAGGCTGCGCAGCGAGGCGAACACCGCCCGGATCGCGGGGTCCTCGGAGCTCAGGGTGACACCGTAGTGCTGCGAGACGGCGAGCGCCAGTTCCAAGGCATCGATGGAATCCAGCCCTAGCCCCTCACCGAAGAGTGGCGCGTCGGGATCGATATCCTCGACCTTGAGGTCCTCCAGGTGCAGCGTCTCGATAACGAGACGGCCGACCTCGCTCAACAGTGAATCGTCGCCCATTCGATGCTCCTCGTGTCGCATGACCAGTCGCCCGCGTGCCAAGCTCCCAATGATCGGGCGCCGACCACCGTCAGATTGGATTGGGCAGATCGGATTGGGCAGATCGGATTGCCTGGCCCCTACAGCCGCCAAATTATGGGGTCAAGCCGTGCGTGCTGCAAGCCGCGTCGGGGCCGCGGGCACGCTCCGGAGCGACCTGGCCGTGCGACCGCCGTGGGATGGGCGAAGCCCGCCCGTGATGGTCTGCGGACCCGTGGTGGCGTAGCGCGGGCGTGCCCATCCGGGCCGCGTCGCCGTCTGGAGGATGGGCACGCTGCGCTTTGCCCCCTACAGTCGACACGCCCGCGCCCAGCACGCGCTCAGGGGGCTGGCGTCGAGGCGGGGGTGAAAAAGGTCGGACCGACCTGGTCGAGCTGCTGATAGACCCGGCGCAGCCAGACCTTGACCCGCTGCCGGTCCATCAGGCCCAGGCCCGAGTCTCGGTTGTGGGCCCCGGCCCACAGGCTGATGCCCTGGTGGTCGATCTTGCGCATGGTGCCGGCATGCAGTTCGGGCAGGTCGATCACCAGGGCCCCAAGTTCCCGGGCGCGCGCGCAGACCGGCGAGGCATCGAAGGCCGAGAAGTCCCGGCCGCGGCCGTAGTTCCTGACCGCGACATAGGCCGCCGCACGCTGGTAGCGCTCGCACAGGGCGGCGAGTAGGGCGATCCCGTCGGCCCCGTCGTCCAGCACGTGCCAGAAGACCACCGGCACCTGCTCCTCGTTCGCCAGGTCGAGCAGGTCGTTCTGCTCGATCCAGCGGTGCAGCGGCATCGACGTCTGGGCCGCCAGATCCACGAGCACGTCCTGGTCCGACGCCAAGGCTGCCTCCATGAGTTGGTCGGCGCTTTCGAACTCATCGAGCACGATGGGTCGGCTGAAGTCCGCGTAGAAGCGCAGCAGGGCGCCGTGCGAGCGGTCGGTGTCGAAGGCCGTGAAGGGGAGCTGGTGGTCGATGTGGTACTGGGCCAGGAGCCGCGCGAGGACGGACTTGCCGACCCCGCCCTTCTCGCCGCCGACGAAGTGGATCTTGCTCATACTGCTGCCTGCCTGAGTTGGAGAGGGTGAACACGAGCGGCTGCCCGCAGGGGTCGCATGGTAGCCGTTCGCGTCCTGCGTCCCAAGCCCCAGGCCGGCACTCCCGTAGGCCGGGGGGGTCGTGTCGAGCGGCGTTCAGGCCGACCGGGGCCTCGTGGGCCGGCCCCCGACGCCCGGTCGGGCGTAAGTCCGACGTGCCGCGAAAGTCCGGCGGGGACCTTGTGGGAGCGGCTTCAGCCGCGACGAGGCGTCGCGGGTCACCGCCTCTGCGTCTCTGCGTGAGACCTCGTGAAGCCCGCGTAGCGCGGATGCCCGCAGGGCGATCCGCCACGATGCCTCGCTGTGTCATGCGAAGCCGAAATGGCGGAACCGCTATCGCCTTTCACCCGACGCGGGCTTGCGCATCGGCGCCAGTTCTCAAGGTACGCGCCCTTCGTCCTGGGGACCGCTCCCCGGCGCGGCTGCGTGCTATCCGGGCGTGGACGCTCGGGGCCTTGGGGTTGCCCCGACCGCGGCCACTCAACCGACACCATGCGCACGGCATAGGCGGGGTCGAAGGCCAGACGTTCCCCGGTGCTGCCGGTCACTTCCGAGACGATCCGCTCCTCGCCCGCATCCACCAGGCGGATGCGCCGCATCTGCCGTTCCGTGGCTGCGAAGTTGTCCGGGATCTTCGCGGCCAAGGGCGCCGGGTCGATTCCGCTCCAGTCCAGTGCAAACAGGATGTCCTGCTCGTAGTCGAGTTTTCGCACCGAGCCGTCTTCCACGCGCAGTACCTCGGGCAGGTAGATGTCGGTCTTGGCGAAGACCGGGCGACGCTCGATCCTGCGGGGACCTTTGCCGCCGCTGCCGTCCGGGTCCGGGATGCGAATCTCCTGCACCAAATCGCCTAGCCCGTCCTCCTCCAGGCCGCTCTTGATCGCCGCCACCACGGTCGCCGTGTCGGCGTGGTGCGTGACCACATAGCACTCGTCCAGCGCCGCGACGCCGGTCTTCTGCGCGTGGGGTTGCCGCAGGATACGCCCGACCAGTTGGGTCAGGGCGGCGGCGTTGTGGCTCGCGGACAGCGAACACAGCACATAGGCGAAGGGGCAATCCCAGCCCTCCTGTAGCGCCTGCTTGGTGATGATGGCCCGCACCCGGTTGGTCGGGTCCAACAGGTCAAGGTTTTCAGGTGCGGCCAGGTCGTTGGTGTCAGCGGTCTTGATGGCGATCTCGGGCTCGTCCAGTCCGGCCGTGATCAGCCACTCCTTCACGTCCAGGGCATGGATGAAGCCGCCGTCGCGCTGCTCCAAGCCGGTGCGCTCCGCCTGCACCAGCAGGATGGGGCGGATGTAACGCCCGGTCTCCCCCTGGAACCGCCGCGCCTGCGCATCCAGGGTGTTCAGCCGCTCCAAGGCGCTGCGCAGGGTTTCCCGCCACGCGCTGCCCCCGCGGGTGTCCAGGTTGAGCGGCATCTTGATCATGCCCTCCCGGTCCACGTCCAGGCCCGTGATCTCCAACAGCACATTGGCCGGGCGGGCCGACCGTGGCTTGGCCCCGCCGCGGGCAAGCACGTCCTTCGGGGTCGCGGTCAGTTCCAACACGAAGCACGGATTGAAACCGTAGAGGGTCTTGAAGGCCAGTTCCGGGGCCGCCTTGTGGCCCTCGTCCATGACCACCACGGGGCGGATCAACCGCAGCGCATTGCCGAGCGAGTCCTTGACCATGGGCCAGAAGGAACCGCTGGTCGCGGACGCGGCGTAGGCGTCCAGGTTCGGGGTCTCCTGGAGCACCCGGGTCTGTGCCTCCTGGTCGCCCTCGTCCGGGAAGAACCCGCGGACTCTTGTCGGCCTTCGCCTTCTGCGTCGCAAGCTCGGTCAGATACTCGTCGAACCGGGTCAGCACCCGGGCCTGATACTCAGAATCGCGCAACGGCATGGCGGGCTAAGTCTCCGGATCGCCAAGCAAACTGGCGACGTGCTCCAGTAGGGCCGTCACCTCGGCGACGGCGGCCGGGCGGTCGAGCACTTCGTCCGCGTCTGGATCGCCTTCCTCGTAGCGGGCCTGGACCGCGTAGGGCGTGAACCGGGCCAGCGGACGGAACCGCTCCGCATCGGCGCCGGCGCGCCGCAGCAGTGAGAACAGGCGTGGCAGGTCATGCGTAAACGGATACTCGTGCCCGAGTATCGCAAGCCAAGCCTTTAGCGCCTTCTCGACCGCCTGTTGCGCATGAAACCCGCAGATCACATCGTCGATCTGCGCCATCCCGCCCAGGGCTTCCAGAGCGGTGAGATCCCGCCTCGCCAGCCGCAGCATAGAGGCCGCGTGCTCAGTCTGTGCCATACAGCACCCGTCCCTCACGGAACGCCCGCGCAACCACATGGTTCAACGACCCGCGCCAACGCTCCGCCTCGGCGCGGGTATACAACAGCAGGTCCTTGGACACCGGCATATCGCCGAGCGCCTGATACAGGCGCGCCGCCTCCCCTATCCGGCTGCGGCCCAGGCCGAAGGGCTCGCGCTCGATGATGAGCAGGTCCACATCGGAATCCGCGCCGGCCTCGCCGCGGGCCCGCGAGCCAAACAGGATAATGGCCTCCGGATCGGCCTCGCGAACGATGATGTCAACCATCTGGCGCAGCACCTCGGCCTCGTTGAAGTCGGTCTCTGCCGGTAACGGCAACGGCGCAGCGGCGGCGTGCGGTGTGCTCATTGGGGCTTCTCCACGCGGTACAGGGCGAACGGTAAGGGCGCAAAGGCCACCTCGCAGGGGAGTCCGGCATCCTCCAGGACCCGCTTGGAAACGAACCGGGCCGGGGCATAGACCAGGTGCGGCTTGTCCGGCTTGGCCTCGGCGATGGCCTTGGCGCGCGAGAGTGTCAGGGCCGCGTCACGGGACTTGAGGCAGTTGAGATCCGGGCGGTAGATCAGCCACACATGCTGCGCCGACGACGCCCCCAGGTAGCCGCACCCCGCGACCTCTTCCGGTTCGGGGCTGATCGGCCGGGCCTGATTGGTCGCCATGTGGAACAGCAGGGCGCCCAGTTGATCGAAGGCCGGGAGGTTCTCCCCGGTCAGCAGCTTGTCCATCTCCACCGCGGGGCCCAGGGTGCAGTAGGTGAACTCGCCCCCCAGTCCCTCGGTCTTGCGGGTCACCTCGCGCTCGCCGGTCACGATCAGTTCGCCGTCCTTGACCTCCGCCTTGATCCGGTCGAAGCGGTGGCCCTCCAGGTGTTTGATCGACTCCACATGGTCCAGGAGCTTGTTCGCCTTCTTGAGGCTCGTGAAGGTCAGACGCTCGCGGTGCAACTCGTCCCGCTGGGTGCCGTGGAAGTCGTAGCCGCGAACGATCCGGCGCACCCGCTCCGTGGTCAGGGTGTCGGCATAGTTTTCACACTCGACCAGGATAAAACGGCGGTTGCCGCCGTCACGATGGTTCAGTTGCAACACGGCCTGCGCCGTCGTCCCCGAACCAGCAAAGGAGTCCAATACCAGCGCATCCCGGTCGGCCACCAAGTCGATCAGACGCTCGACGATGTCCGTATTCTTGGGAAACTCCAATTGCCCGGCCCCGACGATTGTCTCCAAGTCCAAGGTGCCGGCGCGTCCATCTCGGTAGAAGACGGAAGTAAAAGGTTCTTGGCTCACATCCTTCAGATAGCTCTTGCGGCATGGGATCGTCGATTCATCCGGTCCGAAATGAATCAGGGGTGGGCTGGCAGCCAAGGCGCGCTTGGTGCGGTCCTCATCCCATCGCCAACCGGTTGATGGTTTCTTGCACGGTTTCCCTGTTAAGGGGTGCAGGATGTCGTATCGGGGCCTGGATGCGCGCCCGTCATCAGGTCCCGCGAAATCAGCAGGAAAGTACAATCCGCGGGAGTCCGAACAGTTGTAATGCTTGTGCCCTCGCCGGGGATCGTCCTTGTTAAGCGAGTTGTACCAGTCGCGCATCGCCTGTGCGATGGCGTCGTGGTCAGTGCTATCCTGCCGTCGCACTTCTTGGTATTTATCCAAGACCTCTGCTGCCCCCTCTTTCTCCGTGCGCCAGGCACCTTGACTGAGAAGGCTTTGCTTGCTCTTGGCCGCGATCAAGACGTACTCATGAACCGTCGCGATCAGCTTCGCGTCACCTTTTTTCGACTTCTGCCATACCAGTACGGCGAGGACATTGTCTTCGGTGAAAATCTCTTCGACAAGTGCCCGCAACCGGTGGAGTTCGTTGTCGTCAATCGTGATAATCAGAACGCCGGTTTCCGACAGCAACTCGTTCAACAACCGCAACCGCGGCCACATCATCGCCAGCCACTTGTCGTGCCGGAGCCCGTCCTCGATGCCCACCGGGTTGCTGTCCAACCACTCCCGCATCATCGGGCTGTTCACATTGTCGTTGTAGCACCAGCCCTCGTTGCCGGTGTTGTAGGGCGGGTCGATGAAGATGCAATCCACCTTGCCGGCGTACAGGGGCAAGAGTGCCTTGAGTGCGTGCAGGTTGTCGCCGTGGATGATCAGGTTGCCGTCCAGGCGCCCATTCTCGCCCGACGCGCCGATGGACCGTTTGGGGTCGGGGACCAAGGGGCGGAAGGGCACCGCCAGGTGATGGTTGAAGACGAACTCCTTACCCTTGAAGAACAGTTCCGGCATGTCATGGGTTCCAATGGTCTTGCGCGTCCGCGCCGGGCGCAGGCACGTTGCGCTCGTGCCCTCAATGGGTGTCGGTCAGTTCCAGCCGCCGCTCTACGCGGTCCATGCGGCGCTTGCGTTCGTCAACGTCGGACTTGCTCGCGTAGACCGCCGCGGTCAGCCCTGCCAGTTGTTGGCCCACGGCGGATAACTGCACGCTGTTGCCGGTGACCTCCCGCTTGAGGTCCGCAAGGTCCGACCGGATCGCGCGTAGATGTTCAAGAACCAGGCTTTCAATTTCCGCGGTCATGGCGTGTTCCCCTCGTGCAATTGGCGGTGGCGCGGGCCTGCCGCTGAGCGGACCAACGAACGGGCGTAACGGAACAACCCGGAACAGGGCCGGACGGGTCCGGTTGGTGACCCCCAGCGTTACCCCGGCGGGACTTTCGGACACTTAAAGGGTTCGGCGTTGCGCCTGGCCACTTGTATTTATTGGAGCCGGCACACGGGTTCAAACCGTGGACCTGCTGATTACAAATCTTGCTCTGCTAACATTCTACAACAAACTACAGCAAGAAAACCAGCGGCTTAGGGCGTCTCGCTTGTTGCCGTTGCTTGTGGATAAGTGCGGATATTTGCGAGCAAGTGCGCCACCAATGCGCCACGGGTAACGCTGCCCCTTGTCTCGTCTGCTCGCTTGGGGTGCACTGGTGTCCATCGCCAAGGCCTGCCCCGCGGGGTTTTCGTGTCCTGACGCAGTGCACTTGCATCATAGCGCAACAGGCACAATCTGAGCTATAGTGATACTTGTGAAACAAATGGTTACGCGATCTATATATTGTGGTTTCGCATTTCGTGGACCACTATATTTAGTCCCCCATGACCGAGAACACGTAGATGAGCACTCAAGCCCTACATGCACAAAATGATGACGGCTGGCACCTGGTAGCGCTGGGAAACCTGCGAGTGCTCGTCTGCGAGGAAGATGGGGAGTGGCTGGCTCAGGGTGTGGAAATCGACTATGCCGCGTCCGGCGACACGATATCAGAGGCGCAGCGCCGATTCGAGAAGGGCTTGAGGGCTACCGTTCACCTGCACTTGACCAGATTTAAATCCATAGAGAAACTGTTGCGCTACGCGCCCGAATACGTGCGCAGAAAACTAAAGGACCCCAAGGCGTTCGCCTTCAACATGGCGACGCTTATCCCGCCCGATCAAGGTGGTGTGATGATCGGGACCATCGCGCGCATGTTCGCTATCGACAAGATCGAGTTTTACTATTTCAGGCAGATCGACGCCCAGAACCAAGAGCCGACAACGCACTGACCCGGAGCCCGTTTAGCACCTACCAACCCCGCCTAGACGGGTTTTTTTGTGCCTGTGTAGTTGCAAGGCGTCAAGACACTTGAGCTTCGGTACGATGCCCATCGGCGCGGGCAGGCATCGACCATGCAAGGCCCGCGGGGTTTGCCTCCCCACTCGTCAGGCAGTCAACGGACAGCACATGGAAACGACCGCCCATTTCGAGAACATCCCCCAAGAGATCGCCAAGCGGTTGAGCGCGGCGACACAAGAAATCGTCGTAGCGGTCGCCTGGTTCACCGATCGCGACCTGTTCGACGTGCTGTGCCGACAGGCCGGGCGGGGTCTGCGGGTGCGCCTCGCAGTCCTCAGCGACCGGATCAACGTCGGGCCGGGACGGCTCAACTTCCAGCGTTTGCAGGACTGCGGCGGCGAGGTTTCCCTGATCGCCACGGGCGGCGACCGGGACCCGATCATGCACCACAAGTTCTGCGTCATCGACCGCGCGACCGTCATCATCGGGTCTTACAACTGGACCAAGCGGGCACAGGACAACGACGAGAGCATCACCGTCATTGCCGCCGGTGACGATGCTGATACCGGGATCGCCGCCGACTACCTGACCGCCTTCGATGCCCTCCTGTGCAAGCATGGCCACGGCACGCCGGCCATCGACCAGGCCCAGATTCGCCGCCGTCTGGAGATCGTCCGCAACCTCCTGTTGCTCGAAGAATGGGACACCCTCGCCCCACAGCTCGACAAGCTCCGCCCCGTGGGTGCCGCGGCCCGTCTCGAACCGCTATTCACCGCCCTGCAAGGCCGCGACACCGCCACGGCACTGACCTGGATCGACGACTACCTCCAGCGCGCAACGGCCCTGACCATCGCCACAGACCAGGAAATCGCCGATCTGCGCCTGACCCTGCGCGGCCTGGAGTATCAGGTCACCGCCCTGTCCGACGACAAGGCTGAAATCGAGCGGCTGGTTCATGCCTTCTCCCTGCGCACCAGTCACGAGATCGGGGACCTGATTACCCGTTATCTGGAGCTACGCGCGGAAAAACTCCGCCGCCAGGCCACGACCGAGAAGGATGCCGAAGCGCAAGCCGACAGCGCCCGCGCCGACTACGAGGACTACCGCGACGCCAACGAGAGTGCCCGCGAAACCCCGGCGCCCCCGCAACTTCCGCCCGACGACCTTAAGGAGCTGAAACGCCTTTATCAACAGGCTAGCCAGAAGTGCCACCCGGACAAGGTGGACGAGGCCGACCGCAACCACGCCAACCGGCTCTTCGTCCAACTCCAGGCCGCCTACCGCAACAACGACCTTGGCGGCGTGCGCGCCATCCATGCCGCGGTGCGCGAGGGACACCTGTTCGTGGACCGCTCCCTGACCCTGACCGAAGCCGAGTCACTGGGACACGCCATCACGGTACTGCGCCGCGACTTGGACGAACTCGCTACCCAGGTCCACCAACTGCGCCGCGCCGACACTTACCGCACGCTCAAGGACTTGACCGACTGGGACGCCTATTTCGCCGAGCAGCGGGTTGCGCTGGAACAGGCCATTGAACAACTGGAAGCGGAGCTTGCCGAGCATGAGTGAGACGCCTGAATCCAACCCCGGTGCACTGGTTGTCAGTAGCCCCAAGGCGCTGGCTATCGCCAACCGGCAATCGCGCATTGCCGGCCAAGCCCTAGCGCGGATCGAACAAGAGCGGTATATCGAGTTCTTTGCGACGCATCCGCACGCCTCGCGAGCATTTGTGGAGGCGATCTCGCAGTATTTTCCCTGTAGCGAAGCGATGATTGAACGCTACGCAGACCGGTGGAATTGGAACCAACTCAGTAGTAACGAAGCCTTGCCCTGGAGCGAAGTCCTGGTCGAGCGCTACGCCGACCGATGGGGTTGGGCATGGCTCAGTAGCAATAAAACGCTGCCCTGGAGCGACGCCCTAATCGAGCGCTATGCCGACGGATGGTATTGGCCAGAGATCAGTATTAACAAAGCCTTGCCCTGGAGCGCCGATTTGGTGGCGCACCATTCCGACAGTTGGGATTGGTGTGCGCTCTGTTGCAACAGCGCCGTTCCCTGGACAGAGGAAATGCTTCTCTGCCACAGCCATCGCTGGGGCTGGCCTGCTTGGGCGTATCTCAGTCGTCACGGAAGACTACCTTGGACTGTCGAGCTGATTGAGAAATACTCAGCATATTGGCATTTCGAGGATCTCGCCACCAACGAGAATCTGCCTTGGACCAATGCACTCATTGAGAAATACGAAGACCGCTGGTTCCGGAAAGTTACAGGTTACTATGAGATCGGCCTCGCTCCAAACAGAGTTCTGCCATGGAGTGAAGCACTAATTGAGCGGTACTGCGACAAATGGGGTTGGTCATGGCTCAGCAGGAATCCCGCTTTGCCGTGGAGCGATGATCTCATCGTTCGTTACGAGGACCGGTGGTGCTGGACAATGCTTTCACAAAACGCGGGGCTGCCCTGGAACGAGGCGCTGCTTGGGCGCTACGCCGACCGGTGGGATTGGGTGTTTCTCAGTAGTAATCGCGCGCTGCCCTGGAGCGACGCCCTAATCGAGCGCTACGCGAGTGTCTGGCATTGGGCGTCACTTAGCAGTAATACCGCGCTGCCATGGAGCACCGCCCTAATTGAGTGCTACTCCGACCGATGGGACTGGGGAGGACTCTTTGGCAACGAAGCCTTGCCTTGGACCGAAGTCCTGGTCGAGCGCTACGCGGATTGCTGGGATTGGGTAATTGTTCCACAGACCGCCTTGTCGAAGATTTTACTCCGTTGGTCCGAGTCATCCGTCTGCGCGGTATTGGATCGGATGCCACATGGCCTAGAAAGCGGAGATGATTCAATACGAGCTTATTGTTCCGCGGATGCGGTCGACCCAGCGGAGACGGGCTTGCATCATGAGAACCCTGCTCAGCCCCCCGGTATCGACTCGGAGCTATTGGTGTCCGGCATGACACTGGCCGGGTACTACATGGAGGGCGGTGTGCATCGCGTGGCGGATGTGGCCGCGTGTCTTGCCGCCGATTTAGAGATCCCGGTATCACAATTCCAGAACTACCTGCGGTGTTGTTACAACAGCGCGCGCGATGTGCTGGAGGACACCGGCCACGACGTATCCGAAATGGACGATCCGGATGCGGTCAAGCGGGAGTTTGAGCGGCTTTTCCCTGAAGCGATGCACGGCACAGCGTGCGCTCGCGTGTCGGTCTCGGTTCAGGATAAGCGATGCGCATCGGATGCCGTCGACCATACTAAGGATAAGCAGCATCATGAGAACCCCGCTCAGCCGACGGCGCTCGACCCGAAGTTGCTGGAGATCGGTGCCGAAATGGCGGTGTTCTACGTCGAGCGAGGGGTCAGAACATTCGCTGATGTGGCGCAGCGGTTAGCGGCCGATTCGGATGGGCCACTGGAGCGCCTGCGGCCATATCTGCGGGCCTGGTACAACGGCGCGCGGGACATGATGGAGGACGCCGGGCACGACGTATCCGACATGGACAATCCGGCTGCCGTCAAGCGCGAGTTGGAGCGGCTTTGGGTTAAGCCGGACCAAAGCGACACGATCGCTCCGAGACCAGGACCGGCTCAGACTGAGGTGACAACGCCGCTCTGTGTGCCGCGATCCAAGTGGAACCAGGAGTCGCCAGACCTTGCTGAGCCCGCCGCAACGGACGGGCTGGATCAGTCCTTGTCCGCACGGCTGACTACGTTGCTTGACAAGACGCCGGGCGGGATCAACCCGATAGCGGCCTTTGATGAGGCGATCTACGCCCAGGCCACGCCGCTATTCCGCTTGGGAATGAGTTACTTCCAGACCGCCGGTGCTGACATCACGGAGATGGCAAAGGCGCTGGTGCGCACGCTCGTAAGGGATCACGGCTTGCAACGCGAAGCGATCAAGAACATGCGACCATACCTTAAGCGCTTTGTCGAGGATGTGGAAAGCGGGGCCGTGACTTTGGGCGCTGAGAGCGACCAGCGGGGCGAAAGCCAGGCAGAAGCGCTTCATAAAGACAACCTGCACCCAGAGACCGAGGATGCGCGGGCTCTTATGAATGAACTCAAAGGCACGGGCGCGGGTCCCGTTTTCAACGCAGAGACTTACGCTAGATGAGGCCGCACTTCATCGCAATGGCAGTACATCGAAACGACGCTGCTTACGATATTGCCAACATTATTCGGGCGATCATTCGCGCCTTGCGGGATCAGTTCGGCATGTCGCGAGATGGGATTAGGGCGCTGAAACCTTTCATTATCCGTTTCTGCAAGGATGTCGAGACAGGAATCATCAACCCGGAAGAGTCCGATGTTCACCCTACCGGAGAAGGGTAGCGCCCCACGGTTTCATCAGCCGCCCGCCGCAGAGAAGGAGGTTAAAGCACCATGATTCAGCGAGCCGCAGAGACACAAACTGGGGGAACTGACACCGCACCCAAGTGGTTCAACTCCCCTGTAACCTTCCATCAAGGTACCCTATCCGAGGTCTTCAGCTATATCCCCGAATTCGAGCGACGAGCCTTCGCTCTCGCTCAGCCCGGCAATGAAATATCCCGCCTGAACGGGCGTCTCGATACCATTGTCAGACTTCCATTCCGCGATGACCAGACCTATGTCCCGGTCGGAGTCGTGTCGAAGGACTATGCCCTGGTGCCGCACAGGGCTGTCCTGGATGTGGCTGCCAGGGCGCTTGATGACGCCAAGATTGCCCTGGACCAAGTAAAGGCTGAAGTGACAATCACGGAGTACGGCGAGCGGATGTCATTGAGTCTCTACTTGCCCGAAAAATACATTTTTGACCCTGGGGACGGCCATCCGATGGCGCTTCGTCTAGAGTGCTTTAACTCTGTTGACGGCAGCACCCGCTTCCGTGCCCTGGTGGGCTGGTTTCGCTTCGTGTGTAGCAATGGCCTTGTCATTGGCGTGACCCGCTCCGACCTTCGGCGACGACACGTCGGCGATCTCTCACTCGACGATGTCGGGCTTGTACTGAGTGCAGGCATAAACGAATCTGCGAACGAGAGGGGCAATTTTGAGCGCTGGCGCAAGACAAGCGTAACTCCGGAAAAGCTGGCTACCTGGGTAGATAAGGATCTCAAGGAAGGATGGGGCTTCAAGGCCGCGGCACGGACGTATCACATTGCGCAGACCGGCTTTGACGCCGATGTTGTCGGTCCGTACAAAGGGAGTGTCCCGAGCACTATCCCCATGAGGCAATCACAGCGCGTTCCCGGTATGCCGAATCGCTCTGAGAACCTGTTCAATGTCAGCCAAATACTTGCTTGGTTGGCAAAGGAGCGGCGAGACCTGCAGGAGCAACTTGATTGGAAAGAGCAAGTTACTGGGCTCTTGAAGCCCTTAATGAGCGGCAATCTCAGCTAGCTCCGCAATCGACGTGCTTGCGCCGGGCAGTTCCGGGGACAGGGCAGTTCCGGGACCAGTATAATTAATTCTGCTTGAGGCCAGCCTCGATTGAGTAAACCATCCTCGGAATTCCTAGGCTCCGGAGGGTGGCGCGCCTCCACGGGCTCTGCTAATTGCTGCGCGCTTTGTAGTGGCTGCTTCAATCTTGCGGGTGCCAATGATACTTAATCTGTCCGATAATTGCCTGCTTGTATTCATCGATGAAACGGGGCACGAATTACTGAACGACCCCGTGCAGAAAGTGTTCGGTCTCGCTGGTTGCGCGGTTATTAGTGGTTCGCTTGATACGGCTGTCAGGCAGCCTTGGCGAGATGTACGCCGGATTGTCGTGGGAACTCCCGATGCCCCGCTGCACGCAGCGGATCATCGTGAGCCAACTCGCCAGCAACTGGATGCGGTTAACAATTTCTTTAAAAAACCATTCGCTAGATTCGGTGCGGTGTGTTCTGTCGAGGCGCGGCTTGACGACCCTCTAACAGCTATGATAATAGCGGGTTCCGGGGCGGGTTCCGGGGCGGGTTCCGGGGACAGTATACATAATTCGATCCCACCAGGAGTACCCAGGAGGCAGAACGCAATCCTATTCAGAAAAACTGGCACGCCGGTCAACCGCACGGGCCAGCGACGGTCGCCCTCGCGGCTCGCCCGATTTCCCAATGGTCGCGCACGAACCGGCACCATTGGTCGTTGTAGCCGAGCCCCACGGGAGAAGACACGCCGGGCCTGGCCAGGATCTTTTGGCGCAGTTCCCAACGTTTGAACTTTCAAACCACGTCGAGCAAGGCCGCCTTCGGATCGCTAAGTGCGTCCTCCGTGGCGACGGCGAATGCGGTCATTGGAAAAGGCCAAGGTTTCCTAAACCCTGCGGGCGCGCCGTCGGTAACAGGACCTCGGCGGGGGATAGCCCGGTGGCGAGCATTGCCACTTCCTCGTCGGTCGCGCCGCGGATCTGGGAACCGTCGTCGGTGGCTATTACCAGCAGGATGGCGCTCGCGTCGTACTCGAACCCTGGCCACACCCACAAAATTGGAGCCGACCACGCGTCCGGAAACCATCGCCAACGGCGCGCCGCGCTATTGTGACAAGCTCGACTCCGATCCACCAAAGATCAGTTCGCGGAAGCGCAACAGCGAATCTACCTCTCGAAGATAAGACCGCAGACATTCGCAGAGGTTGGACTCGTGCATATCTGGCTTAAGAACCAAACGCAGCATACCGTCAGGCTTTGGTGAATCAAGCAATTTCTGCTGAAGTTTCCCGCTTTCAGTTAGGCCACGAGCGCCATGACCGCGGCGAGCAGCGGATTTTGCGGGGGTTTGCCCGGATCCGCGCAATCGATACCGA